>Ga0101944_10001036_pt1 | contig 65530 bp, 54 predicted proteins | sample DewCreD2012metaG_FD_75245 | JGI IMG/M metagenome (GOLD analysis project Ga0101944, IMG submission 75245) | Hot spring sediment bacterial and archeal communities from British Columbia, Canada, to study Microbial Dark Matter (Phase II) - Dewar... ...
TTCTTGACCTGACCATAACAATCTGGCTAGGTATCACGGTCGCGAACCACCTGTCAAGCGAAATCCGCAGGCCGGCCGCAACTCCGCGTCAGATCAAGGCCGGTTTGTCAGCAGCCTCGGGACGGCTCGCTCTTGCGCCGCCCGTCGCGCTTCCCTATGCTCGGGCCGTCGGGCGCCGGAGGGGGCGAGGATGGTCGGCGAGGTGCGGAGGCTGGCTTCGATCAGCGAGGGCGTGACGCTGCGCTGGCTCGGCGTCTCGTCCTTCGAACTGTCCCACGCCGGCCGGGTCCTGCTGCTCGACCCGTTCCCGTCGCGTCCCGCGGCGGCGCGGCCGGAGGCTCCGGCCGGTCTGCGGCGTCCCGAGCATGCCGACGCGATCCTGGTGACGCACGGCCACTGGGACCACTACGGCGACGTTCCCGCGCTCGCCGAGCGGCTCGGGGCGGCGGTCTACCTGCCCGCCGACCTGCACGCCGCGCAGTCGCTCCTGCTGCGGCTGCGCGGCCGCAACGAGGAGGAGGCGCGCTGGCGTCCCTGGTCCCGCAACACGCGGGTGGAGATCGGCGGCTTGGTCGTCGAGTCGTACGCCGTGGACCGCGAGGAACGGGAGCGTTCGTGGATCCGGCGGCTGGCCGAGCAAGGGTTGCGGGCGCGGCTCACGCCGGGCGCGCTGCTCGAGGCGATCCGGGTGCTGGCCTTCCATCCGTGGGCCGACGCCGTGGCGCTGCACGTCACCCACGCCGCCACCGGCAGCTCGATCTTCTTCCTCGGCGGCCTGACCCGCCAGGTCCGGGGGCTGCCCGACCCGCCGCCCGGCGTCGATGTGCTGGCCCTGCCGCTGACCCAGCATTCCGACTGGTGGCTGGACGACGCCGTCGGGCTGGTGCTGCTGCTGCGGCCGCGGGTGGTGCTGGTGCACCACCACGACGACTGGTTACCGCCGTTGACGAGACCGGCGGACGTCGAGGCGTTCCGGCGCACGGTCGAGGAGCGCGCCGGCGTGCCGGTCTTCGAGCCGCAACTCGGCGCCCCGATCTCGCTCGAGGACCTGCTCGCGGTCGCCAAGCGCAACAGCGGCCGGCCCGCCGCGCCCGGCCGTCGCGTGACCCGCGTCTGAACGACCGCCTTCGGCGGTCCTTCGCGTTCGGCGGGCCGACGATCGACGGTCGGGAGTCGCCGGTCGGTGTGCCGACCGGCGGCCGCGCCGGGAACGCGGGGAAAGGCGTGCCGAGCGGTCTGCCGTCGCGGGGGGTGCGGCACGCCGCGCTTGACAGCCACCCAGTTCCCGGTGTGCGCTGCGGGGCGCGGAGAGGAGCGCGCCATGCCGTCGCTGGTCGTGGTCGGCACGCAGTGGGGGGACGAGGGGAAGGGCAAGGTCGTCGACCTGCTCACCGAGTTCGCCGACGTCGTCGTGCGCTACCAGGGCGGCGACAACGCGGGGCACACGGTGATCGTCGGCGACGACCGGATCGTGCTGCACCTCCTGCCGTCGGGGGTGCTCCGTCCGACCTGCCGTTGCCTGCTCGGCCAGGGCATGGTCGTGCGTCCCGGCAAGCTGCTGGAGGAAATCGACGCGCTCGCCGCCCGCGGCATGCCCCTGGACGCGTCCCGCCTGCTGGTTTCCGCGCGCGCGCACGTCGTGCTGCCGCTGCACCTGGCGGCCGACGAGGCGGAGGAGCGGCGCCGCGGGGAGCGCGGCATCGGCACCACCCGCCGGGGCATCGGGCCGTGCTACGAGGACAAGGCCGCGCGGCGCGGCGTCCGCATCGCCGACCTCGGCGACCCGCTCCGCCTGCGGGCGCTGGTCGAAGATGTCACCGCCTGCCGCGCCCCGCTGCTCGAACGGCAGGGGGTCGCCGTGCCCGATCCGGCCGAGACCTGCCGCGCGCTCGAAGCGGCCTGGGCCCGGCTCGCCCCGTTCGTCGGCGATGCGTCGCACGCGGTCCACGAGGCGCTGGAGCGGGGACGCCACGTGCTGTTCGAGGGCGCCCAGGGCACGCTGCTCGACCTCGACCAGGGCACCTACCCCTTCGTCACCTCCTCGACCACCGTCGCCGCCGGCGCCTGCGCCGGCGCCGGCGTGCCGCCCGCGGCGATCGACGGAGTGCTCGGCGTCTGCAAGGCCTACACCACCCGCGTGGGCAACGGCCCGTTCCCGACCGAGGCGGACGACGAGACGGCGCGGAAACTGCGCGAAGCGGGCGGCGAGTTCGGCGCGACCACCGGCCGCCCCCGGCGCTGCGGCTGGTTCGACGCCGCGGCCGTGCGGCGCGCGGTCCGCGTCAACGGCCTCGCCTCCCTCGCCCTCACCAAGCTCGACGTGCTCCAGGTCCTCGGCCCCGAGATCCAGGTCTGCGTGGGCTACGAGGTGGACGGCGCCGTCGAACCCGAGATCCCGCTCGACCGGCTCGACCGCGCGCGACCCGTCTACGAGACGGTGAAGGGGATTCCCGAGCCGCTGCGCGACGTGCGTTCGCCCGACGACCTGCCGGCCTCGGCCCGCCGCTACCTGGCGCTGGTCGAGAAGTGGGTCGGCGTGCCCGTCTCCCTGCTGTCGGTCGGCGCCCGCCGCGCCGAGACGCTGGTCTTCGACAACCCCTTCCGGTTCCGTCGGCGCGGCGCCAGCGGGCGCCACGCCGCGGTTGCGCGCGGCGCGCGGAGCGGCGGTCGCGGATGATCCGCGCGGTCCTGGCCGGAGCCCCGGTCGTCCTGACCGCGCTCGGCCTGCTCGTCGGCCCGCCGGCCGTGGCGAGCCTGGTGCTGCACGCGACCGAGCGCCGCCTGACGCTCGGGTTGACGCGGCTCTTCGGCCGCGGCGCCGTCCTGGTCACCGGCTGGCTCGGCGTGCCGGTCCACGAATTGTCGCACGCGGTGCTGTGCATCGTGTTCCGCCACCGGATCGACAAGCTGGTGCTGTTCCAGCCCGACCCGAAGACGGGAACGCTCGGCTACGTCATCCACTCCTGGGACGGCCGCAGCCCGTGGCAGGTGCTCGGCACCTTCTTCATCGGCATCGCACCGCTGGCCGGCGGCGCGGCGGCGATCCTGGCGTCGCTCCACTTCCTGCTGCCGGGGACGCTCCGCGTGCCCGACATCGTGCTGCCGGCGGGGCCGGGCGACGAGGCAGGATGGGTCGCGATGGGGCACGCGCTGCGGGACTCGGTCGCGCACGCCGCGCGCGCGATGTTCTCGCCCGCGAACCTCGCCTCGTGGCGGCCGTGGGTCTTCTTCTACCTGGCCCTGTGCATCGGCAGCCACATCTCCCCCAGCCGCCCCGACCTCCGGGGCAGCCTGCCCGGCGGCCTGGTTTTCCTCGCGCTGCTCCTCGGCGCGGCCGCCGCCGCGTTCGTGGCGGGCGCCGGCCCGCGGCTGGTCGCCATCGCCTGGACCGCCGGCCTTGCCGTCGGCCTGGTGCTGGCGCTCGTCGCCGCGATCAACCTGCCGCTGGCCGTCGTCGTCGCGTTCCTCGGCAGGCTGCGGGCGTAGTCCGGGGCCGGTCCCGCGCGGTCCGGAGTCCGCGGGCGGCCGGGAGCGGACGCCCCGTGGCCGGGAAGAGGACGGACCGGACCCGCGGCGCGCCTACCGGACGGCGTTCGCCACGGCGAGCGCGGCGACGCCGGTCATGAAGGCCACGCCGGTCCAACCGAGCCAGACGACCGCGCGCGGCGGGCGGAGCGCCGGGTCGGGAATCCGGCGCGTCACGCACCAGACGTTGAAGCCGTAGATCGCCGGGGTGATGACCAGCGTCCCGGTGGCGACGAAGGTGACCAGCGCCACCGGCTGCGGGAAGACGGTGATGCAGGCGGCGGCGACCAGCGCCGAACCGCCGAGGAACGCCCAGTAGGCGGGGCCGCAGCCGGCGGCGCGCTCCGCGCACGTCGTCCCGTCCCGCGGCGCGCGCAGCCGCCGGAGTTGCGCCAGGGAACCCTCGAAGGCCCGCGAGAAGCCGTCCATCACCGTGTAGGCGGTGGAGAACATCGCGAACGAGGCGGTGACGAGGAAGGCGTGGTACATCCAGCGCCCCAGCGTCTGCTCGTAGACGCCGGCCAGCACCCGGGCGAAGTCGGCCCCGCGCAGCTCCACCCCGCGGCCGGCCAGACAGACGGCGCCGATCAGCAGGAACATCAGGCCCGTGACGAGCGACAGGCCGTAGCCGAGCCGCATGTCGAGCAGCGCGGCGCGCAGGCGCTCCCGCGCGCCGCTCGACCCGGCGGGGATCCCGAGCAGGTCGAGTTTCTCGAGCGTCCACATCGAATGCCAGATCGAGACATCGATGCCGGTGGGCATCCAGCCGAGCATCGCGGCGACCAGGGCGATCGAGCCGGCCGGCAGGCGGGGCACCACCAGCGCCGTGTAGTCCTCCGGCGGCGGCGCCGCCGCGGCGAACGCCACCACCGTCGTCGCGGCGAGGAACAGCATCATCCCCTTGTTCAGCCGGTCCATCCAGCGGTAGCGGCCGACGACGAGCAACGTCACCACGAGGCCGAGGACGACCAGGCTCCAGGCCGCCACCGACAGGACCTGCGTGTGGACGCGCAGTACCGCCCCGCTGATGATCGTCACGCCGGCCAGGACGCCGATCCCCTGGAGCACGGTTCCGCCGAGGGTGATCCACAGCGCCCAGCCGCGCGGGCCGGGGATCCGGGCGTAGCCCGCCAGCAGCGACTCGCCCGTCGCCGCCGCGTAGCGCGGCCCGCACTCGAACGCCGGGTACTTCAGCACGTGCGAGGCGAGCACCAGCCAGAGCAACGCCGGGCCGTAGAGCGCGCCGGCCTGCGGCGACATCACCAGGTGGCTGGCCCCGATGGCCGCGGCGGCCAACAGGAACCCCGGCCCCAGCCGGGCGAAGAACCGCCGGATCGCTCCCACGCGCGCATCGTACGCCCCTCCGCCCGCGCGACGTCAAGGGCCGGACGAGGCTCGGGCGCGGCGGCGACCCGAGGACGGGGCGCGACCCGACGGGCCGACCCCGATCGCCCGCCGGACAGGTCGCGTGCGACCCCGTTTGTCGGCCGACCGGTTTTGCGTTAGGTTGAGGCCCAGATGAGGGAGCCGTACGAGGACCGCACTTCGATTCCGCACCAGGAGGGCGACCGACCGGCGAGCCGCGGGAACGGGGGGACGCCCGGGGCTCCGGTCGCCGAGCTGACCGTCGAGGACCCCGAGACCCTGCGCAAGGCGCTCGGACCCCAGGACCGCAACCTGCGGCACGTGGCGGCCGCGTTCGGTGTCGTCGCCGGCAGCCGCGGCGACCGGATCCAGCTCCAGGGGGCCGAGGAACCGGTGGCGCGCGCCCGCCGCTGCCTGCTCCAGCTCCTCGAACTGGCCGCCACCTCGGCGCCCGTCCGCGCGCAGGAAGTCGAACAGGCGGTGGCGCTGGTGGCCGGCGGGGAGGAGGTGCGGCTGCGCGACCTGCACGCCGACGTCGTCGTCGTGACGGCCGGCCGCCGGCCGGTCACCCCGCGCGGCGTCAACCAGCAGAAGTACGTCGAGGCGCTGCGGACCCACGACCTGGTGTTCGCGATCGGCCCCGCCGGCACCGGCAAGACCTACCTCGCGATGGCCCAGGCGATCGCGGCGTTCCAGGCGCGGCGCTACCAACGGATCGTGCTCACGCGGCCGGCCGTCGAGGCCGGCGAGCGGCTCGGATTCCTGCCCGGCGACCTGGTCGAGAAGGTCAACCCGTATCTGCGCCCGCTGTACGACGCGCTGCACGACATGCTCGGCCTGGAGAAGACCCAGGAGCTGATCGCCCGCGGCTTCGTCGAGGTCGCCCCGCTGGCCTTCATGCGCGGCCGCACGCTGAACAACTCGTTCGTGATCCTCGACGAGGCCCAGAACACCACCCACGAGCAGATGAAGATGTTCCTCACCCGGCTCGGCTTCGGCTCCCAGGCCGTCGTCACCGGCGACGTGACGCAGATCGACCTCCCGCCGGGCGTGCGCTCCGGGTTGGTCGAGGCGCGGGAGCTGCTGGCCGAGGTGCCGGGGATCCGAGTCTGCACGTTCACGGAAAAGGACGTGGTGCGCCATCCGCTGGTGCAGAAGATCATCCTGGCCTACGACGCCGCGCGGTCGAACGGCACGCCCCGCAACGGCCGCCGGGAAGAGGAAGCGCGGTGAGCGAGTCGAACGACGGGCGGGAGAACCGGATCCGGGAGCTCGAGGCGGAGCTGGCGCGGCGCGACGCCGAGGTGCGGGACCTGCTGGCGGTTGGCGTGGCGCTGTCCGCCGAGCGCGATCTGGGGGCGCTGCTCGGCCGGATCGTCACCTACGCCTGCCGCATCACCGGGGCCGACGCCGCCTCGCTGTACGTCGTCGAGCGGCCCGGGCGGGGGGAGGCGCCGACGACGCTGCGCTTCAAGCTCTCGCGCAACGACTCGGTATCGTTCACCGCCAACGCCGAGTTCACCGTGCCGATCTCGCTGCGGTCGGTCGCCGGTGCCGTGGCCCTCACCCGCAAGCCGCTCAACCTGCCCGACGCTTACCATCCCCCCGCCGACGCGTCGTTCCACCTCGACCGATCGTTCGATCAGCGCACCGGCTACCAGAGCCGCTCGATGCTGGTCTGGCCGATGGTCTCCCATGCCGACGAGCTGATCGGCGTCCTGCAGCTCATCAACCGCAAGCAGGGCGACGGCCCGCTGCGCAGCTCGGAGGACTTCGAACGGCGGGTGCTGCCGTTCGACGCCCGCAGCGAGGCGCTCGTCTCGGCGCTTTCGGCCCAGGCCGCCGTGGCGATCGAGAACGCGATGCTCTACGAGGACATGGCGCGAGCGTTCGACGGCTTCGTCCAGGCCTCCGTGCATGCGATCGAACAGCGCGACCCGACCACGATGGGCCACTCGCTCCGCGTCGCCGCCTTCACCGTCGGCCTGGCCCGGCAGGTCCATGCGTACGACCGCGGCTGGCTCGCCGATGTCCGCTTCTCGTCCGACGACCTCCAGGAGCTGCGCTACGCCGCCCTGCTGCACGACTTCGGCAAGGTCGGCGTCCGCGAGGAGGTGCTGCTCAAAGCCAAGAAGCTCTACCCCGGAACGCTCGAGCTGATCCTCGCCCGCTTCCAGAACGCCCGGCAGGCCGCCGAGAAGGAACTCTACCGCCGCAAGCTGGAACTGCTCGAGCGCGGGGCGCCGCGGGCCGAGCTCGAGGCGGTGGAGCGGGAGACGGAGCAGCGGATCCGGGTGCTGGACGAGTCGCTGCGCCTGGTGCGCGCCTCGAACGAGCCGACCGTGCTGGCGCAGGAGGATGGCGGCCGCATCGTCGAGATCGGCCGCCTGACCTACCCGGGTCCCGACGGCACGCCGCAGCCGCTGCTGTTGGCGAACGAGATCGAGTGCCTGCGCGTGGCGCGCGGCAGCCTGACGGCGGAGGAGGTTCGCGAGATCCAGTCCCACGCCCAGCACACCTTCGACTTCCTCTCGCGCATCCCCTGGGGCCGTCGGTTCTACCGCCTGCCGTTCATCGCCGCCTCGCACCACGAGAAGCTCGACGGCTCCGGCTACCCGCGCGGCCTGAAGGGCGACGACATTCCGATCCAGGCGAAGATGATGGCGATCGCCGACATCTACGACGCGCTCACCGCCTCCGACCGCCCGTACAAGCCCGCCGTCCCCACCCCCCGCGCGCTCGACATCCTGTGGCTCGAAACCAAGGACCGGCACCTCGACGCCGACCTGGTCCGGCTGTTTGTCGAGCACGAGGTGTACCGCGTGGACGAGCGGTCGGCCTCGTTGCCGCCCGCGCCCCCGGGTTGAGCCGCGTCGAATTGCGTCGCCCGCCCGCTTGTGGTCTATCTTTCGGCTTCGTGAACGCCGTCCTGGCCATCGCCCGCAGCACCTTCCGGCAGCTCGTCCGCGACCGGCTGCTCTACGGCATCGTGTTCTTCGCCGTGGCCCTGCTGTTCTTCGGCCTGGTGCTCGGCGAGCTGTCGCTCCACGAGGAGCAGCGCGTGGTGGTCGATGTGGGCCTGGCCGGCATCTCGCTGTTCACCACGATCGCGGCGACGATCGCCGGGGTCAACCTGCTGTACAAGGAGCTGGATCGGAAGACGCTGTTCACCGTGCTGTCCAAGCCGATCGCGCGCTGGCAGTTCGTCGCCGGCAAGTTCGCCGGCCTGGTGGTCACGATTCTGCTCGCCCTGGCCCTGATGGGCGTCGTGCTCGTGCTGATCCTGCTCGGCAAGGGGATGAGCGTTCCCGCGGCGCTCCCGCCGTTCCTGGCGCTCAACGCGGTCGAGGCGGTCGTCGTCACGTCGGTCGCCGTCTTCTTCTCGTCGTTCGCCACGCCGTTCATGAGCGGCATCTTCACCTTCGGCCTGTTTCTGATCGGCCGCAACGGCGACGTGCTGGCCGAACTGGCCGAGCGGAGCGCGGGGAACGCCCCCGGCCTGCTGTTCGACGGGTTGCTCGGGATCGTGCCGAACCTGTACCTGTTCTACCCGAGCGGCCGCATGTTCGAGGAAGGGTACCGTTCGGTCCACACCGACTTCGTGCCGCTCGACTACGTGGCCTGGTCGGCGCTGTACGGGCTGGCCTACGCCGCCTGCCTGCTGCTGCTGGCGATGGCGATCTTCCGCCGCCGCGACGTGGCGTAGCGCGGGCGCGGCGCATGGCTCGCATCGTTTCCGCCGCCGTCGTCGTCGTCGCCCTGGCCGCGGCGCTCGTCGTCGTCCGCGTCTGGTCGGTGTCGCGCGACGAATGGCGCGCGGGAGAGGCGCTCGTCGCCCGGTACAACCGCGGGGCCGGCGAGGAGCCGCCGCCCGGCGCCGGGATCGAGGACCCGCGCCGCGCCCTGCTGCGCGAGGCGATCGTGCGCTATCGCGAGGCCGCGCTGTGGTACTTGCCGGGCAACCCCTACGGCCGGCGGGCCGTCGAACGGCTGCTGCTGATCGGCCAGCGGGGCGAGCAGGACGGGGACGACGACCTGGCGCTGTATGCGTATCGTGCCGCCCGCAGCGCGATCCAGGCCACCCGGACCTTCGGCTTCAACGACGCCGAGGGCCTGGCGCGGGCCGACCGCGGCATCGCCCGCGTGTCGGCGCGGCTCGAACGACCGGCGGCGGGCGCGGAGCCGGGGACGCCGGCCGAGCGGGAGAAACGGCACCGCGCGCGGCTGGTCGAGGGCGACGACCCCGACCCGTGGTATTCGCTGCTGGCCGGCGTCGGCCTGGTGTTGTGGATCGTCGGCGCCTTCGCCTTCGTCCTGCGCGGGCTCGACGAGCGCGGTCGCCTGCGCCTCGGTCCCGCCCTGCGCTCCGGCCTCGTCGTCGTCGCCGGCGTCGCCGCCTGGATCGCCGGGCTCGCGCTGGCGTGACGCGGCGCGGCGGCGCCGCGCGTCCGGCCGGGGGGCCGGCCGCGCTCAGTTCCAGCCGTAGCTCGTCTTGAGCAGCAGCATCTCGGTCCAGGGGGCGTCCCGCAGGGCCGACGCGTCGAGCCGCCCGGCGCCCTCGACCTCCGGCGGCGCCTGCTGGTGGGTGTAGACCAGGTACAGCGTCGAACCGGGGAGGTACTCCCAGCGCAGGACGAGGCTGGCGTTGACGGCGGCGCGCGAGAAGTCGGGATTGTCGCCCGGGTCGGCGGCGACCGTCAGGTCCGACGGCTCGATTTGCGGCCGGGCGCCGGCCGGCGCGCGATGTTCCCGGAACGGGCCGTAGTCCGCCGCGGCCAGGAACAACTGCGCGTAGCCCTGGACGGCGAGGCGGGTCGTGAGCGTCCAGGTGGCGCGCAGCGTGAAACCGACGGAGGACGTTTCGAGGTCGCCGAGCAGGTAGCGCCGTTCGTCCGCCTCCTCGGTCACGGTCACCCGCGCCGGCAGTCCCGCCGCGAACTCCAGGCTCGGGGCCAGTTCGAGCGTCACGGTGTCGGCCGGCTTGAAGGCCAGGGTCGCCTCGACGTACGCGTCCCAGGTCTCGATCCCGAAGCGGAACTGGCTCCACAGGTCGAGGGTCACGGGGTAGCGGTAGTCGGTGGAGCCCGACAACCCCAGGCCGGCCCGTCCCGGGCGCCGCAGGACGGCGCCGTCGCGCAGCTCGCGGTCGTCCCAGGCGGCGGGGTCGTAGAACAGCCGCGCCTCCAGCCAGTTGTTCCCGTCGAACAGCACGTCGGATTCGACGCCGTAGCGGTGCCAGACGAGCCGTCCGTCGAAGTTCACGCGGTCCCAGGCCTCGGCCCGGGCCTGGAGCGTCTGCACCGGCCCGCCGATCTCGTCCGTCCACCAGCCGGCCCGGGCGGAGAGTCGGGCGCTGTTGCCGCGGCTCTGGTAGCCGAGGTCGTTGTACCAGGCCTCGGCGGACGTCGCGTCGGCCTCGAGCCGCGCGCGCCACGGCTTGCCCCCCTTGGCGACCCAGGCCGCCGCGGCCCAGCCGAGGTCGCCGGCGTCGAGCGACGTACCGTCGGCGAGGAGTCGGGAGGGACCGCCGACGCGCGCGGTGAGCGCCGCCTGCGCCGCCCCGGACCACGTGCCGTCATCCGTCCGGAAGTTGCCGTCCACCGCCGCGACGTACGCGTCGGCATGGCAGCGTCCGTCGCGCGGCGTTCGTCCGTCCGGACACAGGTCGTCGGGCCACGCCTCGGGTTCGACGCGGTGGACGGCGGTGGCCAGCAGTCCGACCGCGTTGTCGCCGCCGAAGTCGTAGCGCAGGCGCAGGACGCCGAAGTGCGAGAGCGGCGCCGCCGGCCGCTCGACCCGCTCGCCGCGCGGACCCAGGGTCGCGACGGTCTCCTCGCCGGTCAACGCGGAGACCGCGCCGAGCGTCCAGCCGGGGGCCGGCGCGCCGCAGAGCTTGAGCGCCTCCCAGATCCGCGCCTCCCCGGGCCGGCGTTCGAGCCGCCAGCCGTCGGGCAGCTCGGGCGGGTCGGCCACCGCGCCGATGCGCCGCGTGTGGAACAGCTCGAGCGTCGTGGCGAAGATCTCGCGGTCTGCCAGGAAGAACGGGCGCTTCTCGGGATAGCGGGTCTCGATCGTCGAGAGGTTGAGCACGAGCTGGTCGGCTTCGAGCTGGCCGAAGTCGGGGTTGACGGCGGCGGTGAGTACCAGCGAGCTGCCGAGGCGCAGGGTGGCGTCGAGGCCCAGCTCCCAGCGCGGCTCGAAACCCCACGCGACCGTGTCGGGGTCGGGCGCCGAGCGGTAGACGAAGCCGCGGAGGTCGTAGGGTGTCAGTTCGAGCGGCCACGGCTCCGGGAGGCCGGACAGGCCGGTCAGCCGGCCGTAGTGGACGATCTCGCTCGTCGAGGCGCGGGGCATCGGCGCCCAGACGTCCGTTTCCTGCCGCCGCATCAGCTTGCGCCGCACCTGCAACGCCGCCTCGTCGCCGTCGCCGGCGAACCGCAGGGTGGACAGCGGCAGCGCCAGTTCGACCGTCCAGCCCCGCGCGTGCCGGGTGACTTCCGCCTCCCACCGCCCGTCCCATGCGGTGTCGACGGAACCGTCGGCGCGACGGACGCCGTCGAGCCGCCCGCCCCCCGCCGTCACCTCGAAGTGGAACGCCGTCGAGCCGTCGCCGCGCGTGTCGAGGTCGATCGACACCATGTCGCTCTGCATCCCCTGGTCGAGCCGCCCGCGGCGGGCGACGATGCCGTCGGGCTCGGCGTCGAGGCATTCGATGCCGAAGTACAGCGCGCGCTCCCCGCGCAGCACCGCGAAGCGCGTCGGCTCGCTCGCCGGCGCCCCCTCCCGCGGCTGGCGCTGGACGAAGCCCTCGACGAACGCCGCCTCCGCCCACGCCGGCTCGGCGAGCCGCCCGTCGATCGTCACCGCGGCGTCGTCGACCGGGACGGCGGTGACCGTCGGGCGTTCCTGCGCGACCGCGGCGTCCGGCAGCAGCGGAAGCAGCACCAGCCACGCGGTCCTCGCGCGACGCCCGGTCATGCGGGCGACTTGTACGCGAGGCGGGCGGCCGGAGGCCAGCGAAAGCGAACGGGACCGGCGGCCGCACGGACCGTGCGCGACCCCGGTTGGTGCTAGAATGTCGCCGCTCGCCGGAGGTGTCCGTGCCGTCGCTCGTCCCACGCCTCGTCGTCGCCTGGCTCGCCGCCGCACCCCAGGCCGACCCCGCCGCGATGGTGGCCGGCACTGCGGAAGACGCCGCGGCCGCCCCGGCCCGCCCGGACGACGCCGGGACGGCCGCCGTCGGAACTGCGGGTGGCGCGGCGCACGGAGGGAACGCGTCGCCGCCGGCCGACGAACCGGCGGTCGTGACGCCGGACGACGACGGCCTGCACCCCGGCTGGTTCTACGGGACGCTCGCGGCCGCCGTCGTCTTCGGCATCGCCGGCGCCACCACCGGCGGCATGGCGCTCGGAGAGCGCGACGAGTACTCGTCCGCCCTGTCCGCCTGCCGCGGCGGCGACGCTTCCGCCTGCCGCATCGGCCCTTCGATCGTCGCGGACTACGAGCTGTACGCCACGCTGACCAACGTGTTGCTGCCCTGCGCGGGCGCCTTCGCGCTTGCCGGCCTGGTCCTCGCCTTCCTCACCGACTTCGGCGGCGGCGACGCCGACGCCGCCGACGACGGCGACACCTACTTCACCTTCTTCGGCGCGTCGGCCGGCGCGGGCGCCGCGCTGGTCCTGCGGTTCTAGAAAGGAGGCCCCCGATGATCGCACGTGCGCGCCTTCCGGTCGCCCGGACCCGCCCGCCGGTGGGCCGCCGCCCCTGGCCGGCCCTCCTGCCGGCCTGCCTTCTCGCCGCCGCCGCCTGCGAGTACGATCTCGACCCGGACGCCTTCGACGTCCCGGACGCCCGCGACGGCGACGCGCGGGACGGCGAGGGCGGCGAGGACGCGCGTCCCGACGGCGACGCGGTCGATGTCCCGCCCGGTCAGCCGGAAGGTTGGGTCGTCTTCCGCACCGCGCGCGACCTGTCCGCCCTGCCGATGAGCGACAACCTCCTGGTCAACCCGTCGCTGGATGAAGGCGACGCCGCGAGCTTCACCGGCTGGAACGCCTACGAGGACGGCATGGCGGTCGACACGTCGGTCGCCCGTTCGGCGCCCCGCAGCGTGCGCTTCGACGTGGCCGCCGGCGAGGCGCGCGGCCTGTACCAGAGCGTGACGCTCGACCAGACCGTCGCCCGCCCGCTCTACGTCGCCGGCTGGTGCCGCGCGCGGGGGGTCACGGGCGAGGAGAACAACGACTTCTCGATCTATCTCGACCTGCGCTACGCCGACGGCACCCCGTTGTACGGCCAGACGATCCGCTGTCCGGTGGGGACGCACGACTGGACTTTCGGCGAGCGGGTGATTCTCCCCGACAAGCCGGTGCGGAGCCTGTCGTTCTACCTCCTGCTCCGCAATTCCCACGCGGGGACCGGGTGGTTCGACGACCTCGTGCTGCGCGAGATCCGCACCGACGTCGCCTCGTTCGACGACGAGCTGGTCTACACCGAGCCGATGGACCCGTGGCCGTTCGCGGGTTCCGCGCCGGTGGAGCTCGCGCCGGCCGAGGGCCCGGCGCTGCGCCTGAGCGCGCACGGCGGCGCCGTCGTCGGCCTGTCGTCGGTCGCCGGGGCGCTGGAGTACGCCGCCTCCGCCTTCGCCGGCGGCTTCTTCGCCCGCGACGTGATGGCGGACGGCGACTTCCTCCATTTCGGCGGCACGGTGACCGCGACCGCCGGCGGCGCGACGCAGACCGCGATCGACGGCGACCTCGGCCTGCAGCTCGACGCCGCGTTCGCCGACCGGGCGAACCGGATCGAGATCGACGTCGCGCTGCGCGACCTGTTCGGCATCGAGCGCGCCGTGACGCTGTACTTCGCGCTGCCGATCGCCTTCGACGGCTGGGCGTGGGGCGACGACCCGCGCTCGAGCCGGACGGTCGAAGGGGGCGCCGAGCGGCGCAACGTGATCGACGTCGGCTGGGGCGCGAACGGCCGGATGAGCCGCTATCCGTGGGGCCCGGTCGCCGGTGCGGACGGCCTGGCCCTCGGCTACCCGCTCGACCACCCCGCCCAGATCCGCCTGGCGGCGCACCCGCGGACGCACCAGCTCTACGCCGCGATCGACGTCGCGTTGACGCCGCGCAGCGCCGAGCCCGGCACGGCCCGCTTGCGTCTCGTGCTGTACCGCTTCGACCCCGCCTGGGGCTTTCGCGCCGCCGCGCAGCGCTACATCGATCTGTACCCGGAGTTCTTCGAGAAGCGGGTCGATCGCGAGGGGTTGTGGGTCGCGTTCTCCGATCTGTCGCCGATTCCCCGCCTCGAGGACTTCGGCATCGCGTTCCACGAACTGGGCGGGCGGAGCCAGATCGCCTTCGACGACTCGGCGGGGATCCTGTCGTTCCGCTACCTCACCGAGCCGTGGTCGTACTGGATGACGATGCCGCCGGAGATTCCGAACGACGACGAGGCGGCGGTGCTGGGGTACCTGCGCGAGCAGCTTTCCGCGCCCGAGGAATGGCGGCGGCGCAACGCCGAGGCGACGCTCAGCTCGTGCACCACCGACGAAACCGGCCGCTTCCGTTTCGAGCCGGCGGCGGAGCCGTGGTGTCCCTACGGCGCGGTGTTCACCAACAATCCCGACCCCGACATCGCCGACCCGGAGTACCCGCTCAACAAGGGGAACCTCGCCTGGAACGACGACGCCCGCGCGATCTATTCCGACCCGACCGCCGGCATCCAGGACGGCGAGTACCTCGACTCGCTCGAGGCCCAGGCCGACCTGCTCGACTACCGCCCGACGCATCTCGCCGCCGCCGACCTGCCGCTCGTCTTCGACGCCGCCTTCCGTCCCGCCGTGCCGGAGATCTTCGCGACCTACGAGTTCGCGCGGTGGGTCGCGACGGAGGTCCACGGGATGGGCAAGCGGATGATGGCCAACGGCGCGCTGCTGCGCTTCGCCTTCCCCGCCCACCTGTTCGACGTGATGGGCAACGAGCGGGACTGGATGCACTCCGGCGCCTTCACCCCGCAGCGCGACGACCTGTTCCTGTTCTGGCGCACCCTGTCGTACCGCAAGCCGTTCTGTACGCTGATGAACACCGACTTCTCCGCCTTCGGCCGCGAGTACGTCGAGCGCTACTTCCGGATTTCGCTGTTCTACGGCGTCTATCCGAGCCTGTTCTCGCACAACGCGTCGGAGGACCGCTACTGGGACGACCCGGCGCTGTTCGAGCGGGACCGGGACCTGTTCGTGCGCTACGTGCCGTTGATCCGCGAGCTCGGCGCGGCCGGGTGGGAGCCGGTGACGGGGGTGCGGTCGTCCGACCCGGAGATCCTGGTCGAGCGGTGGGGTTCGGGCGGCGAGCTGCGGCTGACGGTGCGCAGCGTCGCGACCGACGAGCGGACGGTGACGCTGACGCTCGAACCGGAAACGGTGGGTCTGGCGGCCGGCGTCGCCGCGACCTTCGACGAGCTACTCGACGGCGGGACGCTCGTGGCCACCCCCGTGGGGGCGAACCTCGCGTGGACCGACACGCTGGCGCCCGAGGCGGTGCGGCTGCTGCGGGTCGCGCCCTAGCCCGGTCGGGACGGCCGGCTCGCCGGGCGGGTCTGTGCCGAGGCGACCCGGCAGTCGGCCCGGTTTGAAAGATCCGGCGGAGTCGGGTGAAGTTGGAGACGGCGGCGGGCGGTGTTGCCGCCGCAGGAGGTGCGGATGCGAAGCTCCAACGTGGTCTGTCTCGCTGCGCTGGGTGGTCTGCTGTTCGGGGCGGGATCGTGCGACGACGACGAGGATCCGGTGGCCCGGACCGACACGATCGTCATTCAGCTCGCCGGGATCAAGGAGGGCGACATCCACGACGGGGTGGTGGAAAAGGACAAGAACGTCACGACGGAGGTCGGGAATCCCTACGGTGCCTTCCTCGATGCGGCGCGGGTCGCGTTGGGCCGCAACCCGAGCCGGATCGAGGTGACGTCGGTGGCGATCACGCTGGGGGGCGACAGTCGCGGGGTGATCTCGTTTGCGGACCTTTTCGTGGGCGAGACGAACGTCTTCCTGCGTGCCGACGTCGGAGGCACGGTGTATGTCGCGCGGGTGACCGGTCCCACGGGCGTGGGCCCGGTGATCTGCGAAGTGATCGCCGGCGACTCCGCGCTCGCTCCGATTCGCGACGCGCTCCTGGCGGGGAACTTCCGCGTGGGCATCCGGGGAACGACCAACCGCCTGCCGACGGACGACTTCGACGCGCGCATCGACGTGCGCATCGGGTTCGCGGCGTACCCGTAGTCGGCCGCGCGTCACGCGCGGGGTGCCGGTGCCGGCCGCCATTGACCGGGCGCGGCCGCCGAGCGTATCTTCCGGTCGTCCGGGCGGCGAGCGGTTTCGCCGCGCCGGCGGGACGTTCCGGCGGGGCGGCGCGCCCCCCGAGCGAGGAGAACACGATGTCCGGCCATAGCAGATGGAGCACGATCAAGCACAAGAAGGGCGCCGCCGACGCCAGGCGCGGCAAGATCTTCACCAAGGTGATCAAGGAATTGACCGTGGCGGCCCGGATGGGCGGCGGCGACCCCGACGCCAATCCCCGCCTCCGCCGCGCCCTCGACGAAGCCCGCTCCAACAACATGCCCAACGACACCGTGATGCGCGCGATCAAGCGCGGCACCGGCGAACTGGAGGGGGTGAACTACGAGGAAGTGAACTACGAGGGCTACGGGCCCGGCGGCGTCGCGATCCTCGTCGAGACGATGACCGATTCGCGCAACCGCACCGTCTCCGAGATCCGGCACATCTTCACCCGCTACGCCGGCAACCTCGGCGAGAACGGCTGCGTCGCCTGGATGTTCAACGAGCGCGGCGTGATCGCCGTCCCCAAGACCGCCGCCGACGAGGACAAGCTGATGGAGGCGGGCCTGGACGCCGGGATCGAGGAGATCGTCGATCAGGGCGACCAGTGGGAGGTCCAGACCGCCCCCGACAAGCTCGACGCCGTCAAGAAGGCCCTCGCCGCCGCCCAGATCGCGATCGGCGAGGCGAAACTCGAAAAGATCCCGACGACCACCGTCCGGCTCGAAGGCAAGCAGGCCGAGACGATGCTCAAGCTGTACGAGGCGCTCGAGGATCACGACGACGTCCAGCACGTCTGGGCCAACTTCGACATCCCCGACGAGCTGATGGAGCAGTCGTAGGGGAGCGGCCGCGGCCGCCTGACGTGACGACCGAACCCCGCCGGCCCTGCGTTCTCGGCATCGATCCCGGATCGTCCCGCACCGGCGTCGGTCTGGTCGCCCCCGCCGGCACGCGCTACCGGCTGGTGCACCACGAGGTGATCCGCGCCGAGGGCGACCTGCCGGACCGGCTGGTGCGGATCCGTGCGCGGCTCGTCGAGCTGCTGGTCGAGCACGCGCCCTGCTCGGCGGCGTTCGAGGACGTGTACCACGGGCACTCGGTCCCCAGCGTCGTCAAGCTGGCGCAGGCCCGCGGGGTGGCCCTGTGCACGGTGGCGGAGTCGGGGGTGCCGATCGCCAGCTACCCACCGGCCGTCGTCAAGCGCGCCGTGACCGGCAGCGGGCGCGCCGAGAAACCCCAGGTCGCCCGGATGGTCGCCGCGATCCTGGGCCTCGACGCTCCACCTCCCGCCGACGCCGCCGACGCGCTCGCCGTGGCCCTCTGCCACGCGATGCACCCCGGATGGAAGCCATGATCGATCGCCTCGCCGGAACGATCGTCCTCTCCGAGCCCGGCCGCGTGGTGCTCGACGTCCACGGCGTCGGCTACCAGGTGCTGGTCCCCGAACGGGACCTGGCGCGCCTGCCGCTCGGCGCCGAACGCGTCGTCCTGCACACCCACGTCGTCTACGGCGAGGACCGCCAGGAGGCGTTCGGCTTCCTCGCCGTGCGCGAGCGCGACGTCTTCCGGCAGCTCCTGGCGGTGGCGGGCGTCGGGCCGCGCACCGCGCTGGCCGTGCTGTCGGGGATGACGGTCGAGGCGCTGCGCGACGCGATCCTGCGCGAGGACCGCAAGGCGCTCCTCAAGACCCCCGGCGTCGGACAGAAGCTCGCCGGCCGCCTGCTGCTCGAACTGAAGGACAAGGCGCTGGCCTGGGCCGCCGAGGCGCCCGGCGCCGCTCCCGCCGCCGGCCCGCAGGCCGACGACGAGCGGGCCGTGCAGGCGCTGGCCGGGATGGGGTATCGTCCGGCCCACGCGGCGCACGCCGTCGAGGTCGCCCGGGCGAAGCTGGGGGCCGAGGCGACCTTCGAGCAGATCCTGCGGCAGGCGCTGCTGGAGGCGGTGGGGTGAGGCGGGCCGGCCGGACGAGACGGCGCCGAGGGTGAGGGACAGCGATGCGGGGCGAACGGCCGAACCGGGGGGTGACCGACGCGGCGGCGGACGAGCTGGACGAGGCGACGGAGGCGTCGCTGCGTCCCCGGCGGCTCGACGAGTTCGTCGGCCACGCCAACCACCGCGCGAACCTGCGCGTCTTCATCGAGGCGGCCCGCAAGCGCGGCGACCCGCTGGACCACGTCATCCTCTGCGGCCCCCCGGGCCTCGGCAAGACCACCCTGGCCCACATCCTGGCCCACGAGATGGGCGTGACGCTGCACGCCACGAGCGGCCCGGCGATCGAACACAAGGGGGTGCTCGCCGGCCTGCTCACCAAGCTCGGACCCCGCGACGTGCTGTTCATCGATGAGATCCACCGCCTCAACCCCGTCGTCGAGGAGCACCTCTATCCGGCGATGGAGGACTTCCGGATCGATATCGTCACGGGGGACGGGCCGCACGCCGCCACGCTCCAGCTTCCGCTGAAGCCGTTCACGCTGGTCGGCGCCACCACCCGCACCGGGCTGATCACCTCGCCGCTGCGCACCCGCTTCGGCATCGAGATCCGCCTCGACTACTACCCGGCGGACGACCTGGCGACGATCGCGCGCCGCAGCGCGAAACTGCTCGGGGTCGAGTGCGACGACGCCGCGGCGGCGGAGCTGGGCCGGCGCTCGCGCGGCACCCCGCGCCTCGTGAATCGCTACCTCGCCCGCGCCCGCGACTTCGCCCAGGTGCTGCACGACGGCCGGATCACGCGCGAGGTGGCCGACGAGGCGCTGGGACGCCTGGGCGTCGATGGCGAAGGGCTGGACGAGATGGACCGCAAGTACCTGCGGACGATCGCCGACCAGCACGACGGCGGCCCGGTCGGCATCGAAACGCTCGCCGCGGTGCTCGGCGAGCCCCGCGACACGCTCGAGGACGTCTACGAGCCGTACCTGCTCCAGCAGGGCTGGATCCAGAAGACCCCGCGCGGCCGCACCACGACCCCCAAGGTCAACGCACACCTCCGCATCCCCGAGCGCCGGGGCGGCCAGAAGCCGCTGTTCTAGGACGAGGCGGGCCGCACCGGCGCGGGTGCGGGCGGGGGCGCCGGCTAGCCGGGAAGGCTCGGGCGGCTGTCGCGCGAGCCGGGAACCAGGTGGCGCGCCACGAAGGTGCCCTCGAAGACCCGGCGCGCCGGCCCCTCCATCCGCACCGGGCGGTCCGGCGCCGGCGCCGTCAACCGCAGGTCGCCGCCCGGCAGATGCACCGTCACCGTCCTGCCCCACGGGATGCGCCCGGTCAGCGCCGCCGCCACCACCGCCGCCGCCGCGCCGCTCCCGCAGGCCCGCGTGAACCCGCAACCCCGTTCATAGACGTCGAGGCGCAGTTCGGCGTCCGACACCAGCCGCGCGAACCCCACGTTCACCCGTTCGGGAAACGCCGCGTCCGATTCGATCACCGGGCCCAGGGCCCGCCGCTCCTCCTCGCTCTCCACGTCGAAGGTCACCGCGTGCGGGTTGCCCATCGAGACCGGCACGAAGTGCACGTCGCGCCCATGGCTCTGCCGCACCAGCTCCCGGGCGCCGTCCGGCAGGACCGCCGGCACCTCGGCCGGCGCGGTTCGCGGCACCGTCAGCTCGACCTCCACCCGCGACACCGCGGAACCCTCGGCGACGATCCGGCAGCGCGCCGGGCCGGCGTCCGTGTCGACCACGAACGGCCCCAGCGGCCCGCCGTGGCGGTCGCGCAGATGCTTGGCCACGCAGCGCACGCCGTTGCCGCACATCGCCGCCGGGCTGCCGTCGCGGTTCCAGTAGCGCATCCGTCCCAACGCGTCCTCGATCCGCGGCGCGCCGACCACCAGCAACCCGTCCGCCCCGATCCCCAGGTTCCGGTCGCAGATCGCCGCCACCAGCTCCTCGGACGGCTCCAGCCGGTCCAGCGGGTCGTCGAGCAGCACGAAGTCGTTTCCCAGACCCTCGTACTTGGCGAACGGAATCAGGTCTGCCATTTCGAACCGAGTCTTACCCGGTCCGGTCGGCCTGTCAAAGAGTTCGCGCCGCGGCCGGCGGATTGCCAGAAAGTCAACGACCCGGACGCCACGACGACAGACCGGCCAGGGTGGCAGCCGCCCGGCGTCCGGGTGTGCCGGATTTTGCAGTGATTCCGGCCGTGGATTGCGTGGCACGCGGGTTGCTCCACGGTCGCCCCGATGCGGCGCGTAACGATCTACGGAATCGCCCTGGCCGTCGCCGTCGTCGCCGTCGTCGTCGGTGTCGACCTGCTCACGCAGACCGACGAGGAGCGGATCGAACGGATGCTCGACGAGATGCGCTCCGCCGCCTCCGCCGGCCGCTCCGACCGCCTCGCCGCCCAGCTCGACCTCGACGGCGAGGGGTTCGAGGTCGCGATCGGGCGGAACCGCGAGCATTTCGGCGCCGACGACGTGGAGGCGCTCGAAGAGTATCTCGCGGACGGCCTCGCCTGGCTCGGCGACGCCTCGCTGCGCCTGGAGGGGACCACCGTGCAGGTGTCGGGCGAGCGGGCGCACGCCTACTTCCGCGTCGTCCTGCTCCGCCGCGACGCCGCGGACCAGTCGGTGCCGATCGACCTCACGCTTCGCCGCGCCGGCGACGAGTGGCGCGTGACGCGCTTCCGCGCCTTGTCCACGGCCGGCCAACGTTCGGCCCGCCGCTAGCCCCCGACCGGTTCGATCCGCCGGCCACGACGTGCCGCGGCGGCCGGCGGCGATCCGGCGCGTCGCTCCGCGGCGCGGATGACCTCGCGGAGCGAAACCCGGCCCGACCGGCCGACCCCGCGCGAACTCACGGGCCGCCGCCGGCAAGGCGGGTCGCCGCGAACTCCGGGCCGACGCCGGCGATCTTCACCGTCTTGCGGCGTCCCGTGCGGCCCGCTGCCAGCGTCACGGCCGAGCGGGGCATCCCGAGCGTTTCGGCCAGCAGCCGCACCACCGCCTCGTTCGCCGCGTCCTCGACCGGTGGCGCGTGGACCCGCACCTTCAGCCGGTCGCCCTGCACCGGGCCGATCCCTTCGCGGGACGCCCGCGGCTGGACCACGATCTCGATGAACGTTCCGTCGGGCGCCGCCCGACACCAGACCGGTAGACTCATGCCCCGAGACTCGTCCGTCGCCGCGCGACTTCGTAGCATCCTTTCGCGCGCCCGCGCGCCCTACCGCGGCGCCGCCGAAGGACCGCCGGAGGAATCCGGGCCGTGGCCGGGTCGTTCGGCGCGGAGCCGCGCGGCCAGTTCGTCGGCCGTCTGCGCCGCGCCCAGCGCGGGTCCCGAGGCGAACCGGCAACCCAGTTCGCGCAGCCGCCGCGCCTGCTCGTCGGTTTCCACGCCCTCGGCCGCCAACCGGAGGCCGCCCCGCCGTTCGGCGAAGGTCGCCACCGCCGCGACCAAGGCCTCGGCGCCTCGTTCGCGGCCGAGGTTCGCGGTCACGGCGGCCCCGACCCGCAGGCCGTCGAGCGGGAGGTCGTGGACGAGCTGCAGGCACGCACGGCCGACGCCGAACTCCCCGAGCGACGTGCGGAGGCCGAGTTCCCGCAGGGCGGCGAGGGTTTCGGCCGTGGCCTGGACGCTGGTCGCCGCCGCCTCGGCCGTGACCTCCAACTCGAGACGGCCGGCATTCTCGCCGAGCCGCGCGACGGCGGCGCGCACGCGGTCCAGCGTGTCCTTCCGGCGGAGCCGCCGGGCGCACAGCGGGAGGGTGATCGCGTCCGGAACGCTCCCCGCCGCGCTCCAGGCCGCGAGGTCCTCGCAGGCCGTGCGCAGCACCCAGTCGCCGACCTCGGGGGCGAGATCCGAGTTCGCGACGACCTGTCGCAGATCGGCTGTCCCCACGGCGGGCCGGCTTGGGTCGTTCCACCGGAGGATCGCCCGCACGTCGGCGACGCGTCCCGTCGCCAGTTCGACGACCGGTTCGTAGGCCAACGCGAGTCCCCCGCGCGCGAAGGTCTCGGCGACCTGCCGTTGCAGTTCCGTGCGGCGGCGGGCCTCCTCGGTCGATGCGGCGGAGGCGAAGGCGAAGACGCCCTTCCCGGCCGCCTTGGCCGCATACATCGCGTGGTCCGCGGCCTTGAGCAGCTCTTCCGGCTCGGAACCGTCCGGCGGCGACAGCGCCACGCCGACGCTCGCCCCGATGCGCACGGTGTGGGCGCCCAGGTCGAACGGCCGGGCCAGCGCCTCGACCACGCGCCCGGCCACCGTCGTCGCCCCCGCCACGCCGCCGACGTCGGGCAGCAGCAGCACGAATTCGTCCCCGCCGAGCCGCGCGGTCGAGTCGCTCCGTCGGAGCAGCCCGAGCAACCGGGCGGCCACCAGCCGCAGCAGCTCGTCGCCCGCCTCGTGGCCCAGCGAGTCGTTGACCGGCTTGAAGCCGTCGAGATCGACCAGCATCACGGCCAGCGGCTGGCCCGACCGTTCGGCGCGCGCCAGCGCGAGCTGCAACCGGTCGAGCAGCAGAGCCCGGTTCGGCAGGCCGGTCAGCGCGTCGTGGTGCGCCGCGAACTCGAGATGCTCCTGGAGCACCTGGCGTTTCTGAACCTCGCGCTCCAGATCCACCTGCTGCGCGAAGTGTCGGCGCAGCAGCCCGGCGAACTCGCCGAACTCCGACCGGTCGTCGCGCAGTCGGTCGAGCGGCCCCGCGTCGTTCCGCTCGAGCGCCCGGCGGAGGATGCGCACCGGCCGCCCCACCCACCACACCAGGCCCCACACCAGGAGCAGGATCGTCCCGCCGGCCCCCACGAACAGCAGGAGCATCTGGCGCCGCATGGTGCGGTCGAGGTCGTCGAGCAGGGGCGAGACGACGCGGACGTCCAGGTAGGCCGCGGGCGTCCCGTCCAGGCCGGGCAGGGGCCGGAGGAACCGGTCCTGCCGTTCCGCGCCGGCCGGGCGCGCCTCGTCCGCGCGCCGCAGGACCACCTCGGCCTCGGCCAACTGCCGTAGCCGATCGATCTGCGGTTGGTCCCACAGGCGGGCGGCGAACAGGAAACCCCGCGGTTCCGACGTGCGCGCCAGGTCGGCGTCGGGCTGGACCGGCGCGCCGAAGACCTGGACGAACCCGAGCGGCGAGTCGGCGAAGAACCCGAGCAGCGGCGAATCGGCCGACAGGCGCGGCGCCGCCGTCTCGATCGGCCACGGCGGCGTTCGCAGGCCCTCGCGGCCTTCGGCGACCACGGCGTAGGCGACGGTGCGATCCGGCCGCAGCACCCAGATCGCGTCCGCGCCGTAGGTCGCGAGCGCGGTGTCGATGTTCTCCGCCGCCCATGCCTGGCTCGGCGCCTCGACGAAGGCGACCATGTCGTCCCAGCGCGTGTAGTCGACGGCCAGCGTGCGCAGCGACTGGGCGCTCAGATCGACGATCCGGTCGACGAGCAGCCGCTTGGCGTTGCGGATCTCCTCGGCGGTGTCCCGACGATGCTCGCGTTCGAGGCGCAGGGTGACGAACAGGCCCGTTCCGGTCAGCAGCAGCGTGCCCGCCAGCAGCAGGGCGATTCGACCGGGGACCCGACGCCACACGACCGACTGTCGCCTCCCGCCGCAAGATTGCCCCGCGGAGGCACGACCTTGCAAGTCGGTCGGCGTGCCGGGACTCGACCCGCGCGAGTCCGTGGCCTAGGATGCCGGGCGATGACCGATTCCGGGGCCGCCGCCGCATCGCCCGGCCCGCCCGCGGACGCCCGCTGGTGGGGCCTGCGCGAGGAGCTGCTCGTCTTCCTCGGCTGCTCGCTCGCCGCGCTCGCCGCCGTCCAGGGGCTCGGCCGCCTGCCGTACGTCGGCCCCTACGCCCAGGAGCTCGCCGAGCTGGTGTTTCTGCTCGTGCCGTTCTGGGTGATCGAACGACGCGGGGAGCTGGTCGAGGACTACGGGTTCCACCTGCACCACGGCTGGCGGGCGGCGGCGCTGGCGGTGCTGTTCATGGTCGTGACCTTCGGTCCGTTCATCGTGGGGTTCGAGTGGTGGTGGGAGCCGCGGCGGTCGTTCCGCTTCGACCGCCTGCCGCCCGATTTCTGGAACGTCGCAGTGGCTCAGTTCCTGGTGGTGGCGCTGCCGGAGGAGGCGCTGTTCCGCGGCTACCTGCAGACGCGGCTCGAACGGCGGTTCCCGTCGCGCCGCCGGCGCGGGATCCCGGTCGGCTGGGCGATCCCGGCGACGAGCGTCCTGTTCGCGATCGGCCATTTCGTCGTCATCCCGGACCCCGCGCGGCTGGCCGTGTTCTTCCCCTCGCTGCTGTTCGGCCTGCTGCGCCACTGGAGCGGAGGCCTCCTGGCCCCCGTCCTGTTCCACGGCGCTTGCAATGTGCTGGGCGACACCCTCTACTTCGGCTACTTCGGCTGAGCCGACGGAGCGACGACGATGAGCGGATCTTACCGGAACGTGCTGGAACGCGTGGTCGATCTGGCGCTCGAGGAGGACGCGGCGTGCGGAGACCTGACGAGCCGGCTGACGGTGGCGGAGGGGACGCGGGCGCGCGCGTCGGCGCTGGCCAAGAGCGCACTGGTCGTCGCGGGGCTCGAGGCGTTCGCGACGGCGTTCCGGCGGATCGATCCGGCCGTTGTCGTCGAGTCGCTCGTCGCCGACGGCGCGCGGGCGCAGCCGGGCGACGTGCTGGCCCGCGTCGAGGGTTCCGCGCACTCGCTGCTCGCCGCCGAACGGGTCGCGCTCAACTTCCTCCAGCGTTTCTCCGGCGTGGCGACGCTGACGCGACGCTACGTCGACGCGGTTCCGCCCGGCTGCCGGACGCGGATCCTCGACACGCGCAAGACCACGCCCGGCCTGCGGGCGCTGGAACGGCACGCGGTGCGCTGCGGCGGCGGCTTCAACCACCGCAGCGATCTGGCCGGCGGGATCCTGATCAAGGACAATCACCTTGCCGCCTGCGGCGGCTCGGTCGCCGAGGCGGTGCGCCGGGCGCTGGCCGGCGCCGGGCCGACGCAGCGGGTCGAGGTCGAGGTCGCGACGCTGGAGCAGCTCGACGAGGCGCTGGCGGCGGGAGCGCGCGCCGTGCTGCTCGACAACATGACCCCCGCGCAGGTCGCCGCGGCGGCGCGGCGCGCGGCGGGCCGCGCGACGCTCGAGGTCTCCGGCGGCGTGCGGCTGGAACAGGTGGCCGAGTACGCCCGCGCCGGGGTCGATTTCATTTCCGTCGGCGCGCTGACGCACTCGGCGCCGGCCGCCGACATCTCGCTCGAACTCGAGCTGCGGCCGTGACGACGACGCTGGGACGAACCCGCGAGCGACACGACGTCGTCCCGTCGACGATGGACCTGGCCGCGGCCGCGGCGCGCGCCGGCGCGCCCGACGGACACGTCGTGCTCGCCCGACGACAGACGGCGGGACGCGGGCGCGCGGGCCGCGCGTGGCACTCCGCCGACGACGGCGGCCTCTACCTGTCGGTCGTGCTGCGCGGGTTCGACGGTCCGGCCGCCGCCGGCGGGCTCACGCTGGCCGCCGGCCTGGGCGTCGCCGAGGCGGTCCGGTGGCTCGGCGCGGCCGACGTGCGGCTCAAGTGGCCCAACGACGTGCTGCTCGGCGAACGCAAGGTCGCCGGGATCCTCACCGACTGGGTCGGCGACGGCGCGGCGGTGGTCGGCGTGGGACTCAACGTCGCCCAGGCGTCGTTCCCCGGCGAACTGGCCGGGACGGCGACCTCCGTCGCGCTGGCCGCGGGCGCGGCGCCGGAACCCGCCGCGGCGCTCGAAGTGCTGCTCGAGACGCTGGACGCGGCGGTGGCGAGGTTCCGCGAGAACGGCCTGGCCTGGGTGGTGCCCGAATGGACCGCCCGGTCGGGCCTTTGGGGCCGCCGCGGCCGGGCCGCCGGCGTCGCCGGCGTGCTGCGCCGGCTCGACCCGGACGGCGCCCTGGTGCTCGAACAGGATGACGGGACGGAACGCCGGCTGACCGCCGGGGCGCTGGACCTGTTGTAGCGCTCGACCCGGGCCGCGGGGCGCCGGGGGAGGGCCGGGAGCGGCCGATGCGACGGCGGAGCGGCGCCGCACTCCGCGGGCCCCTTGCCCGATCCGCGGCATCGAGGCATCCGCGCTGTGTGCTCGCCCACGACGAGTCCCCCAGCCGGCGGTGGGGCGCCGGCAACGACACCGCAAGCCATCGGCCGTCGCGCGCCCGACGGCCCGACAGCGCGGATCGCTCGTATCGGAAAGGCCTTGACCGGAACGGCCCCGACTGGTATTACGAATTTCCTATTCGTATGACAAGATCTCTCGCCGTGTTGGTTTCTCTGCTCGCCGGCGCACCGGCCGGCAACCGTCCGGGGGCGGCCGCCGGATCGGAGGTGGCAGAAGGAATTGCGGAGGGTGTCGGGGGATTCGGGGAAGCGGAAGGCGTCGCGGAGGACGACGGGCCGGTCGGGCCGGTCGGGGCGATGCCGGAGTTCGTCACCGAGGTCCGCGCGGAGGCGCCCCCACGCACCGCGTCGTCGCGACGGATCGGGACCACGGAGCTCGAGGCGGCGCCCCGGCGGAGCGCCGAGGATCTGTTCCGGCAGGTGCCCGGCCTGCTGCTGGTGCAACACGGCGCGGAAGGGAAGGGACACCAGCTCTTCCTGCGCGGTTTCGATGCGGCGCACGGCATGGACGTCGAGGTACGAGTGGCCGGGATGCCGGTCAACGAAGTCTCGAACGTGCACGCCCACGGCTACCTCGACCTGTACTTCCTTCCTCCGGAGGCGGTGGAGACGCTCGTGGTCCGCAAGGGTCCGTTCGACCTGGACCAGGGGAATTTCGCCGCCGCCGGAACACTCGACCTCGACCTGGGAATCGCCCCCTCGGAGCGCGGCGGGCGCCTCGCCTACGAAGGCGGTTCCACGAATCGGCACCGAATCGTGGTCTCGTGGGCGCCGGTGGACGCCGAGGACTTCGTGGTGGGGGAGGCCCTGACCGACGACGGCTTCGGCGACGACCGCTGGAGCCGCCGGGTCGCCTGGCTGGGCCGCCTCGACGGCGCACGCCTTGGCGATGGACCGGACATCGTGCTGGGATGGCACGTCGGGCGCCACGGATCCCCGAACGCCGTTCGGCGGGAGGACGTGGAGTCGGGCGAGATCGGGTTCCTCGAGGCCTACACGCACGGCCTGGAAGGGCGCTCGGCCCACGCGCTGGCATTGGCGGGCTGGCGGTTGGGCGAGGCGCGCGAGGTTCGCGTGTCGGTCGGCACGATGCTGCGGAGCTTCTTGCTCGAGTCGAACTACACTGGTTGGCTCCAGGACGGCGACCGCGGTGACTTCCATCGGCAGAGCCACGAGGCGCTGACCGGGTTCGCCTCGGCTTGGTGGACGCCGCGGTTTCTGTTGTGCGGAAGGTCCTGGACGGCCCAACTGGGTCTCGAATGGCGCGGGGACGGCTTCCGCCAGGAGGACGCGCCGTTCGACCCGGAAACCGCGCGCCGCTTCGACCCGGAACGCTCCGCGACGGGCCAGGTGCATCAGGCCACGCTGGCGGCCGGAGTGACGGGCTCGGCCGCTTCCTGGTTCCGGTTCGCCGCCGGCGTCCGGGGCGACCTGTTCGGAATCCGCTTCACGGATCGGCTCGCAGACCCGACGCCGAGCGACGGGATCGCCGGGGCGGTCAGCCCGCGCCTGTCGCTGCAGTTCCCTCTGCCGGAGGACTGGACGCTGTTCGCCGCGTACGGTCGGGGGCTGCGTTCTCCGGAGGCCCGCGCCGTCGCGGCCGGGCGACAGCCCTCGGAGGACGTGCCCCTGGAAACCTACCGGGGCGGATCGGCTTCCGTCGCTGCGTCCGATTCGGTGGAAGTCGGCGTGCGCGGCGAGCCGTGGCCGTGGCTCGAGCTTGCCGCGGCGGGCTTCGCCACCTTCCTGGAGAACGAGACGGTGTTCGACCACGTCTCGAACACCAACGTCGAGTTGAACGCGACGCGACGACTGGGCGGCGATCTCTCGGTCCGGTTGCGTCCGCTGCCGTGGCTGCGGGTGTCCCTGGACCTGACCGGCGGGGAGGCCCGGTTCGTGGAATCCGGACGCCCGGTGCCCGGTGCGCCCCGCTTCCTCGTGGGGTTCGGCATCGCGATCGCGCATCCGATCGGGATTCGGGCCGCTCTCTCCGGGTACTACCTGGCACCCCGACCCTTGGCGCACGGCGCCGTCGGAACGCACCAGGCGACGATCGACCTGACCGCCGCCTACCGCTGGCGCTGGATCGAGCTGCGACTGGACGTGGAGAACCTGTTCGACCTCGAGCTGCCGGAGGGACAGTATCACTTCGCGTCCTGGTTCGATCGGGGCGAGCCGCGCAGCGCGATCCCGGTGACGCACGACACGGCGGCTTCGCCGCTCCAGGTGCGGTTGGGAGTGGTGTTTCACGGATGAGACGGGGCCTCGCGGCCGGGGAAAGGAGCGAGTGGGAATGCGACGAGTTCTGTCGTGGACGGTGCTGCTGAGCCTTCTGCCGTTGCTGGCGGCCGTGTGCGACCCCGCCGGGGAACCGGCGCGGCTGGTCCTGCCGGTGGTGGTCGACGGCCGGGGCGTCACCGCCTTCCGCAACGCGGAAGGGTACGACATCGATCTCTCGGCCTGCCGCGTCGCGATCCGGGACCTCGAGTTCACCATCGCCGGTGAGACGCACGCAGGCCTGGACGAGCGGTTGCGGCGGCTTCTCGTTCCGGTGGCGCGCGCGCACCCGGGGCACTACGCGGGCGGCGAGGTGACCGGCGAGCTGCCCGGCCGCTTCATCGTCGATTTCTTCTCCGGCGCGGACGGGGCGCTCGGCGACGGCACGCTGCTGGAAGGCGACTACCACGGGCTCAACTTCTCCTTCCGCGCGGCCGACGCCGCCGACGGGATCGAGACGACCGATCCGCTTCTGGGTCACACCGCCTGGCTCGCCGGCACCGCGCGCCGTGGGACCGACACGTGGGCCTTCGACGCGGTGCTCGACATCGATGAAGGCACGAAGATGGTCGGCGGCCCGTTCACCCTGGCGCTGCGCGCCGGGATGAGTCCGACGCTGGTGCTGCGGCTGCTGGCGTTTGACCCGAGCACCGAGGAGGAGACGCTGTTCGACGGGATCGATTTCGCGACCCTCGACGCGGACGGCGACGGCGTTGTCGCCATCCAACCCGGCGACGCCGCGCACAACATCCTGCGACGACGGTTGCAGGTGCATGATCATTGGTGGCTCGACGTCCGCCGCTGATGCGGACGACGGCAGGAGGAGGACCGGACGGTTCGCGCCGACGAAGAGAAAGGAGCAAGGACGATGGTGCGACGCCAACACGTTCGACTTGGGGCAAGCCTGGTGGTGTACGTTCTTGCGGCGGCCGCCGCCTGCGGAGAGGAGGACCCCGGCCAGGGAACCCTCGCCGTGGAAATCTGGGGCGAGGATTTCATCGAGGAGGGGATTCCGGAGAGCGAATTCGCCGACGGCTGGTCGGTCACGTTCGACAAGTTCCTGATCGCGGTCGACGGCCTGGCGATCGCGCGGGGTTCCTCCGCGCCCGACGTCGAGGACGCCACCCAGCGCATCTTCGACCTCACCCGCCCCGGTCCCTTCTCGTTCCTCACCCGGCTGGTTCCCGCCGGGCGCTACGATCGTGCGGAGTACCGGGTCAGGCCGGCGGCGACCGGCGCCGTCGCCGGCAACGCGACCACCGACGACGTCGACCGGATGGTCGCCGGCGGCTACGCGGTGTACGTGGAAGGGACGGCGACCGACGGCACCGCTTCCAAGACCTTCCGCTGGGGCTTCGATTCCGACACCCGCTACACCGAATGCCATGCGGAGGCGAACCTGGTCTCCGGCGGCGCCGGCACCGTGCAGATCACCATCCACGCCGACCACCTGTTCTACGATGACCTGTTCTCCGAGACCCCCGACCTCCGGTTCGCGGAGATCGGGCGTGCGGACGCCGACGGCGACGGCGAGGTCACCGCGGCCGAACTGGCGGCCCACGACATCACCGCGCTGCCCGACTACGGCACCGGTTCCCTGCCCATCGACAACCTGTGGGATTTCATCGAGCACCTCACCGCCTCCCTGGGCCACATCGACGGCGAGGGCCACTGCCACGCGGAAGGAGCCGGTCATTGATCGGTGTTTCGACGTCGTTCGTTTCGACGGTTTCCGCCAGTCTCCGCGCGGGTCCTCCCCGGCCGGCGCACGGTCCGGCGAAGCGGGCGAGCGCCGCTACCGACCTTCGGGCACCGGGCCCCAGAACCACCCGGCCGGTCTTCCACCCCCGGCGCCCTCGAACATCTGCTCCACCGCGGCCCGCGCCGCCGGGATGTCGAGGCGCGCCTTGGCCGCCAGGCGCTCGAGCAGCAGTTCGTGGTAGGCCGACGAGAAGCGCAGGAAGTGCGCGAGCGGGGCGAGGTCGGGTTGGGCGCCGCGCAGCGCGGCGAGCTGGTCGGCGGTTTCGCGCGCCTCGCGCAGCGTCGCGCCGAGGTCGCTGCGGATCGAGGTCAGGGCGTCGTCCAGCGACGCCCGGGTCAGGACGGCGCCGCACGAACCGCAGCGCTTCGTCGCCTCGCCCGCCCGGTCGGCCGCCTCCCGCGCCGCCTCCGCGGCGGAGTGCGCGGCCAAGATCGTCCAGCCGAGGGCGCCGAGCACGATCACGCCCAGGGCCAGCAGCACGAGGAACAGCTTCTTTTCGATGTACATCGACCAAACCCTCCGCGGCCCCGATCCGGCCGCCCGCATGTGCGGTTGTAGCACGCTCCGCGGCGCGGGGGATGGGGTGCTAGCGGGTTCGCGGCGGGGGGGGGCCGTCGACCGGAACCAGCACTTCGAACCGGGTCACCTCGACCGAGGCGACCCCGGTGCGGACCTCGTCGTCGGCCAGCGTGAACGAGAGGCGGCGCGACTGTCCGAGCGCGCTGATCCGGACCTCGCCGCGGATCGTGCGCGCCGGCGGTGCGGCGGGACGCGCGCGATGGTGCCGGTCGTCGTCCCGGTCGTCCGGGGCTCGTCGGCCGGCGACCTGCACGTCGTCGCCGCCGGGCTCGGCCTTCGCGCCCCGGTCGTCGGCCTCGTCCTCGTCGCCGGTCTCGTCGTCGGTCGGCTCGTCCGGCTCCGCGGCGGCGTCGAGGTCGTGGCGGACGATTTCGATCCGGTACAGGCCGGTCTTGAGGCGGCGGAAGCCGAGTTCCTCGCGGCGGTCGTCGTCGGCGTCCTTGGCGGCGGTCCCGGCGACGCCGCCCATCCAGGTCGAGCGGCGCCCGTCGGGGTGGACCAGGACGAGGTCCAGGTCGGCGGGGCGGTCCCAGGTCGCTTCGACCCGCAGGTCGCCGCGGACGTCGGGTGCCGCTGGCGCGGACGTTTCCAGCCGCGAACGGAGGCGGGCGCGGGTCATCTCGTTCCCGAACCGCTCGATCAGCGCCTCGGCCCGGTCCGTCTGGCCCATCCACGACAGGCACTGGTAGGCGGCCGCCACGGCGTCGGCGTCGTCGGGCTTGAGCGCGGCAAGCGCGCGGCGGTGGGCGCAGGACTCGGCGGTCCGGCCCGCGGCGGCGTAGGCCGACGCCAGCCGCTCCTGGAGCGCGGCGTCGCGCGGGGCGAGGTCGGCCATGCTGCCCAGCAGTCGCAGGGCGCGTGCGCCGTGGCCGCGGGACTGTTCGGAGAGGGCCATCCGTTCGAGCGCTTCCGGGTCGAGGCGGTCCTTGCCCCACCATTTCTCGGCCAGTTCGAGCGCCTTGTCGACGTCGCCGGCGCGGGACAGCGCGAGGTACAGCGCCTTGGTGCGGTCGCGCGACTCGGGGTTCTCGTCGTACTTCGCCTGGAGTTCCTCGACCTGCTTGCGATCCCAGTTGCGCGCGCCGACCGCCGCGCCGATCTCGGCTTGACGCCGCCAGGTGCGGCGCATCCACCTGCCGCCGCGGGGCGGAGAAGGCGCCTCGCGGCGGGCGTGGGCCTCGGACTGCAGGATGGCGTCGATCGCGCGTTGTTCGGGGTCCCTGGCGGGGGCGCTGAACGCCAGCGGGTAGCGCGTGGGTGCCGGGCCGGCCGAGGCGCGGAATCCCCCGGCGCGTCCCGCGCCGACGCCGTCGCCGAGCGCCCCGAGGTGTTCGACCGTGCCGTCGAAGTCCTGCGCCTCGATCGCGTCTTCGCCCGTCCAGTTCTCCACCGCCGCTTCGGGTCGCTCGACGCCGAATGCCCGGTACATCGCCTCGCTCTCCAGGACGAGCAGCGAGGTGAAGCGGGACAGGACGCGGTGGTCGCGGGACAGCTCGACGATCCGGTCCTTGTTCGCCGCCGCGTCCCGCAGCGTCAGCTCGGCGATCTTCGCCTCGGCCCACACCCGCGGGACGAACGCGTTGCCCTTGGCGGAGGAAACCTCGAGGTCGATCGGGTAGCGTTGTTCGTAGTCCCGGCCGCCGACGCGGCCCTTGAGCACCACCTCGCCACGGACGTGCGGTTTCATTCGCGCCACGAGCAGCAGCTCTTCGCCGGCGCGGACGGCGGGCAGGTTGCGCGGTTGCGGGTCGTCGAAGCCCGCGGGGAGCGACAGCCTGGCGTCTTCCAGCGCCGCGCCGTACTGGGCCGACAGGGCGGCCAGGGCCAGCGAGCGGACGGAGCGGCCCGCGGTGAACGGGAGGTAGGTGCCGTCGCCGCGCCGCGCCAGCTCCGTCAACACCAGTTCGTCGGCCTCGGTGCCGGCGCCCACGACGGTGACGCGGACGCCGTCCCCCAACGCTTCGAGCGCCTCCTCCACCAGCCGGCCCGCGTCGAGTTCGCCGGCCGAGGCGACGCCGTCGCCGACGTAGATCACGCGCGCCTCGCGCTCCGTCGCGCTGCCGCGGCGGCGCAGCTCGCGCGCCGCCGCCTCGAAGGCCGCCCCCACGTCGGTCGCCTGCCCGGGCTCGATGGCCGCCAGCTTCCGCGCCGCCTCGGCCGCCGTCTCCTCCGACGGCGACTGGAAGGAGCGCCACAGCGCCCGGCAATCGAGGTCGCAGGCCAGCACCTGGAACCGGTCCCGCTCGTCCATCTGCTCCACCAGCGACCGGACCAGCTTCGTCTGCCAGACGTAGCGTTCGCCGAAGGCCGAGTACGAGGCATCGACCACCAGCAGCAGGTCGCGCGGCTTCGGGTCGCCCTGGACGGGCAGGTCGGGACGGATCGTCAGGAGGACGTAGCCCTCGCCGTCGGCGTCGCGGGCGTTCGTCGCGTCGTCGCCGTCCCCGCCGTCGTCGCCGCCGGGCCGGTACGTGACGGCGGACAGGCCGGCGCCCTTGGCCGGCAGGGCGTAGTCGAGCACCAGATCGCCGGTGGGGGAGAAGTCGTCCTTCTCGAACGTGACCTCGTGCCCCCCTTCCTTCGCGGCGACGTCGATTTCGTAGCCCAGCGAGCGCACCTTGCCGGCCGGGTCCGCCCCGCCGATCCGCGCTTCGAACGTGAACCGGCCGGCCTTCGTCGAACCCCCCTCGTCGAACGGCAGCGGGTAGACGTAGCGGCGGTGCGAGCCCACCGGCCGCAGCACCTCGGTGTAGGCCAGGACGACGCGGCGCGAGCTGCGCGGCTCGATCGGAAAGATGCGCAGCTCGAACTGGTTCCCCTTCTGCCACTGCAGGAGCGCCGGGTCGCGCCACGGGCCGGGGACCCAGATGTACTCCTCCCGCGGGCGCCGTTCGCGCTGCGGCGTCGCCTGGCGGATCACCCCGCGCCAGATCCGCGTCGCCCGCTCCGACTCGACGAACGCCCCCTCCTCGAGCTTGCCGTCCACCTCGAGCGCCAGCCTTTCGATCGAGGCGCCGGGGGGCAGCGGGAAGCGGTAGATGCCTTCGAGCTGCTCGTTCGTGTCGTTCTTGAAGACCTCTTCGACCTCGGTGCGCGCGACGGGCCCCTGGATCCGCACCCGGACGTCGTGCTTCTCGAGCGTCAGGGTGCGTTGCTTTTCGGGACGACCGGGCGGGTTGGCGGTGAGCGACCCCAAACCGCGGGGCGCGCGGTCCTCGGGGTCGAACTCGTCGGCCCAACCCAACAGCTCGGACAGGTCGCGCACCGGTGCCACGATCGGGACGCCCTCCAGCGGGACGAACGCCTCCTCTCCCGCGCGGGCTCGGACCGGTGCGCCGGCCTTGCCGCGCACCTCCACCGTGCCGCGCGCGACATCGACCCGCGCCTCGTCCTCGGACGCCCGCACCTGGAACTTCGTCCCGAGCACGCTCACCGAGCCGGTCGGCAGCTCGATCCGCAGCTTGGGGCGGCCCTCGCCGCGCGGGATCACGTCGGCCAGGATCTGGCCCGCGGCGACCTGCAGCAGGTTCTCGTCGCGGTCGTCGAAGGCGAGCGACGTGTCGCGATCGAGCGTCACGGTGGAGCCGTCGGCGAGCGTGACGAGCGCCATCGACCGGGGGCCGGTGACCAGCGTCGCGCCGGGCTCCAGGGGAACGGGTTGGGTGCCGTGAGCCGCGGTGGTCGTCCCGCCCGCGCCGCGCACCTCGACGCCGGCCCCTTCGGGCGCCAGCACCGCCACCAGCACGCCGCGGGCGCCGGACGGGACCTCCACCGGCGGAATCGCCGGACGTCCCGCGTCGGGCGGCGGCAGCGGCGTGGTCGCCACCGAGGCGCCGTCGTCGCCGGACCCGCCGCGGACGCTCACGAAGAAGACGACGAGCGCGAGCGAGGCGGCCAGGGCAAGACCGCCGCCGGCCCAGGCGACGACGCGGACGACGCCTGCCCGCCGCTGCTGCCGCTCGGCCCGCCGAAAGAGCGCCTCGACCTCCGGCACCGCCGGCGCCGCCGCGTCCCCCGCGCGCCGCATCCATCCCGCGGTGCGCCGGGCGTGCTCCAGCTTCGCCCGGCAGGCCGCGCAGGACGCCACGTGCTCCCCCAGCGCCGCCAGCGCCGCCGGCTCGGCGTCCACCAGCTCCGCCAGTCGTTCGTCCACCTCCCGACACTTCGCCTCGCTCATGGAACACCTCCCAACCGGTCCCGCAGGACCGCGAACGCGCGGCTCGCGCGCTTCCGCGCCGCGTCGGGCGAAATGCCGCACACCTCGGCTGCCTCCTCGTAGGTGAGGTCCGCCTGGTAGCGCAGGGCGAGCAGCTCCCGGTCCTCGAAGGGGAGCGCCTCCAGTGCCTGCTGCAGCCGGCGGTACAGCTCGGTGCGCGCGGCCTCGTCCAGCGGCGAGTCGGGCGACGGCAGCTCGGTCGCGGAGACGACGTGGAACAACGCCTCGCGGCGCCGACGGCGCCGCAGGCGCCGGAAGCAGATCCGCCGGGCGATCGCGAAGAGCCAGGTCCGCACCGCGGACTCCCCGCGGAAGCCGGACATCGCCCGCAGCGCCTCGATCAGCGCGTCCTGCGCCGCTTCCTCCGCCTCGGCCCGGTCGCCGAGGATCGCCGCGCAGAACCGCCCCAGCGCCGGACCCAGCTCCCGGGTCATCAGCGCCAGCGCCCGATGGTGCGTCCGATCGCGGATGGCCGCCGCGATCTCCACGTCCCGTTCCGTCGTCATGGCCAGTGCCGTCGCGCCCATCATACCCGGTTGGTGGCCGGGGGGAAGAGAACTGTGACGCGCCGGACGACCGCCGCGAGAAATGCCCCCGGCTGGCGGCTCGCGGTCCCCGCCGCCCGGCGGACGCCGCGCCCGGAAAGGGAAACCGCCGCTCCCCGCCGTCCAGGTTCTCTCGCCGCGGACGGCACACGGGGGACGGGACGCCCCGCGACCGGACGTCCCGGCGGAAAACCAGGGTGAATTCCAGGGAGGGTGTGGTTAAATGCGGTGCATGCGTCGAGCCAACGTATCGAAATTCCACCGTTCGGAACCGATGTTGTGGGCGATCGTACTGGTCCTCCTGGCACCCGGCTGCCGGCGCGAGCCCCGGCTGGACGGGGAACCGCGAGGTCCCGGAGCACCGCGAACCTCCTCGACGGAACCGGCAGGCCCGGATGCCGGCAGCGGCACGACCGCGCCGTCGGGCGCCCTCGAAGAACTGGTCCCGCCCGTCCCGTCCGGCTGGGTCGCCGGCACCAAGTTCGCGCCGCCGGCGCCCCGTTCGCTGGGCGAAGTGCCCTCCACATCGGGGTTCAACTTCCTGGCCAATGCGGGGTTCGAGGACGGGACGGACCCGTGGTGGTACTTCCCCGACCGACCCCACTGGGGCGGGTTCACCGTCGCCACCGGTCCGGCCCGCGAAGGTCGTTGGTCGGCCCGGCTGGAACTGCGGATCGACGAGGCGCATCCGCCGCCCGACAAGACGCACATCCGCGGCGTGATTCAGGACGTGCGCACGCCCGTGCTGCCGACCGTCGTCTCCGGCTGGTACTACGTCGAGACCTGGGAGCGCAGCGCGGTCGATACCTACATCCAGTTCGTCGTGATCGTTGCCGGCGCGACGATGTCCGGCGGCAGCGTGCAGAACCAGCAGCTTCGCTACCTGCTGGCCGGGATCGATCACCCGCCGTTCGACATCGCCAATGCGAAGTTCGTTTACCTGACCAAGGAGCAGCCGGAGGTGGGGCGGTGGGTGCGGTTCGAACGGAACCTCGCGGCGGATTTTCTCGAGTACTGGGGCGAGATGCCGCAACGCTTCGAGAACATCCGCGTGCTGTTCGAGGTGCGGTACGACAACATGGACGTGACGAACCCGCCGCGGATCCATGCGGTCGTGCGGTTCGACGACCTGTTCCTTGGGACGTAAGGGAGGTCGGGCGGCGGTGTCGGTACCGCGCCGGGAACGCGGACGCGCCTCGGGCGGCAGCGCGCCGGACGCGCGGGCGTGTCTGTTCCCCCGGGGGGGACCGCCTGGCCGCCTGCAAGGCCGGGAACCCGACGACACCGCCGGGGCGGCCGCTGCGTCCCCCCCGGACCCCCCGCGCATCGTCTCGGGCGAAGCCCTCGACGACGCGCCCCTCCTCGTCCGCCACCGCGGGGCAGGGGTGAACGGTTCCGCGCGGGCGTGTCTGGCGGCGTGCCTGGCGGCGTGCCTGGCGGCGTGCCCGCGGCGCCCGGAGCCCGGGGGCGACGGGGCGGCCGACGAGGCGGTCGGAGGTCTGCCGCCCCCGCGCGCGACCACCAGCGCCCCGCCGGCCCCGCGGGTCTACGAACAGGCCCCGGCGTCGGCGCCGGACTACCCGCGGCCGCCGGGGAGCACCGAGGGCTCCCAGGCGCCGATCCCGCCGCGGTTCCGCGACGCCTTCCCCTGGTTCTGCTTCGTCAACCACCTGGCGCTGGCGGACCTCGACCACCACGGCGTGTTCGTCGATTTCGGCACCCCGCACCGCTTCAAGCACACGCTCGGGAACTGGGCGATGGGCTGGGCCGGCGACGTGCGCGACAGCCGCGAGAGCTTCACCTGGGCGGTCGATGATCCGCGCGACGGGTCGCCCAACGTCAACCACCGATTGTACTTCTTCCTCCCGCGCGCGCGCGCCGTGAAGATGCAGATGCGCTACCGCTCCGCCCACCGCCGTGCGCTGACCGGCAACCTCAACGGCGTGCACGGCTTCCGCCGCACGCTCGAGGCCGGCGACTGGAAGACGGCGGAGTTCGACTTCCCGGCGGAAGCCCTGCGGGAAGGCGAGAACTACCTGCAGCTCTACCAGGACCCCGGCCCCGCCGAGGACGTCGGCGGCCGCAAGGGGTACTTCCGCGTCGATTGGATCTGGTTCCGCACCGGGGCGCCCGAGGACGGGACGGAGCCGATCCCGCCGACCGATGCCGAGGTGCTGCGCGACGTGGCGTTGCAGGACGAGTCCGGCGCCGACGCGACCCGACCGTCGCTCGTGCTGCCGCTGCCGACCTCCGTCTCCTACTACCTCGAAGTGCCGCTGGGACCCCCCGACGCCCCGACCGATCCGTTCATCGGCTTCGCCTACGGCACGCGGGCGGCCGGCGCCGGGCGCGCCTCGGCCGTGACCTTCGAACTCGGCATCACCGGCGAGGACGGACTGCGCCGGGTCGTGTGGAGCCGCGACGTGCCGCCGGAGAAGGAGGGCCGCTGGTTCACCGCCTCCAGCGGGGCGCTCGGGTCGTTCGGCGGTCAGGTCGTGCGCATCGATTTCTCCGTGCGCGGCCGTCCGGTGGAGGGGTTCCGCGCGGTGTGGGGCGTCCCGACGCTGTTCGTCTCGCAGGCGCCCGGCGCGGCGCGCGTCGGGCGCACGCCGCGCAACGTGATCCTGCTGCTGATCGACACCCAGCGCGCCGACCACACGACGCCCTACGAGGTGCCGGTGCTGCGCGAGCGCCTGGCCTGGCGCGGCGGCGACGTCCAGACGCCGACGCTGGGCGCGCTGGGCGAGCAGGGGACGGTCTTCGAGACGGCGCTCGCCCCGGAGAACTGGACGCTGCCCTCCACCGCCTCGCTGCTCACCGGCATGTTCCCGACGACGCACGGCGCCGAGCGCGAGCGGGACGCGCTGTCGCCGGAGGTGCTGCTCCTGTCGCAGTTTCTCCAGAAGCAGGGGTTCCGCACCGCCGCCTTCGTCGCCAACGGCCACATTTCCGCCCCGACCGGCTTCGACCGCGGCTGGGACTCGTTCAAGAACTACATCAAGGAGGGCGTGCCCAACCGCGCCGACGACGTCTTCCGCGACGCCCTCGCCTGGGTCCGCGCCAACCGCGGTTCGCCGTTCTTTCTCTACCTCCACACCGTCGATCCCCACGTCCCGTACGATCCCCCCGCCCGGTACCTCGAACGGTACGACTCCGGGTCGTACGCCGGCCCCGTCCAGCCCCGCGACACCGCCGCGCTCCTCGAACGCGTCAAGACCGGACAGCTCGTGTTGACCGAGCGCGACCGCGTGCGGCTCCAGGCGTTGTACAAGGCCGAGACCACCTATCACGACGACGCTCTCGGGCGCTTCTGGAACGACCTCGGTGCGGCCGGCCTGCAGGACGACACGCTGCTGATCGTCACCGCCGACCACGGCGAGGAGTTCTTCGAGCACGGCAAGGTCGGCCACGGGCACTCGCTGTTCCAGGAACTGCTCCACGTCCCGCTGATCGTCCGGTTCCCCGGCCTGCCCGCCGGACAGCGCGTCGCCCGTCCGGTCGGCCTGCTCGACGTGGCGCCGACGATCGTCGACCTCCTCAACCTCGGACCCGCCGCGGACGGGCAGAACGTTCCCTTCGAAGGGAACAGCCTGCTGCCGGATCTGCTCGGGCATCGCGTCGCCGGGCCGTCCGCCGCGTTCGCCACCCACCAGGGGGAGCGGATGGCGGTGCTGGCGGCGGGCTGGAAGCTGGTGATGGTCGGCCCGACCCAGACCGCGCTGTTCCGCGTCGCCGGCGCGGAGCGGATCGAGGAACTGCCGCTGCTGCCCGACGGCAAGTGGGACTGGGAAGCCCTGCGGCTCGTCGTCCGCGACCACCCGCTCGTCGTGCGCTACCTCCGGATCCTCCTCGGCCAGTTCCTCGGCGCGCCCCGGCGCCGGCACTGGACCATCGACACCCCCGCGCCGCTCGGCGCCCGCGAGTACGCGCCGGCCCCGGCGCGGTACGATGCGGAGCTGGCCGAGCGGCTCCGGGCGATGGGGTACCTGCGATGAACGACTGCGAACACGACCGGGCGTCCGCGCGCCCGCACGTCCACCCCGAGCCCGCGGGTCGGGTGGAGGCGGCGTGGGCCTGCCGGATGCCCGAGGGGTCCGGGCCGCGCCGGCGGCGGGAACGCCGCCGCCTCCGCTGGGCGCTGGCGATCACCGCCGCGACGATGGTCGGCGAGGCGGTCGGCGGCTGGCTCGCCGGCTCGCTCGCCCTCCTCTCCGACGCCGGCCACATGCTGACCCACGCCTTCGCCCTCGGCGTGTCGCTCGCCGCCGTCGTCCTGGCCGGCCGGCCGACCACCGCGGAGCGGACGTTCGGGCTGCATCGCGTCGAGATCCTCGCCGCCCTGCTCAACGGCGTGACCCTCCTCGGCGCCACCGTCTGGATCGCCTGGGAGGCGGCGGCGCGCCTTCGCCACCCCGAGCCGATCCTCGTCGGACCGATGCTGGGGGTGGCGGCCGTCGGCCTCGTCGTCAACCTCGTCACCGCCTGGCTGCTCCACGACGTCGGCCGACGGGACCTCAACGTCCGCAGCGCGTTCCTGCATCTGCTCGGCGACACCGTCTCCTCCGTCGCCGTCGTCGCCGGCGCCCTGGTCATCGGGCGCACCGGCTGGCTCTGGCTCGACCCTGCCCTCTCCCTCGGCATCGCCGCCCTGATCCTCGTCTGGTCCGCCGGCCTCGTGCGCGACGCCGTGCGCGTCCTCCTCGAGGCCGCCCCGTACGGGATCTCGATCGAGAACCTCCGCCGTTCGGTCCGCGAGTGCTTCCCCGCGGTGGCGGGGCTCGACGACGTCCACGTCTGGACCGTGACCTCGGGGATGGTCGCCATGACCGCCCGCGTCCGCACCCGCCTCGAGTCGCTCGAGGAGTGCTGCCGCCTGGCGGAGCGGCTCGAGGAGCACCTGCGGGTCGAGTTCGGGATCGGGCACGCGACGTTGCAGTTCGTCCGGGAGCCGCCGCCGGGCGGGGCAGGCGCCGGCAGTGAATTTGCCGCTCCGCGGGCCGGGTGATATGCAGGACCTGCGGAGGAGTCCCATGCGTACGGCAAGCGTTCTGGCAGCCCTCGGCGGCATCGCCCTCTTCGCCGCCGTCGCCGTCGCCCAGTCGGCCGACACCGCGACCGTCGCGCCGGACCCGACCTATCCCGGCGTGATCCCCGGCACCGGACACCCGCCTCCCGCCGCGTCCCGCGCCGCGCGCCAGCCGCGGGCCGTGCTCACCTGGCCCGGATTCCAGCTCACCGCGGGCGGCTCGCGCATCTTCGTCCAGTCCACCCGGCGCATCGAATGGAGCCGCGCCGACCGGGACGGTCGCATCGTCGTCGTGATCCGCAACGCCCGCATCCATCTGACCAACAGCCGCCGGCCGCTCGTCACCGAACACTTCGCCGCCACCCCCGTCGCGCGCGCCAAGCTCGAGCGCCACGGCCGCGACGTGCACCTGGTGGTCGAACTGAAGGCCGCCACGATCGCCGGCATCTCCACGCACGACGCCGGCGACGGCTACTGGTATCTCTACGTGGATTTTCCGGCCGGCCAGTACGGCACGCCCGAATCGAACCTCCCGGCCGCCGTCGAGGCTCCGGCGAGCACCGCGGTCGATCTGGGCGGCGGGCTGGCGATCCGGCGCGGGCGCAACCGGGCCGCGACCGAGGAGGCCGCTCCCACCGCGACCCCGGCCGCGGGCGCGACCGAGGTTCCGCCGGGTGCCGCGACGACGACGACGACGACCACCACCACCACCCGAACCGTCACCACGGGCGGCGCGACCGGCGGCGCCGCGGGTGCGGCCGAAGGTCCCGTCTCGGCTCCCGCCGCCGCCCCGGCGCCCGCCGCGGCGCCGACCCCGACGCCGTAGAATCCCCCGCGTGGAACGTCCGCCCGCTCCCGGCGCCGCGTCGCCCCGTCCGACCCTCTCCGGCCGGGCGGACCGCTCGCGCCCGGACCGCTGCGTTTTCGCGCGCCGCCTCCGCCGTTCGCCCCTCCTGCCGGTCGGGAGCCTGGCGCCGGTCCTCGTCTGCCTCGCCCGCTTCGCCGCGTCCCAGCCGGCCGAGCCCGTCCCGCCGGCCCCGCCGTTCGCGCCGCTCCCCGCCGAAGGTCGGCTGGTCGCCGAACGCCTGACGTTCGATCTCGCCGGCGGCGAGCACCACGCGGAGGAGGTGCAAGTCACGGCCGGACCGCTCGTCGTCTCCGCCGCCTCGGCCGACCTGCGGACGCGGCCCTGGCGGGTTCGGCTGCACGACGCCCGCCTGCGGCTCGACCTGCCCGGGTCGACCTCCTGGAGCGCCGCCGGCGCTTCCGCCACGCTCGATTCCCGGGGCCTCGAGGTGCGGGACGGCGTCTTCTCCCGCTGTCCGCTGGAGCGGGCCGGCTGGCGGGCGGGCTTCGCGCGCGCCTGCGCGGGCCGGGAGGGCGACGTCGAGGTCGAGGACGCGGTGTTGCGGCTGTTCGACGTCCCGGTGCTCTGGACGCCGTGGGCCCTGCTGCGGTTCGGGCGCGCGCCGGGCCTGCTCGCTCCGCAGCTCGGTTCCCGCCGCGCGCGCGGCCCGTTCCTGCGCCTCGCCGCCTACCTCCCCGCCGGCGAGTTGGGCGACTTCGACCTCGCCGTCGCCGGCTTCCCGCTCGACGACGTCGATCTGGCCGCGGGATGGTCGGCCGAGTACGGCCGCGTGGAGGCCGGCGCCGCGCGGCTGGCGGACGAGCCGCGCCTGTTCGTGCAGACCGGGCTGGTCGTGCCGGTCGCGCCGCGGGGCGGCTTTGTCAGCCGCGGCCTGCTGGCCCAGCCGGGCTTCTCCCCCGACGGCGCGGCGGAAACCTCCGGCGCCGCGGCGGCCGGGACCCGACCCCCGTCCATCCGCGCGGATCGCTTCGTCCTGCTCGGCGGCGACTCGTGGGTCGCCGCGGCCGGCATCGGCTCGTGGCAGCCCGTCGTCGAGGAGCGGGTCGGCGGCGTCGCGGCGGCCCTCCCGCGCGTCACGCTGGCCTGGGCCCCGGGGTGGTTCGACGACGTGCTGCGTCTTCCGGGCGCGGCCCGGCTCGCCGCCTGGCGGCCGCTCGCCGGACTGTTCGGGGAGGCTCCGGCCGGCGCGGAGTCGGCCGACCCGGCGGGCGAACGCGCGCTCGTCTTCTCCTGGCGCCAGTCGCTCGAACTCGCCCCGCCGCTCGCCCCGGGCCTCGACCTGCGCCCGTGGGTCGTCGCGGCGGGCCGGCACGACGAGGGGTTCGCGTTCGGCGGGACCCTCGATCGGTTGTGGCTCGCCGCGGGAATGCGCGCGGCCCTGGCCGTCGAGCGCTCCTGGAACGGCGGCGTCGCGTACCATCGCGCCGGCCTCGACGTGCGCTACCTGCGCGTGCTGCCGGTCGGTCTCGACCCGCTGGGCGACGAGGCGCCGCTCGGCCCCGGCCCCGACCTGCTGCGGGTCGGGATGCCGCAGACGCTGCGGCGGGGAAGCCTGACCGCGACCGCCGACGCCTGGTGGGAGCTGCGGCGACTCGACGCGTGGGAGGACGCCGCGGTGACGTTCGGGGCCGAACTGGAACTGCAGGCGGGGGCGGCGAGCGTCGCGGCGCGGCTGGCGCTGGACGGAGCGGCGTCGCCCGCGGCGGCGGCGGCGCGCGCGTCGCTGCCGCTGGCGGAGGCGGTCGGCCTCGACCTGCACTACGCATGGCTCGGCACCGGCGCCGGGGCGGCCGGGTTGTTCCTGCCGTGGGAGCGGCGGCTGGCCGAGGCGGCCGGTCCGGCGCGCGTCGTGCGGCACGGCCTGGGCGGCGACCTGCGGCTCGGCGCACCGGGGTCGCGCGCCTCGCTGTTGCTGGGCGCCGAGTTCGACCTCGTGGCGCCGCGCCCCGCCGCGCTGCGCTTCGGCCTGTCGCTCGCCGACCCGAACGCCTGCATCGCCCTCGAACTCGCCGCCCGCTTCTGGCTCGACGACCCCGTCCCCGACGTGTCGCTCGGCGTGCGGCTGTAGGTCTCGCGCGGGTCGGGCGGGGCGCCTTGACCCGGAGCCGCGGCGCGTGGTAACTGCCGGCCGATCCCGTGGGGGCGGGTCGAGGGGGCAGGCGGTCGCGCCGGAGCGAGGGTCGAGGTTCGGGCGCGGGCTTGGCCCGCCGGGGAGCGGAAGTGACGAGCGGGCGTCGGGCGCGCAGTCCGTGGCACGAGGCCATGGACGTCGGCTCGGTGGGCCTGGAAATGGCGGTCGCCGTCGCGATCGGGTACTTCGGCGGCGGCTGGCTCGACGGGCTGCTCGGGACGCGGCCGGTGCTCCGCTGGGTCGGACTGGCGTTGGGCATCGCCGCGGCGGGGATGGCGATCGTCAGGGTTTCGCGACGGTACTTGCGCGATGCGGATCGGGACGACGATGGCGGCAAGGGACACGGGAACGCGGACGTATGACCTGGTGGTCGCGGGCGCCGCGTTCGCGTTCACCACGCTCGCCGTCGTCTTGTGGGGCGCGGGCCGCGAGACGCTGGCCACGGGTCTCGGCGGGAGCCTCGCCGTCCTCAACTGGCTCGGACTGCGCTGGCTCGGCGCCCGACTGCTCGGCGCCCGCCCCGTGCAAGGCGGCCGTCGCAAGGCGCTGCTGGCCGTCCTGTTCGTGCTCAAGTTCGGCGTGCTGATCGGCGCGGTCTGGGCGCTGATCCGCCGCGCCGGCCTGGACCCGGCGGCCCTGGCGCTCGGCTACTCCGCCCTGGTCGCCGGACTGCTCGGGGCCGCGTTCCTGGCGGCGCGGGAGCGCGTCGAGGGAGGCTCGGATGCCTGAGCACCAGACCTGGTTCGCGTTCCTGCCGAACTACGACGCCCTGGTGGCGTTCTTCGAGGGTCGCCTGGGCCGCTCGTACGTCGGCCATCAGCCGCTCGACCTCCAGCACGTCCTCGGCGCGCTGCTCGTGCTGCTGATCCTGCTCGTCTTCGGGCTGCTGGTCTGGAACAAGATCCGCGACGCGAAGAAGGCCCTGATTCCCGAGGCGCGGCTGACGCCGCAGACGTTCGCCGAGTTGCTGACCGAGATGGTGCTGGGGCAGATGGAATCGATGATGGGACCCAAGGAAGCCCGGACCTTCCTGCCCCTCATCGGCACCTGCGCCTTCTTCATCCTGTTCTCGAATGCGATGGGCCTCGTCCCGGGGTTCGCCCCACCCACCTCCAACCTCAACACCACGCTGGCCTGCGCCGTGATCGTGGTGCTGACCAGCGAGTTCTACGGTTTCAAGCGCCACGGGATCGGCTACCTCAAGGAGTTCCTGGGTCCGCTGCGCAAGCCGATTCACTTCCTGACCCTGCTGCCGATCCTGATGTTCGTGATCGAGCTGATCGGCCACCTGGCCCGGATGGTTTCGCTCTCGATGCGACTGCTCGGGAACATGTACGCGGACCACACCGTGGTCGGGATCTTCACCACGCTGGTGCCGCTGGTGCCGGTCCTGGTTCCGTTGCCGCCGATGGTGCTGGGGGTGCTGGTGATCGTGGTGCAGGCGGCGGTGTTCTGCCTGCTGTCGATGGTCTACATCAGCCTGGCGGTGGCCGGGGAGGAAGCCGAGGAGCACGGAGCGCACTGAGGCTTCGCGAGGAGGTGTCCGATGAAGAAGTACTTGGGTCTGCTGCTGGTCGCGGGTCTGGTGTTCGGCGCGGCGAGCGTCGCGCTGGCGCAGCCGGAAGGCGCGCCGGAGGCGGCCGCGGCCGCCGAAGGGGCCGCGCAGGCCGCCGGCGAGTCGCTGAACAAGGGCCTGATCGCCCTGGCGGCCGCCCTCGCCATCGCCCTTGCCGCCTTCGGCGGAGCGCTCGGCCAGGGTCGCGCCGCGGCCGCCGCGCTCGAGGGCATCGCGCGGAACCCCGGCGCCCGCAAGGACCTGTTCGTTCCCTTCATCCTGGGCCTGGCCCTGATCGAGTCCCTCGTGATCTACGCGCTGATCATCGCCTTCGTGCTCAGCGGCAAGGTCGGCTAGCGCCTCCGCCCGCCGGAGGCGCGCGGCCCGGGGACGGCGCGGTCCGTCCGGGTCGCGTTCCGTCGTGCGCGCATGCGTCGCTCCCCCCGCGACCGCTTCCGCCTGGAAGGCGCCGCGCCGGCGTCCGACGGCCGTCCGCGCCTGCGTTGTCCCCCCCTGCGTCCGCCGCTCGAGGTGGTGCTGGTCGAGCCCGAGATCCCGCCCAACACCGGCAACGTCGCGCGGCTCTGCGCCGCCACCGGCGCGCGCCTCCACCTCGTCGGAACGCTCGGCTTCCGCACCGATGCCCGCGCCGTCCGCCGCGCCGGGCTGGACTACTGGCCCGCCGTGGAACGGGAAACGCACCCGGACTTCGCGTCGTTCCTCGAGCGGCGGCCCGACTCGCCGCTGTTCCTGTTCTCCGCCCGCGCGGAGCGTTCGTATCTCGCGGCGCCGTGGACCCCGGGCGCGGCCCTCGTGTTCGGCCGGGAATCGACCGGCCTGCCGGAGGAACTTCTCGAGCGGTTCCCCGACCGGGTCTGGGGAATCCCCACCAGCGGCCCCGTCCGCAGCCTGAACCTCGCCTCGGCCGTCGCCGTGGTCCTTTACGAGGCGCTGCGCGCCCTCGGCGCCCTCGAACCCGCCGTCCCCGCGCCGTGACGGCGGGACCGCGGCCGTGCCGAACGGGCGCGGACCGCTCTTGACAAGACGGGCCTCCGACCGGTATGCAACCCCGGCCATGGCGTGCCGGGGCGTAGCGCAGCCTGGTAGCGCACGCGGTTCGGGACCGCGGTGTCGGAGGTTCAAATCCTCTCGCCCCGACCAACTCGGATCGCACCCGCGGGGTCCGCGGGCCGGAGCCCGTCGCTCGTCGGGTGGCGCAGACCGTCGCGGCCGCCGGGCGGCGCAGGAGGCGCGGGATGACGACGATCGACGACAGGTGCCTCGACATCTTCCCCCACTGGCTCAACAGCCTCGGGGACGACCTGCTGACGTTGCTCGGGGTCGTCGAGGTCAAGCCGGTCCCGCTCGAAGCGCGCCAGGCGCTCGCCGGCGCCATGAACTACGTCTTCAAGTCCCTCGACCTCGTCCCCGACGGGATCGATGAGATCGGCTACCTCGACGACGCCTTCGTCCTGCGGGTGGGAGCGGCCCGGGCCGTTCGCGAGAAGCTCGACGCGCTTCCCGGCGAGAAGCTGGCCGCGCTGGAGAAGCTGGCGGCCGAGGCGGAGCAGGTCCGCGACTTCCTCGGCCTGGCCTTGTTCAAGCGGTTCGAGACCTACGTCGGCAACCTGGCGCGCGGTGCGGCGCGCGGCCGCGCGGCGTCCGACGTCTGCACCAACGACGAGGTGTTCCGCGAGTTCGCCGCCGACGTCCGCTCCTTCGCCAAGGGCTACCAGAAGCCGAACTTCAGCAAGGACCGCCGCAGCCTGATCAAGCTGCGCGCGTTCTTCGAGGCCAAGCTGCCCGAATGACGCACGGGCGGGGGCCGGCCTTCCTGCCGTCGCCGTCGCGCCCCGACGCCGGGGTGCCGGCCGATTCCGGTCCGCTCCCTCCCGAACGGTTCGCCGGGGACGAACCGACGCTCGACCTCCGCCGCCCGACCCTCGACGCGCGGCCAGGGAATCGCCCCGGGCGGCGGCTCCCGGCCGCGCCATGGAGTGAGCCATGAATCCGGTCGCGATGGGAATCCTGCTCGCCGTGGCGTGGTCCGCCTTTTTCTGGTCGGTCGCCCGCCGCTTCAAGCTGATGCTGGTCGGCAAGCCGGAGATGCGCTGGGACCGTCCCTGGGAGCGCCTCGTCGGCACCGTCAAGTTCGCCTTCGCCCAGTGGAAGATGCCCCGCTACCCGCTCACCGGCCTCGCTCACATGGCGATCTTCTGGGGCTTCCTCGTGCTGCTCGTCCGCTCCCTGATCCTCTGGGGCCGCGGCTTCTCCCCCGACTTCGACCTGTGGTTCCTCGGCCTCGACAACGTCGTCGGCAAGCTCTACTCGGCCCTCAAGGACGTCGTCGCCGTCGGCGTGTTCGTCGCCGCCTCCGTCGCCCTCGTCAACCGCGTCGTCGTGCGCCCCAAGCGCATGACGCAGTCGTTCGAGGCGGTCCTGATCCTGCTGATCATCATCGTGATGATGGTCGCCGACGTGCTCTACGACGCCTCCGAGATCACGCTGCGCCACCTGGCCGCGGGCAGCCCCGTGCTGTTCCACAAGTCCGAGCCCGCCGGCTCGCTGCTCGCCATGGCCCTCGGCCCCCTCCACCTCTCCACCGACACCCTGCACGCCCTCGTCCACGTCGGCTTCTGGACCCACTCCACTCTCGTCCTCCTGTTCCTCAACCTGCTCCCCTACGGCAAACACTTCCACGTCGTCACCTCGATCCCCAACGTCTTCTTCCGCGACCTCCGCCCCCACGGCCGGCTCGTCCCGATCCCCGACATCGAGAACCAGGAAGTCTTCGGCGCCTCCAAGATCACCGACTTCTCCTGGAAGGCGATCCTCGACCTGTACTCCTGCACCGAGTGCGGCCGCTGCACCGACCGCTGCCCCGCCAACCGCACCGGCAAGAAACTCTCGCCCAAGGAGATCACCCTCCACCTCCGCGACAATCTCAAGGCCCGCGCGCCCGAGCTGATCGGCGACGTCGAATCGGGCAAGCCGACGAGCGAGCCGGCGCACGAGGAGCCCGCCGGTGAGCAGCCCAAGATCGCCGCCGAGGTCCTGGTGCCCGACGTGATCGAACCCGACGTCCTCTGGGCCTGCACCACCTGCCGCGCCTGCGAGAACGAATGCCCCGTGTTCATCAGCTACGTCGACAAGATCGTCGAGATGCGCCGCAACCTCGTGCTGGAACGCGGCGAGGTGCCGAGCCTGCTGGCGAACGCGCTGCGCGGCGTCGAGACCAACTCCAACCCCTGGAACATCTCCGCCATGGACCGCGCAAAGTGGGCCGAGGGACTCGACGTGCCCACGATGGCCGAGACCGAGGGCAAGGACATCGACTTCCTGCTGTGGGTCGGCTGCGCCGCGTCGTTCGACGACCGGGCCAAGAAGATCGCCCGCGCCACCGTGCACCTGCTGCGCAAGGCCGGCGTCTCCTTCGCCATCCTCGGCGAGGAGGAAGCCTGCACCGGCGACATCGCCCGCCGCGCCGGCAACGAGTACCTGTTCCAGATGCTGGCGCAGCAGAACGTCGAGACGCTCAACAAGTACAAGGTCCGCCGCATCATCACCGTCTGCCCCCACTGCTACAACACCCTGGCCAACGAGTACCCCGATTTCGGCGGCTACTACCGCGTGATCTCCCACGGCCAGTTCCTCGCGCAGCTCCTGCGCGAGGGGAAGCTCAAGCCGGAGAAGAAGCTCGGCGGCCGCGTCGCCTTCCACGACTCGTGCTACCTCGGCCGCTACAACGAGATCTACGAGGAACCGCGCGAAGTGCTGCGCGCGGCCGGCGTCGAGGTTCTCGAAGCGCCCGAACACCACGATCGCGGCCTGTGCTGCGGCGCCGGCGGCGCCCAGTACTTCATGGAGGAACAGACCCCCGACCGCATGAACGTCCGCCGCACCGAACAACTGCTCGCCACCGAGGCCCGGACGATCGCCTCCGCCTGCCCGTTCTGCATGACCATGCTCACCGACGGCCTCAAGGCCAAGAACCTCGAGGAGGAGATCCGGCAGCTCGACATCGCCGAGATCCTCCTCGAGGCCTGCGGCGGCGCGCCCAAGCCGGCCGCCGCGGACGCCCCGACCGGCACCGAGGATTCGGCCCCGGCGCAGGCCTGAGCCGCCGGCGGGGGGACGCGATGCAGGCCGCCGCGCCGACGCCCCCACCCGCCGCCGACCTTCCGGCCGGCCCGTCCCCGTTCCTCGACCTCGCCGTCACCCTCCTCGCCTTCCTCGCCGTGATCCTCCTCGCCTGGCTGGCCGCCCGCTGGCTCCTGCGCCGCATGTACGGACCCGGCGCCGGCGGCGGCCGCATCCGCGTGCTCGAACGCCTCCCCCTCGAACCGCGCCGCACTCTGTACCTCGTCGAGGCTGGCGAGAAACTGCTGCTCGTCGGCTCCACCGAGCACGAGATCCGGCTGCTCGGCGAGTTCTCCCGCGAGGACCTGCCAGCGCCGCCGCCCGCCGAACGACGCCCCTTCCTCGACGTCCTGCGCTCGATGCGCGAGCGCTGACGCGGCCGCCCCGCACCCTCCACCCGTGGCGGCGGAGTCGTGTCCGCTTTCGGGAGTTCCGCGGCGGCCGGTGCGGCGGCCGATGTAAGACCTTGTGCGACACCAAAAATTTGGAGCGCGCGGCGCGGCGTGAGATGGTCGGCCCCGGCACGCTCGGGACGAAGTCGACCCTGCACGGGAGGAACGTCGCGAGAGTCGCCGGGGCGGGACGGACGGAGGAAGGGCGGGATGGCGACGAAGCGGGACGCGAGCGAGATTCTCGTCGGCCTCGACATCGGCACGACCAAGGTCGCGGCGGTGGTCGGGGAGGTGACCGGCGAGGGGGTCGAGGTGATCGGCGTTGGACAGCAGCTGTGCCGGGGTGCACGGCGGGGCCTGGCGCTGAACATCGAACAGACGGCCGCCTCGATTCGCGACACGATCCGCGAGGCGGAGCAGATGGCCGGGTGCCGGATCGGCGTCGTGCACGTCGGCATCTCCGGTTCGCACATCCAGGGGCTCGACATGAGCGGGCTGGTCGCGGTCAAGGGCGGGGAGATCACGGCCGACGACGTGACGCGGGTCAAGGAGAACGCGCGCGCGATCGCGCTGCCCAAGGACCGCGAGATCCTCCACGTCCTGCCGCAGGAGTACATCGTCGACGGGCAGGACGGGATCCACGAGCCGGTCGGGATCAGCGGGGTGCGGCTGGAGGCGAAGGTCCACATCATCACGGCGGCCGCGCTGCAGATCCAGAACATCCTCAAGTGCTGCCGGCTCTGCGACCTGCAGGTCGACAGCCTGACGCTGGAGCACCTGGCGGCGGCCGAGGCGGTGCTGCAGGAGGGGGAGAAGGAACTGGGCGTCGCGCTGATCGATGTCGGCGGCACGCTGACCAACCTGGCGGTCTACGTGAACGGGACGCTGCGGCACACCGCGGTGATCGCGATGGGCGGCGCCCACGTGACCAACGACATCCGGCACGGGTTGCGCACGATGGAGGCCGAGGCGGAGCGGATCAAGAAGTCGCACGCCTGCGCCCTGAGCGCGCTCGTCGATCCGGAAGAGACGATCCTCGTGCCGCGCGTCGGGCCGCGCAAGCCGGAAACCGTGCCGCGCTCGGCCCTCTCCGCGATCGTCACGCCGCGCGTCGAGGAAATCCTGTCGCACGTGCAGCAGACGCTCGACGCCAGCGGCTACGGCGACATGCTCGACGCCGGCATCGTCCTCACCGGCGGCGGCGCGTTGCTCAAGGGGTTCCCCGAGCTGGCGGAACAGGCGATGCAGACGATGGTTCGCGTCGGCACCCCGCTCGGGTTCGGCGGGATGGTCGACATGGTGCAGGATCCGTCGTACGCGGTCGCGGCCGGCCTGCTGCTCCTGGCGGCGCGGCGGGCCGACCGGCCGGCCGAGGACGCGATGACGGTGCGGCCCGGCGAACGGGCCGGCAAGGGACGGCGGTTCTGGGACGTGGTCAAACAGTGGTTCTGAACCCGGCGTGGCGGCGCCCCGGAGGCTCGGGGCGGCCGAAGGAGGGTGGTGAGCGATGGCGGAGTTCGACCTGGAAGTGAAGTACGACTGCCAAACGACGATCAAGGTCGTCGGCGTCGGCGGCGGCGGCTGCAACGCGGTGCGCACGATGATCGGCGACGGCGTCGAAGGCGCCGAGTTCCTCGTGATGAACACGGACATGCAGGCGCTCAACGACTCGCCCTGCGAACACCGCGTCCAACTCGGCGAACGCCTCACCCGCGGTCTCGGCGCCGGCGCCAACCCCGACGTCGGGCGCAAGGCCGCCCTCGAGGACGTCAACCGCATCGCCGAGGTCGTCCAGGGCGTCGACATGGTGTTCATCACCGCCGGCATGGGCGGCGGCACCGGCACCGGTGCCGCCCCGATCGTCGCCCAGGCCGCCAAGGAGGCCGGCGCCCTCACCGTCGCCGTCGTCACCCGCCCGTTCGGCTTCGAAGGCCGTCGCCGCGCCCGCGCCGCCGAGGAAGGGCTGGCCAACCTGGCGCCGAACGTCGACGCCCTGATCGTCATCCCCAACGACAAGCTCCTCGACCTCGACCCCAACCTCACCGCCGCCGACGCCTTCCGGCAGGCCGACAGCGTGCTGTCGACCTCCGTCCGCGGCATCACCGAGATCATCCAGGTCAGCGGCCGGATCAACGTCGATTTCGCCGACGTCCGCACCACCCTCTGCGGTGCCGGTGCCTGCGTGATGGGACAGGGCGAGGGGCGCGGGGAACACCGTGCCGTCGAGGCGATGCAGGCCGCCGTCTGCTCGCCCTTCCTCGAAGAATCGAGCCTGCGCGGCGCCACCCGCGTGCTGGTCAACTTCATCGGCGGCAGCAACATGAAGCTGTCCGAACTCCGCGAGGCGATGGAGTACCTCCGCGAACAGGTCCACGAGGACGCCGACGTGATCATGGGCCAGGTCGAACTGCCCGACCACGAGGACTCGCTCCGCGTCACCGTCATCGCCACCGGCTTCCGTCGCGACGGCGACCAGGCCGTGATCGGCGTCCGCGCGGCCTGCGCCCAGCCCCACGCCGCCGTCCAGCCCCGCGCCTCCCAGTACCCGGTCTCCGGCGCCTACGAGATGCCCGCACCCGCCCCGCGACCCCGCGCCTCCTCCGCTCCGCCCCCCCGCCGCTCCGCCGCCCAGGTCGCGGCCGAGGCCCGCGCCTCCCAGATGCCCCTCGTCCCCTCCGCCTCCATGGCCGACGAGATCCTCGACATCCCCACCTACCTCCGCCGCCAACCCGAATAGCGACGCCGCCGGCCCGCGCGGCGGCCGCGAGGACGGAGCAGGAGCGACGATGACGAGTTGCCCGACGCGAACCGACGTGACCCTGCCCCGCACCCTCGCCCTCGCCGGCCTCGCGGTGCTCGCCGGCTGCGGCGACGGTGCCGGCGGCGTCTCGTTCCGCGTCACCGAACTGCGCATGATCCGCTGCGCCGGCACCTACAACGGCTCGATGCTGCGCCTCGTCGCCGGCAACGACGGCGACACCGCGGTCGGCGTGCTGCGGATCGAGATCGGCGCCGACCCGACCGCCGGGATCGGCGACGTCCGCGGCACCCTCGCCGCCGCCCCGGACCTGTCGCTCGCCCCCGGCGCCGAGACCCCGATCGTCTGCTCGGGCGGCCTCCCCGGCGCCTTCTCCCCGATCTGGGACCCGCCGACCGTCCCGGTCAACGTCGCCCTCGTCTACGGCGCCCCGGACGCCGAGCGGCGCGTGTTCGCGCCCGCCGAGATCGTCATCGAGTACAACGCGGCGGCCTGCCCGACCGTTCCCGTCGAACCCTGCCGCATCGGGGAATGACCGGTCGCGTCAGCCCGCCGAAGCGGCCCCGCCGCACCCGGGACACGCCTCCAACTCGGGCTCGGACAGCACCGCGCCGCATCGTGCGCAACGGAGCGCCGCGTCGTGCGACGCCGCGCCGCAACGCCCGCAGAACCGATCGGACCGGTCGAGCAGCGCCGCGCCGCACGCCGGGCACGCCAGCACCGCCGGGAGCACCCGGCCGCCGCATGCCGTGCAGTGCCGGTCGCCGATCCCCGCCGTGCGGCCGCACCGGATGCACCGCAGCCCCGTCGCTCCCGGAACGGGCCGGGCCGCCGCCACCAAACTTGGCCGGAACGGCGAGTTCCGCCGGCCCCAGCGGACGAAACGCACCGTCGCCCAGACCAGCGCCGCCGCCAGCGGCAGGAACAGGATCCGCACCTCCTGGTACAGCAGCGTGAAGTCCCACGCCCCGTGGACCAGCGCCGCCGCCAGCAGCGTCGCCGGCAGACGCCACGCCCGGCGCGGCCCCAGCCGCCGGGCACCCAGGCCGTAACCCCAGAAGACCGCGAACATCACGTGCCCCGGCACCGCCAGCAGGCCCCGTAGCAGCAGCATCAGCGCGCCCGCTCCGGCCCCGGCCGCGCCCCCCACGTAGAGCATGTTCTCGACCGAGGCGAAACCGAGGGCCGCGGCCGAGGCGTAGATCAAGCCGTCCAGCGGCTCGTCGAACGCCCGGTGCCGCGCCGCGTAGATCGCGGTTGCGCCGAACTTGCACAGCTCCTCGATCGGGCCGATCACCAGGAAGCACAGCGCCGCGGTCGTGCCGAGCGGGATGCCGCCGCCGAACAGCACGGCGCGCGCCAGCTGCTCCTGGAACGGGAACAACCCCTCCGCCGCGAACTCGAGCAGCACCGCCGGCCCGGCCGACAGCCCGCCGAGCACGAACGTCAGCAGCACGACCTTCTTCGGTTCCGGCTCGTAGCGGTCCCGCGTGTAGAAGAACCAGAGCCACAGCAGCCCGGGAACCAGCGGCCCGAGCAGCGCGAGAACGATCATGCCTTGGCCTGCCGCGCCCGCAACCGCTCGCGCTTGCGCTTCTCGGCCTTCTGCTGCAACGTCTCACCCGCCGAGGCGCCGAGGGCGCAGAGGATGCCCCAGCCGACCACCACTCCCGCCAGCACGCCCGGACCGAGAATCGTGTTGCGGAACAGGTACGCCTCGAGGGCCCAGTTGATCGCCGCCGCGAGGAACCCGCCCACCGCCGGCTCCTTCACCGTGAACGCGCTGGACAGCCGCGCGGCGAACAGGCCGGCGAAGAAGTAGAACAGCGTTCCGACGGCCAGCACGATCGCCGTCGCCCCCCCCGGCGTCACCAGCTCCCACAGCACCCCCGGCACCACCAGCAGCCCCAGCAGCGCCTGGAGCACCAGGATCGCCGCCAGCGTCGCGAACAACACGTTCGCATGCCACTTGCTGGTCGCCGGCTGGTCCAGCTCGAACAAGGTCTCGCGCACGCCGCCCCCCGGCGGGATCTCCATGCCGCATCCCTTGCAGTGGTTGGCCTGGGCCGGATTCGCGGTCCCGCACTGCGGACAAAGGTAGCTGTTCTCCATCGAGTCCCTCCGTCATCCCCTGCGCCGTCGAACCGCAGCATGACACAACGCGGGGGCCGTTGGAAACCGCCTTCCATCGGGTCGACGCCGGCGCACAACGAGGTCCGCGATTTCCGGTCGCCGGTCGCCCGTCGCCTGCTGCCGCTTCCCTGCTCTCCGCCGCGTCCCGCGGCGGCGATCCGTCCGCTCGCCCGACTCCGCCTACCGATCCCCGGCGGTCGGCTCGGGCTCCACGGTGAGATCGATCGCCCGGATCGCCTCCGCCAGCTCCACCCGCAGCTGTCCGGCCTGCGTGTTGAGCTCCACGATCTGGGCCGTCAGCCGCTGGTACTCCGCGGTCTGCTCCTCGAGGTTGCGGGTCAGGCGCTCTTTGAGCTCCTGCGAGGCGGGGTTGTTGCCGAGCACCTGCAGGTCGGCCCGGATCTCCTGCATCAGCTGCTGGATCTCCCGCCGCCGCTGCTCGAGCTGTCCGCGCCGCTCCTCCATCTGGGCCAGCCGATCGCTCGCCTCGATCGCCCGCCGCAGCACCGGCCCCGCCGCCGCATCGACCGCCGGGCCCTCCAGGTACGCCGCGATCGCCTGCCGCGCCAGCGGCGTCAGCAGCTCGACCTCCACCGTCGTCGGGCTCTTCTCCTGCACCTCCAGCGCGGTCGCCTCCCCCGCCGGCAGCTCCAACGGCATCAAGGCCGCCCCCTCGCCCGTCTCCTCCGTCCCCTCCGGACGCCCGGCGAGGTCCCATCCCGAGCGGCGCGCGTGGTGGATCCACAGCCGCAGATCATCGTGGCCCAGGTTCCGCGCCTCGTACCGCGTCCGGAGCACGCTGAACCGCTGCACCGTCACCCGCCCGCGCACGATCTTCACCAGGCGCGCCTCCTCGGGCGTCTCCTCCCGGTCCACCGAAACCACCACCGAACGCTCGAGGGCGTACGGAATCGAAGTCGTCGCCCCGGGCGGCAACGGATCGAGGATTCCCTGTCCGAGGAACTGCCCGCGCCCCAGGATCGCCATCGGTCCCCGTTCCAGCGACACCCCCACGTCGTTGGTGAACCGCACCACCCGGAACGGATTCCGGCGCGAATCCGGCACGCCGTCGTCCGGCTGGTACAGCAGCGTGTCGTCCGCCTCCACCGGGTCGTTGAAGATCGCGATCATCGTCGAGGACTCGTCCGGCACCGAAACCGGGCCCTCGGCGCGATACGTCGTGATCCCACCCTCCTGGGCGCGCGCCGCCAGCAGCGCCAGGCTCTGGCTCGCCCCGCCCGTCGCCACCCCCGGGGGCGGCGGCGCGAACGCCGCCGCCGGTGGCAGCGCCGGCGCCATGCTCTCTCCCGCGCCTCCCCATCTCGCTGCTTCCGTCGCCCAGCCGTCCTCCGCTGGTTCGACCTCGTCGCCGATCACGCCGGCGGCCGAGGCGGCGTGGCCTCGGCCTCCCGGAGCCGTCGCCGCGGGCCGCGCGGTCCGCGCCCGATCGCCCAGCGACACCAGCGACGACACCGGCGCCTGCACCACCTCGCCGTAGTCGGTGACCACCGGACGATACGGGACGAACGGCGTCGCCAGGTCCGCGCGGAACGTCAGCGGCGCCCCCTCCGTCACCGTCAGTTCCACGTCCTTCCAGTCCTCTCCCGAGAGGTTCTGCACCACCGCCCAACCCTGCAGCAGCGACGACCGTCCCTCCTCGCCGAGCACGATCCGGTACGTCGGACGCCACACCGGCGCCTCCACCACGTACGCCACGGTCACCTGGTGCGGCTTCCCGTCCATCTCGACGTCCACGTCCATCATCGGGTCGGGACGCCACGGGGGCGGGGGCGGCGGGCACTCCGCCGCCGGCCGCGTGCACGGCGGGGGCGGGGGCGGCGGCTCCTGTTCCGCGAACGACGGAAACGACACGCCGCGCACCCCGCCCCGCTCCCGCGTCACCACCGCCAGCGAACCCAGGAAGTCCCCCACCTGCTCCCGTCGCACCCGGAAGCGGATGATGTCCTCGTCCACCGACCCGGACCGCTCGAAATACCCCACGCCGTTCCGGTACAGCACCACCCGGCGCAACTCCAGATCGGTCGCCACGCTCGGCGTGCGCGCGCACCCCGCCGCCAGCCCCGCGAGCACGACCAGCACCGGCAACTTCGCTCCGTGCCTCTTCGAACCCCGACCCATCGCCTGCCTCCTGTGCGTCCGTCTGGACCCGCTGCGGCCCCCGGGATGCGAACCGGGCCTCCCGCGCTCTGCGCTCGGCCGAGTATGCCGCGGTGCGGGGCGCGGGCCAAGCCCGTGTTTCGGGTCGCGTACCGCCGCGCCGGCCACCTGGCGCCCCCTTGTGCCTTTCCGCCCGCCGGGGCAGCATCGGTTTCCCGGAAGGAGGTGCCCGATGGCCCGCTCGCTGCTCGCCCTCGCCCTCGCCGCCGCCGGCGCCGGTCCGGCCGCCGCCCAGGTGCTGCCGCATCCGCTGCGCGTCGAACGGCTCGACAACGGCCTGACCGTCGTCCTCGCGCCGTTCGACAGCCCCGGCATCGTCGCCCACTACCTCGCCGTCCGCGTCGGCTCGCGCAACGAGGTCGAACCCGGGCACACCGGGTTCGCCCACTTCTTCGAACACATGATGTTCCGCGGCACCGAACGCTTCCCCGCCGCCGCCTATGCCCGCCTCCTCCAGTCCCTCGGTGCCGACAACAATGCCTACACCTCGAACGACCACACCTGCTACACCGCGATCGTTCCGACCTCCGCCCTGCCGGTCCTGATCGACGTCGAGGCCGACCGCTTCCGGAACCTGTCGTACTCGCTCGAGGCGTTCCAGACCGAGGCCGGCGCGATCTGGGGCGAGTACCTGACCTCGGTCTCCGACCCCGCGCTCCGCATGGAGGAGGAACTGCTCTCCGCCGCCTTCACCGTCCATCCCTACGGCCACACCGTGATCGGCTGGCCCGACGACATCCGCGCGCTGCCCCAGTACTACGACGACTCGCGCGACTTCTTCCGCCGCTACTACACCCCCGACAACTCGTTCCTGATCGTCGCGGGCGACTTCGACCCCGCGGCGGTCCTCGCCCTGGCGCGCGAGAAGTACGGCCCCTGGGACCGCCGGCTCGACGCGCCGCCGGTGCCCCCCGAGCCCGAGCAGACGGAGCCCCGGCAACGGCACGTCGAATGGCCCGGACCGGCGCCGCGCCGGGTCTTCGCGGCCTGGAAGGCCCCGGCGTTCGGCGTCGACACCGTCGAGGCGGCCGCCGTCGAGGTCGCGATGGAACTGCTGTTCGGCGAGACCGGCGACCTCTACCGGCGGCTGGTCGTCGAGCAGCGCGCGCTGCTGTCGCTCGACCGCTGGCCCGCCGCCGACCGCGACCCGTCGCTCGCCGTGCTCGACGCCAAGCTCGCCGACGGCGCCGCCTTCGACGAGGTCGTCGCCGCCTTCCAGCAGGCGATCGACGCGGCGGCCGACGGCGCCGTGGACCCTGCCCGCGTCGAGGCCGTCAAGAGTCACGTCCGCTATGCGATCCCGATGAGCATCGACACCCCGTCCCGGCTCGCCGGCTGGCTCGCCCGCTTCGTCTCCGCGACCGGCGACCCGAACGCGCTCGAGCGCTACGTCGCGCGCGTCGGCGAGGTCCTCCCCGCCGACGTGCAGCGCGTCGCCGGCGAGTGGCTCGGCGCCCGCCATCGCACCGTCGTCACGCTCGCCCCGGCGCCCGCCGCGGGCGCGTCGTCCGGCCCAGGAGGTGCGCCGTGACCCGCGCCCTGGTCGCCGGCGCCGTGGCCCTCGGCACCGCGGGCCTCGCCGCCTGCGGGCCGCGCGGCGGGACCTCCGACCTTCCGCCGGCGGGGCCCGCTTCCGGACTTCGCCTCGTCCGGCAACCGGCCGCGTCCTCGCCCACCGTCACCTTCCGCGTCGTCTTCGACTCCGGCTCGGCCGACGACCCCGCCGGGCTCGAAGGCCTGACGGCGCTGACGGCCCGGCTGATGGTCGAGGGCGGCACCGAGGCGCTCTCGTATCCCGAACTGCTCCGCGCCCTGTTCCCCATGGCCGCGGAGCTGGACTGGCAGGTCGACCGCGACCAGACCGTGTTCCGCGGCCGCGCCCCCGCCGAACGGCTCGAGGAGTTCTACCGCACCTTCCTCGACGTCCTCGTCCGGCCACGCCTGGGCGCCGACGACTTCGAGCGGCTGCGGGCGGTGGCCCGCAGCGAGTTCGAGGACGACCTCAAGGTCGGCGACGACGAGGAGCTGGGCAAGGAGGCGCTGCAGGCCTTCCTGTACGAGAACCACCCGTACGGCCATCCGGTGGTCGGCACCCGCGCGGGTCTCGACGCGGCCACCGTCGAACGGGTGCGCGAGCACCGCGCGCGCGTCTTCTGCGCCGGACGCGCCGTGATCGGCCTGGCCGGCGGCTTCCCGTCCGGCTTTCCCGAACGCCTCGCGGCCGACCTGTCGGCCGGCCTTCCGTCCTGCGCCGAGCCGCGCCGGCCGCTTCCCCCGCCGCCGCCGATCGCCGGCCGCCGCGTCCTGATCGTGGACAAGCCCGGCAACTCCGCCGCCGCCGTCTCGATCGGCTTCCCGCTCGACGTCGTCCGCGGTCACCCCGACTTCCCCGCCCTCGCCCTCGGGATCGTCCGCCTCGGCCAGCACCGCCAGTTCGTCGGCCGCCTGATGCAGGAGATCCGCGAGAAGCGCGGTCTCAACTACGGCGACTACGCCTACCCCGAGCACTTCGTGCAGGACGGCGGCACGCGCTTCCCCGCCAACAACGTCGCCCGCCGGCAGCAGATGTTCTCGATCTGGATCCGCCCCGTCCAGCCCGCCCGGACGCACTTCGTGCTCCGCCTCGCCCTGTACGAGCTCGAACGCTTCGTCCGCGACGGACTGTCCGCCGAGGAGTTCGAAGACACCCGGGCCTTCGCGCTCGGCTACTTCAACCTCTACCGCCAGACCGAGGACCGCCGCCTCGGCTACGCGATCGATGACCTGTTCTACGGCCTCGACCGCCCGTTCCTGGACGGACTGATCGAGAGTTGGCGCTCGCTCTCGGTCGAGGATCTCGACGCCGCGGTGCGCCGCGCCCTGACCGCCGACGACCTCAAGATCGCGATTGTGGCACCCGACGGCGCGGCGTTGGCCGAGGCCCTGGCCGCGGATGACCCTTCGCCCGTGACCTACGAGAACCCGGTCGCGGAGGAGATCCTCGCGGTCGATGCGGTCGTCGGGAAGCTCCCGCTGCGCCTGCCCCGCGAGAACATCCGCGTGGTGCCGGTCGTGGACCTGTTCGTGCGGTAGGCCCGCGGGCCCGTTGGTCGGACGGCCGACTTGATGCTACTTTCCCGTTGCATGGGTTGCGCGGGGGAAGGTCCCCGGGCACGGCGCAACCCGGGAGGCATGCGATGTCGAGAATCCTGGTGGCGATCCTGGTTTTGGCCTTGGCGGTGCTGGCCGCCGGCTGCACGCCCGACTCGGGCGACGACCTGCCGCCGATCGATGTGGCCGGCGACCGGAGCGACGCGGACGGCGTCGGACCGCCGCCGGCGGACTACGACGGCGACACGATTTCGGACGAGGACGAAGACCGGCCGGTCAACCTCGATACCGACGGCGACGGGATGGCGGACTGGCAGGACGACGACAGCGACGGCGACACGATTCCCGACGCGCTGGAGGCGGGCGACGCCGACCCGCGCACGGCGCCGGGCGACGCCGACGGGGACGGACAGCCCAACTTCCGCGACCCCGATTCGGACGGCAACGGCATCTTCGACGCCGTCGAGAGCCGGGACGACCTGGACCGCGACGGCATCCTCGACTTCGCGGACCTGGACGACGACGGGGACGGAATCGGGGACGTGCTCGAGATCGACGGGAACCCGGCGTTGCCGCCGGACTTCGACGGGGACGGGATTCCGGACTACCGGGACACCGACTCGGACAACGACACGATCCTCGACCGCGAGGAGGGGACGCCGGACACCGACGGCGACACCGTGGCCGACCGGTTCGACCCCGACACGGACGGGGACGACTGGAGCGACGCGGAGGAGGCGGGGGACGCGGACCTGACGACGCCGGCGGTGGACACGGACCTCGACACGGTGCCGGACTTCCGGGACCCGGACAGCGACGCGGACGGCTTGGCGGACGACCTGGAGCGGACGGCGGGGACGAGCCGGACGAACCCGGACAGCGACGGGGACGGGGTCAACGACATGATCGAGGTGGCGGCGGGGACGAACCCGCTGGACCGGGGGGATTCGCCGCGGACGCGGGGCGACTTCGTGTTCCTGGAGCCGTACAACGACCCGGCGAACCCGCCGTCGCCGCCGCTGGACCCGGACCCGCTGGAGGACACGCTGGTGTTCTCGACGAACATCCAGGTGGCCGACGTGTACTTCCTGGTCGATTGCACGGGCTCGATGGGCGGCGAGATCGCGAACCTCCGGGCGTCGATCTCGTCCTACGTCATCCCGGGCCTGCGGGCCGCGATCCCGGACGTGTGGATCGGGGTGTCGCACTTCGACGATCTGCCGATCGGCAGCTACGGCAGCAGCGGCGACTACGGCTATCGGAACCTGCAGAACATCACGTCGGACGCGGCGGCGGCGCAGACGGCAGCGAACTCGCTGCCGAACCACTACGGCGCGGACGGTCCGGAAAGCCACGTGGTGGCGATGTATGCCGCGGTGACCGGCGACAACTCGCGCACGCGGCCGGCGATCCCGGCCCCGTCGTGCCCTGCCGGGACCTGGGGTTACCCGTGCTTCCGCGACGGCGCCGTGCCGGTCCTGATCGTGATTACCGACGCGCCGATGCACAACGGGCCGTCCGGGAACAACTACGGCTCGGACGCTTCCTTCGCGCCGACCTGGGCCGAGACCCAGGCCGCACTCGTCGGTCGCTCGGTCCGCGTGATCGGCGTCAACTCCGGCGGCACCTATGGCCGCCCCGACCTCGAGGCGGTCGCGCGCGCCACCGGCGCCGTCGACATCGGCGGCACGCCGCTGGTCTACGACATCTCGTCCGACGGCACCGGCCTCGGCGACCAGGTGATCCGCGGCGTCCAGACGATCGCCACCGCCGTGCCGCTGCGGATCGATGCCGTGCCGGTCGATGACCCGTCCGACACGGTGAACGCGCCGGCGGAGTTCATCGACTACATCGAGGCCAACGCGTCGGGCGCGTCGATCACCGACCCGGTCTCGGGCGAGGTCCGGATCTGCACGGTGACCGACCCGCTGCCGGTCGACGAGACCGGGGACGGCCGTCCGGACTACTTCCCGCGCGTGTTGCCGGGCACCTCGGTGTGCTTCGACATCCATGCCAAGCAGAACTGGACGGTGCCCGCGACGCGCGAGCCGCAGATGTTCCGGGCCACGATCCAGGTGATGGGCGACGGGATCACGATCCTCGACGAGCGCGAGGTGTTCTTCCTCGTGCCGCCGGTCGTTACGATCGTCATCGGCTAGGAACGCCGCCTCTCCGTTGCCGGGAAAGGCTGGACGACCGCGGAATCGCGCCGGAGTTGTCGGGGGCGGTCAGCCCCGGTTCCGCTCCCACAGAATTCGCAGCCCGCGCAACGTCAGGTCTTCGTCGACCTCGTCGATCGTCCGCGAACTCTCCGCGATCATCGTCGCCAGGCCGCCCGTAGCCAGCACCCGCACCGGAAACCCCAGCTCGCCGCGGATCCGCTCCACCAGCCCGTCCACCAGCGCGACGTAGCCGTAGTACAGCCCCGACTGGAGCGAGTGCACCGTGTTGCGGCCCACCGCGCTCTTCGGCCGCCGGATCTCGACGCGGAACAGCTTCGCGGCGCGCGTGAACAGCGCGTCCGCCGCGGTCTGCAACCCCGGTGCGATCGCCCCTCCGAGGTACGCGCCGTCGGGAGCGATGCAGTCGAAGGTCGTCGCGGTCCCGAGGTCCACGACGATGCAGCCGCCCTGCACCCGCTCGAACGCCGCCACCGCGTTCACCACCCGGTCCGCCCCGACCTCCCGCGGGTCGTCGAGCCGGACCGCGATGCCGGTCCGGATCCCCGGACCGACGCACAGCGGCGGAGAACCGAGCAGCCGCCGCCCCAACGGCTCGAAGATCGGCGTCAGCGCCGGAACGACCGAGGCGACCGCGAACCCGGCCAGTTCCTCGAACCGCAGCCCCGCCGCCGCGAACAGCCCGCGCAGCGACACCTCCAGCTCGTCCACCGTCGCGCCCGGCACGGTGCGCAGCCGCCAGTGGTGCCGCAACCCCGCGCCCTCGAACAGGCCCAGACAGATGTTCGTGTTGCCGACGTCCGCCACGAGCAGCCGCTCGGGCCCGCCGCCCCCCGCCGCCGCGGCCGGGCCGTCCCCGTTGCCCGCCACGACGCCGCTCCCTACGGCGTCCCCGCGCCGCCGGCCGCGGCGTGGTTCGCCCGATACCAGGAGACGAAGTCCTTCACGTCCCGCCGCAGGCGCGCCGTCACCTCGCGAATGGTGTACGGCGCCTCCGGCATGTCCGCCGGCGGGTTCGGCTGGAAGCGGAAGTGCTCGTCCGTGAACACCCGCAGGTACAGGTCGGCCTCCGGCGAGCGCATTCCCTGCCGCCGCACGACCACCAGCCGCGGCGTCTCGTCCGGATGCGATGGAATCGGCAGCACGTCGCCCACCCGCTCCCGGTCCCGCGCCGTCAGGAACTCCAGCGCCACCGGCAGGTTCGTCCCCGCCACGTCCAGCACGTAGTTGCTGCCGTCCGGCAGCGTCACCGGGACGAACCGTTCCGACGTCACGTCGCGGTCCGCCAGCGCCTGCTGGATCGCATCGAGCGCCGTGGCCTGGTCGAGCGGCCGCTCCTCGATCTCGTGCTCGACCGGCCGCGGCCCGCAGCCCCCGAGAAGCAGTCCCGCGCCCAGAAGAAACAACCCGAAACGACGCATCCGCCTACCTCCCGATCGAACGGTCAGTTCTTTCCCCGCCGTCGTGGCAGGAATCCCAGCAGGCCGAGCACCGCGAGGGCCGCGAACAGCGACGTCGCGCCCGGTCCGGCCGCCGTCCGGCAGGAACATCCCGTCGTCGCTTCCCCCTCCACGACGCCCCCCGTGTCGGCGCCGCCGTCCGTCCGCGCGTCGGCGTCGCCGTCCGTCCCCGCGTCGCTCCCCCCGGCCCGCACCTCGAACCACGAGCTGGCCCGCCGGCCGTCCGTGATCCCGTCGTTGCACCAGGCCCGCCAGTAGTAGCGCCGCACCTCGAGGTCCGTCGGCGGCGTCCAGCTCGTCTGCCCGCCCGCCCCCTCGGCGACCGCGTCGGAGGCGATCACCTCCGGCCCGGTGAACGTCCCCCGCGGGTCGAGCTCGAAGTGGTAGGTGAGCGGGTCGCCGTCGGCGTCGGTGCAGTTGTTCACGACCAGCGGCGGCCGCCGCTCCGTCACGTTCACCCGGTCCGGCGACACGATCTCCGGCTCCGTCGGCGGAGTGTTCGGCACCACCGTGATCGAGAACGTCTGGTCCGCCGACCCGCCGTCGTCGTCCACCACCCGCACCACCACCTCGTGGTCCCCCACCACCTCGTCCGTCTCCGGCGGCGTCCAGCGCAGCGTCCAGTCCGCCCCGACGGTCATCCCCGCCGGCTTGGTCGGCACGCTGAGGCTCAGCACGTCCGCCGGCGCCGGGTCGGTCGCCTCCACCCGGTAGGTCCACTCGAAACCCCGCAGGATCGACAGCTCCGCCGGCGTCGAGGTGATCACCGGGGCGGCGTTGGTCACCGGGATCTCCACCACCCGCTGGTCGGTGTGCCCGCCCGGGTCCGACGCCTGGATCCCCACGTTCATCGTCGTCGGACCGTCCAGCCCCGCCGCCGACAGCGTCGCCGTCTCGCCCGTCGCGTCGTCGTACGCGCCGTCGCCGTCGAGGTCCCACGAGATCGTCACCGGGTCGCCCTGACGGTCCACCGCCGTGACCTCGATCTCCGCCGTCCCTCCTTCCGGCACCGACGGATCCGTCGTCACCATCGACAACCGCGGGGCGTCCCGCCGCGGGAAGAAGACGACCGTCTGGTTCGCCAGGTCGATCGTGTTGGTGTTCCCGTTGAAGTACTGGATCCCGTCCGTCCCGCCGTTGTTCTCGATGCCGATGCCCGTCGCCCGCGAGCTGTCGCCGTCGCTCTGGTAGTGGAGGTAGATCTCGTCCGCACCCTCCACCAGCACGATCTGGAACGTCACGTTCCCGCCGCTGCTCAGGTAGCGCGCGTTGTTCCACTCCACCACGAACCGGCGCGACGGCGCGGTCCCGATCGTCTGGTAGTAGAGGTTGCTGCTGACGAGCAGGTCGCTCCACAGCGCCGCCACGAAGTTGTCCATCGTGCCGCCCGCCGTCGGGATCGTCTGGGGCGAACAACAGCCGCTCCCCGTGCCCGGGTTGAACCCGAGGAACCCGTTCGTCGAGATGACCACCGACGTGTAGACCGTCCCGTAGAACTCGAAGTTGAAGCCGATCGACACCGTGCTCGTCGTGTCGTCGCCGGTCGGCCCCACGGTCCCCGTCGTCGCGATGCTGGTGAACTCGTGCGCCGGCGAGTCCGGGTCGGTGGGATGCAGGGAATCCGAGTACGCGTAGTCCCCCGACGTGTCGGTCCCCAGGAACGCCCGCGCCGGCGAGCCCGACGCCAGGCAGCAGGCCGCGATTCCCAACGTGATCGTCCGGATCTTCATGGTCGTTCACCCCTCCTCCGGCGCTGTTCATAGCCCGCGCCGCCGTCCGGCGCAAGCGCACCCTCGGTTCGCACCCCGCCCCTGCTCCGAATCCGGGTCTCCGCCGGAGGCTGCTGACAAACCGGCCTTGATCTGACGCGGAGTTGCGGCCGGCCTGCGGATTTCGCTTGACAGGTGGTTCGCGACCGTGATACCTAGCCAGATTGTTATGGTCAGG
>Ga0101944_10001037_pt1 | contig 65492 bp, 34 predicted proteins | sample DewCreD2012metaG_FD_75245 | JGI IMG/M metagenome (GOLD analysis project Ga0101944, IMG submission 75245) | Hot spring sediment bacterial and archeal communities from British Columbia, Canada, to study Microbial Dark Matter (Phase II) - Dewar... ...
GACCTCGGCATCTTTCACCCGCCGACTTTCTGGTTCTTTATGCCCAGAAAATTTGAAAAGATCGTCAATAAAAACGTATATTGCTACTGTTTTTTCTACCATAATCCTTCAGGTTTAATGGCTTCTGCAAAACCAAAATCTGAAGGATTTTTCTTAAAAGCTAATATTTACAGGGCTTTATATCAACAAGACAAAGAACTTTTAAACAGCTATATTTATTTTATCATAACTAGCAACTTGAATTATTTATAATCCTTTACAAAACACACATTTTTCTTTATATTTGTAATGTTGTAGTTTCGTTTTATTATGAACGACAAATTGGATTTCAGTAAATTTTCTAAACATCTTTTTTGGGATGTGGATATCACCTCATTATCGGCCAAAACCAATAAGGCGTTTATAGTTAAAAGGGTTTTGGAGTACGGTAAACTTTCGGATTGGTTACTGCTCACACAGTACTTGAGCATTGATGAAATTGCCACTATTAGCCAAAGTTTCAGAACCTTAGAACCAAAGGCGTTAACCTTTATTGCCTTAATATCAAAGCAACCCCGGAATAAATTTTTATGCTACTATTCTCAGCAATCGACAGCACCACGCTGGAACTTCTAAAACGAATAATGTATCACCCATTTTTCGGTAACTTATACTTATGTGGTGGCACTTCGCTTGCTTTGCAAATTGGGCACAGGAAATCCATTGACATCGATCTGTTTGGCAAAGTTGATGTTGATGAAATAACCATCTCCAAAATTTTGAATGAATTTGGGGTAACGCAAATCATTAAACACACACCTAACATCCTTGTATATACGGTTAATGATGTTAAGGTTGATATTGTCAACTATCCATATCCATGGATTCAAGAACCATTAATTTCATCAGAAATACGCTTAGCCCAAAAGAAAGATATTGCTGCCATGAAACTTGCTGCCATTACAGGAAGGGGCAGTAAAAAGGACTTTATCGATTTGTATTTCCTTCTGAACGACTTTTCATTGAAGGAAATGCTGGAATTTTACACACAGAAATATGCCGATGGTTCACCATTCATGGTTTTAAAAAGCCTTACCTATTTTGACGATGCAGACCTTGAGCCTAACCCTTTTATGCTTGTAACCATGGAATGGGAAAAAGTAAAAGCAACCCTAACTAAAAATGTTGAAAATTTTGTGAATAGCTTAGGTAGTTAAAAGCTATTCGTTAATAGTGTGAATTAAATGGAACGCTGATGACACAGATAATGCTGATTTCCACAGTGAAACACCGTGTTACACTGTGTAACCCTGTGGTACTTATTTAGTTGATGGTTGGCGGTTGTTGGTTGATAGTAAATTCAACAGAACGCAGATAATACAGATTGAGTTGATATGCGCTGGTATATAGCCAGCTAAACACCAAACACCAAACACTAAACACCAACCACTAATATACACAAAGTTCCGATCCAAAAAAAACCGGCAATTAAGCCGGCTTTTCTTTTACTATTCTACCTTATCAACATTTCCAGTTAAGCGGAGTATTAATGTTGAATTTCGGGGGTCGTTGGTGATTACGGTGATGGTTTTCCCCTGTCGGCCGGAGTAGCCTGCTGTTCGGAACGAAGCAGATATTTCAGTGGTTTCACCTGGCTTGAGCACATTCTTCGATGGGGTTGCGGTTGTGCAGCCGCAACTTGCCTTAATCTTGCGGATTATCAAATCGGTTTTGCCCGTATTTTTGAGAACAAATTCGTAGTTTACGGGATCGCCCGATTTTACTGTTCCAAAATCGTACTGCAAGGTATTAAACTCGGCCTTGGGGGCATTCTCCAAATCCTTCTGCGAGAGGTTTGAAAAGTCCTCCTCAATGCTTGCTGTAATGGTTAGCGGACTGTTATTAATAGCCTTATCGTTAATGGAAATGGTAAACCTATCAACCACAAAGCCCCACTCCTCGCGCTTATCGGGATTGTAGGTAAGCACAATGGCACCAAACTGGTTTGGTTTAACCACCTCGGGAACCACCTTAACCTGCATGAAGTTCATTCCCTGGGTATTGGCCTTAACCGTAACGGGCGCACTGGATTTATTGATAAACTTAACGGTATCGGTATATGTTTTGCCCAGGAATATCCGGCCTAAGGCAAAATGAATCTTTTCGAACTTAAGTTCATCGCCAACCGGAGTTATATAAATCTCATCAATAGTTTTTACACGGGGAATAACCTCACCCTTTATCTGGAGGATAACCGTTGGGGTTTCGGCGTTGGAGTAAATGGTTACGGTTTTGGCAAATGGCCCAGGGCGACCAGCTGGATTATAACCTACAGATATTTTACCGCCCTTCCCGGGTGCAATTGGCTCCTTAGGCCATTCGGGAGTTGTGCATCCACACGATGTGGCCACCCGCTGAATAATTAAGGGAGCATTACCGGTATTGGTAAACTCGAATGAATAGTTGGCTACACCATCATCTTCCTTTATCTTGCCATAATCGTAGGTGCTTGTTTTAAAGTTGATTTTAGGTGTCGCATTCTGCGCTGCAACCGAAAATGCAAAAGCAGCTAAAATTGAAATTGATAATATCTTTTTCATGATCAATATTTTTGAAACGTTTACAATTCTACGTGCAAAGTTATAAAATGGGTAACTAAATTCGCACTAAATGTAAATGTTTTATCATCAACTTATATTCCAAAAACATTACTAAATTTGTTAAAAATGTTTTAAAATGAGTATAGCACAACTTGTTTTGCTTTTGCTAATTGGGCTAACGGCAGGTTTTGTGGGTGGTGCTTTAGGCCTTGGCGGAGGGATTATTATTGTTCCAGCATTAATCTATCTACTAAATTTCACCCAGCACGAGGCGCAGGGTACAAGCCTGATGGTTTTGCTTTTTCCTGTGGGTATTTTTGCCGTTGTTAATTACTACCGCGCCGGATTTATCGACTGGAAGTTTGCGCTGCTGCTAATGGTTGGCGTAGTAATCGGCAGCTACTATGGGTCAAAGGTTTCCATTGATATTCCAGCCGAAACACTCCGAAAAATTTTCGGGTTTTTCATTGTGTTAGTGGGCATTAAGATGATTTTAGGGCGATGAGTTCATTCAGCGATATTGAAAAAATGATGGTGGAATACCGTCGGCATCTGCACCGGAACCCGGAGCTATCGTTCCAGGAGGAAAAAACATCAAGCTTTATTAAACAGGTACTGGGGGAACAAGGCGTAAGGATCGAAGACTTTGGCACCCACCACAGCTTTGCGGCTATTGTTGAAGGAAGCGGTGCTGGGAAAACCTATGGTTTACGGGCCGAACTCGATGCCCTTCCAATCACTGAGAAAAGTGGAGTTGATTTTCTCTCAACTAATCCAATTGCCATGCATGCATGCGGACACGATATGCACATGGCTATAGCCATTGGGGTTACACTAAGCCTGCATAGGCAACGCGAAAGCCTAAAAGGTAGATTTTTGGCGATTTTTGAATCGGGTGAGGAAACTTTGCCTGGTGGGGCTCAAGCCATAACCCAATCCAAACTATTCAGCCTCCTAAAACCCGATGCCATGTTTAGCATTCACGTACTCCCCGAACTTGAGGTTGGCAAAATTGGCGTATGCCCTGGCAAATACATGGCCTCGGGCGATGAGGTTTACATTACAATCGATGGAAAAGGTGGGCACGCCGCCCTACCTCACCTGCTTACCGATCCGGTTGTGTGCGCAGCCGAAATTATTCTTGGCCTACAAACGCTTGTAAGCCGAAAGGCTCCCCCGCTTATCCCCACCGTGCTATCGTTTGGACGAGTTGAAGCGCTGGGTGCCACAAACATTATACCCGATGAGGTTAGCATTGCAGGAACCTTCCGCACCATGGACGAAGCATGGCGTAACGAGGCTCATAGGTTAATACAACAAACAGCAACAGGTATTGCCGCATCGCACGGAGCAAAATGTGAGATTGAAATCCGAAAGGGCTATCCATCCATATACAACAACCCTGAACTTACACTACTGGTTAAGAGGACTGCTACTGAGCTGATTGGGAATAAGAATGTGGTTGACCTTGAACCCCGCATGACCACCGACGACTTTGCCTACTTCAGCAACCTTATACCATCGGTATTTTTTAGGGTTGGCACAGGCTTTCCGAATACCGATAACCCCCAACTCCACCGGCCCACCTTCAATCCGGCCGAGGAATCTATTGGGGTAGCCCATAGCTTGCTATCAAAAATTTTACTAACCCTCATGGCATGATTTTATGAGATTTCGTAAAGCTTCCTTGGCGATTGTTGTTTCCCTTTTCCAGTCACTTTTTGTTAATGCACAATCCGAGTTCAGTAAGGTAGAACGGAACGATTATGCCTGCTTTACAAACTACTACAAGTCCGATGGAGTTTGCTCATACGAATTTACCGATATCATTCAGGATGGCATAGGCCTAATGTGGTTTGCCACCCACGATGGACTGATGCGATTCGACGGTAGCTACTTTAAAACTTACGTGGGAGGCAACTCCAAAGGGCAATTGCCACATAGCTATGTAACCTCGCTTGCTTTGGACAAGCAGAAAAACCTTTGGGTTGGCACCAAGGAGGGCTTGTGCGTTTACCACCCGCAATCCGATAGCTTTGAACGGGTCGATTCTATATTCGGTAAACCGCTGCAGGGACACCGTTGGGTAAAGGATATTTATGTTGATAGCAAAGGAAGGCTTTGGGTTGATAGGCACAATGGAACCCTCAGCTGCATTGACTTCAATGCTAAAACCGTTGAAACCTTTCAGCATGAATACACATATAACGAAATTTACCACTTCCATGCCATTACTGAATTTGGCGATGGGGTTATGCTGGGAGGTAGTTCAACCCAACTTACCTGGCTTACTCGAAACCCCGATAAATGGAATATTTTCCCTAGCATTCTTACATTAATAAACAACGAAAAAATTACTACTATAGGAACAGCAAATTTTTACGATGATGGCTCCGATTATATCTGGCTTGCAAACTACGCAGATAATGCATACCTTATCAACAAGAAAACACTGGAGCGAATTCCATTACCCCTACCATCGGTTTACACCATATGCCCTAACGGCGACGGGAAGGTATGGATGGGAGGTTACCATTTTGGGGCAGTGCTTTACAACCCCTCAACCAATACTGCAGTTAGGTTTGTAAGGAACGAGGGGAACCCTGAATCGCTGGCAGGGAATATGATTTGGTTCATATATCGCGATAATCAGGGCAACATTTGGTTTGGAACCGATAATGGCCTTTCGATGTTAAGTGCTCTTGCAAACCGTTCGATCCACCTGCGGAAAATTGCCGATGCAAACAGTCTGCCCTCCAACCAGATAACCTGCATGCTTACCGATTACCCCAAGGGTATTTGGTTGGGAACCAAAAACAAAGGGCTTGCGTTTTACAATTTTGGAAATCAAATAATTAACCGATACGGGTATTATGATTCCCCCGATAGTATTGGCTCAAACTGGGTAACCGCTATTGCAAAAACTGCCGATAATACCCTACTTATAACCCTATGGAATGGTCGAGGTGGAGGGTTTAACCGGTTTTGGATCGACAAGAAACGCTTTCAGCGTTTCGATGAGGATAACTATTACTGGTATTCGAATACCATTACTACCTCCGATGGTTTAGCTTTGGTTGCAGGTTGGGGCACTTCTATTCATCAATTCATTCCGGCACTGAATCGTTTTACCCGAAATAAATATAATATCTTCGAACATCTTATTTCCAATGCATCAAGTAATATTAATAAAATTAACTGTTCTCACAATGGATGGATCTTTTTTAGCGCAACAACCCTTTTAAACATTAACGATAAGGACACTCTAACAATATATCCCCAACATTTTGATGCAGATTATGAAATCCCCCAGGAAAAAAGGGTGGTATTTAATTTTCAGACAAATATCAAGGATGCACTATTCTACCAAAGCACCCTGTATATCCTCGGCGCCGATGGTAAAATTTACCCCTATAACCTCAAAACCCGAAAATCGGAGAAACCACTCCCATCGGAAAAACCGTTCATCGCCATCTCAACCGGAAAATATCTATATGCAATAGCATCGTCAAATGTTTACCGTTGGCGTAACAATGCCTTTGAGGAAATATTAAACGATACCCATTTCCCTCAGGTAAAAACCATTACCGATATTGACCACAAAATTTACCTTGGCACACTAAAGGGTTTATTCCTTAAAACCAGTACTCAAAGCAAACCCGTTAAGATTGATGATGGGGATATAAACTCCCTGATAACCTATAAAAACTTGGTGTTTGCCGCCACCAGTAATGGAGTGGCAAAGATAATAGGCAACAAAGTTGTTAAACGATACCTAAGCGGAGAGAATATCAACTGTATAGATGTCGATAGTACTGGAACGCTATGGATTTCGAACTCTGAAAGCTTGTATCGGCTTTCCATTAAGGGAGATATTTTACAACAGGTTAACGCCTACCCTGCCAGCAAGGATAGCTTACCCTCAACGCAAATCAAATCGATATCAACCGATGCCTTAGGCGACACATGGGTACTATCGGATGTTTGCGTATCGAAGTATATTGCCCGTGAAAAGCGATACGAAAGTTACTACGAACCCGGTAAGAGTGCTATTCAAAGCACATTAACCTATAAAATGTTTGAGGATTCCCAGGGTTACGTTTGGGTTGGTTTTACACGAAATGGCGTGGGAGTTGACCGAATTAAAACAAAAACACACACCATTAAGCACTACCCTAACCTGCCATACGATTCCACCTCGTATCCTAACACAAGCATGACCCATTGTATTTTTGAGGATGCCGACGGGAATATGCTTTTTGGTACCGATAAAGGTTTAGCCATACTTCCTCCTGAAAGTAAGGCTTTCAGCCTAATTGATACAAGGCATGGCTTACCCTCACCAGTGGTTACAGCGGTTAACCAGGATAGGCTTGGCAACTACTGGATTGGAACCGATAAAGGGGTTGTTCGTTACAGCAAAAAACTTAAAAAGGTTGATATCAAGGGCAGCCAGTTTGGGTTTAAAGATGGACTTGTTACAGCCATTGACCGTTGGGGTTTCGACACGTTAGCAGTAAGTGGAAACTTTGGTGTTTACCTTTTTAACCCCTATGCTCCGGGCAATGAAATTCCCTTTCAGAGCATCAAGATTATTTCATGCATTACCGATTACGATACCCTTGCTAATTTCCCTGACCCAAATTCCAAAATCTATATAAGGGCAAGCCATAAGTGGCTGGAAATCTACTTCACAGCAACCGATTACACCAATCCTGGGAAGTTAGAATATACTTACTGGCTCGAAGGTTTTGAGGATTCCACAAGAGCTCATAAAACCAATGCTCCCATTGCCCGTTACACCAACTTGCCCTATGGCAAATATACCTTTAAGGTTTACTACTCCCGTCCCGATGGTACGGCTTCGCCAAAGCCTGTATCCATACAATTTGTTGTAGGTTTGCCTTTCTACTTTAAACCATGGTTTTTTATAGCATTCCTAACCCTGATTGGCGTTATAGTTTACATCTATGAGGTTGAGAAAGTAAGAAGGATAAAAAGGAAAAGAGATGAACTTGAACTTGCTGTTATTGAAAAAACAAAGGAGATAATCTCGCAAAACGAGGAACTGAAAAGTCAAGCGGAACTCATTAAACAGCAAAGCAATAGTTTACGGTTGAAAACCTATCAAATAAACGAGAGCCTGGAGTTTTCAAAGCTGCTACAAACCAACCTGATGCCGAGCGATGCAAATATGGCGGCTATCCTGGGGGAATACTTCCTGATGTATAAACCCAAAGATGTGGTTAGCGGCGATTTTTACTGGCTAAAGGGCAACCCTGATGAGTTTACCTTGGTTGTTGCCGATTGTACCGGGCACGGCGTGCATGGTGGATTTGTGAGCATGGTGGGCATAACTTTACTTAACGAAGCTATTACTTACTCAACGGTAAAAAATCCTGTCGATTTAATAGTTGAAGTAAACAAACACTTTACACAAACCATAGGTAACGAGCTTCAAGCTCACGCTTCTTCAATGGCTGTGGAAATGGAAATTTCAGTCTGTATGGTAAACAGGAAAGAACAAACCGTTAAGTTTGCCGGAACACATAGTCCTCTCTACCACCTTAAGCGGGGTGAAAATTCTACCATTCTGGAAGTATACAAATCGGGAGGGAAAGCCATTGGAAATCGCTGGTTTACACCCAATATACCACTGGTGGAAGAAACTGTTGAAAAGGGCGATGGATTAATAGTTGCAACCGATGGCCTGTTCGACCAGCTATCCGGGGTCGATAAAAAACGATTTGGACGAAAGCAGTTTGAAAAACTGCTCCTGGAAAATGCCACTGGCAACATGGTGGCTATCCATGAATTACTTGAGCAAAATTACGAGGTCTGGCGTGGCAATGCACAGCAAATCGACGATATTACCATAATTGGATTTAGAATTTAGCAATAGAGCCCCAGTAAAGGGGCTCTTAGCATATAAAAGAATCACACTTTGCTTATACAAAAATAATTTGAGTTCCCTCACCGGCAGCCAATTCGTAGAACTGGCCAATGGTAATAATATCCTTTACATGTTCGCTGAAGTCCTCCTTCTTAAGGCCAAACATTTCAACGGCTAACTTGCAGGCATAAATCTCACCTCCTCCCGCAGTAATAAGTTCAAGGAACTCATCTACCGGTGGAATATCGAGTTTTTCCATTTGGCTCTTCATCATAGCCGAAACACCAGCTTCTACTCCGGGAAGCATGCCCAAAATGGTAGGAAATGGTACTCCGCCAGGCATGCGTAATCCGGGGTTACCCACGGTAGCGGTGTGTAGCTTTTTCATCTGCTTTTTAGTGATAGCGTCGAGGCCAAAAAATGTGAAAAACACCTTTGCCTCAATGCCTTCCATCACAGCGCCATTTGCCATAACCAGGGCTGCATAAACATCCTCAAGGTTAGCTTTGGCGCATATAATCATCACCTTCTTGATAGGGTGATCCTGTGCATTTGCCATAATCTAATATTTTAAAGGTTAAACACAACTCGATGGCTTAGCAATACCTGCAATACGGCTGGCCTTTTTCAGGGGTGCACCCGGAAACAGCTCATAAAAGCCTTTGGTATCAACTATCCCCGATTTTCCAATGGTTCGGATAGTTAATGCTTCACCCTTAAGGGTTTTCTCTCTAATGTATTCAATCACAGCAAAGTGCTTATCGGTTAGCTCAATGCCTTCCTCCTTAGCAATTTCAACAGCAATTTCCTTTGTCCATTGATTTGGATCGGTCAGGTAACCATCGTCGGTTACGCTAACGGTTTTGCCTGCATAAACTTTTTCTGCCATAGCTTTATCTATTTTTGGTTAGTAATTAATTTTTAGTTTTCCCTAATTCGCCCATAACTCGGAGTGTAAACGATAGAGTACGGCGAACCTCGGGTTTGCTGAGTTGACGGGCAAGGCCTATCAACGATTTATTGTCAATCTTTTCGTCCATTTCCATAGCCGAAAGGGTTTGTGTTACCTCGGCCAATGCATTCATTACCTTAGGTTGAGTTAAGCTGCGCAGCATTAACCCAATGGCAGGCATGCTCTCACGTAGGCGAATAATATCCTTCTCGGTAACATGCTCCTTGAAATCGGCAGCCAGCAGGCCCAACTGTTTGAAGTAACTGAAATACCCCTTTTGGTCAAGGTCGTCCAATGCTTTTGTAAAGGCTATACCTGCATCGTGAACTACCGGGCCAATGTCGTGTAGGAAATCCATAAGGCTTTCCAGCATATCCATTAGTTCGCCAAATGTTTTAACGTTGCGTAGCAACTTGAACACCAGGTAGCGCACATCCTCGCCATCAATCTTTATATTTTGAACCGCAAGCTCATCCACGGCAGTTTGGAATGCATCCTTAACCACAATGTTCAAATCCTCAACCAAATCCTCCACCACCTCGCTCCTTTCCTGTTGCTTGGCCAGCAATTCCAGCACAAGGTCCATCTTGCGGTTAAGCTCATCAATTTGTTGTTGCAAATTATTTTCCATGGCTTACCAATTTTAAAGTTCCTTACCAGCCATAGTCATTTGCGATTCAAGCGGGAGTTCTTTACCCTTTAGCAGCAAATGCCAGTAAATCCAACGGAACATTACCTTTCCGTAGTGATTTATTCGGGTATTCTTGAGCAAGCCAAATGGGCCAATACCGGGTAATGGATATGTTCCGGGTAGCGGTTCGGTTTCGTAGTTAAAGTCGATAAGCGACCCCTTTCCGAATCCAGTCTCGATGTAGCAGTTTGAATGCCCATCGAACTTGGCAATCAATGGGCGACCCTCAATGGCTGCCATAAGGTTCTCGAACAGTACGTCGGATGCAAAGTGAACCACTGACCCTGCCTTTGATGTAGGGATGTTGCTGGCATCGCCAAGCACAAATATGTTTTCCCATTTCTCGGAACGAAGGGTGTACTTGTCGGTAGCAATGTAGTTCATGTCATCGCCCATGCCGCTGCGGGCTACCCAATCGGCACCCATGTTTACGGGAATTATAGTGAGCAAATCGAACTTAACCTCGCGGCCATCGTATGAGATGATTTTTTTATTTTCATCATCAACCCTCTCAAGGTAAAAATCAGGTATAATATGAATGTTCTTCTCCTTAAGGAGTTCCCCAAGCATTTTCGATGATTTAGGCTTGGTAAATGCACCTGAAAGGGGGGTTGTGTAGTAGATATTCACCTTATCGCGAATACCCTTTTTCACAAAAAACTCATCGGCAAGAAATGCGAACTCGAGCGGAGCAACCGGGCACTTGAAGGGGAGCTCTGCAATGTTTATAACCATGTCGCCACCTTCCCAGGTTTTCAAAAAGTTTTGCAAGGCAACGGCTCCCTCGTGGGTGTAGAAATCGAAAATACTTTTGCGCCATTCCCTGCCCACCAAACCAGGTGTTTCCGCTGGTTTAATATGAGTGCCAGTGGCAACTATTAAAAAGTCGTACTCAAGGATTTGCCCATTAGTTAGGTGAACAGTGTTTTTATCGGGTTCAACCCGATCAATCTCATTAATAATGAATTTTACACCTGCAGGAATAAAGCTTGCCTTAGGCTTAACCACATCGTGCTTGTTATATATCCCAAAGGGAATAAATAAAAACCCGGGTTGGTAGTAATGATTCGGATCCCTGTCAACCACGGTAATACTCCATTCATCGCGTTCCAAAACCTTACGGAGCTTATTAGCCATTATGGTTCCACCTGTTCCGGCTCCAAGTATCACAATCTTCTTCATATATCAATTATTAAATTTTGCTTTATTGTTAAAATTTTATCAATTCAAATTACGTAATTAGTAACAAAAGTTATAGCTTTATGGCTGTTGATAAAAATCAATCCTGTTATATATCAATATATATAGATATGAATAGCAATGTTTGTCCGGGTAATATTTGTGCCGAATGTGGTTTCCGTTCATCAATATTTTCAAAGCTTAACGATGAACAGCTCACCCAGCTGACAGAGAATAAAACATTCCATTTTGCTAAGAAAGGCGAAACCATAGCTAAACAAGGGGGAATAATTGAGGGTTTTATATTCCTTCGTGTGGGTTTGGCCAAACTTACCCGCATTAACCCCGATGGGCGTGAGCAAATTATTGGCATTGCAACACCCAACGACTTTGTGGGCTTACTTAGCATTTTTTCATCAAAAAATTACCAGTATAACATTATAGCCATTGAGGATTGCGAATACTGCTGCGTTGATTATAACCTAGTAATGAACCTGATTAGCACCAATGGCGATTTTGCCAAAACACTACTGGAAAAAATATCGCAAGTATCGGACTTGATGATGGGCACCCGGCTCGATCTGGAACTTCGTCAGCTACGGGGGAGAGTAGCATTTATTATCTGTTACTTTGTGAATGAGGTATACAAATCGAATAAATTTAACCTTCCCATCTCCCGGCGCGAAATTGCTGAGCTAATTGATATGCGAGTTGAGAACGTTGTGCGGATTCTTTCGGAGTTCAGGCGCGATAACATTATTCGTATTGAGGGAACCACCATTGAAATAGTTGACCCCGAAAAATTGCGCTGGATAAAAATGCATGGTTAACCTATAACCCTTTGATTTTTCGGGTTAACTCTGTGGAAAAGACAAAATCGTTTAGTTCCTTATTATCGCTATCAAGAATATTATCCTTGCTGCCTTCCCACCACTTTTTACCATTGTAAATAAATATTACCTTGTCGCCAATACCCATGACCGAGTTCATATCGTGAGTATTAATGATGGTGGTAATGTTAAACTCCTCGGTAATTTCCTTGATAAGCTGATCAATTACCACGGCTGTTTTAGGGTCTAACCCCGAGTTGGGCTCATCGCAAAAAAGAAACTCGGGGTTGAGGGCAATGGCTCGTGCAATGGCAACTCGCTTCTTCATTCCACCGCTAATCTCGGCTGGGTAAAGATGATTTGAATTGATAATATTAACACGTTTAAGGCAAAAGTTTACCCTATCGAGCTTTTCCTCGTGGCTCATACTTGTGAACATATCTAAGGGGAACATAACATTTTCCTCCACCGTAGCGGAATCAAAAAGAGCTGATCCCTGGAAAAGCATACCAATTTTTTGGCGTATCTTCTTCCTGTCTTTAAAATTTAGATTGTCGAAACGGGTATCGTTATAGTAAATTTCGCCGGAATCAACCTCATGCAGCCCAACAATACACTTTAGCAAAACGGTTTTACCCGATCCGCTCTGACCAATAATCAGGTTGGTTTTACCCTTCTCAAAGGTTGCATTTATACCTTCTAAAACCAAACGCCCATCGAACGATTTGTTAAGATTCCTAACGGTTATCACGAGAGTAAGAGTTGGGTTAGTATAAGGTTAAACAAAAGTATAAAAATACTACTCATAACTACAGCCTGGGTACTTGCTCTACCCACCTCCAGTGAGCCCCCTTGAACCCTATAGCCATAAAAAGCAGATATAGTGGTAATCAGAAAAGCAAACACCACCGTTTTAATGAGCGAGTATGTAATGTAATACGGAATAAAGGCGTATTGCACCCCATCGATATACTCCTGGGTTGAAACAACGCCAGTAAATACCCCTACCAACCACCCTCCGGCAATCCCAACTATCATACTTAAAACTGTTAGGAAGGGATTGAATAGAATTGTGGCAATTATTTTTGGCAGTATAAGAAAGCTGGCCGAGTTGATACCCATAATCTCAAGGGCATCAATTTGCTCCGTAACTTTCATTGTTCCAATTTCCGAAGCAATATTAGAACCTACCTTTCCGGCTAGTATCAATCCAATAATTGTTGATGAGAACTCTAGTAACATGCTATCGCGGGTCCCAAGTCCTATTAGATAATTAGGAATAAATGGATTTTCCATGTTGTATGCGGTTTGAAGGGTAATTACTGCACCCATAAAAACCGAAATAATTGTAACTATACCAATTGACTGTAGCCCTAGCTTATCAATTTCCTTAATAGTTTGCTGAAGGTAAACTCTACGTTTTTCGGGTTTTGAAAAAACCTTTTTCAGAAGGAGTATATACTCCCCAAACATATCAATTGCAATAAGCAATTTCATAGGTGACCAGTTTTATTAAAACAAAACTTCTACAACAAAGTTAATGGTATATCTAGATATAAGTAGCATTTTGTAACTAATATTTCTGGCGATGGCACAAAATGTTGCCGTACTTTGAACCATTTAATAAAAAGTTTTATCTCAAATTCGTCAATAGAAACTAGTTGTTTAAATATTTATTGTGTCTCTAGTTACTACCTCGGTATAAAATATTGAGCAACCTCGCTGGGATTGATTAATCTTTTAAGGTTTGGGACATCGGCTCTAGGCCATACCATGATGCACTCAATTTCTAAGCAGTTTTTTTGTGCCAAAAAATGAACTACTTTTGCAATTTAATTTGTAAAAACAATGATAGAAAGGAAAAACCTTTACTGCGTTATAATGGCAGGTGGCATTGGAAGTCGCTTTTGGCCGCTTAGCCGCGTTGATAAACCAAAGCAATTTATTGATATACTTGGCACCGGGAAATCGCTCCTACAGCAGACTTTTGACAGGATGAGCCGGGTTTGCCCCCGCGAAAATATACTGATTGTTACTAGCAGCGCATACAGCTCATTGGTTAATGAGCAAATACCTAACCTATCACCGGACCAGGTTTTACTTGAACCTCTAAGAAGAAACACGGCACCCTGCATTGCCTATGCTACGTACAAGATTAAACAGAAAAACCCTAATGCCATAGCCATTGTAGCGCCTAGCGATCATCTAATTCTAAACGAAGATACTTTTCTCGACACCATCCTAAAAGCGTCCGAATTTGCCACAAACAGCAATGCACTGATAACTTTGGGTATTCGGCCAAGTAGACCTGAAACTGGTTACGGATATATACAGATAGGCAAGCCTGTTAAGGAAGTCCCCTCGCTGTTCAAGGTCAAGACATTTACCGAGAAGCCAAACCTAGAACTTGCACAAAAGTTTTTGGAAAGCGGTGAGTTTTACTGGAATTCCGGCTTGTTTATTTGGAGTATTGCCTCCATTTCAGCGGCGCTCGAAAGTCATCTACCTGAGGTAAACAGTTTATTTAAGGAGCTATTGCCTATTTATGGCACCGAGAAAGAAACCGAAACAATTGCTACAGCATACTCAGAGTGCAGAAATATTTCCATTGACTACGGAGTGATGGAAAAAGCCGATAATGTTTACGTTTTTTGCTCTGAGTTCGGATGGTCCGATTTGGGAACCTGGGGCTCGCTATACACTCACCTACCACACGACCCAAACGGGAATGCGGCCATTGCCCAGCAACTAATGCTTTACCAAACCAGCAATTCCATTTTCAATATCCCAAAATATAAACTTGCAGTTATTCAGGGTTTAGACGACTATATTGTGGTTGACACCAAGGACGTTCTGCTTATATGCAAAAAGCAGGATGAGCAACAGATACGAAATTTTGTGAACGATGTTTTAATGAACAACAAGGATTTTGCCTAAACAACACCAATTTTTTTATAAAAAAAGGCCGTATGCTATACATACGGCCTTTATATTTTTCATAAACGCTAGTATTCCCACAAATCGTGTTCAAAGTTGAAGAGCTCTGTTTTTATCCTTTCCGACTCTAGCAAAGTTCCCAAACCTGTGAAAGTGTACTCGTAAATTGCCCTGTTATCCCAAACGTTTGATATTCGGATAATGTATGAATCAAAGTTACGTTTCCAGAAAAGGTCGTCGTAAGTAATTCGCTGAGCATCGTTAAAGTTATTATAGGCATCGGTATTGGCTAGGACACTTCTGGCTTCGGGGAAATAAATCCAAAATGTTTGAATCCTGCTTAGTGTTCCTTCCTGCTCCTCGTCGGAACCGGTTTTCCGGTAATCCATACGGTGAAGGATTGGACAAATACCAATAATTCGAACCTCCATAACCGAGCGTTGCTTATCAAAGAACCAGTCCTCTTTTACCAGGAGCTCCTTTACATCGCCCCAGCGAATTTGACCCTTAACAGTTACCTTAACCTCTTGTCCGTTCTCATCGAGCTGGGTTTGTTCCCTATCCTCAGCGCCAAGCTGCTTTACAACCTGTTCATACGATAAACGGGTGGTAAACTCGTCGTCAATGGGATCGTAAGCATTAATTTCGTTGTACTTAATAGCGCGTACAAGGCGCTGAACTAAACTTTCTCTATCCTGCATCAGCTCTGTAGGATAGTAAAGCGGATAGTTCATCTTTTGCCTAAGGTCAATAATTCTCCAAACACGCTTTGACCATAAAACATCCGATTCTCTAACAAATTGATAGGGAATAGGAACACGGGCAGGTGTTGTTTCACGGGTGTAAAAGCCATCGCGTTCTAAACTCTCTTTTCTGTCCTGAGCATTCAATGCAAAGGAGGTAAGCAATATTACAACAGAGAACAGTATAATCCTTTTCATGGCAGTATATTATCTTATCTTTAGTACCAAATCGTTCAATTCAACCACATCGCCACTGGGTCCTACTGCCTTAACATCAGTTATGGCAATCTGGCTACCAGAACGAATAGACGCAATAATTCGCTTTTGCTCATCGGTAAAGCGTGAACTAGTAGACTCTTTCTCCTGGAGGAAACCACCCACAGTAGCAGAAAGCTTGAAACTAACCACTTTGAACTTTAGGTCAAAGTCAAAGTCCTGAGGCATCTCAGCCACAACCCCAAGCGATGCTTCAAGTTCATTTTTATTAACAACCTTACCGGTTACGCCAAGCACTTTAGGTGTAGGGGGAGGAACTTTCTTTACCCTGAAGGTTTTAGTCCCCATGGTAACTTTTCGTTTCCCTTCGGTTTCGGCATAAACAGTAATTTCGACCGTAGGGGCACCCGCTCCTGGTTGGGCTATGTAACTTCCCATACCAACAGGCTTGATGCTACCACGGCTAATAGTGGCCGAAACTTTATCGGGAGCAAATCCAGGAACTGAAATATCTATTGGGTTTTCAACACCCAGGTAAAGCACATTCATCTTGGTAGGAGCAATAACCACGTTGGGAGGCATTACCGTATAGGTATGTTTGAATGGCCTGCGTACAACTGTACCATCAGGGGCTTTCATTTCAATTAAACCCTGCCAGTTGACGACTCCGGTTGATGAAGCTTTACGGGTTAGTACAGCTCTACCTGTTTTGTTAACGGGTACCTCCTCAGTATTTCCTATAGGACGATAGTCATATCCATTGATTGCACTATTGAAAACCGAGTCGTAGCGGCAAAGGTATACCTTAGGAACCTGGGTGGTATCGGAAGCTGCAAGGAATATCTCGGCACGAAACTCGCTTCCCTGGAATATGATGTTTGAGTTAGGAATAACCGTGGCCGAGAGCTTATTAAACTTAAACTCAGCTGCACCAATGCTTCCCATCAGATAGTTAATGATTTCAGCTTCAACATTAAGAATATCAACCTGAACTTTAGTAAGCTGAGGAATTACAGCAATTAAAGGAATGTGTTCAAATCGAGCGCTTTCCCATGTGTTATGAGTTCCATCTTCCTTAACAGGAGGGTCGTCTGTGTTAAGAATTTTTTTGATTGATTCAATAAGCTCCGGAGCCCGGTCCTTGTCAATTACACTAACAATATACTCCCTAAATTCAATCAATTTTTGTTTCAAAACCTTTGCTTTACCATTACCCTCAAACCCTATCAGGATAGTAGCCGCTTTATCAAGATCGCTTTTGCCCTGAATTAGTTCGGCAATAATTTCACCATTTTGGATTGCAGGTGTTTCTTCACCCTCCGATGCTTTAACTACTTCTATTTTAAGGTCCTGTACGTACTGAAGGATTTCGGTAGCTTTCTTTTGAATTTCGTCGGCTTTTTGTTTATATGGTCCAACCTTTACAGGATTTATGCTGTAAGCAGCAGCAAATTCATCGTAAAGTTTTTTGTTTTTAAGCCGGTAACTTTCCGTAGTTCTTGAGAGACCATTGTCAACTAAAACAAAGGCTTCGAGAACTTCAGAGGATACGTTTAACGCAAGCATAGCTGTCAGCACGAGGTACATCATGCCGATCATCTTTTGCCTGGGAGTCTCTTTTCCGTGTGCCATAAAGCTATCTTAAGCTGTAATATGCAAAAACTGCTACTTTCCGTTTGATAGGGCATTGATTGCTGTAAGCATGTTGCCGTAAACATTATTGAGAGCAGCCACATTGCTATTCAACTTCTCAACTGCCAACCTAAACTTCTCGGTTTCTTCAATAGTGAAATTGAGTTTCTTTACCATTCCGTCAACCCCTTGGTAAACCTTTTCTGCTTCCTTAAGCCTTTGGCTTGTTTCCTGCAGATGAAGCTCATGTGCTGCATTTAGTGCAGCCATATTCTTGTTCAAGCGTTCAAGCTGTTCCTTGTAACCTGTACTTCCGTCGGTAATTACATTTCCGTTTAGCTTCATTGCTTCAGCCAACTGCTGGTAGGTTGTAGCAACCTGCGATGCTGTTTGCTTGTAGGTGTTTGCAAGTCCATCGGCCGATACTTTTAGGTTATCGGCAACCGATTCGGCTGATCCAACGATCCTCTCACTAACCTTCTGGCCTGCATTGGTAAGTTCAGCTTCAAGATTTTTAACGGATTGGTTCACACCATCCATGAAGTTTTTGCCGCTTTCGGACATTACACCTGCAGCTTGTTGAATATTTTGGTTTAAAACATTAATTGACTCATTGAGAGCTTGCCCGCTCTGAGAGTAGTTCTGGGTAAATGTTCCAACACTCTCCGATGCTTTTGTCAATTTTTCGTTGAAATCCTTAACAACGGTTGCTGAGTTGGAAATATCGGCAATTTTACTTGATGCTTCACTGAGTTTATTGAGTCCTGCGCTTACTTTATCAAATAAAGCAGGGCTGATTTCGGCATTCTCAAGCATCTTGTTAAACTTTTCAGTAAAAATTAATGCACCGGGTACGCCAACGGCAGCAGGCTGAGAAGCAGCTACCGGTGCAGCAGCTGCAGTTGCTGGTGCAGCAGCAACAGTTCCCCCTGCGGGAAGCGATGCTAAAACGCTGGTTATGATTTGTTGAACGTCTTCGGCTGATAGACCTTGATTCCTTGAGCGACGATATCCTGATATTTCTTCCTCATCGGACATACCAGTTAACTCAGGGTATACTAAAGTCCAGTCAACCTCCTCGTGAATAGGTTCAAAAGCGGAGAAGAAGAATATAATGGATTCCGTACCCATCCCAAGGAAAAGCATGGTACCTGCACCTTTCAGGTGAAGAATTTTGAAAAGTGCACCAAGAATCACCACCGAAGCACCCCATCCGTAAAGATACTTCATGAAGGTTTTCCATTTCTTGGAGGTTACAATTTCTTCTATGCTGATCTTCATAACTGTAATGTTTTCAATTTGTAAAATTCATCACTTCTACTTAGCTCCGAGGTACGAACGAACACACCGGAAACCAATATATGACTTGGCTGAGTCCTGATACTCAAAGGTACGTGAACCAACCTGAAGGAAGAAGCTAATATCTTTCCACGAACCGCCACGAACCACCTTACGCTTTAGCGCTGGTAAATCGGATGGTTTAGTGTTGTACTTATAATCGGGGTTCATATCGTGCATAAAAGAGTAAGCGCTTTCATCATAGGCGTTAGCTGTCCATTCGGCAACGTTTCCGGCCATATCGTACAGTCCATAATCGTTTGGCTCGTAAGTGCCAACAGGAATTGGAATTAAACCACCATCGTCAACATAGTTGCCACGAAGAGGTTTGAAGTTGGCTAGGAAGCATCCCTCCATATTTCGGGTGTAAGGGCCGCCCCAGGGATACATGCTGTGGTTCAGGTTGCCACGGGCAGCATACTCCCACTCTGCCTCGGTTGGTAAGCGGTAATCTTGAATTGTTATACCCTCAGGGGCAAGAAACTTATTGAGTGTTTGGGTTCTCCAAATGCAGAAGGCTGTTGCCTGTTTCCAAGTAACACCTACTACTGGGTAATTGTCAAATGCAGGATGCCAGAAGTAACTGTTGGTGTAGGGTTCATTGAATGCATAAGTAAAATCGGCTACCCAGCAAAGAGTATCGGGGTAAACGTTTACCTTATCGCGCATGATAAAACTCTGGCGGTTATCAACTTTAACCTTCTCTCCTAGGCTGTTTATAACCTCACCTTGGTCGTAGCTAAGGGTTTCGTAATTATAGCGGTTGCGCTTCTGAGCAGCTTGCTTAATATCAATCCAGTAATACTCGAAGAATAGCTTACGGGTATCAACTTCTTTTCGTCCAAAGAATTCATCCTCCTTGGAATAGTATAGGGCATTGAGGGCTTCGCGTTGCTCCTCATCTTCCATATCAATTGGAACTTCCCAGTTGAGAACTGGTGGATCCAAGGGGTTACCAAATTGGTCCTCAGTGATTAGGAACTCATCGTTTATTTCACCAAGCAGGCGACGTGCAATAGAGTCGCGAACATAGTAAACAAACTGCCGGTACTGGTTATTGGTAATTTCAGTTTGATCCATCCAGAAAGCATCGACCGAAACCGTTTTGGTAGGAGCATTAATTGCCCAGGCAACATCCTGATCATTGCTACCCAGAGTAAATGATCCCATAGGAATGAAAACCATTCCTAGCGGTGTTGGCTCGGTAAAGCTTCTACGTCCTGGAACACCCGTTAACTCGCCAGTATTGCCAGGTCCACAACCATAAAGTAGGGACGCCAAAATACCTATGGAGAGAAATTTTTTCATAAGGCATCGTTTATTAAGCAAATAACGTAATTTTTTTCGTTCAATTGTAAAAATATGTTACAAAAATCTCAAACTTTTATACTGCTGGGGTGGTTTTTCCTTATTAAGCTGGAAGTTATACCCCATGTAAAACTCGTGAGAACCGTTGTTGTACTTACTAATTTTACTGGTACTAAATTCATAAGCATACCCAAACTTAATACCATTAAAAAGTTCAAAACCAACCAAGCCGGTTATTGCCTCACCCACACGGTAAGAAACGCCACCCCATACCTTTTTATTGTACCTAACAACGGTATTTAGCGATAATTTACTCGATTTTAAATCGCTGTGAACAATTACTGATGGCTCAAACTGCCATGTGGGGTTTGGGAAATTAACAATATACCCACCTGTTAAGTAGTACTGACGGGTATACCGTGCAGGTAATGCCGCCTTATTAGTTTTGGTTTCGTTTAGGTGTAGCGCTGAGAACCCAAAGAACATGTACTCGGTACTATAGTATAACCCTGCACTAAGGTCAAAGTTGATTGAGCTTTCCTTTTGATCAGGGATTGCGTCATCGCCACCACCAACCGGGAAATTCCATTTTGGGTCGAGCTTATTATTTACAAACCCGGCTCCAATACCAAATCCTAAATCGCCATTAATCAATTTAAACTTAAAGCGTGCAGCATAGGCTAAGTTAATGCCAAGGTCATTGTTAAACCCATAGCTATCGTTCAGGATACTCAACCCTACCCCGCTCTTGAATCCAAAGGGAGCTATTGGTGCATTTATACCTAAAGCATTGGTTAAGGGTGCGCCATCGCCAAAACCCGCCCATTGGATGCGGCTAATGGCCCCGACGCTTATCATGTTGTTTTGGCTTCCAGCGTATCCTGGATTTATTGTTAACGGGTTAAAGAGTATTTGATTGAACTGAGGATCTTGCTGCCCGAATGCAAACGGCGACAGCAAAACGCTTAGTATAGTGGCAAATGCAAGGTTTCCAAATACTCTCATTGCTAACTTTTAAAATTAGTTTGCCTATATGAACCGAAAAGTAAAGTAAGTAAAAATTTTAAATTCATACAAATTTATTAACAAAATATGTTAACAAAAGCAACAGTAATGCTTTATACCTGCTTTTACCTGTAGGGGTTACCATTTAAGCAGTTTTTTTTTTAAATGCTCCAAAATAATGGATTTAATGTCGAAAAAAGTTAATGAATGAGCACTTGATTAAATTAGATTGTTAGAGCTTTTTGGTACCAACGCAACCAACGTTGAGGAATCTCGCCATTACTTGCCTGTGTATAATCAGATGGATTGCATCGCACTAATAATTTTCCCCGCAACAGTTTTTTCTTACTACTTACAGGTAGCTCAAACCACCAATTTCCGGAAAGTTCACTTTTGAGAAAGTGTATTTCAACATTTTGCACTTCAGTGCTCACAACATACTTCTTATTATGGGGCAAGTTTTTAAAGGGATTCTCAACCCTGCGGTGGGAAACACCCTCAATATAGTGCCAAAGTACCTGTGCGGCAAGCATAATTGTTTGCTTAGGTACTATAGATTTTAATCCGCAAAGCCCCAGGAACTTTCCGTTCTGTCCAATGCCGGCATAACGGGACAGCATACAAATCTCCTCAGCATAGAGTCCATTTGGGTTTTCAATAGCTATTCCGGGAGCATCGGAGGCACGAACGGCTACCATATCAATGCTAACCAAATTTGCATCGGAAAGTGTGGGTTCAACTTCACGGATATTTCCGCGCAGGTTGCCTAGCCTGATATAATCATGTTTTCGACGCAAAACCTTTTGAAGTGTATGATTGGGTGTAAAGTACCCCTGAATACCTATGAAGCTTAAGTCGAGCAACTTCTCGTAGGGCTCATCAATCAGAGTGTTAACAAAGTTACCCTGGTGAAAATCGTCGTGGTTAGCATCCCAATCAATTTTACTATCAATAATTGCCATTCGGATGAGATTCTGACTTTGCTTCCAACCAGCATAAACCTTTGATAAGAATTCCTGTGAGCCACCAATAAGAATGAGATGTGACTTTGATTCGGCAACAGTTGCCGAAATTGATTCCACAGCATGATACTGCTGCGCTAACGTAAGAGTTGCCGAGATATTACCAGCATCAAACACTCTCCCCTTTGAGTAAGGGATGGAGCTGAGCCCCCAAAGCATTCGACGAATATCATTCGATACCGACTCTGAATCCAATGATTCAAAACCTACAATAAATATATCACCCGGGCGAATAGGGGAGTCGGGGTGGTCGTGTAGGTTTATCACTTGGTTACCGAAACAATACTTTTTTTCTGCAAAAGGGTAAATCCCTGTTACATCGGAAGGTTCAAGGTAGGCTAAAAGCTCATTTGCCAGCATGGGGTAAACTATTTCTTTTTGGTAGTTCTTGTGCCTTTCTTGGCTGTAGTTTCCTTTTTTTCAGATTCTTCGATTATTTTAAGGCAGTCGATATAGTTTAACTCCGCTGCGTTAGTTCCTTTGGGAATTTTAAAGTTGCTTTTTGCCTTTGAAATATATGGGCCCCACCTGCCATTTAGCACCATAAGTTCAGGATCCTCTGTAAATGTCTTGATTATTCTTTGTTTTTCTTTAAGTCTACCTTCTTCGATGATTTCGATTGCTCTGCTTAAATCGATGGTTAGTGGGTTATCATCCTTTTTAAGTGAGTAAAACTTACCCTCGTGCCGGACGTATGGGCCAAACCGTCCTACTGCAACCACTAGTTCTTTACCCTCAAAGCTACCAAGTGTACGTGGGAGTTTAAATAGTGCCAAAGCCTCCTCAAGGGTGATGGTTGAAACCAATTGCCCCTTCAACAAGCTGGCATACTGAGGTTTTTCCTTACCATTGGGATCGTTGTCGCCAAGTTGAACAACAGGGCCATACCGGCCAATCCGAACGCTAACAGTTTTTCCAGTTGCCGGGTCGGTTCCTAAAACCCTCTCCCCTTTGGTGTAATCCGACTCCTTTTCGGTTTTTTTTACGGTATCGTGGAATGGCTTGTAGAACTCGTCAATCATTTTGGTCCATTCCATCTTACCCTCAGCAATCTTGTCGAACTTTTCCTCAACCTGTGCGGTAAAGTTGTAGTTAACAATATTGGGAAAATACTCCACCAGAAAATCATTAACCACAATCCCAATATCGCTTGGAAAAAGTTTTGCCTTTTCAGCTCCAGCAACCTCAACCTTTTGGGTTTGGGTAATTTTCCCTTGTTTAAGGGTAATGCTTTGATATGGACGTTCAGCTCCTGGCCTATCCTCCTTAATTACATAACCTCTGGTTATTATGGTTGAAATTGTGGGAGCATAGGTTGAAGGGCGTCCAATCCCAAGTTCTTCAAGCTTTTTTACCAGACTAGCTTCAGTATACCTGGCAGGGCGTTGTGTGAATCGCTCCAAGGCGATAATCTGCTTTGGTTGAAGGGTTTGACCAACCTTAACAAGGGGTAAAAGATCCCTACTTGCCTCCTCGCTATCATCGTCCGATGATTCGCTGTAAACTTTAAGGAAACCATCGAAAATGATAACCTCACCTGAAGCAATAAATTGGTACTTTGATCCAGAAATCTCAATGGTTATGGTGGTTCGCTCAAGTTGTGCATCGCTCATTTGCGAGGCAAGAGTTCGTTTCCTAATCAAATCGTACAGCTTTTGCTCGGCAGTAGTTCCGGGCACCTTTCCCTTATCGATATAGGTGGGTCGGATTGCCTCATGAGCCTCTTGAGCTCCCTTGGTTTTGGTTTTGTACTGGCGGGTTTGTGAGTACTTCTCGCCGTATTCCTGAAGTATTACCTCGCGGGAGGTAGCTAAGGCTAGGTCGGAAAGGTTTACTGAGTCGGTACGCATATAGGTAATGTAACCTGCCTCATAGAGTTTCTGGGCAAGGGTCATGGTTTGGGAAACCGAAAAGCCGTATTTACGGCTTGCTTCCTGCTGGAGCGTAGATGTGGTAAAAGGAGAAGGGGGCGATTTCTTAGCAGGTTTTTTTACTACATCGAGTACTTTAAAGGTTGCATCCTTACAATGCTCAAGGAATTTTTTGGCCTCTTCAATGGTGTTTAGCTTTTCCGATAGTTCTGCTTTAAAGGGTGTTTGAGCATCGAAATCGGCAATAACCTTGTAGAACGAGGTGCTCTTAAAATTGATGATTTCCCTCTCGCGCTCCACAATGAGCCTAAGGGCTACCGATTGTACACGACCAGCCGAAAGTGCAGGTTTTACCTTTTTCCAAAGTATAGGCGATATCTCAAAGCCAACCAATCTATCAAGCACCCTCCGGGCTTGCTGGGAGTTAACCAGGTTCTCGTCGATACCACGAGGGTTTTGTATAGCCTGCTGAATGGCATTCTTGGTGATTTCGTGAAAAACTATACGTTTTGTTTTTTTGGGATCGAGCTTAAGCACCTCGGCCAGGTGCCAGGCAATGGCTTCCCCTTCACGGTCTTCATCGGAGGCTAACCATACCGTTTGAGCTTGCTCGGCTGCCTTTTTCAACTCCTCAACCACCTTTTTCTTATCGTCGCTAACAATGTACTGTGGCCTATAATTCTTCTTTAAGTCAACACCAAGCTTATTCTTTGACAGGTCGCGAATGTGGCCAAAACTGGACTTAACCACAAAATCTTTCCCCAAAAACTTTTCGATAGTTTTAGCTTTGGCGGGCGACTCTACTATAACCAGGTTAGGTATCATACCTTTATATATTACGTTAGGTTGGCACAAAGTAAAGAAATTGATATGGTTTGAACAAAATTATGTTAATCGATCGACTTTAAATTATTCGTTTATTTATTGATTTTCTGATTGTTTGTCAACTATTTACAGGTATATCAAAAAATTCAACAGGTATATCGGATACTTATTTTACTAACTTTACAGCGCATAGTTTTAGTCTACTATATCATCAAAATTACTAACATTGATTTTGTGTCACACTACTTGCATCTGTCGGTAAAGAATTTAATAACCCAAAATATTTTGTACGGATGAAACTGAGCGATCCTACAACAATTCAAAAGTTCAAAACCTGGTTCTGGGGAGCCTTAGCGTTTGGCTTCCTATTTGTTGTAACCATCTTTATCCTTATTGGCATGGAGTTCTTTGGGCCTTTGCCAACCTTTAAGGAGCTCGAGAACCCCAAGAGCAACGTGGCTTCGGAAGTAATCTCCGAAGATAACATAGTGCTTGGAAATATTTACAAGGAATACCGTAGCTTTGTTAACTACAACGAAATTTCACCCAATGTAATTAATGCGCTAATTGCCACCGAGGATGTCCGATTCCATAACCATAGCGGAATCGACTTTAAGGGACTAGGGCGCGTGATGTTCAAAACGGTTCTTTTTGCCCAACGCTCAGCCGGAGGGGGTAGTACCATTACCCAACAGCTTGCCAAAAACCTTTTCCCGCGCGATATTTCGGGGAAGCAGAATGTATTGGTAAGAACAGCCAAGCTGGTTATAACAAAATTTAAGGAATGGATAACCGCTGTAAAACTAGAGCGGAACTACACCAAGGAGGAGATTACAGCCATGTACCTTAACGTAGTGGAGTTTGGGAGTAATTCGTTTGGCATTAAAGCAGCGGCAAAAACATTTTTCAATACAACACCCGACTCGCTAACCATTGAGCAAGCCGCCCTGCTTGTAGGAGTTGTTAATGCTCCAACCCGCTATAGCCCAGTACGAAACCCTGAAAATGCTAAACATCGCAGGAATGTAGTGCTCGGACAAATGCGGAAATACGGCTACATTACCCAGCAACAGTTCGATTCCATTTCAAAGCTACCCATTGTACTTAAATATCAAGCACAGGACCACAACCAGGGGACCGCTACTTACTTCAGAGAGATGTTGCGGCTGTTTATGACAGCCTCAAAGCCTAACCCAAAGCGTTACTGGTCGCAACAGATGTACCAAGAAGATTCGCTACTTTGGGAAACTAATCCGTTATATGGTTGGTGCAATAAGAACACCAAGCCCGATGGGACTCCCTATAATGTTTATACCGACGGGTTAAAGATTTACACCACCGTAAACTCGCGCATGCAGCGTTACGCCGAAGAGGCCCTTACAGATCACCTTAAAAACGACCTCCAACCAGCACTAGATAAGGAGATTAAGGCACGCGGGGGCAGAATTTTTTATGATATTACCCCTGAACAGGCCGACCATATCATCTACCTGGCAATGCGTCAAACGCAAAGGTACAGGGGTCTTGTTGCCTCGGGTGCCTCGCGCGACAGCATAATGGCTAACTTTAAAGAGAAAATACCCATGCGGGTATTTTCATGGAAAGGCGAGCGCGATACTGTAATGTCGGCTCTTGACTCCATTAGATACTACAAGCAATTCCTGCGTTCAAGCTTTATGGCAATGGATCCGCATAACGGTCACGTAAAAGCCTACGTTGGTGGTCCTGATTTTAAGCACTTTAAGTACGATATGGTTCGCCAAGGCAAACGCCAGGTTGGTTCAACAATCAAACCATTCCTATATACCCTTGCCATGCAGGAGGGATATTCGCCCTGCACCAAGGTGCCAAATGTTACCCAAACCTTTGTGGTGGGCGATACCATTTGGGCCCCAAAAAACTCGGGTAGCACCAAGTACGACGGCCAAATGGTTACACTGAAATGGGGTTTGTCCAACTCGGTAAACAACATCTCAGCATGGATCATGAAGCAGTTTGCTCCTAGCGCCGTAGTGGAAATGATCCATCAACTTGGTATTAAGAGCTATACTGAACCTGTACCCTCAATTATTCTGGGAACATTTGAATTTAGCCTTTACGAAATGGTAGGCGCTTATGGTACTTACGTGAATAAGGGCGTTCAGGTGGAACCTATTTTTGTAACGCGGATTGAGGATAAAAATGGAAACGTTCTGGCTACCTTCAACACCAAGAAAAACGAAGCTATTAGTGAGCAAACAGCATACCTGATGATTAATCTACTTGAAAGCGTTGTTAATCAAGGTACAGGAGTTCGGTTACGTTACAAGTTCCAACTACCGGGTAAAATTGGCGGTAAAACAGGAACAACCCAGCACCACTCCGATGGATGGTTCATGGGTATTACACCCAACCTTGTTGCTGGAGTATGGACAGGTGCCGAAGACCGTTCGGTTCACTTCCAGAACCTCGCCTTAGGGCAGGGTGCCAACATGGCCCTTCCTATCTTTGGCTTGTTTATGCAAAAGGTTTATGCAGACCCCTTGCTAGGCATTTCACCAACCGATGACTGGCAAAAGCCATTGCTTCCTGGCAATGTTAGCATTAACTGTGAGGACGATGCTAATTATGAGATAAACGAAATTGAAATCTACTAAAGAGTTTTCCCGGGAATTGCATCGATAAGTAACTGCGTATATACGCTTTGGGGCCTGCTAAATATTTCGTCGGCAGGCCCTTGTTCTTCTACTCTGCCTCCATTTAAAACTATTACCCTTGAACAAATACTTTGCACTACCGATAAATCGTGGGAGATAAAAAGGTAGGTTAACCCCATTCCCTTTTTTAGCTCCTGAAGCAGTTCAAGCATCTGGGCTTGAGCGGATACATCGAGTGCCGAAAGAATTTCGTCGCAAACCAGGATTTTGGGGTTAACTACCAGTGCGCGGGCAATTACTATCCTTTGCCTTTGCCCACCGGAAAACTCGTGGGGATAGCGGTTCATGCTATCTACCGGCAAATTGACCATTTGTAACAGTTCCTGAACCCGTTGCCGGGCCTTACTCTTGATTCCCATTCCATGGTATTTAAAAGGCTCCATCAGAGCCTGCCCAATGGTTAATCGGGGATTCAACGATGAGTATGGATCCTGAAAAATTAGTTGAACCTCGCGCCTAAATCTCAGCAAATCGTTACCTCTTAACGTGTTCAAAGGTTTTCCTTGGTAATCGATGGAGCCGCTCTGGGTATCGATTAATTTTAAAAGGGTACGCCCAATGGTGCTTTTACCTGAACCCGACTCGCCCACCAATCCTAAAGTTTCGCCTTTGAACAGGGTAAACGAAACGTTACTGATAGCCCTAAACCCCTTTTTAAACCAGCTGTTACTACCGTAATCAACATTAATTGCATTGACCCTGAAAATGGGTTCGGCCTCAACGGCAGAATCGTTCCCTTTAACGGGTTGGTTTATACGCTTACGGTATTCAATGAGCCTGCGGGTATATGGGTGCTGTGGGTGATTAAAAATTTCCTCAACCCTACCCTGCTCCACCAGATGCCCCTGCTGCATTACCATTATCCTATCGGCCACTTCCGAAACCACAGCCAGATCGTGGGTTATGAAGATTATCCCAATTTGATGCCTTTGGCGGATATCTTTCAGTAGCTGTAAAATGCTTTTTTGAACCGTAACATCCAGTGCAGTGGTTGGCTCATCGGCAATCAGTATACGGGGATTGCCGGCAAGTGCCATGGCAATCATTACCCGCTGCTTTTGCCCACCGCTTAGCTGATGCGGGTAGCTGCGGTAAACCTTTACCGGATCGGGTAGTTGCATCTCGGCAAGTAACTGCAAGCAACGCTCCTTTGCCTTATCACCCCTTAAGCCTCTATGTAACTCTACAGTCTCCAGTATCTGTTTCCCGCAAAGCATGGAAGGGTTAAGGCTGGTTTGTGGCTCCTGAAAAATCATGGCAATGCCATGCCCCCTAATGCGTCGGTGCGATTCATCATCAATATTAAATAAATCGACCTCGCCCTTACCGGTATCGAAAAGGGCATTACCACTATCGATACTCGCATTGGGTGGAAGTAGCCCCATAAGGGCTAACGATGTTACCGATTTACCCGATCCCGATTCGCCAACAAAACCCAGTATCTCGCCTGGCATCAAGTTAAAGTTTATCCCTGAAACTACCTGGTTACCGGAAAACAAAACTGTGAGATTAGATACCTTAAGCATCAAATATCAGCATTAAAATTATTGGCCAGAATGGCCTCGGCCATTAGGTAACCGTGGGCAGTAGCATAGATGATGGAACGGGTTGCACCGGAGCAATCGCCTATAAACTTTAAATGTTCCGAAATCTGGTTATTCAACCTGTTGGAATAGAACTTGATTTCAGGTGCATACACCAAATTATCGTTATTGGCCACTCCGGGAATTACCGTATTCAGGTTCTCAATGAAGTCGATGATGCTCTCAATAATTCTGCGGGGGAATGCCAGGTTTACATCACCCAAAATGTATTTCTCCGGTTCAAGGGTTGGATGAACCCTGTAAAGGTTCTTAGTGCGTTTCGATTCCTTAAAGTGGCTGTAGGTTTGAAGTATTACCTTACCCTCGCCCGCCAAAAGGTTCGATAGCTTGGCAATGTACGAACCGTATCCTATGGGATCGTTGAAGGGCTCAGTGAGTACAAGCGACGCCAGTATGGCAAAGTTGGTGTTACCGCTCTTTTCACGCATCTTGGCATGGCCATTAACCGTGGTAAAATCGCCATAGTTCTCGGTTACCACAAACCCTGACGGATTGTTGCAGAAAGTACGAACCATGTAGCCTGTTCGGCTTTTATACTTCACCTTGAACTCGTACATCTCGCGATTAATCTCATCCACAATGTGGTTGGGTAACTCGTAGCGAATACCCAAATCAACCTTAGTATTATTCTTTATAAGCTGTGGATATTCCGAGATGGTTCTGTTAATCAGCTTATGCCCACTCCTACCAACCGCTATAACCGCCATATCGAACCGATCGGTTCCGTTAACTATTACACCATCAGGCTGCTCTTTTACCTCAGTTACCTCAGTGCTAAAATGAAAGTGTATATTAGCCGATTTGCAAAATTGCTCGTAGATATTGAAGAGAACCTCCTTGAGCTGATCGGTTCCAATGTGGAAGAATTGCGATGAAATGGGCATGAAGCCCTTTTCGTAGAATTTACGGTAGTAATCCTCCGAGGCAAATGAGTTGCCGGTTTCAACCTCACGCTTATCCGTAAAATTGATGTAGTACTCAACAAACCTACGCTGCAGCAAGGGATCAATATAAATTTCACCTCCCATCTCAGTTGATACGAATAGCTTACCATCGGCACGTATGCCCGATATGCTGGACGAGTAGATATCGTTGCTTTTTTCAAAAACGTGCACCTCGTGGTTGCTGTCCCTAAACTTTTCGAGCAAGCCAATGGCCGCTGCCCCAAAACCAATAACCGCAATTCTCATACCGAAATTTTTTAGTCTACGGATTCCCGTCCAAACAAGTGTCGAATCAACTCTTCAATTCTTCCAATTGGAACAATCTTGCAGTTCTTATTTCCGTTATCGAGCCCTTTTGTGTTGTAGCGCGATACAAACATACGGGTCATCCCAAGTTTGTTAGCTTCAGCCACGCGCTGGTCGAGGCGGTTCACCGGGCGAATTTCGCCGGAAAGGCCAACCTCTGCAGCAAAGCATGTTGTGCCAGGTATTGCAACATCAAGCGTTGACGATAGTATGGCTGCAATAACAGCAAGGTCAATAGCAGGATCACTAACCTTAAGCCCTCCGGCAATGTTCAGGAAAACATCCTTATTGGCAAGCCTGAAACCTGCACGGCGCTCAAGTACAGCCAAAAGCATGTTCAGCCTTCGCTGGTCAAAGCCCGTGGTGGAGCGTTGCGGTGTGCCGTAAACTGCAGTGCTAACCAGCGCCTGGGTTTCAATCAGAAATGGTCTTGCACCATCGATTGTAGCGGCAACTGCAATGCCACTAAGCTGCTCATCGCGGTGCGATAGTAGAATTTCCGAAGGATTGGTTACCTCAACCAAGCCACTGTTTTGCATCTCAAAAATCCCAATCTCCGATGTTGAGCCAAACCGATTCTTTGATGAACGTAAGATTCGGTAAAGGTAGTTCTGATCGCCCTCAAACTGCAATACCACATCAACAATGTGCTCAAGCACCTTAGGGCCGGCTATGCTACCATCCTTGGTTATATGACCAATGAGAATGACCGGGATACCCGATGTTTTTGCATAGCGCAAAAGCGCGGCAGCTGTCTCGCGAATCTGTGAAACGCTTCCTGGCGACGACTCAATGGTGTCGGTGTATAGGGTTTGGATGGAATCAATAACTATTAAATCGGGCTGGACATTCTCGATCTGTGTAAGTATGTTCTCCAAAAGTGTTTCGTTCAGGATAAGGCAATCCTGATTGGCAGGATTTATCCTATCGGCACGGATTTTCACCTGACGGGCACTCTCCTCGCCCGAAACGTAAAGTACCTTTTGGTGATTCATTCCCAAGGCAAGCTGTAAAACTAGGGTGGATTTACCAATACCCGGCTCACCACCCAGCAAGAGTATTGATCCGGGAACAATCCCACCGCCAAGTATCCTATTTAGCTCACCTACCCGGGTATCGATTCGCTTCTCATTGCTGGTTTCAATCTCCTTCAGGGGCTTTGGAATTGCATTCCGAGAAACCTCAACCAGGCCTGGTCGGCTTTTGGACTCCTTGGTTATGCGCTCCTCCACAAAGGTGTTCCACTCATTGCATGAGGGGCAACGTCCCAGCCATTTTACCGACTCGGCCCCACAATTCTGGCAAACGTAAACGCTTTTGGTTTTAGCCACTTATCTTAATTTTGAAATGATGTCGTCGATGCTTGTGGTGCTACCCGTGAAAATCTCAACACGACCTCCCCACTCCTTGACCACCTCAAGGGCTTTCTTATCGGTACCGGATGCATGCGCACAGCAAACTGCAACAGCAGGTTTTGTCCGGCGAAGGAACTCCTCAACCCCCTCAGTGCAAATATGAACTGCTGAAACCAGCTGATGTGCCGAAACCATTGCAGCTCGCTGTTCCTGGTTGTAAACCGGAAACTTATCGCCCTTTTCGCGTTTAACATCGGCATCGGGTTTAACGCCTACTGCCAACTCCTGACCCAGCTCCGAGGCATAGGTAATAAGGTCGAAAACAGAGGGGTGAAAAACATCAAAGGTGCCGTAAAGGGCTACTACCGAACGCGATTTAAAGTTCCAAAATGCTACCATTCGGTCGTACTCCACACCACTTAGTATTTTTTTCGAAAGAATATCTCTTTTACCCATAATGCAAAACGTTTTAAGATTTAAGCAAGTAAAAATACAAATTTTCAGAGATAAAGGTGAAGATAGTATTTAGTATTTGGTGCTTAGGTTTGGTTGTAGATAAAATGTGCATTTGCCAGAAAGCGGGAAGGAAAGATAAAGGTTAAAAGTTAAAGGCTAAAAGTTGACCCGTCCTGAAATATTGGGGTAGACTACTCTGAAACATCTCTCTGTCATGCTGAGCTAGTCGAAGCATTTCTTTGCTCTTTTTTCACTTTTACCCTTGACTGTATTCCTTCTCTCTCCGCTAAGGCGAGACAGGAGGCTCAGGATAAAAGGTTTAGCTGTTCGTTGATCGTGAACTTATAACCCCAGCATTCTCATTTCTAACTTTTCTTTTTCGCCTCAGCCATTAGCTGAACAGTTTGGGCAATGGATGTGAACGCAAAGCCCAGGGCTTTGATTTTATCGGAGGAGTAATACGATTTTGTAAAGGCCGATTTGAGATTACTTTTTGATATCCTTCCGGCTGTCAGTATGAAAATCAGAGGGTAAAGAATATGGATTAATGCCAATGGTATCTTAATAAAAGGTTTTCTGTTGTTGGAAACACTAGAGATTAATGAAAAAAGTTCCTTGAAGCTAAGATTTTCAGAATTCAATATGAACCGTTCACCGTTAACCTCGGTATCGAGGGTAAGGAAAACCATGGCTTTAGCCACATCGCGAACATCAACATAACCGGTTACCCCATCGGTGTAAAAGGGCATCCCTTTCGATACAGTACTGAATAGCTGTCCACTTCCTGTATTCCAACGACCCGGGCCAAGAATTACTGAAGGATTAACTATTACTACTCTTAACCCCTGCACAAAACCTCGCCAAACCTCGTTTTCACCTAAAAACTTGCTTCGCGCGTAGGCGCTTTGTCCCTTACTCTTTTGCCACTTGCACTCCTCATCAATAATTCCATTATTGTTTCTGTCGCCAAGGGCAGCAATGGAGCTAACATGGCAAAGGGTTTTAACCCCATTCTCAAGGCAGGCATCCACTACATTTGCAGTTCCGCGGACATTGGTGGCAAGAATGTTCTGCTCCTGCGATGGGCTGAACGAAACCGTTGCAGCAGTATGGAAAACAATTGATACCTCGTTAGTGGCATTGAGTAACGATTGGTAATCCAACACCTCTGCATCAACCCATTCAATCAGCTTTAGTAATTCCGAAGAGTTTTCAGTGTAAAGTGAGAATACCCATTCCACAAAATGCGTATTTGAGGTTGCTCTTCGGGTGGCTCTAACTTTGTGCCCTCTGGCACATAGCTCATAAAGCAAATGAGCACCAACCAGCCCGGTTGCCCCGGTTACAAGTATCATAAGCTGTGGTGATTTTATTTTTGAAACGAGAGATCTTTTGACCAAATAAGCTTCTTTCCAAAACCTAAGCGGTTATCGGTCATTTTGATGTAGGTGAGGTCAACTACCCAGAGGTGGGTTTCCATAAGCATGGCAATGGGGAAACGTTTAAGGTAGGCCTTTTTGGCTTTTTCGTGCAGTTCTCCCTGCGGCTGGGATATGATTCCTTGAAACTGTACACCCTGGATTTTACCAATAATACTTGTTTCAAGCACAATAGTCCCTGCAACATAGATATTATGGCTGGCCTGTTGGATATGCTTTGTATCAAAATCGGAAGTAAACACAAGGCTATTCTCATCCTCCATGTAAACGTAGAAACAGTTAGCGCACCAAGGCTCCTCGTTAAAGCTGGTAGCCAACGTTAAAACGTGATGCTCGTTGATAAACTCAACAATCCTGCTATCGGGTTTTTCGGCCATGATAAACATTTAATCAAACAAAGGTAGAAAAATTAGTTGAAAGTTGTTCGTGAATTGAAATGGAACGCTGATGACGCAGATGGTTTAGTTGTTCGTTGTTCGTTGATAGTTGTTCGTGAAGTGAAATTGAACGCTGATGACACAGATTGTAAGGATTTACACAGTGAAACTCTGTGAAACACTGTGATACTGTTTCAGTTGATAGTAATAGAACCTGGAACTCCGCAGAGCAGAGCAGGCTCCTTATCCATTATTCCCGCTTTGCGGGACAGGCTATTTATCCTTTAACCTTATCCTGAGATTCCTCGCATTTGCTCGGAATGACAATATCCCTTTGGTTCCCTCATTGCTTTTGTCATGCTGAGCTAGTCGAAGCATCTCTTTGTACCTTCAACCTTTTTTTATTGAGATTCCTCGCGGTTGCTCGGAATGACAAAAAAGTTGTTAGTTGTTTGTGAATTAGAAGAACGCACACGTCAGAAGATGCGCGCTAACGAGGAGCTCTTTGGATTATACAACACGTGCATCGCCAAATAGTTGGAATACCTCAATACCCAGGGTTAAAACCCTGGGCTAACAGATTTACCCCTACAGGGCAATTTTTTAGAGTGAACGCAAGCGTCATGAGACGCGCGCTAACGAGAGAAAGAATTCACATTTAATCTTGAATTTTGAATTTGGAATTTTAAATTTTTCCGTACACTGCACACGGTAAACTAAACATAAACCCCGGCTCATCACCGGGGCTTGGGTATTTAGAATGCAAAGTTATTGGGAACATGGTACTGTGGCCCGGTTTCGGGAATTTTGTAGACATTTACATCTACAGTATTTGAACCCGTATTGCTACAACCATTTGCCGAAGTAACTATTGGTATAGAATAAGTTATTACCTTATCGGGGTTTGGCCCACTCCAAACCAAGTTTGGTGTAGTATAAACGTGTGGTGAAGTAACGTTATTGAAGTTATAGGTATTAGTACCATCGGTTAACTGGTAGCTATAAGGAGAAGTTCCTCCAGCAAAGGTTACGGTCAACTCAGTATGATCGCCATCGCATATTGAACTACTACCAGATATTGCAATGGTAGCATTTGGCCTTTCGTTTACAGTAACAGCAAGGGTTAAAGGATCACTATCGCCACAACCATTTGTGGTATATACACTTACATTGCCAGAAGTTGCATTCCCTGCATAGTCAATAGATATTGAGTTGCCACTTCCTATAATTGTGGCACCTGTGCCGCTAAAGCCCCAAGTGTATGTTAGGCTCGGGTTATTTGCCACAGAGTAAGCTACATTAATATCGCCTTGACAAACATTATCGTCGGAAAGTACAAATGCGGCAGGCTTTTCGGGAAGTAAAGGGAAGGAAATGTTTACATCGTCAGATGAAGTACAACCACCATTTGTGATAGTCCATCGCAGAGTATAATTATTGCCGTTAATACCGTTAAAATCGCTATTCGGGACAGTGGGTTGAACAACCGTTCCGCCCAAACCGCTGATAATGCTCCACTGTCCGGTACCAACGGTTGGAGTATTGGCTGCCAAAGTTGCCGAAGTTGCACCGCATAACGACTGGTCAGGCCCGGCATTCGCAGTAGTAGGAACGGTATAGGTGGTAACGGGCGTCGGGTCAACAACTCCGTTTGTAGGACTTCCAGGGTTATTGTATGTAAAACTGGTTAACTGGTAAGTAGCGCCTGTTGCATCGGTTGGTAGCACATAGGGTTCTGCGGTAACGGTTACCGGGGTTTGGGCTACACCATCCTTGGTGTAATTGAGGACATAGTTTAAAGGTCTGAATGAACCAATAAATAGAACAGGTATACCGGCATCGCCACAAACCGGGCCCGACGGATTAAGCCTAGCCCTTGGTTTGGTGGTGTTAATACATGCTGTGGTATAATTAGTTGAGCCTGCAGCGGGTATTGTTATCCTAGCCGATGTGGTTACAGTTCCGTTATTGTTATTTCCGTTTGCGGTTGAGGAAAGTTCAGTCCATGTACCACTATTATCGTAAGCTACCCTCATATCAGACAATCCGTTTTGAGTCATTAACGGGGTAAGGTCACTTGTGGGATCCCAATCTAACCCTACGTATGCCCTGCTTCCAGGATCGGCACTTACTGTCCAATATTCTTTGGAGTTAACGTAAGTAAGTGGGGCTGCCATAGAGTTATAGGTTGGGTTTGGGGTAAAAAATTCAACAGTCCAATCGGTTGTTCCTCCCATAAATAGCGCAAGCGATGAGATTAGGGATATTTTATTTCCAACCGTGGTTCCTTTTCCTACAGGGAACTTAAAATCATCGCCCGAACTTACCCGCTTGGTTAGCGGACCATCAACAAACGAAGCCGATGAACCTGCAGCGGGGAAAACACAGTTAATGGCTAAATTCACAATAACTAATCGGTTGCTCGATGTGGTTATAATATTACCGCTTGTGAGGTAAAGATTACCACCAACCTCAACCAAACCATTATTACCAATGCTTAATCCAGCAGGATTGTTTATTTTTAAATGGTTAAACTTATTACTTCCGCTGAAATCGCCAAGCGGGCCTCCAACCGTTTGTGCAGCTGAACCGGCAAACTCAACAATGGCATTGGCTCCTGTTCCGGCATTAAAAGTACCAGTTCCATAGCGTTCCATTGTTCCTAAAATAGTTAGAGTACGATTATTAACCGAGTTATCGAGAATAGGACCATTAATAAGCAATTGCTCGCAAATGGTTAAGTTTTTATTGGGCAGAACACGCGTTCCTGTACCAGTAAACCTTACCCTACGTAATTGATTGTAAAGGTCGGCTACCACATTATAGTTTGTACTACCACCATACTCAAGCGTACCACCGGTTGAGCAGTCAAAGAAGCTATCGTACCTGCCAGCAGGGAATGGTCCCCCATCGGTATATAGTGTTCCACTTCCCGATACAATTCCAATATTGTGGCCATAGTATGGTTGAACTGAACGCAAGGTTCCATTGATGGTAGTTCGGTATGTAAATGCTTGGTTAGCATTTATGGTAACCGTATCGGCTGGGCTAATGGTTACAATAAATCCGTTAGGAGCACCAGTAAGGGTGTATGGGTCACCACCGGTTTGAACCCAAACCGAAGGATCGTTCCAGTTACCGTCCCTAGTTGAAGTGAACTGAGGAATGTTGTTTGGTATGGCAGGGTCTTCACCGGCAGTAAACTCACCATTAAGGTCGTTTGCATTTACCAGGTTGAAGGTAATGGTATTATTGGTTTCATCTACGTTATCGGTGCCTGACCCAGGAGCAGCCTTGCTCCAGCTAGTACCGCCTACCGTTCGTGCTGCTATGTAATCGGCTTCGGAACCTCTGACATCTGCATCTTTGTAATTGAATACCAGCGAACCATTTACACCTGCAACAGCATTGTTTTGCACCTCCCAGTAATACTGGAGAACTCTATTCCTATCTAAAACCCCGGGATGGTAACTATTAATGGCATTTATTCTGATATAACCTGTGGTTGTGTTATCGGTATAGGTAAATACAACAGGAGTGTACTTCCCGGTTACCCCTAATGGATAGGTAAAGGTTTGAGCTGGGCCAGAATATGAGCTAAAGTATTTGCGAATGCCCACGTTGCTAAAAACCCCATCAACCACAATCATTTTAGTTGGACTAAAAGGAGCACCCATAATGTTACTGTTAACCCCAAGGGTTAACATGTACTGGTTAATATCCAGATTACCCTGAGTTAGCACAAGATTTTTAGTGAGGGTTATGGAATTTTGGAGGCGAGCTCCATTGGAGTTAAAAAGCTCAAGGGTGCTGAATGTGCCAGTGCCTGAAATATACTGTAAGTTGCTACCCTTTAATGAGATACCTGTACCTGTTCCATTATCTGTATAAGTTGCATTATTGGTTAGGTTACCTGCAACTATTGCAAGGTAAGAGTCGCAGATAAAGGTTCCGCTACTTAGTGTTAGGTTTCCATTTACTGTTACATTATTGGAAGTCAAAGTTACAGAGGTGAGAGGATTAATTACCAGATTATTAAATGTTGTAAGGGTTGTTCCTAGTATCTGCTGAGTATTTCCGTTGAAAGTTGTGGTATTGGTTCCCGGAGTATATGTACCATTATTTGTAAAATTGCCTTTAAGTGATACGTTGATATTATTGGCAGTTAGAAAACTATTGCTGTTTGTTAGGGTGAGTGAACCATTGAGTACCAGCGGATTTACCATTAGTGTGAGAGTAGCGTTACGGGCAGTTGCAACCGTTTTACCAGTTATAGTTAAATCGTTTAAAGTGATATTGGCATCCATTCTATAGTTTTGCACAGCATCAGCGGTGGCCCAAGAGGAAGGGGTTTGTGTAAAGATGATTTGCCCACCAGTAACACTACCGCTTGCCGGACGAATGTACAAATCACCAAAGGTTGTTCCGCCACCGCGCACTATGGTTATGCTACCACCGCTCATATTGAAAACGCTACCCGAATTAACTACCTCTAGCTTAGCGCGGGTAAGAGCAGTAGCATCGGCACCTTGACCGTTAATAATTACCTCGCCTCCGCTTTGATAATACTTTAAAACTCCAGTTGTGGTTGAAGTATTTCGCCTTATTTGTCCGTTAACAAACAGCTGTCCCCCGTTTACCACTAGGGTAGAGTTGCCATCACCAGTGTAAACTATATCGTTATTATTGTTTGTTGTTCCATTTATTGGCCCAACAAACACCCTACCGGCCCTTACGGTAAGTTTTCCGGCTAGGGTAACATCGTTGGTATTAACATTTGAGTTAGCAATTAAGATATTACGGTTACCGCTATTATTGGGGTAGTCAATAAGTAAACCTGCGGTTTCAGGAATGACAAATGGCGTGGTAGTAGAAATGGTAAAATCACTATTAGGGTTATTGCGGCGGTAAACCAGTGTACCATTTCGCAGGGTAAGCCAGTTATCAGTTGGAGTGGTTAACGTACCTCCAATATCTATAATTAGTGAGTCGGCCTGTGAGGTTCCTTTATCAATAGCAACGGTGCCAAACCGGGTAATCGGATTGTTACGCTGGTTTGTAACGCTCGAGGTGTTGCTTCCAATAAACGTCAAGGGAATATTTCTAAAGTCACATTCACGTGGAGTTGTAATTCCACCACCGGCTGCTCCGGTTGTATTGTTTACTAAACTTCCACCAATGCTCATACGTGCCGACGAACCATCCCAGTTGTCAATTGCAGAATTGTCGTTAACAAGTACATTGCCATTTACTACAAAGGTTTGTGTAATAGCACCTCCTCCATACCATACTAATCCCCCACCCTGAATATTGAGGTCACCGTTAACAGTTATGGTTTTTGCTATTCGAGCTGTTGGAGGAGTAGGATAGTTAACATTCCATACCGGGCAGAACCATGAATCAGCATTTTGGCCACGGGTTATTAAATTACCATATATCAAAAGGTTGTGATTTGGGAATATAATATTTGAACCACCGAGAGGAGAAAGAATTAAATTACCATAACTTGTTACTCCGTTTGGTAGGTAGTAAGTGGTTCCGGCAATTGGATTTGTTGTATAGAGTTCTGTTGTACCTAATGAAACATTGTACTCGGAGTAATCACCTGACGGGAATTGGAAAGTAGATAAATCATCGTAATCACAGGCAATTCTTAAGTTTCCATTTCCGTTAGGGTGATTTAGTACAAGTGAAAACGAAGATGCCGGGTTAAATCCTACATCAAGCGCCGAACCGCTTTCAATCTTAAGTATGGCACAGCTGCGGGGATCGGCATTGGGGGTTGTAAGGTTTGAGTTTAGGTAAACCGAATCGTTACCCCCAATAATTACAATATCACCAGCACCAGGAACTGTAACGGCAGGTGCCCCGCTATGGCCAGTGGTTGACCATGTATTAACATTGCCCCATAATCCGTTTTGGCGGCTATAGAAAACAGTAGGGGTTCCAAATGGGTTTGTAGGGCTATCATCGCCTGCTGTGTAGTCTCCATCGAGGAAGGCAACATTCTCCAGAAAACTTCCTGTTCCAGGTTCACCAATTATGTTAACGGTTTCATCCACATCGCCGGCATTACCCCTTGTCCAAGTTGATGCATTAATGTCAAAACGGGCTGCAACGTATTCATCCTCTGTGATTCCGGCTCCAGTAACCACATCGGTTTGGTCATAAGTAAATCCCAAGGTGGCAGTTGCAGAACCAAGGGTCATGCCACTTGCTTTAACTCGCCAGTAATAGGTAAGCGAGCGATTCTTGGTGGTTGTGGCAGGGTGCTCATACCCAACAGGAACAACAGCAATACTACCCCACGATGTGGGTATGCCATTTATGGTAATTGTAACCGGGGTATATGCAGGCGCAGCATGTCTAGTTGAGGCAGCTCCAACTGGGTATGTAAAGCTGGTTGAACCCGAGGCAAACGTTCTAATTACTCCACCGTTACCTGCGTTACCATCAGTTTGTATGTACCTGTTAGCTCCATAGCCAGCAATAGTTGCGCTTGAGCCAAATGTTAAACCATTGGAACCGATGTTAAAAAGCTTATCCTGCGAAAAAGTTAGCGTGCCGTTAATGGTTATATTTCCATTTAAACTTACAGGAGCAGCTAAAGCATCGGTGTTATTAAGTTCCAGATTCCTGAAAATACCATTTCCATCGCTGGCAATAACCGTTGGGTCATCGTCGGCAATTACAATTTTCCCGCTACCTAAATGCAGTGTATTATTGTAAAAATATGATGTTGTGGTGGTAGTAGAAGGAATGAGAGTTATGGTTTTACCATTATCGTTTAGTGTACCGGAAACCAGCATTACCGAGTCCTGTACATGGAAATCGGTTTGAGTACCTGAGAAATTCAATATTTTACCGCTGGACAACACCATTCGGAATTTTTTAAATACCAACGGAGTAGCGGTATTTGCAGTTATAGTTTGATTGCTCAAACCATTAAATATTGTCCAATTTGTACCTGTTGTGTAAGCTGTTCCATTGGCAACAAACATATTACCTCCAATGGTAACATTCAGGTTGTTAGCATTGAAATCGCCTGAGAGTAATGAGAAGTTATTCAGAACGGTCATTGGGTAGGTGTCGAGCAATACCACGCTGGTGCTGCTTTGCCTACTTACACTAAAATTCCCAAATGGAGCTCTGGAAATAATTCTGAAGTTAGGGGAATCACCTAGAACAGTTCCAGTATAAGGCATTATTACAACCGAGCCTCCTGTTACCTCTATATTGTTTGGGTCGCTAAGTACTTCAAACGCTTTCTGCCGAGCAGCCGTAGAGCCATCGCCACAAACGTCATAAATATATATGGTACCACTGCTCATATTGAATACGTTGGCAGCCTCGTTCAGGTTAAAAGTACCAAGGTCGTCTCGTAACCCGCCAGCAGTACGGTTAGTTCCAAGGGGAGCATTAACTAAATCGTTAACAGTGGTGTATGCTGTTGGAGTGCGGCGGAAACGTCCCCTCAGGTGGAATGTACCCCCGGTTTGAGTAAACGATGCTAAACCGCCACCAGCAAGTGCTGAGCGGTACTGTTTGGCATCAACCTCACCCCCATTAATCTCAAACTGCCCCGACGCCACAGCCCATTGGATAAAACCACCACTCTCGCGGGTTGATATATATCCTCTATTAATTTTTAATAACCCATATATTGAGAATGAACTACAACCTGCTGCTGTATTAATCCCCATTGCTGCGTTACTGGGAGCTGCAACGTTGTAGGCCACATTAACCTCACGGTAATCGTCGGCAGTGGTTAGTATAACCACATTATCGCCATCAAGTACCAATGCGCCATTGCCTGGTACATAGTAATCGGAATTGGGGCCGCCTGTGCCAATATCGCAATTCCCTTCTGATAATGATGGGATTATGGCAGTTCCCTGAAGAACCAATGTACCTGAATGAATCCAAAGGGCTTTATCGATGTTTGGATTTGCTCCACCACCATAACCACCCGCGATGTTGGCGCCAAAAAGACGGAAGTATTGGTAATCGGTAGAGTAAACCGTGAGGCTATAGGTTTGGTCAACCCCTTTACTTAGAACAAGGTTGTAAAAGTCGGTTGTACCCTCACACCGCAGGTTATTACTGGTGTTCCCAAGGAAGTAAACCGTAGCATAACCCGATGTTGCTCCAGGTGTAGTAGGAGGTAACAGGTTATATATTGGGTAGGTAAGATTGGTAAACCTAACTGTTCCATAGTTAGTAAAATCGCCATAAACCCGAACAGTATGCGATTGAGTGTAATAGTAGTTTGTAAAAGGAGCTGTTCCCCCCTCGGCAACTGCTGTTGGATTGGTGGTTGTATTGGTAACGCCATTCCCAACTGTTATTGAAGCGCCATTGTTTACGGTTACACTCCCAAAAATGGTTAGCTCACGGCGTGCTGCAGTGTTATCGTTTATACGGAACGTTCCCCGCATCACATGCAAATCGCCATTAAGGGTTAGGTTGTGCAGCTGGGTTGCGGTTACACCGGGAGCATTTATACGTAGAGTGTTGTATGTGGTTTGTGCTACCGGTAATGTAAAGTCTGTTGAGTTATAGTATTCGGTTATACCTCCACCTTCATTAACAAAGGTATTTGTTGTAGCAGTAGGGAAATTAACCGAGGCAAGTTTTAAAGTACCTTCGCCGTTAAACTCTGTGAGGGTATTAGTAAAGCGGTAGGTTGACATATCTAAAATACCGCCCGCATTGATATTGAGTTCAAGATTGGTAGTTGCAACATCGGCAGTAAGGGTTACTGTTCGGCCAGAGAGTATTACTACCACATCGCCATCGCTTGTGGGGGTTCCGATGTTATTCCATGTTGTACCGCCGGGGTCGCTGGTCCATGTGGCAGGGTCGTTCCAGTTTCCGGTTTGGTACGAGAAGAATGTTTTTGGCGGATACCCGGCAGTCCATTCGGAGGTAACCGCACTAATGTTGGTAGTGTTGGTTATGGTAAATGTTTTGGCTATGTCGTTAAAGGTTTGCGTTCCTGCTGGGGTTGTCCATGCCCCGGCAGTTGGACGTACCCAAATTATACTTGGGTCAACCGGATTCTCGGTGGCATCGTACTGGAATGTAAGGGTGGCGGTGGTGGCACCACTGCCAGTTACCTGCCAGTAACGTTTAAGGTACTGCGAACCAAGTGCAGCGCTGTAAACTGTACGGAATTGAAGGTAGGTGGAACCGGTTATATTGCTGGCTGTAACCGGAGCATAAACACCATTTGACCCAATTGGGATGGTGTATGAGGTTGCTGCGGCTACACCTTTTTGAACATAACCGGTGCCATTAATGTCGATATGTGTACTACTTCCGAAAGACCCCTGAATGGCAGTAGCGGAAGTACTTGGAATAGTTAGGTTGAAGTTACCCATTTGAAGTAGACCATTGGTAAGGGTTAACTGCCCATTCACGGTAACATTACCAACAGCCGACTTTACTCCGCCACCATTAATAACCAGATTTTGGTAGTTTAAGCTGGCTAACACCTGTTGGTCGCCGGTAGCTAAATAGCTAATTGTGCTGTTGGAACCAGCCGTAGTATTAAGAGTAGTTATGCTATTTGAAGACCCGTATAGGTTCAGCTGGTGGGCTAATCCGGCTCCGGTCATGGTAATTGTGCCGGTAGCATCAACAAGGTTTCCTGAAATATTTATTGTTTTAGCTGTTCCCGTTCCAAAATTCAAAGTGCCATCGATGGTAGTGTTGCCTGCAATGTTCCAGGTTGAGGCAGTTGTACCTGCCGAAAGCGTAGCGGTTCCATTTATTGACAAATTGCCGTTAACAGTTAAATCACCATTACAGGTTTTGGTTGTACCATCGGTAGCAATTGTCAGATTGCCGTATTGGGGAACCGCCGAAACTGTTTGTGCACCACCTGCCTGGTAAACAACGGTGCTAGCAGGGTTCAGCAGAATATTACCCGTTGTGTAGTTCAGTGGGAAAAGTACATTAGTACCATTTCCGGTATTCCCTAAGGTTAGGGTTGTACCGGCCGTCATGGTAAATGTTCGGGCTGCATTACCCGTTATTTGGAAGGTATTAGTGTAAAGGTTAGCCGTTCCGGTTATTGATAGATTGCCGTTAACGGTAGTAGCTCCTTGAAGAGTCTTAGTACCAGTACCTGTGATTGTTAAATTACCATAGGTAGGAGTAGCAGAAACATTTTGTGCACCATTAGTTTGATAAATCACTGTACTGTTAGCGTTCAAAGAGATATTTGCAGCAGTATAGTTGGTTGGAAACGAGACTGCCAGTACATTATCAGTTCGACCCAAAGTAAGGCTAGTACCGTCAGCCATTGTTAGGGTACCAGTATTATTTCCTGTGATTTGATATACATCAGAAGCAAGAGTTGCTGTTCCTTGGATAGATAAATTCCTATTAATAGTTATGAAACTTTCTACTGTTTTTGTACCACTGCCCGATATTACTAAGTTATAATAGGTGTAGGCTCCAACAGTTTGATCTGTAGCGCTATTGTAATTTACTGTACCTGATGTTGGTGCAGCTGCGCCTCCACCAGCTGTGCTTGTTATTCCGCCTCCAGAAATCGTACCACCAATGTTTATGGTACCATTTCCGTAAAATAAAAGATATGTCCTCAAACTGGACGCGTTCATAGTAATATCTGCGGAAACATTAATTGTTCCAGTTGTTACTGAAACATAAGCATCTCTATTATTGTTTCCACCCGTTGAATTAATGCTAACGCTATTACAAGTTAATGTACCCCCGGCAACATCTATGTATTTTGAAACATTTGCATCATTTGAATTAACAGTTACACTACCTGTAACAGTAATTGAATTTGTACCGGAAAAGGTTAAGCTTGTTGCATTTGCTCCGGTTGCAATTACCAGTGAACCAATACTATAAGTTGGTATTACGTTAAGCGTTACATTATGGTTATTTCGAATGGTTACTGTTCCTGCACCAGAGTTTTGCCCAGGATAATCTGTTGCTGCAACCCAAGCAGCACCGTTATAACGCTCCCAAATACCAACGTTACTCCAGTTTCCTCCAGTAGTCGTTCGGTAATCACCTGCAACTTGTGCTTTTACCAATAGGGATAATGTTAGTGCAATGGTGAATAATAATACTTTTTTGGTCAAGTACCTTTCACCTTGTAACCACTTTGATTTCTTTTTTATGGTAATCATAGTATGTTGTGTATTACTAATTATCAGCTTTAAATTGGTTAATCGGATTTGGAACAAAAATGTTTCACTTATACCTATAAAATAAGCATAATTAACCAATCAAAAACCAATCCAAAAATTATAATAAACAGTATAACAGGTTTATAGTGGACTTTACTTGATTTAGAAAAGTCCGAAAATGGGAAAATTAGAGTTTAGAGATGTGTTAGGTGCTTGGTGTTTCGGGTTTCCCTCGTTAGCGCGCGTCTTCTGACGTGTGCGTTCTTCTAATTCACAAACAACTAACAACTTTTTTGTCATTCCGAGCAACTGCGAGGAATCTCAATAAAAAAAGGTTGAAGGTACAAAGAGATGCTTCGACTAGCTCAGCATGACAAGAGACAAGCGGGGCAACTAACAACCATCAACTAAATAAGTATCACAGTGTTGCACAGAGTTTACACAGTGTTTCACAGTGGAAATCAGCCAAATCTGCGTCATCAGCGTTCTATTTCAATTCACGAACAACTATCAACGAACAACGAACAACTAAATGACAACTTGCTATTTTCGGACAAATTTTGTAAATTTTAAATTTATATACACGACGTAAATCGCAGATAAGCAAAAACATGTGTAGTTTGGATTAAATTTTGTAATTTTATTATGTTGTAAAGTGTCCAAAATATGAAACAAATAGTACTGGTAAGCTCCCTTGCCCTGTTGTCAGTTTTTACTGCTGGAGCACAAAGCGTTAACGATTTCCGTACAATTGCCGATGGCAACTGGAGTAGTGTTGCTAACTGGGAGCGTTATGACGGTAGCGCTTGGATTTCTGCAACGTATTACCCCGGCAATGGTGCAACCAATGAGGTTAACTTGGGTAACAGCATAACCCTCGATGTTTCGGTTACCATTCCTAAGCTCACCATAACAGGAACACTTAATGGTTCAGGAAACTTTACCCTTACCACAACTGGCGACTTGAGCTGCATCGGATCCCTTAGCTGGACTAATAATGCCGGTGGTGCAATAACGGTTCAGGGTAATCTGCTTATTAGTGGTTCATTTAGCATTTTTAACCGTAATCTTACCGTAAACGGAACAACTTCCCTAATTGGTAATGGAACTTTTACCGATGGTAGCGATACCGGAACCAACCAGTTCTCTGGAACTGTTACGCTTAACGATGCTTCTGCATTTACCTCGAGTGCCGTTACAACAACTGGAAATATGAATTTCGGGGCAAGCATCGTACATAGCTCCACAGGAACTATACAGATTGGAACTGCTTCAATAACGGGCAACCTCGAGGTAAACAGCGGTACTTTCTCAAAAACTGCTGCTGGTACCCTAACAGTAACTGGGACTACAACCCTTAACAATTCGGGAGCGTTAAGTATTACCAGTAATAGCCAATCCAATTTTGTGGGTAAGGTTATCCTAAATGGAAATTCAACCTGGACTACCACAACTGTTAACACAACCGGCCGCCTTACTTTTGCCAATGGCCTTGAGCAAAATTCCACAGGGGCTATACAGTTTGGGACCTGTACTTTTCAAACTAATCCACAAAGTATTGCGGTAGCCAATAGTACAGGAAATATAAGTTTTGCTAACACCGTTATAGTTGCCTCAAACCTGAATGTGCAAAACCTTGGCGATGGCACTGGTGCAGGCGAGGTTCGCTTTAATGGCGATGTAATCATTCAGGATAATATAACACTAACGGCTGATAGGACAGTTATTATATACGGTACACTTAATGGAACAACTGCAACATCAACCTTTATAAACAACTCAACCTTTGAGTACAGGGGTATTAATGCTCCTATGGCTACTGGTACTTTTGATGTAGATAATGCCGGAACAACCGTTAACTATTCACGCGATGGTAACCAAACTGTTGCACCTGCCACCTATCACCACCTGATTATTAGTCGCGAAGGCAGCAACACAACACTCCGAACCAAAACCCTTGGTGCTGGCACAACCTTTACTGTTAATGGGAACCTAACCATTAACGAGTATAACTACCTATACTTCAGCAGCACAACCAATAACCAAACGCTTACGGTTGCTGGGAATCTTGAGCTCACAGCCACAAATTCATATCTCTATACCCCTAATGTTGATGTTACCCACAGCCTTATTGTGAATGGCGTGGTAAATAACAATGGATCTATTTATCTTCAATATAGTACAACCCGTTATACTGATGTAACCCTTAACGGCGAAGGTGAAATTCTTAAAGGAACCGGCAGTTTCCGCTTCCGCAACCTTACCCTTACCGCTGCCAATGCTAAAACTTGCACGGCTACTGGTAATATTGATTTTTATTCTGGTTCGTCAGGTAACGCTTTCACAAACAACGGGGGTGCTTTTACAGCCACAGCTGGGACTTTTAGGTTTATGGATAGCTTTAGCATTGGCGGAACTGGTGCCATAACATTTAACAACCTGCAGTGTGGTAACAACAATCAAACCATACAAACACTGAATCGCGATATTGTTCTTAACGGAACGCTAACCCTTAACCATAGCAATACAGCAAGTAGCTACCTCAATTTGAACGGTTTTACCTTGAGTGTTTACGGAAATTTTACCCGAACCAATTCAGGCGAATTGGGAAGTACTAATCCGACATCAGTATTAAATCTTGGAAATGGTAATACTCCCACGGTTAGCGGTACGCTAAACTTTGAGGCTGGAGTTAATACCTTGGGTACACTCAACCATAATGTGGTTAATGGAGGCAGCTACTACAACATCGGTTCGGCTTTAACCATTGCTAACATGAATATTGTTTCGGGTGAGTTGCGCTCAGCTACCAATGTAACAGTAACATCTACCTGGAGCAACTCAGGAACCTATAATCAAACAGCCAGTACCACCTTCTTCAATAATTCTGGGGGTACAATAGCCATTAATGGTACAGGAATTAACAGTTTTTGGAACTTTGAGATCTCAGCAAACACTGCTGTAACTACATCGAACGATATTTACATAAAGGGCAACTTTGTTAATTCCAGCGATAGCAACCCAGCCTTTAGCGCATCCAACGGAACGGTATTTTTTAATCAAACCGGAAGTACTCAGTATATCCAAGGAACTGGTACAGGGAATGTAAATTTCTACAACCTCACATTTAACTCAACTGGTGCCAAATATATTGCTCGCAATATCAATGTGGCTAATAATTTTAATGTTGATGCTGTTGCAACAACCGTGTACATTGAGAGCACTGCACCGCGAAGTATCAATACAAACAACCTGCTTGTTGCAGGGCGCTTGTATGTTCAGAATGCCGGCAGTGTTGCCCATAGTATTACCGTAAGCGGTAACCTGAACCTAAGCAGCGGATCGTATCTTTACCTGTGGTACTCCGCCACTCGGTATGCCGATATTACCTTTACCGGCAACGGTGATGTTATTAGCGGAGGCAGTACATACTTTTATGTACACAGCCTCATATTTGACAATCCTAGCGATAAGTTTTTAAGCTATAGCGGTTATGTTGAACTAAGAGGGGGTACGCTTACGCCCAATACTTTTACCAATAATGGCGGCCTATTTCAAGCACCCTCGGCAACATTCCGATTCAGGGAAAACGATCAAACATATACCATTGATGGTACAGGTGATATTGCCTTTGGCGCAATTAGCATTGGCGCTTACACTCGTACAAACGTCATTCTAAATAGGAATATCAGCGTTGATGGTAAATTGATTTTTAACCAAAGCGATGCAGCCAACTATCTCGATCTTAATGGCTATACACTTACCCTAAACGGTAACCATACCCGTACTAACAACGGTAGAATTCGTGGCAGTGGAACAGGAAGCATGGTAATCAATGGAAGCGGTAGTTTCACGTCAACCTTTGCCTTTGACCAGGCCACTCCGGGAACTACAAATCGCCTCGCAAACCTAACCATCAACCGAGGGGCAAGCGGGGAGATGTGGCTTGCCAATCTCATGGAGGTTAATAATCTTACCATTAACGATGGTATTTTAAACTCCAGAGGGGGAAGCATTCTGGTGCATACCAGTGCTACCATTAACGGGGGCGCATTTATCGATAATGCCAATGGTGGAACCAACACTTTCAACGGAACTCTTACTGTTAATATTGGCGGTAAGTTTACCCCAACATCAACATCGCTACTAAACTTTAGCGGGGTAATTCAGAACTACGGTGATTTTAACAAAACCGGAGGAGGTAATACTACCTTTACCGGTAACACAACCATTCAAGGCGACTCGGCGGTATTTTTCAGGGCTGGAGCAGTTCTTGTTGACGATGGGGTTACGGTAACCAATCAGATAACTGCAGGTAGCGGTGTTTACATTTACTCCTCCCTTAACGGGAATGGCGCAGCAGCCACATGGGCTAACCAGGGTGTACTTAACTACTTAGGGGCTAATGAGCCAATGGCTACCGGTGTTTTAGATGCAACATACAATCCCAATACCTTAATTTACAATAGGGATTTGAATATTCAGTATGTTAAAAACACAACCTACCATAATCTGCATTTACTTTCGGGCGGTTTCAGGCAAATGCGTTTGGGCGATGTGACCATAAACGGGAACCTCATAATTGGCGAAGAGAATGTTTTCTACACCCAGGAGTTTCAGGTTTACGGCAACGCCACAGGCACACTCACCATGTTAAATGCCTCGGAACTTCGCATTGGTCGCGATGTTCCTGCTGCAACCAATGTTTTCCCTACCGCATTTGTTAGGACAAACATCATTTTAGACCCCAACAGCTTGGTAACCTACAATGGTCAGGCGCAAAATGTATCGCATGAACCCATTTACGAGAATTTAGCCATTACAAATGCAGGAAATAAAACCATTACAGGTGATATTACTGTAAATGGGTACCTACGTATGACTGCCGGCACATTGGTATTTGGTACAGCTAAACGCATTGTAACTGTTTATGGCGATTTACTGGCTTCTGGTGGTCGTATCGACATGTCTGGGGGGGGTCTTGATCATGAGCTTAGCCTTTACGGCGAGGTTAACCAGGCCAACCGTTTTAGCAATGCTGCTAACAGTATAGTCCGATACCTATCAACGGCAAACCAAATGATTTTCTCACCCACAGGTGGTGACTGGTATGGCAATCTGGTTATTGATGGGGGTAGTACAAAGTATTTGGAGGGTCCAATTCAGGTTCGAACTAATTTAAATCTCGTATCCGGTGTTATTCAACTCAATGATTATGACCTCTCCCTATACCGTACCGCTTCATTTAGCGGCACATTCTCGGCAACTAACATGATTGAAACTAACGGTACTGGCAAATTATCAAGAATTTTCAATGCCGTTGCCGGTCAAATTCCTGGTACTTATCCAATTGGTTCAAAGGGGAAATATACACCGGTTACGGTAAATAGCATATCTGTAACAGGTGCTGGCGATCGCACATTAAGCTTCCGGGCGGTTCCAGAGCGCCATCCCAGTGTTAGCTATAGCTACGATGCGCTTATCCGTTACTGGGATGTTACTGCCTCCACAGGGTATAGCATCACCGCGGCCAATGTCAACTTTGCCTATTCGCCTCTTGATGTTATTGGCGACGACACCAAGTATAACGTTTACCACTGGGACGGATCTGCATTTTCAATACCTACGGGTTCGTCAATATCTTCTAGCACTATGATAGTGCCCAATGCCCAACCGCTTATTGGCCAATGGACTGCCTATGACCCGCTAACAGTTCGAGAAACCCTCTACTCCTACAAGGATGGTGATTGGAACGATCCCGATACATGGACAACCGACCCTGCCGGGCAGTTGCTGATAGGTAACAGGGTACCAGCAAACTCCGATAACGTGGTAATTCTTCAGGGACGTAATGTTTACCTTACCAGTAACCTCAACACCCGTGGCTTAGTTATAACAATTAACGATGGTGGTACACTTGACCTTCGCAGCTACGCCTTTAACGAGGTGGTTTCCATGCTCGAGGGGCAGGGAACCCTTAAGCTTGCCACTAACCAGATGCCCAATGTGGCTGTAAATAACATTGTAGAACCCGGCGGAGGTACTGTTGAGTACAATGTTCCCGATGCAACCTTTGATTTAAACAACCAACCCAACTACTACAACTTAAAGATTAACCTACCCAATGCCTCAAACGTGGCAACCCTGCTGAATAACCTTACTATTTACGGGAATCTGATTGTGGACAGGGGTGTATTTAAAATCTACAAGGACGACCCCTCAGCAACCATTTACAGCAGAATAAAGGTAGATATACAGGGCGACTTGATGGTTAACCCCAATGGAGCGATAAGAACAGGAACTGCCTCGACCCACGATGCCACCCTTCCCCCTGCAGGCACATCACCCGGATCGGCTGTACCACGCTACTACGATGTTTACCATCAGGTTTACATTAAGGGCAGCCTAAAAAACAACGGTTCCATTCGCTTTGTGAGCGACGACATTAATAGCTTCCGTTTCGATACCCTCACCACTCGTGGGGCAACCACGGTTCGTTTTTACGGAACCGATAATCAGGTGGCCGAATGCTTTGGTCAAACCGATTTCTACAACCTTATCATCGATAAGGGAATCAATCAAACTGTGGAGTTGAATATAAATGCATCGGCACCTGAGAATTTCCGCCTGTTTGGATGTAATCGTTACCCAATTCCCGCATGGAGCCTTAATCCCGAGTTAAGAAAGGCCCTGTGGATCCGTAATGGTACATTACGGCTTTCGGGTATGGTTACCATACCCACATTAACAGAGGGCCTTGGTGTTGCCGGTACAGGACAAACTTCATACTTTATTCCTGCAAACGGTGCAATGGTTTTAGATGACAGAGATGTTACTGTACTCATTTCGGCCGACGATAATGCCGAGGTAACCGCTGCATGGGGCTTACCCTCGCAGGGCGTTCATAAGGATAACACTCGCCCTCAGGAGCTATACCTTTACGGCAAGCTTCAAATTAACGAGGGTTACCTCTCCAGCCGTTTCTCCGGTGGTATTCTTTATGGCGATCAGGGTGGCGAACTGGTTGTAAACGGAGGTAAACTTAGCACAAGGCAAATTAGAACCGGTAATGCAGGTGCAGCCTCATTTGCCCAGTATGGGGGCGAAGTAGAAATCCTTGGGCGTTATACCTACGATGTTTCGGGCGTTACCAATGCAGCTTCGTTGCAAACTGTTCCCTATAGTTTAGTTGAAAACGGTAACCGACTCGATGGAACTGCTGCGTTTAACTTTGCAACTTCTGCTGGTTTGTTTACCATGACAGGCGGAACAATGCGCATTTACAACACATCTGGAGGTGGTGGTTCAAGGGCTTTCCGATTGATGACCACTCAGGGTAATACCACCGTCAGCAATGCAGGCACAGTATACCTCGAAATTATTAGGAATACCCAGTACGATATTGAGTGCCCAAGCGCCATGATCCCATCGCTTACTGTTAATAGGAATGCCTCAACAGGAACTAATGGTGCAAGGCTTTACTCCGATTTAAAAGTTGCAGGGAATATTGTTCTGAGCGGTTACGGTATTCTGCAAACCAATACCCCCAACTACAACCTTACCGTTTCAGGGAATTTTACCATTGGCACCAATGCCACCTATACCCCTGGATTAAATCGTACCATATTCAATGGAAGCACTAACACAACCTTTACCGTTAACGGAACAATCAATGGCGATATATACTCCATGGAGGTTAACAAACCCTCAGCTACGCTTACCTTAGCTGGCACAAACGGAAATATCAATATTAACGGGGAACTTTCGCTGTTAAGTGGTACTTTGAACGATGGGGGTTTCACAATAACAACTCGTGGAAATATTGTTAACTCAGCTACCCATACGGGATTAGGTAAAATCCTGATAGCAGGAGCATTGGCTAACCGAACCATTGGGGGTAACGGCAGTGGTATTTTTGGCAATGTGGAAGTAAATGAAGCGGTGGATATTCTATCGACACTAACAGCCAACCAACGAGTTTCAGGGAACCTTACCTTTACCAGTGGGTCGCTTAACCTTGACTATTTCAGCTTAACCCTCGATGGTAATCTATCGCCCAATGTTCAAACGGGTTATACCATTCAAACCCTTATTCGCACCCGAGGGGAGGCTTCCGATGGTGGTTTTATTCGTAAAATCAATGCCAATGGCGATTACCTGTTCCCTGTGGGAACAAATACCGATGGTATAGATAGGTTTACTCCTGCCGTGGTAACCGTTTCCGATTATTCCGACGATGGTTACATTACCGTTATCCCGGTGCGGCATGAGCTTCCAACTTTAGATCAATCCACTACGGGCGATGCCTTGCAGTACTTCTGGCGGGTTAAGCAATCGAACTTTACAGCATTACCCAATATTGCATGGTTATACTCGTACGTTGAAAATGATGTTTTGGGTGATGAGAACCTTTATGTTCCCGGCCGTATTGAGGGTGCTACACGTATTCCAGAAACCACAGGTGTTGATGTATCAGGCAATACCATTAGTTTCCCTGCACATACGCTTGCCAATGCCGATTACACCGCCGCAAAAAGCGAACGCTTTCAGGGCTTAGTCCGAATATTTTACTCCCGTTTAACCAATGGTAACTGGTACACCAATGCATGGCACGACGGTAATAACTGGTCCTTTGAGTCCCACACCGGTGCTCCGGCAGGTACCTACCCCACGGCAGGCGACATTGCTATAATTGGATACGGTGGACATGCTACAAATGGTGGTTACCACTCCATCATGGTAATGAGCGGTACTGCCGAGTGTGCCGAGTTACGTTTTAACTCAAACCCATCGGGATATCAATCCCGCCTGGTTATCGATTCCGATGCTTCAGCCAATCTCGGTAAGGTCTCTGGGGTTGGAACATTCATGATGTGGGTTAACCCAACCCAAGTACCCACGGTTGATGCCGATTTTACTGAGTTTAACAACGAGACGCTAAGCGTATTCAACTATTACCAGCATCAGGATGGAACAGTAAACATCCCAACTACGGTTACTACCTATCCCAATTTACGGTTCGAAGGTGGCGGTGGAACGTTGGGTAACCGTATAGCCATTTTAGATGCCGATATTTTGGTTAAAAGGAACCTTACTGTAGATAGTAATGGTATTTTAAGACTAAGTTCAGGCTCATCGGGTAATATTACTGTTGAAGGTACATCATACATAGGTGGTTATCTTGCCGGAATTATTGAGTTCCCAACCGACGCCGAGCGCATATTCACAACAGCTCAGCTCACCATTAGAGATAGTACCAATAACCAACTGCGTGTGCTTAACACCACCGCAAACGGATTTATTAATACGGTTCGTATTACCGGAACGGGTATTACCCAGAATAAAGGAGCCATTGACCTATTCAACGGTAACTCTGGCGACAACAATGCTGTGCTTGAATTCACAGGTACCAGTAATGCAACATTTACCAAAGTGAATGGAAGTAACCCCGATTTGTACCAAATTGTAGTAAATAAGGGAACAAGTCAAACTCCAACCGTTACCATAAATACTGCCATAACCCTTGGCGCACCCACCGATGTGTCAAATAAATCGATTGTATTGCAGAACGGTACACTTGTTTTGAACAATGCTTCCAATGCCATTACACTTTCATCGGGTGGAGCTTACTTCAATATCCCCTCAACCTCAGCACTGCAGTTAAGCAATGGCTCCTACACCATTACAAGCAACAACAATGGAATTGCTCTTTACGGTAAATTGCGAATTGATGGCAATGCCATCCTGGATTTGGGAGATGGTTCGGTAGCCGAAACCCGGAATATAATCTACTACAATAATGTACCTGAACTGCAAATTGCCGATAATGCAACCTTACAGGTTCAGACCCAAATACGTCGGCCTGGAGGTACGCTTGCAGGTTCGCTTCGCTATACACAAACCGGCGGGAATGTCATTATTCAGGGGCGAAATCTTGCAGGTGGCAGAGCTTTACTGGAGGTTTGCAATTCAGGAAGCCAGTTTAACATGACCGGTGGTACAATTACTTTACGCAGGGGTGGTGCTACAACCTTTGGCGATCTTTACCTTGTACCTTCAACCTCATCGGTTACCGGTGGCGAAATCATTTTCTCGCAGGGTACCCTTAACGCAAACTACACCTATAATATAAACGTAACGCCAACCCTTAACAATGTTACCATTGCTGGAAATACTACCAATAATCGTACCGCAACGGTTAAGCTAATGACCGACCCCTTAAGAATAGCTGGTTTGTTTAAGTTCGATAATAATCTTACTGCCTTCAATAGTAATAACAGGCATACTTACCTGTACGGCAACCTGCAGTTTAATGGAACATGGACATATGGCACAACTGACTCAGTTATTTTTGCAGGCAATACGCAAACCATAAGCGGTTCACCAACCTTTAACCACATGAAGGTAAGGCCAACCACATCGGTAACGCTTGCTGCATCATCGTCGCCTGTGGTAAATGGCACTTTGCATATTTCAAGAGGGCAACTTATCGATGGTGATAATGCCATTACGGTTAAAGGCAACTATATAAACAATGGCGCTCACATTGCCAGCAATCCTGCCAACTCGGCAACAGGCGTAAAACTTAAGGGCTCGGTTCTGCAAGAGATATCAGGAACAGGAACCTTTGGGTTAATGGAACTCGATAACCTTAATGGCGCTAAACTCCTCAATGATATTACACTGCCCAATAATCTTACTCTCACCCGAGGTGTATTAAATATCGGAAGCTACAAGCTTTCATTGGGGGTTAATGCTCAGGTTTTAGCCCCCTCAGGCTTCACATCAACCCGAATGGTGCTTACCGATGGGGTTTATGGCAACAATGCCGGTATTGAAAAAACAATACCAGCCGGTGCATCTACCTTCACTTTCCCCATTGGGGTTTACGGCAAGTACACTCCTGTTGAGCTAACCGTAAATCAGAACTCAACCCAAGGTCAGATATTGGTTAAACCGGTTAATACCGTTCATGTTGGTGTTCTCGATCCTAGTAGGGTGCTCCAGTACTGGTGGTACATGAATAGCAGCGGTATTTCTAACTTTGAGGGACAGGCAGTAATGACCTATGTAGATGCTGATGTGCTTGGAGATGAAAACAGTTACGTTTCGGCCCGCCTTACAAACGATATCTGGGCTAAAGTATCGGGTGCTGTTGATGCGGTTAATAATACCATCACCTTCAGCTACCCTACTGGAACAACATCATTACTTGGCGATTATCTTGCCGGCGAAGACCCAGCAATCGGCGATAGTATAATAACATACTACTCCGAAAATAGTGGAGTTTGGGATAATGCTGCAAACTGGTCGCGTTCCGATGGTGGTGTTCCCTCACCAAATGGCCCTTACGGCGTAAAGGTGGTTATTCGTCCGCAACATACAATAAGTACCAACGGAAACAGGCGAACCACTTACCGAATGACCATTAACGGTCGCCTTGAAATTGGCTCTACATATGGTCATAACTTCAGTACGGTTCTGGGAACAGGTACTCTTGCCCTTGAATCGAATACACTTCCTGCCGGTAAGTACGACGATTTTATAACCTGTACAGGAGGTGGCGTTGAATACGGGGGAACATCGAGCTACACCCTTTACAACACCTATAATACCTACCGTAAACTTATCATTGCTGGTAGTGGAATAAAAACTCTCCCCAATATCAACATGACCATTTGCGATACTCTGGCGGTACTCAATACAGCAACATTAGCCACCCAGGCAAACAGAACCATAACATTAAACGGTAACCTGATTAAAGATGCCACAGCATTCCTCGATGCCGAGCCTAGCGGACAAACCTTTGAGCTCCGTTCAACCAGTAATCAGGTAATTAATGCAACACTTAATGCTGTAGGCAACCGTTTCAACAACCTGTCGGTTTACAATAACAAGGAGGTAACCCTTCAGGGGCCCACCAATGTGGCAACCTACCTCAGGTTGTCCGGTGCCTCGGTAATAAACACAACTCCAGCCAACATTCTAAAGCTGGAGCGTATTGATGGTTTGAACAGTGTATCAGCATCAAGCTTTGTAAGGGGACCATTGATGCGAATGCTTGCCAATGGTTCGGCCGATCATCTTTTCCCGGTTGGTTACCTTAATCATAAGAAAAATACTACCATTGTAGCACCTGCCGGTTCAAGTAACTCATACTGGACAGTTGAGTATTTGGAGCAAAACCCTGGTGATTACGGGTATAATCCACTAAGTGTTGCACCGGGTCTATCGCAGGTAACAGCAACAGAGTTCTGGAAGATTAAAGGCCCCAACACCTATACAGCGAGGTTAAAGCTGGTACTCGATGGTACTTCGGATGTTGCCAATACCATAACAAATCTGAATAACCTCAGAATTGTCCGTTGGAGCGGCACCCGTTGGGAAATTGTTGGTGGAAACGTTACCATAACCGGAAATGCTGCAAGCGGAACACTTACCTGTAATTCCACTATTACATTTAATGGAACCGACCAGATATTCACCATTGGTTCAGTGGAACCCGCAACAGCCGAGTTCACCGATGGCGATACCACCATTTGTGCCGGCCAAACCGTGCCCATTGAGGTTACCTTTGCCAAGGGAACACCACCCTATAGCATCACCTACACCGAGAATGGAGTAAATCCGCAAACAATTAGTGGCATAAACTCCAATCCTTACATTTTTAATGTTACCCCATTTGTTACCACAACCTACCAGCTCACCGCAATGTCGCATGCGGGTGGTGCTGGTGTAGTAATTGGATCGCCAGTTACAGTAAGCGTTTACCCACGACCCAATGTCAATATTGATGTATCAACATCAATCTGTTCCGGCGATGATGCTTTGGTTACAGTTACTCTGACCTCAGGAATTAGTCCCTTTAGCTTTACCTACTCTGTTGATGGCGTTAACGACCCAGCTATCAATAACGTTACATCACCCCACAGTTTCACCAAGGGGCCCATGATATGGATACCTGCAGGTTCCCCACCATCGCCTTACACCGACTACTTGTTTAGAGTTGAGCAGGTTGTTGATGGTCATGGTTGTATAAATGATTACACCATTGACATTAGGCCTTCCGATACGCTTAGGGTTTACAAAATCCCTGAAACCGGACCTGCATACCATGTGCCCAACAACTTTGCATTCTAAATACCCAAGCCCCGGCCATAAGCTGGGGTTTTTCTTTAGTTTGCTGTGTGCAGTGTGCAGTGTGCAGTGTACAGAAAGATTTAAGACTCCAAATTCAAAATTTCATTCAATATTCAAGATTAAATGTGAATTCTTTCCACTAAAAACCATCAACAATCAACCAACAACTAAATAAGTATCACAGGATTTCACAGAGTTCATACAGTGTTACACAGTGAAAATCTTCATAATCTGAGTAATCAGCGTTCCATTCCAATTCACGAACAACTGTCAACGAACCACGAACAACTAAACCATCTGCGTCATCTGTGTTCTATTCTAAATCACGAACAACATTCAACCAACCCAAACCCTCTAAATCTCCCCTGAGAGGAGAGACTTCCATTATTCTGTAAGGACTTTGGGCTTTCCCCTCTCCTCCCAGGAGAGGGGCAGGGGTGAGGTCGTTTCTCCACGAACAACCATCAACTTTCAATTTTTTACCTATTTCATTCTAACCATAATCACAAAATACTATCTTTGTATGATAAACGGTTACGATGAAAAAATATCTGCTTATACTAACCATTTTATCGGTTACGGTGGCATGCAACCGTAAATCGCAGCTGGTTTACCTTAACGATGTTACCAACGAAACCCTTGGCTCGGTTAAGGCTCCCGTTTATCTCATTAAACCCGGCGATGTATTGAGTATTCAAATCTACACCCAGGATCCCAATATCAGCAGGTTATTTAATATTGCTAACACTCAAACCGCTTATTCTGCTTACAATTCTGAAATATCAACCTATATTACAGGTTTTTCGGTTAGCGATTCGGGCGATGTGAATTTACCAGTTATTGGAAAGGTTAGGATTGCCGAACACTCAGTACGAGATGCTCAGGAAGCCATTCAGCAGGCTGCCGACCGTTACCTAAAGGATGCCCTAGTGGTGGTTAAGCTCCTTAGCTTCAGGGTAACCGTGCTGGGCGAGGTTAAACGCCCCGGTACCTACACCAACTACAAGGATAACCTCAATATCTTTGAGGCCATTGGCTTAGCTGGCGACCTCTCCGATTTTGGCAAACGAACCAACGTACTGGTGCTGCGCAATACCCCTCAGGGGGTAAAAACATTCCGTATGGATTTGCAGGATAAGAACATTGTGTCATCCGATGGCTTTTTCCTGCAACCCAACGATACCGTTATTGTTGAACCCCGTAGCGGTAAGGTGATGGCATTAAACACACCCAATATCCAGCTGTTGCTATCAACGTTAACAACGGTTTTGCTATTTTTGAACTTTCTAAAGAAATAGATGTTTTAGCAATGATTCATGTTCAACATTATTAACTAAGAGGAGAAAGGTAGCGAATGACACAGGACAACAGCATGAATCAGGATATAATACCCCGAAACCCTGCCGGACACCCCGAGGAGGAAACCCTCGACATAAAGCAGCTGCTTTACCGCGTTATTGCCAACTGGTACTGGTATGCCATATCGGTGTTCATTGCACTATTCGTGGCCTACCTGGTTAACCGTTACTCCCAACAGATATTCAGCGTAACATCCAGCGTAATTGTCCGCGACGACGACCAAACCAAATCGTATGTGGGAGCTGAGCAGCTTATACAAAGCTTAAGGCTGGTAAAAAACACCAAGAGCGTTCAGAACGAGATAGGTATTCTACAATCATACTCCCTTGCCCGCCAAACCATTGAAGAACTCGACGAGTTTAATGTAACTTACGTGGCAGTGGGTAGGCGTGGCATTAAGGAATCGAAGCTCTACAGGCGATGCCCCTTTAGGGTGATAACCGATAGCGGGGCAGTTAACCTGATTAGCTATCCGGTTTACGTAACCATTCTCGACTCAGTCCGCTACCAGCTTGAGATTGACGATGGCATGGGCGTTAAGCGTACCATGCGCTTTGGTGAACCCTTTAGCCACGAGAGCTTCAACTTTACCCTGCAGCTTCGCGATTTTGCCAACTTTAAGGATGCTCAAACCGTAAGCAGGTACTACTTCTACTTTAACGACCCCAACAGCCTTGCCCTGCAGTATAAATCGAAGGTAACGGTTACCCTCAACGATAAAAAGGGTTCCATACTAACCCTGAATAGCAGCGGGTTTGTTGCCGAACAGGAGGCCGATTACCTGAACAAACTCATGGAGGTTTACATCAGGCGTGGGCTGGAGGAAAAGAACCAGATTGCCGAGAATACCGTCCGCTTTATTGACCAGCAGCTTGAGCTGATGACCGACTCGCTCCGCCGTGCCGAGCAGCGGTTGCAGGACTTCCGCACCATAAACCGGGTGGTTGATATATCGCGCGAGGGTAGCATGCTTATCGATCGTATAAGAACCATACAGCAGGAGCAGGGAGCCATTGAGCTTAAGGGTTACTACTACAGCTACCTGAAGGAGTACCTTGCCCAGCGCAAGGACTTGAACACCCTGATAGCCCCCTCGGTGCTGGGGGTCGACGACCCACAGCTGAATAACCTGCTAGCCGAGGCCTCAAAGGCCTACATTGAGCGCGAGGAGCTCCGTGCATCGGTTAAACCGGGTAGCCCGGGTTTGGAACAGCTCGATATCCGGATTGAGAATCTCAGACAATCATTAATTGAAAAGGTAAATAGCCTGATTGACGCCAATGCCATTGCCCAAAAGCAGCTAAAGAACCGCATTAAAGAGGTGGAGGCCGAAATGACCCGCCTGCCTGTGAATGAGCGACTGCTCATTGGCTTTGAGCGCGATTTTGAGCTAATTGATAAGATGTACACGTACCTCCAGGAAAAGCGCGCCGAGGCTGCCATTGCCCGTGCCTCGAATATCCCCGATAACAAGATACTCGACTATGCCCTGGCCGAAAATGCCACCATGATCAAGCCCAAGAAGCAACTGAATTACCTGATTGCCCTGCTTGCAGGCTTGGCATTGCCCTTTATCATCATGCTGATATACGACTTCTTCAACGACCGACTGGTTGACCTCAAGGAGATATCGCGTCGTACTAAAGTACCCGTTATTGGAACCCTTGGCCATAACCGCTACGAGACCGAACTACCAGCTATTGATAAACCCAAGTCGACCCTTACGGAATCGTTCAGGGGGTTAAGAACTAACCTGCAGTACCTGCTGCGTGAGCCCGATAAAAAGGTGGTTTCGGTATCTTCCACCGTGGTGGGCGAGGGCAAAACCTTTATTGCGGCAAACCTGGCTGCCATTACAGCCGTTACCGGCAAAAAGGTGCTGCTGGTGGGGCTCGACCTACGCAAACCACGCTTGCATAGGCTGATGGGCTATGCCGGCACAGTGGGTATCAGCACTTACCTTATAGGCCGGAGCAATATCGACGATATTATATTCCCCTCGCAGGTCGAAAACCTTTACTATGCCCCCAGTGGACCCATTCCACCCAACCCCGCAGAGCTGCTCGGATCCCATAGGATGGACGAGTTTATGGTATGGGCACGCAGTAGTTTCGATTACGTTGTGGTTGATAGCCCCCCCGTGGCCATTGTTTCCGATGCCTTCCTTATTGCCCGCTTTACCGATGCCAACCTCTTTGTGGTTAGGTTTGGCTACTCCTCGCGCGAGGTGCTAAACCTGATTAACGACATCTATAAGCATCACCAGGTTCGCAACCTGGCGCTGGTGATAAACGATTTTGCCCCAAGACGCGGTTACGGCTATGGTTACAGCTATGCCTACAGCTATGGCTACAGCTACGGCTACGGTTACCGTTACGGGTATGGCTATGGCCCCTATACCGGCAGCGGCTACTACTCCGACGGCGATGAACCACCTCTGACCTGGAAGGAACGCATTAAGAGGTTATTTTAACTATGAGGCTGTTACTATTGTCATTTTGAGCGTAGCCGAATAATCTCTACAACTTTTAAATATTCGGTTGCTTAGTTAAATATACAGCCTCAGCACAAATTGGTGTTTTGAATTGCAGGTGAATAACCTGTAACTGACGGGGCGAAGCTTTTTAAAATCATTGATGCAAAAACTTTCACAACTTCAAAAAAATATTTTAAGCGGAACATTTGTTCATGGCTTAAACATTAGTCTTTTATTTATTAGTTATCCTATATACATATCATTTTTAGGAATAGAACAGTTCTCTGTTTGGATTTTAATTTCAATTATAATTTCATTTGCTCAATTTGGTGATTTTGGAATAGGAAAGGCTATTATTAACTATACCTCATTCCTTTTCAATTCTGATAATAAAAAAGAAATTTTATCAGTAATAGTTAATGGGATTTCAATTGTAATATTTATTTCAATAATTATACAAATTATTATAAATCTATTTCTAAATACAATTATTAATTTATTAAATATACCCCCTATTTATCACAATGATGCATATAATGCAATACCTTTGATAGGGATTTCAATATTTACATTTTTACTTTATGATTCTCTAGCCAATGTAATTGCGGGTATTGGCAGGATAGATAAATATAATTTATTATTACTATTATTAAATATTTTAAAAACTAGTTTAACAATTATCTTTTTATACCTAAACCCTAATATTATAAGTATGGTTTTTGGTATTATAATCTCAAATACATTATTTTTAATAATAATTATTACTTGGCTTATAAAAATTAAAATCATTTATTTGAATAATTTAAATGATGTTAAAATAAAACTTCCTATTATTTCAAAATTAATAAAATACGGATTACCAGTTTTTGGAATACAGTTAGTTAATATTTTTATGTTCCCTTTCATAAAAATAATAATCTCAAAAATCTTTGGTATACAATATGTTGGTTATTTTGAATTGTCAACTAAATCAGCATATTCAATTAGAACATTATTTGAGAAAGGGCTAACAGCATTACTACCAGAATATTCTAAATTTGCAAATAATAACAAAAACTCAATAGATCAACTTAAAAGAATAGCAAATTCCTTTACGTTTAAGATTATAATATATTTTTTACCTGTGTTTTCGATATTAATTCTGTTATCAAAATATTTTCTTAAAACTTGGCTCCAAAGCAATTATAATAATAATGTTTTTTGGGGTTTTTTACTTTTACAACCAGGGATTATTATAAGTTTAATTTCATTGCCATCTTACTATGCATTGATGGGAATAAGAAAACATTATCATTGTTTTATTGAATCATTAATTAGATTAGCATTGACAATAATTTTATTTTATTACTTTAAATCTTTTATTATTAATTATAATATAATATTTATATTAATTTCAATTATTGTTATTATATCAAACACTTATATTATGGTAATTTTTAAGAGAATTAATTAAGTTTTATCAAATTTAATAATTTTGATTTAAATTATATAATATTTACTAATATATTACTTTTATAAACGCTCTTAATAAACAATTTTTATTAAATAATACTTTAATATGAAAGCTATAACAATATATACTACCTCAGATTATCCTTTTGGGGGGCCAGCAGAAAATTTTGTAAGGCAAATGGCTTTAGGCTTAAAAGAGAATGGACAATCTGTGAGCATAGTATTACTGAAAGGACAAAGTAAAAAACAAAAAAATGACACAAAAATACCTTGTGTGAGCCTTCTTTTCTCTAAACGTCCTAAGAATGGATTTCTAAAATTAATTCAACTTTTCTTTATTTTTTTAACAGTACCATATTCGTTATTAAAAAATAAAATTAAAAGAAACTCAAAAATAATAATATTGTATGGTGTTGAATACTTTCACCTTATTGCACCATTTTTAATTATGAAATATATACTAAATCTTAAAGTTTACCGCATTATCACAGATAGATACCCTAAAAATGTTATTTCTCCAATATGGTGGAAAACTCCTAAAATATTCTTTTACAATTTTCAATACAAATATCTTGATAAATTTCTTGACGGCATAATTTGCTTAAGTTCGTATTTAAAAGAAAGTTCTATTAAATACGGAGTTAAAAAGAATAAAATTATTGTAATTCCTCATTTTATAGATCTTTCATTTTTTAAAATAAGTAAATCTTTGCTTAGAGATAACGAAAAAATAAGAATAGGGATGTGCGGTACCTTAAATCGACAAAACGGAATACTTGAATTGATAAAAGCCTATAAAATCATCCAAATGAAACATCCCAATGTTGAACTATTACTAGTAGGGCCAATTAAAAATGATATAATTAAAGAAATCAACAAAATATTTTCATCGTTAGATGATAATTCAATTATTATTACAGGGAAAGTGGACAGCCAGTACATCCCTGACTACTTGTATTCATGTGATATTCTTGTGAATCCAAGACGATCGGGGATATTTGCTGATGCAGGATTTCCTACAAAATTAGGTGAATATTTTGCATCAAGAAAACCAGTAGTAGCAACTTCAGTTGGAGATATTAAAATCTACTTCCAAAACCAAAAGGAACTTATTCTTGTTGACCCTAATTCAATACTTTCATTAGCTAATGGCTTATGTTTTTTGATCGAAAATAAATGCCTTGCTAAGGATATTGCACTTAACGGTTATAAATGGGCTTCGGAAAACCTAGATTACAAAAAATCTGCACAAAGATTACTTAATTTCATATATAATAAGAGCCTGTTTAAATTTTCTTTATCAACATAGCAATAGAGGCAATCAGTACATACGCCTCGCTTGATTGCATATTTGCTTCGTAATCCTTGCTGAGCCTTCTAAACCACGAGAACCACGCGATGGAGCGCTCAACAACCCATCGTTTGGGGATAACCTTGAAGTTCGTTTCATCCCCACGGGTTACCACCTCAAAGTCTGCCTTCAGGTGCTCCTGCGCCAGTTTTACCAGCCGGTCACCAGCGTACCCTCCATCCCCTAGAATCTTTTTCAGCCGGGGGTATACCCCTTTCATCCCTCTGATAATGCCCTCTGCGGCGATGCTGTCGTGCACGTTTGCCTTGGTAACCGCAACGCTCATCAGCAATCCCATTGTGTCCACCACAATATGACGCTTCCGCCCGTTGATCTTCTTATTGC
>Ga0101944_10001038_pt1 | contig 65361 bp, 67 predicted proteins | sample DewCreD2012metaG_FD_75245 | JGI IMG/M metagenome (GOLD analysis project Ga0101944, IMG submission 75245) | Hot spring sediment bacterial and archeal communities from British Columbia, Canada, to study Microbial Dark Matter (Phase II) - Dewar... ...
ACCAAAGCTTTCCTTTGGTTCGGCATTAGCCTAGTGTTTTTATGTACAACCATATATTTATTGTTTACTAATATTCATCTATTTTAATGAACATTTGTAAACAACGCTATGATTTCTTACATATAATAAGATAAATCTAAAAAAGGAGGAGAGAAATGGACCTTAAGAAGCTAAAAGAAGATTTTGCGGTTTTTTGGACAAAAGCAGTGGTTATTCATGAAGTAATTCCAAATGGAATAGCAATATTTTCAAGACAAGAAATGGCTAGTTGGCTTTTTGAGACATTGATGAGGTCTATCGAATATGTTATTGAGATATTCGGTATCCCAACTGACAACGAAATGATTTTTCGCATTTCAGAAGAGAAAAATATTGAGTTTAAAGCAAATCTGGAAAAGATTTTTATATTTAATTTTTTAAAAAATATTCATTCAGTCGCAGACCTGGCAAAAGAAGATGCCTTTGATAACTCATATGGCTCATGGCCAAATGAGATATTAAGAAAAAATAGTTTTGATTGTGTAGGTGCCTCTACTATGGCAATTTATATACTACAAAAAGCCGGGATCAGTAATTATTCCACCTTGATACCAATGCACCAAATAACACCCGTTCGATTAGTAAATAGACAATGGTATTATCTTGATACAATACAAAACCGCTTTATCAAGGCTGATTACAAAGAGAACGACAATATTTTTGGGTTTCCATACCTAGATATTAACAAGATAGATACCGAATGGAATTTTGTCCCCGTAATGGACCCAAAATATATATTACAATCCATAATTAACAATATAAATTTAGATAGACAACTTGGAAGACGACATCTAGGGCGATTATCGAGGATCAAAAAATCACCCATCTATGAAAATGTCTGTGAATATAAGAAAAACCTAAGATATTACCCATCATATAGCCTCAGAAGAATGATACGCTATATTTTCCCTGACAGCGTAAAGCTGGAACACAGTAGGCATTTCAAGCGTGAACATAGTCGTCTCATATCTGAATTTTCGGGATGATAGCTATTTAATTGTAACCCTAAGGGGTGAGTATAAAATACTCGCCCCCTTTTTTATTTTCATTTTTCAGTTTTTTTCTTTTTTTATTTAATTAAAATATAAGTATAATAATTAAAATTGGTTTTTATTGAAAAAAAAATCCAAATCGAATAAAAAACTAATAAATATTTTAAAACAAACATTAAAAATAAAAAAACCTTGATTTTTGTGTAGTTTTATGTTATATTAAAGATATATCGAATAATTTTTCAAAAACCATGTCCACCCGAATCAAAATGAATTCGAAAAATTTGCAGGAGAAATTTCCTGAGGTTTATAACGGACTTTTTTCCAAATGTAATATAGTTGTGTCTGCTCCATGTGTTTTTCACTGGGCAGGGGAATACACGATGAATTTTGGTGGTCCTTCTCTTAGCCAAAAGCTCCCTTTTAGAATCTATGTTGGTATAGAAATGATAGGTAAAAAAGGAGAAATTAGACTGGGAGATTTTATTTTATTTACCCAATCAAGTAAACATTTTAAAGATTGCTCTTACGCTTCACAAAAAGAATATTATAATATTAAATTTTTAAATAATATAAAAAATAGAGTGTGTGAATTAAATGGTGGTGATAAAGATTTTGATGGTTTTATCATTCATACTATCTTCGAAGGGCCTCGAAATGTAGGGCTCAACACAAATTCTGCTTTTTTATTGGCTACATTTACAGCAATTTCCTTGCTTTATAAAAAAATAGATCTCGAAGATTACAACAACGCTCAAAAAATGAATTTAGAAAATCTTATAGATTTTGATAAATTTAATTATATTTTGCGCGAAACATGGAAAATGAATATTGATGCAAACGATGGGATATCTTCTGGTGCTAGCATTTTTAACTCAATGGTAAATTCTGAATACCCAATACTTTATTGGTCTCAGAAAGTTGATAAAAATGACGACATATCATCAATAAAAAAAGGTATTAATTGCCCAAAAGAAGAAATTGATAATATAAAATATTGGGCTTACGATATAGGAAAAATGTTTAATTTGGAGAAAACACCTATCTGGAATGTCGACATCAGTATGCTTTATCCAGGCAGGGATAAGCCAATATCTAGAGTTTCTCGTTCAATTTGTAATGTAGAAAATTATCTAAAACAAACCCTGGACTTTACAAAAAATAACTTTTCAAAAATAAAAGATGAAAAAGAATTATCATCTTTTTTCAAAACTCTACAAAAAGGTGATGCTGAAAAAATTCGTAGAAAATATAGTGACTTTTTGTCATATATTACAGTAGATATAGTAAAATCTCTAAAAGAAACCTATTCACAGGACTCTGATTCATCATTCTTGAACCTAGTTAATTCAATAAATAACTATAATAATATGGTTTATTTTTTGAATAATCGCTCAGAATTAGTTGATATGGTTTGTGATTACATAAAAAATAGATTCAAAGATGATATAAATACCATTGGTATAGCAACAAAGGTTTGCGGACTAGGAAAAGGTGGTGATGTTCTGGTTGCCTCACAATATTCCAGTAGTTTACCAAACACCATTTATGAATTAAGAGAAGAAATTATTCGTCATACAAAAACAGAATGCTTTTTAGATTACCTTTCTTGGGAAGATGGTTTTGGTAAAGAAGGCTTAATAGTCGAACAATTCACAGATGAAAATCTATATTCTAAATTTATATCCAGAGATGTTGTGAGTTTATCAAAAATAGATAAAGAAGGAAATCTAATCAATAGCATTATGAAAAAAGATAAATTTGATCAAGAAAAAGAAAGCATTGATGTCCTTTTAGATATTGTAAAAAACAATATTTTTATAAATGGAGAGGCTATGACATCTAAAGAAATATATTCAGCTAGATACACCATAGAATTCTTAAATATTTTATTAAAAAATAAAAACAAAGAAGTCTCAAACAAAGAATTACCAAGATCCTCTTATAGTACCAATAGAAATGAATTTCAAGGAAAAATACTTGTTCCACTGCAAAAAGAAATAAAAAAGAGAACCGGAAGAGACCTAGTTATTAATATTAGCGGTACAGCTGATAATTTTAAATTGAAATTAAAAGATACAAACTGTAATATATGCTTTTTGGAAAAAGTGTTTTAATAAAAAATGAAAAATATATTTGAAAATCCTAAAAAATATCTCGAGGAAATATTAGAAAAAAATATCTTTCCTAAAAAAGAAATAGAAAAAGTGATTTCTGATCACGATGGTTTATCTATGATTTGTGCTTGGATAACAAAAAAATGCCCTCTTTCTTGTGAAAAATGTTTTTTTAAATCAAATATGGACACCTCTGGAATGATAGAAGAAGAACATACTCTAACAGATGAAGGGATTAAAAAATTAATAAAATTTGCCAGTGATTCAAATAGTGGTTATCTAATGCTTAGCGGTGGGGGAGACCCAATGATTTTTCCAGAAAAAGTTAACAATATTATAGAAAAAACAAAAACAAAGAGAATAGTAGTTGTAACTAGTGGTTTTTGGGCAAAAAGCATAGAGAAATCGGAAAAAATCATTGATTCCATGTACAATGCCTTGAAAAAAAGCAAAACCAATGATGACAAAAAAGTCATACTCAGAATAAGCGTAGACAGATACCACAGTGATTCATTGGGAGGAATTGATCCGTATATAAATATAATAAAAATATTTAATGAAAAATATAAGAAAACACCTGATTTCAAACTAATGATACACACTATGAAGGGGGATATGGTTATTTGGGATGTGGCAGAAAAAATAAATGGCAAAATATTAATTGGCGAACAAGGAGAATCAGATAACAGAAAAGTAATAAAAATAGTTCCACAAAAAGCAATTTTTAAAATAGATTCTGATTATGAAATAGAAATTGGAATCTCAAAGTTATTTTTATCAGATCTTTTGGTTGATCTCAGAAAGCCTTATTCAAACTCCGTAAAAGAAGCTGTAAAAGTATTAACCGAAGATATGGAAAATAGCGAACAAGATAATCCTAGTTACATTCAAAATGCCAATGGCAAGAAAGGATTGGATTTTTGGGTTGATTATAATGGAAATGTGACTACATGGTTCAACCAAGATTGGAATAATCTATTTAATTTATATACAGACAAATATAAAAATATCGTTTTAAAAACATTTTCATCCCCAATTAGTGCTAGATTTATTAAAAAAGGATACCAATATAGAAATGGAATAGTTAATGAAGTAAACCCAAAGGCACTTTTGAGGTCACAAGCCATAAACCTCCGAGATTATGCTGGAGCTTTTTTGATCGAAGAAGACAAAACAAAACTTTACTATGCCATTCGATCAATTCAAGACTATATTTCAGATTTTATTTTAAATAAAAAAGATATAGAGATTTATTCTCCTGAAATTCAAGAAGCTATTTTATCAGAAAAAACAGACTTAATAGAAATGTATCACAAATCCAAATACGATATAACAAACCAATATTTAATTGGGCAAAAATTTAACAAAGAAAAATGGGAAGATTTCCTAAAGCTCATAAAATTGGGACATTATGATATTAGTAGAGAAAATCTCAAAAATTCTTTAAAAATATATAACGAAAAAACCGGAAATAACAAAGAAATTGATGATTTTAATATTGAAGGGGATAGCAAAGAATATATTAGATTTCACAAAAGAATATCATTTATGAAACCAGAATCGCTAGAGTATTGTAAAAATAAATCAAAAAAGAATGAAAAAATTAGTCATTAACGCCCATACCCATTTGGAATTTTCAGATAGAGGTTATTTGTACCCCTCAAAAACTATGGAGTTTACCAATCTTTTAAGAAAAGTGGTAAAAACCAACCCTCCAAGCGACAGCAACAGTTATAAAAAATCTTGTGAATTGGGGGTGAAAAAATTATTAGAGTGCGGGACAGATATCGTTTGTGATGTATCAAAAACAGGGTATAGCGTAGAACCACTAGTAAAAGCTGGCCTAAGCGGGATCGTTTACATCCAGTTTTTAGGTGAAAATATAGAAGCAGCTAAAGAAAAATTTAAAAAAGTTAAAAATAAAATAAAAAAAGCAAAAAAAATAGCAAAAGGTTCAAATATAGAAATAGGGTTTTGTTTGCATGCGCCTTATTCAATTAACCAGCTTATGTGGAAACCGGTTTTGAAATATTGCAAAAAAAACGGGTTACCAATCTGTATACATGTTGCTGAATCACCAGCAGAGAGGGAGTTGTTCACTAAAGGAACGGGGAAATTAAGAAAAATAGAAAGAGATTTTGAGCTCACACCAATAAATTGTCCAAAATTAAGTCCCATAAAATACTTAGAAAAAATGGGTGTATTAAAACTTCGACCGCTTCTAGTCCATGCAGTGCAAGTTGACGATGAAGATATTGAAATAATAAAATCTAGCGGATCAAGTGTTGTTCATTGCCCTAGATCAAATACAGCTCTTCAATGTGGTAGAATGCCCCTAGAAAAATTTATCAAAGCCGGCATAGATATATATTTCGGAACTGATTCTCTAATGTCCTCACCATCTTTAGATATCAATGATGAGGTAAAATTTGCTCTCAATATACACAAAAGAAAGGTCTCAAAAGAAAAAATCAAAAAAATAGCCGAACAAGAAATATTTACCTACTAAAATCCGAGAAAATCTCGGATTTTTTTATTTCCTTTTTCCGTTTTTTCTTATTTTATTTCGATAAAATGGTTATATGAACATTAACAGTTCATCTAAATCGGTCTATAAGACCAAAACCTAAGGAGGTTCATGACAATGGGCAGAAAAAACAAGAACTACACCTACAAGCCAAGCATGTTTGGCTTCGGTACGGTAAGACATCACAGAGACGGTGGGGAGGAACACAGGTACAAAACCAGAGATCTCCTGGGAAATCCGGTAACCGAAATCACCGGAAGAAACGGCAGAACATCACGCGAATCCATCGAAAGGGGTCTATTCGGGACTGCCGAACCGACCATTAGAACCTTTCATTCGAACGGCAAGGTAACAAGGAGACCCCTGAAATAACCACCAAAAACACCAATCTTTACTATGAGCATTCATCAAGAATGCTCATTTTGTTTACTTTTATTTTTATTAACCAAAATCTCTCTTTTGTGCTAAAATATCTTCATGACTCAAAATCAAGCTCTCACAATTCTCAAAACCGGTGCAAATGTATTTCTCACCGGAGAACCAGGTAGCGGTAAAACATACACAATCAACGGATATGTGAATTATTTGCGTTCTCATGGGATTGAGCCTGCTATTACCGCATCAACAGGAATAGCTGCTACTCATATTGGCGGAATGACAATTCATTCTTGGAGCGGAATTGGTGTTAAAAATAGATTATCAAAAAGTGACCTACATAATATTATTACAAATGAATACGCAAAGAAAAGAATCGAAAACGCCTCCGTTTTAATTATTGATGAAGTTTCAATGTTACCACCCGAAACACTAGATATGGTTGATTTGATTTGTCGTGAAATAAAAGGAAATCAAGCTCCTTTTGGAGGAATACAAGTAGTATTGGTAGGGGATTTTTTCCAACTTCCTCCGGTTGTTAAAAAATCAATTGATGAATACTCACAAGATGCACTTTTTGGTCAAATTAAATCGCGCTTTGTTTACGGAAGCGATGTTTGGGAAAATGCCGAATTAGTCACTTGTTATATTACCGAGCAATATCGCCAAGATGATGATATGCTAACTTCGATATTATCAAAAATCCGTAGCAATTCATTTGGAGCCGATTCATTGGCAAATATAAAGAAAAGAAGAGTAGATGCAATCAAAACTCCCGAATATATACCTAGACTTTTTTCTCATAATGTCGATGTTGATATGGTAAACAATCAAATGCTAGCCAAAATTCCTGGAAAAACAAGGGTTTTCCCTATGATTACAAAGGGACACGAAGCATTGGTTGCAGTGATGAAAAAGGGTTGTTTATCTCCAGAAAATCTTCAATTAAAAATAGGTGCTTCAGTTATGTTCACCAAAAATAGCCCAAAAGGGGATTATGTTAATGGGACACTTGGAATAATAGAAGGTTTTAGCCACGAAAATGGTCTACCAATCGTAAAAATCAGGAATGGACACAAAATCGAAGCGTCTTATGCCGATTGGACAGTAGAGGAAGACGGAAAGGTAAGAGGCAAACTCACTCAGATTCCACTGCGTCTAGCCTGGGCAATCACAGTCCACAAAAGCCAAGGTATTTCTCTGGATGAAGCTGTAATGGACCTCTCTAGTGTCTTTGAATTTGGACAAGGGTATGTAGCTCTATCTCGTGTTCGAAGATTATCCGGAATACATATCTTGGGTTGGAATGAAAAAGCCTTTCAAGTAAACCCTGAAGTACTGGAAAAAGATAAAGAATTTCGCCTAGAATCAGAAAATTCAGAAAAAGAATTTTCTACTTTGCCAGAAGAAAAATTAAAAAAAATGCACGAAGAATTTATTTTATTTTGTGGCGGGAGTATTAATATTTCCACTATTAAACCAAAAAAGAAAGGTAAAAAACCATCTACATATGACCTAACCTTTGATCTTTGGAAAAAAGGTGAGGGGATAGAAGAAATTGCAAAAAACAGAGATATGAGCGAGAAAACTATCTTTGGTCATATAGAAGAATTAGTAGAAAAAGGAAAAATTAAAAAAGATGAATTGATGCGTATAGTACCAAAAAAACTATTAGTAGATTTACCTAAAATACACACTACATTCAAAAACCTAGAAACAGACAGATTAACTCCCGTTTTTGATAAATTAAAGGGCAAGTATTCTTATGACGAATTGAGATTGGCTAGAGTATTAATGGAATAATTGTTATAATAATATTCTAAAGTATCAAATAATTATTAGTTATGCCCAAAAAACGCAGCAAAAATCCAGATTTACTTTTTTCAGATGTAATAAAAGAGAGAACGCCTAAGGTTATTGATTATTACACGAAAAATAAAAAAAATATACCTCATTTAGACAGAGTCACTTTGATTGTGACGCATCGCTGCAATTATAGATGTACTTACTGTAACGGCCCACACACCGGATTTAATAAAGATAGACTCGAAGAAAAAAAAGAGATGTTAAAAAAAGATTTGAATTTTGAAGATTTTAAAAAAATGATTTCAGATTGGTCAGATGTGGGGCTTACTCAAATTCATTTTACTGGAGGAGAACCAACCCTAAATAAAGACCTTTTAAAAATGGTGAGATTGGCTTCAAAAAAGGGTATTTTAACATCTATCACAACCAATGGTTCCGCTAATAAAAAACTTTATAGTAATTTAATTAAGTCAGGTATGACAGAAATCAGAATTTCAATCGATGCCGGAGAGGAAAAAGATTATGATCATATTGTCGGAGTAAAAAAACATTTTCCAAAAGTCATAGAAAACATCAAAGAAATTGTCAGAATGAGAGACAGGGAAAAAGAAGATGTTTTTCTGGTCTTTAATAGTGTAGTAGGTAAAATAAATCTAGAAAAAACCAAAGACTTTTTAAAATTTCTTATCTCTCTCAAACCAAATGATATTAAAATATTAGTTGTTTCCATGGAAAGAGATGAGATTTCAAAAAAGAAATCTAAAGAATTTATTGATGAACTTAATGGTTTAATAAAAGGATACCCAAAAGATCAATTTGTTTTGTTAAGAGACAAAATATCCAAAATGTTTGACCCAAATGCTCAGGGACTAAAAGACAATAAAACACAGAAAGTAATGGAGCATTGTTTTGTCTCGGTTACAGAAAGAACTCACACCCCAAGCCACTATTATCCTTGTTCTATTTATATTCGCGCTTTTGGAAAACCGATTGGAAAAAATACAGACTCTTTTGAAATTCAACAAGAAAAATTATTAAATTTCGTAAAAAATAATGATTGTAGGATAGACTCTATTTGCAGTAGAATTTGCACCAATTGTTGTAAAATATATAATAACCATGTCAATAAAGAATTAAAAAAATGGAAGAAAAAAACAAAGAAATAATAAAAATATTAGATATACCAATTAATCCAGTTAACTTTTTTGAGGCACTCAAAACCATTGAGGATTTAATTGGTGATGGTAAAAAACACCAAGTAGCCACAGTGAACCCTGAATTTATTATTCATTCATTAAAAGACAAAGAATTTAAAAAAGCCCTTTTAGAATCATCTTTAAACACAGCTGATGGGATCGGGATAATATGGGCTGCGAAGTTTTTAAAACTTCGCAAAATTTCAAATTTTAAATTTAAAATTTTAAATTTTGGTAAACTATTTATTTCACTTGCAGCAATTATTTTCAACCGCAAATGGTTATCTAGCGAGATCCCAGAACGCGTTACTGGAGTTGATCTGATGTGGGAACTAGCCAATCAAGCTCAAGAAAGGGGCTGGAAAATATTCTTGCTCGGAGGATCCGAAGGAGTAGCTATCGAGGTGGCTGAAAAATTAAAAACTTTATATCCTAGAATACAAATAGTTGGGGCCTATGCTGGAAGCCCCAAAGAAGAGGGGGTAGCGGAAAGAATAGCTAAAACAAAACCCGATATTTTATTTGTTGCTTTTGGCAGTCCAAAACAAGAAAAATTTATTCATCAAAATCTAGATAAATTGGGTTCAAAAGTAGTTATTGGAGTGGGGGGATCTTTTGATTTTATTGTTGGTAAAGCCAAGAGAGCACCAAAAATATTCCAAAAACTAGGTATAGAATGGGTTTGGCGTCTCTTGAGACAACCAAAAAGAATAGGAAGAATATTTAATGCTTTCCCTTATTTTGTTTGGAAAGTATGGAAAAGTAGATATTTACTATAAATGCTCTGTTTTTAAATATTTTTATTTACACAATTATTTTATTATGATATAATTTGATAAGTTTTTGTATTTTAAAAAAAATCTTGGAGGTGTATAAAGACATGGAAGAAAGGACAGAAGGAGAGAAGGGCGCAGTTCAACCCAAAATCATGGTAATCGGAGTAGGTGGCGGAGGTTGCAACACAATTTCCAGACTTAAAAAATCAGAATCCAAAGGAGTTTTTCTGGTCGCAGTCAACACTGATATTCAGGTCTTGAGTGGAATAACCGAAGAGGGCATCAAAAAAATCCAAATCGGACCCAACGAAACCGGCGGTCTTGGCTGCGGTGCTGACCCCAAATTGGGAGAACGCGCCCTAGAAGAATCAAAGGCTGAAATAATAGAAATACTCGAAGGAATGGATATGGTTTTTGTCGCCGCTGGAATGGGTGGTGGCACCGGAACAGGAGCAGCACCACAGATAGCCAAGACAGCAAAAGAAATGGGTATTCTTACTATCGGAGTGGTTTCAAAACCTTTTTCTTTCGAAGGCAAAAGGCGCGAAAAAAATGCCCAAGAAGGAATCAAAAAGATGCGAGAAAACACCGATTCCATCATCATCCTACCCAACGAAAAACTGATTGAGCTGAATTCGGGCGAAAGATGTATGTCCCTGGAAGAAGCTTTTGAAGAAAGTGATCGAGTTTTGGGTAATTCCATCATGGGAATCACAAACCTCATTACTCAAAAAGGACAGATCAATCTTGATTTTGCAGATATCAAGGCCGTACTCAAAAATGGCGGTGACGCTTTTATCGGTTTTGGTAAAGGTGAGGGTGAAGAAAGAGAAATTCAGGCTAGCGAAGCTGCTACTCAAAACATCCTGACCGAATGCCAAATCAGTGGCGCGAAGAGAGTAATCTACAACATCGTCGGCAACAACATCTCGGTTCAAGGTATCCAGAAAATCGGAGATACTATCCGCGAATTGGTTGACACGGATGCCAATCTGATTTTGGGAACAGCTCCGAATCAAGAAAATGATCAGATAGAAATCACCATTATTGCCGCCAGTTGTTGGGATGAAGAAGAGAAAGAACCCGAAGAAAAAAACCAACCCCAAGATGAAAAAGTTGATAAAGTCGTGGATCACAATATTGAGACTAGCCGAAACGGCACGGGATCCGAAAAAAAATCGGGTGGCGAACTGACTCTTCCTGGTTTCCTACAAAGACCCGAATAAGACAAATATTCCTAGATATTTTCAAAGCCAAAAATATTCCCCCATAAGGGGGATTTTTATTTGACACAAAAAAATAATTGTTGTAAAATAAACATATAAAATGATGATTTTAATATTTATAGAGTAAAAATACTCTATTTTTTTGTTTTTAAAAATAATAAAAGAAAAAATTTATACCATAAATATTATATAGTAGAATTTTTTCTTAGAGGAGAAATTTTACGAAAGCTGGAGCAAATAAGGCGATGGCCTTAGATGCGTAAGTTGGAGTAAAATTGCGACGAATGAACCAAGAATTTATTTACGCTTTGAACCAAATCGCAGAAGAAAAAAAGATAGACAAGGGTGCGGTTTTGGAAGCAACCGAAGCAGCTCTAGCTGCTGCTTATCGTAAAGATTATGGAAAACCAAGCCAAATAGTAAAATGCCAAATCGACCCCGATAAAGGCAAGACTACTTTTTGGATGGAAAAAAATATTGTAGAGGAAGTAGCTGATGAAAATAGCGAAATCACTATAGAAGACGCAAAAAAAGAAGTAAAAGAAAAAAAAGCTGAACTAGTAGGTGGTAAGAAATTTGAAATAGAAGGAGCTATTAAATATGACTTACCAACTCATGAAGATTTTGGTAGAATCGCTGCTCAGACCGCAAAACAAGTGATAATCCAAAGATTAAAAGAAGTAGAAAGAGAAACCGTCTTTAATGAATTTAAAAACCTTGAAGGAAAAATGGTTAATGGCGTAATACAACAGATAGAAGGAGGGAATGTAGTAGTTGACTTAGGGCGCATCAACGGGATAATGTTTCCATCAGAACAAATAACGGGTGAATATTATAGGGTTGGCCAAAGAACAAAAGTAATTTTAAGCAAAGTAGAAAAAACAAATAAAGGATCACAAATATTGGTCAGCCGAGCTCACGAAGATCTAATTCGTTATCTTTTTATGATAGAAGTTCCAGAAATAGAAGCTGGGACAGTTGAAATAATGGGAATAGCCAGAGAAGCAGGCGTTAGAACCAAGATGTCCGTAAGAGCCTTACAAGAAGGTGTTGACCCTGTTGGTTCGTGTGTTGGCCAAAGAGGAACTCGCGTTCAAGCAGTATTATCTGAAATTGGCAACGAAAAAATTGATATCATACTTTGGAGTGAAGACCCGGAAACTTATATAATAAATTCTCTTTCTCCGGCAAAAATCGAAGAAGTAGTAGTTGATAATAAAACCAAAGAAGCTATGGTTTATGTTGATGCCGAACAACTATCATTGGCTATTGGTAAAAATGGTCAAAATGTGAGATTAGCTTCAAAACTAACTGAATGGAAAATAGATGTTTTAGATATTGCAGAAAAACCTATAAAACAAGAAAAAAAGAAATTAAAAAAAGAAGAAACCAAAAAACCAAAAGAAGATGAGGTTGAGGAAGAAAAAGAAGAAAAACCAACCAAGAAAAAAACCGTGAAGAAAAAAAAAGAAGAAAAACCCAAAAAGGTCACTAAAAAAAAGACTGAAGAAGAAAAAGAATAAAAGATTAAATGAATATTAAAAATACCCATTACAAATGGGTATTTTTAATTTAACAAAAAACTTAACAACTAAACTATTCAGCTTCAGACAAAACGCCAAATACTCTCAAAAGGAGTGTTTTTTTATTACTTGACATGTTTTTGGGAGGGTATTATAATTATATTAGCACTCGCGTGAATAGAGTGCCAGATATATTAAAAACATAAACAAAAATATTAATTAGTACTTATAAAAAACATGTATAATGTATTATGTATTAAGGAATTAAATTATAATTAAATCTTCATAATAACATAATACTTAATACATTATACTTTATACTAAAAATATAAAGGAGGATTTTTATGAATAAAAATTATAATGAAAACCCAAATTCAACACCCTTTGATCGTTTTAGTGAAAATGCTAAAAAAGTTTTAGCAGTGGCTCAAAATATATCTGAAAAAACCGGAAATCAATTTATAGATACAGAACAGGTACTTTTAGCCATGCTTCATGAAAAAATCAGCCTAGCAAATGACATTCTAGCTAGTTTTGGTGTCACCTATAATGATATAGAAATAGCTTCTAATTTTTTCTCAAATGTAGATAATTTTGGTAATGGTCGTCCGGAGATTTCAAACGATTTAAAAATTGCCTTACAACAATCCGTTGTAGCAGCAAAACAAAGTGGAAATTTTCAAGTTGGATCAGAACACTTACTTTTTGGTATATTATCTGATTCTAGGTTTTCTGCTTATCAATTAATTCGTAATATTGATATTGATCCGGAAAAAATTAAAAATCAATTAAAATCAATGTTCCAAGAAGGATTTAAAAATTCTCAAGAAATAGCGAGAGAAAATGAGGAAAACAACCAAAAAAATAATAAAAATAGTATGCTTTCAAAATACGCTATCGATCTAACTCAAGAAGCTTTGGATGGAAAGTTGGATCCAGTTATTGGTCGCGAAAAAGAGGTTGAAAGATTGATACATATACTCTCGCGCAGAACAAAGAATAATCCTGTTTTAATTGGTGACCCAGGTGTAGGTAAAACAGCTATTGTCGAAGGATTAGCTCAAAAATTAGCCAAAAATGATGTTCCATTAAAATTAAAAAATAAAAAAATTTATTCTCTAGATCTTGGCTCAATGATAGCTGGGACTAAATTTCGTGGCGAATTCGAAGATAGATTAAAAAAATTAATCACTGAACTTGAGAAAAAACAAGATTCTATTTTATTTATAGATGAAATTCACACTATTATTGGTGCAGGAGCAGCAGAAGGTGCAATGGACGCAAGCAATATGTTAAAGCCAGCACTTTCTAGGGGTAAAATCACCTGTATAGGTGCAACCACTATGGATGAATATCGTAAAAACATCGAGAAAGACGCTGCTTTCGAAAGAAGATTCCAAACTATTATCGTTGATGAACCAAGTATGGAAGATACTATAAATATTTTGACAGGTATTGCTCAAAATTATGAAGATTTTCATCAAGTGATTATAGAAAAAAACGCAGTCAATCTAGCTGCCAAACTTTCACATCGATATATTTCAGACAGATTTTTACCAGACAAAGCGATTGATCTTATTGATGAAGCAGCCTCAGCTGTAGTTATTAAGGAAAAAGTAGGGGAGGATGAGTCTATAAAAAAATTAGAAACCAAACTAGAAAACACCATTCTAGGAAAAAACCAAGCTATAACAAATCAAGATTTTGAGTTGGCCGCAGAACTTCGAGATCAAGAAAACTTTTTGAAAGAAGAAATTGAAAAAATAAAACTAGCCAAAAAAGAAATACCAAGAGAAAAAAGAGTTTTGGTAAAAAAAGAAGATATTGCTCAAGTTGTCAATCGTTGGACGGGTATCCCGATTTCAAAACTAATGGAAGATGACAAAGAAAAATTCTCAAAACTAGAGGATATTTTGAGAAAAAAAATAATCGGTCAAGATGAAGCTATTCAGTCTATTGCTCAGGCTATCCGTAGATCTAGATCCGGAATAGCCAACCCAAACAGACCAATTGGATCTTTTATTTTTTTAGGTCCAACAGGTGTAGGAAAGACAGAATTAGCCAAAGCCCTATCTAGCGAAATTTATGAGAAAAACGATGCTTTAATAAAAATAGACATGAGCGAATTTATGGAAAAACATAATGTTAGTCGTCTAGTCGGAGCCCCAGCTGGTTATGTTGGATATGAAGATGGGGGAAAATTAACCGAAGCAGTTCGAAGAAAACCATACTCCATAATTCTTTTTGATGAAATAGAAAAAGCGCATCCAGAAGTATTTAATCTTCTTTTACAAATAATGGAAGACGGTTATTTAACTGATGCAAAAGGAAGAAAGGTGGATTTTCGCAATACAATTATAATTTTAACTTCAAATATTGGTGTTAGTGAATTTACTAATATCGCAACACTGGGTTTCAAAGCTGATGAAAAAGAAAGTAAAACACTAAAAGAAAAATACAACGAAATGAAATCCCAAGTTTTAGAAGAAATAAAAAAGAAATTTAAACCAGAATTTTTGAACCGTCTTGATAAAATAATAGTTTTCCAACCACTAGGTCAAGAAGAAATAGAAAAAATAACCAAAATTAATTTAGAAGAGTTGTCTCAAAGAACAAAAAAAGAAAAAGATATTAATGTTAAATTTAGTAAAAAATTGGTTGAATGGATTTCAAAAAATGGTTTTGATGCTGAATACGGAGCACGCCCAGTCAGAAGATTAATCGAAAATGAGATAGAAAACTTATTGGCAGAAAAAATAATCACTGGAGAAATAGCAGAAGGGGATGAGGTAAGGGTGGACTTTGTGGGTGGAAAAGTTGTTTTAGGGAGCAAGAAGGAGTTGGTTAGGAAATGATAAAAACTATCCAAGTTGGCCCACTCGAAACAAACTGTTATCTCATTGAATTAAACGGGAATGGTATTTTAATTGATCCAGGTGATGAACCGGACAAAATTTTATGTGAAATAGGAGACAAAAAAATTGATTTTATTATCCTAACCCACCTACATTTCGACCACATCGGGGCAGTTTCAGAGGTAAAAAAAGCAACAGGCGCAAAGGTTTTATGTAGCGAAAAAGATTTGGAGATTTTGGATGAAAATTTATTGAAAAAGGATGAAATAGATGGTTTTTTAGAAACGAATCATGAATTAAATTGTTTAAATGGTTTTATGTTTAAATGTTTATTTGTTCCTGGCCACACCCCCGGCTCTATCTGTCTCTATTTTCCTGAACAAAACACCCTCTTTTCCGGCGATACCATCTTCCGCGGTTCTATCGGCGTAACCCATTTCAAGGGTGGTGATTTTGCTGATCTCAAAAAATCTATAGAAATAAAATTATTTACTCTCCCAGATGATACTCGTGTCTACCCAGGGCATGGAGACGATTTTATATTGGGAGAATATAAAGAAGAAATTACACGGGTTTTAATTAATTCTATGTAGTCAAATCATTCGTAGGGGTTTGATTCATCAAACCCTGTAAACAAACAAAAATAAGGGTTTAATAAATTAAACCCCTACAGACCAACTTTTAACCCCAGAAAACAAAAAACCCGCCTTTTATGAGAGGGCGGGATTATTGATTGTCTTTAAATAAGATTTACAAAGGAACTGTAGCCAGCCAGGGAATTTCTTTTCGAAGCCTTTCTCTTATTTCCATACCCTTGAAAGCGCAAAAGTGGCTAAAAGCCTTTGGTTGAGGCTTGTTTGATGTATCGCACACAATTCTTTTGCCATCAACAATGTAGATAATCCTCAATTGAAGATTCTCAAAATTATAAGCAACTAATTCTTTGTCGGGTAGACTCTCAAGGATCTTCTGCGCTTTGATATAGGCTTCGGCATCCGGTATTGACTCAATATCTTTAACCAGATTAATAAACTCATTTGTTTCTATTTTTTCATCCGCCGCTTTGACTTTACCGCCAAATTTATTGCAACCGGAAAAGAAAAAACAAGAAAGTGAGAGAGATAGAAATACCAGCAAAAACAGGGTGTTTTTTTGATTTTTCATGTGCGTCCCTCCTGAATTTTTTCCTAAAAAGGATAACTAGATTTTAATATATATTGTATATAAAGTCAAGTCTTTTATTATTTTTGTTTGTATTTAAAGTAAATAGTTTGACTAATATTGATTATTATAATAAAATCAATCTAAGTAATTTTACCTTAAAAAGGGGGTTATATTAATGTTTTGGAAAAAAATTCTAATGGTTTTTCTAATTGTTTTTTCTCTTGAATCTCTTTCGCTAGCTGGTCAGGAAGAGAAAAAAGAAATAAAAAGTACTAATATTGTAGTAATGGGTGATTCTCTGGCTGATGGTATCTGGATGATTTTGAGAGAAAAAGTAAAGGGTAATAAAGAAATAAAATTAACTCGTTACACAAAAGTTTCAAGTGGGATTTGTCGGATTGATTTTTATAACTGGGTAGAAAAAACTAGAGAGCTTTTCAAAAAGCAAAAAGTAGATATTCTAATTATTTTTATTGGCGGAAACGATAAACAATCTTTTCGTCTTGCCAGCAAAACATGGGTTCATTACAACCAAAAACAAGATTGGATTTTGGCTTATGCAAAAAGAGCCATGGAAATAAAGGATATTATTGAAAAAAATAAACCTTATGTTTTTTGGGTTGGTTTACCCAGTATGCGATCAAAACCAATGAACGACCATGCCTTGAGAGTAAACTCTATTTACAAATCATTAGAAGACGAGGATAGATTTCGATATATATCTATTTGGGATCTAACTACCGACGAAAAAGGCTTGTATCAGGCAAGTAGAAAAAATGAAAAAGGAGTTTCAAAGGGACTGAGATCGGGAGATGGGGTGCATTTTTCTACCTTTGGGAACGCTCTAGTTACCGACAGAGTCTACCAAGAAGTGATAAAAATAATTAATTGGAAAAAAATAGAGCCCGAAATACTTTCAAAAATATTCAAATAAACCGGATTATTTCCGGTTTTTTTAATTAAAAAGAAAAATATAATACTATAAAACTTTAATATATTATTGTCAATACTTTTCTAAATTTAATAAAATTTTTTACCTAAACAAAGCCAAATAAAAGTAGGTTGATTTTTGGTTTTTTTGTGATACCATAAGGAAAACAAAAATAAAAACAAAAAATAATAAATAATAAAGTAAAAATCTATATAATAAAAATACATAAATAGGATTTTTACTTAGAGGAGAAATTTATGGAGTGCTTGAAGAAAAATTTTTAAACCAGATATTTAAAAATTTTGCGAAGAGCACAGAGTAAATTACGACGAAATGCCCAAAATACAACAAACCAACAAAATCAAAGGTACTCGCGATGTTATGCCTGATGAGTCCTTGTATTGGAATTATGCTTTAAATGTTACTGAGGAGGTAGTACTTTCAGCCGGAGTAGATAAAATTGAAACACCTATCTTGGAAAAATTTGAAATTTATGAAAAAATCTTCAAAGATGAAAATGAGAGTATTTTGAATTCAATTTATTCATTTGAACCAGCAAAGTCAGATGGAAGTAAGAAAAAAAAGGGCTCAAAAGAAGAAGGCACATTTTCACTAAGACCAGAAATAATACCTGGAATAGCTAGAATGTATATTGAAAACAATATGCAATCTTGGACTAAACCGCTATCTCTGTATACTATTGGAAAATGTTTTAAAAATGACAATTCTCAAACAGGCAGAAATAAGGAATTTAACCAAATGGCAGTAGAAATAATAGGTGAAGAAGACCCTATGATTGATGCCAATATAATATCTTTAGCTTGGGATATTACTAGAAAATTAAAAATAGATGACGCTGAAATTCACATAAATTCAATGGGTTGCCCTGATTGCCGACCCAAAATAAAAAAATCGTTAAATGAATATTTTAAAAAGAAACAAAGCAAACTCTGTGATGATTGCAAGAAAAAAATGAAAAAAAATACCATAGGAATATTGGCTTGCAAAAACGAAAAATGCCAGAACACTATTGCTTCAGCCCCACTTTCAATCGACAATATTTGTGACGATTGCAAAAAAAATTTTATGTCAGTTCTAGAATACCTGGACGAAATGGGTGTTATTTATAATCTAGCTCCAAATCTAGTAAGAGAAAATGACTACCACAACAAAACGGTTTTTGAAATATCAATTGGTCAAGAAAGAAAACATACATTACTAGGAGGGGGTGGTAGACATGATCATTTGATAGAAAGACTAGGAGGAGAACAAACTCCAGCTATTGGATTGGAAATAAATATAGATCTTTTGGCAGAATACATAAAATCAAACAATATAAAAATCCCAAAAAACAAATCAAAAGTAAATGTATTTATTATACAATTGGGTGAGAGCGCTAAAAAAATAGCCATAAAAAAAGCTAAAGAACTCAGAAAATTAGGTATTTCAACTGGTATAGCTATCGGAAAAGACACAATAAAGGCGCAACTAAAATCAGCTGAAAAAGTCAACGCTCTTTTTTCAATAATAATTGGTCAAAGAGAGGCTGTTACTAATACTTCACTAGTAAGAGATATGCGAGATGGGGTACAAGAAACAATAGAGCTAGACGACCTAAATGTTAGGATATTCAATATGGTTGAGGAAAGAATAAAAGAAGAAACGGAATATACGAAGAAGATGAGGATGAAGAAGTAAAAAAATTTCAAATAACAAATAACAAATTACAAACAAATATCAAATTCTAAAAATCAAATAATTAATTTTGTTCATTGTGATTTAGGATTTGTTTGGAATTTGGTGCTTGCGATTTGTTGTTTATAATAATTGCATAAAAATTAACGATTTTGAAACAAGTGTATTATTATTAAAAATAAAAGATATTAAAGGAGTTCAAAATGGGGAAAAAATCTAGATTAAAATGGGTAAATCGTGAAATGCGAGCCGAAAAATCAGAACAAAAAACAAAAAAGATAAAAAAAGCCATCAAAATATCAGCTTTAACCTTATTGGTTTTGGCTATTTTGGGGAGTGGATATTTTACATGGAATAAATATTATAAAAAAACATCAACCGAAGGAGATAAAAAAGTGGAAAATAATGAAAATATAAACAACCAAATCGCTATTATTGAAACCAATCAAGGAGTAATTAAAATTGAATTATTCAAATCAGAAGCACCTAAAACAGTAGAAAATTTTGTTAAATTGGCTAATGAAGGATTTTATAACGGAGTAAAATTTCATCGGGTAATTAAAGATTTTATGATCCAGGGGGGAGATCCTCTTTCAAAAGATGAGAGCAAAAAAGACCTATGGGGGACAGGGGACCCTGGATACAAATTTGATGATGAACCGGTAAATAGAGATTACAAAAGAGGAATTGTAGCCATGGCAAACAGTGGGCCAAACACCAATGGAAGTCAATTTTTTATTATGCATCAAGATAACCTAAGTCTACCAAAAAGTTACACTATTTTTGGAAATGTTATCGAAGGCATAGAAATAGTTGATAAAATAGCCAATACTCAAACGAATGAAAAAGATCAACCTTTGGAAAATATGACCATTGAAAAAATTACTATCGAGACAAAAGAAGAAAAAATAGAAGCACCAATATTAAACCAGATCCAAAGCGAAGCTCAATCTAGTGGACAACCAGTTCAGATGGAAGTAAGAGATGAAAATGGCAATATAATAGATGTTGGGAATATTGTAACTGAATAAAAAATCACAAATTGCATTTTACAAAAAAGGAGATTTCTCCTTTTTTGTTTTGCATTATTTATTTGATTGTATATAATGTATAATAAAGTTGCAAAATATATTTTAGTATATTTTATTAAAAATAAAAATTTGAAAAACAGAAAGCTTTATATATGTTTATGGGTGATTGCCGTTATTATCTGTATTGCTTTGATTTTGGAATTTTGTGTTCCAGCCTGCTCAGATTTTTTTGAAAAAGCAAAAGCAATTATCTTATAAACGAAACTTTTGTTTCAAAAAAGATTATAGATATAATACATTTTTAATTTTGTTTAAATTATGAACACCCTATTTAATACATTAGTCGCAACCACTCTTATTAGCTCTATCTCCTTGATAGGTGTATTTATCTTGTTTTTTAAAAAAGATATTCTAAATAAAATAGTTATTTTTTTGGTAGCTCTTTCCGCTGGAGCCATAATCGGTGGGGCATTACTTCATTTACTACCAGAAGCAATAATAAATGTGGGTATAGATGAAAAACAGATCTCGAATATTTTTGTATGGCTTATTATTGGTTTTTGTTCATTTTTTGTTCTAGAACAATTTTTGGGATGGCATCATTGCCACAAACATTCCAAAGGAGATCACTGTTCAAAATCAAGCTTACCGACATTGATACTGATCAGCGACGGTATCCATAACGCCATTGATGGTATAATAATAGCTGCTTCTTTTATAGTTAGCATACCAACCGGAATAGCCTCAACTGTTGCGGTTTTATTACACGAAATACCCCAAGAAATAGGTGACTTTGGAGTATTGATTTATGGTGGAATGAGTAGAAAAAAGGCATTGATTTTTAATTTTATTTCAGCCTTGATGGCTATTTTGGGTGGTATAATAGGATATTTTATATTTAATAAAATAGAACCATCGCTTCCTTATGTATTGGCTTTTATGGCAGGGCATTTTATTTATATTTCAGCCTCCGATTTGATACCAGAAATAAAAGAAGGATACAAAAAAGGTCCAAAAAGCTCATTTATTCATTTTTTAGTTTTTATTACAGGAATCACGCTAATGTTTATTTTAAAATTTGTTGAATAAAAATATTAATAAAAAAGGAGAAATATTGTAAATTCATCCAAAATGAAGAAGCAATATTAAAAAAAATGAAGGGATTTAACGCAAACATCGAAAAAGATACTTTAGAGAATTCCAATTTTCGAAAAGTACTTTATACTGGTAAAAACAGCCAATTGGTTTTAATGAGTCTAAAACCAGGCGAAGATATCGGCATGGAAATCCACCCAGAAAATGACCAATTTTTCCGCTTTGAAAAAGGCGAAGGAAAGGCTATTATTGACGGAAATGAATACTCTTTGGCTGATGGATCAGTTATTGTAGTGCCTGCTGGCGCAGAGCATAATATTATAAACACCTCCGATAGCGAGGATCTAAAACTTTATACTATTTATTCACCAGCTCATCACAAAGATGGTATTATACGAGCTACCAAAGAAGAGGCAATGGCAAATGAGGCTGAATTTGACGGAATAACTACTGAATAAAAGTTTATTTTGGAAATAAAATAGTCCCGCCAATGGCGGGACTTTTGTTTGAGAAAAAAATCAATCTTTAATAGATAAAACGCGATAGATAGCAACCAAATCTCCTATGCCTTTAAAGGTCATGCCCTCAATGGCTTCAACTTCAATTTGGTCTTTGATTATCTCATAAGTACTTGGCCAAATCAAAACTTGATTTCCCTGAGCAGCACCATTGAGTCGACAAGCTCTATTTACTGTCTTGCCCAAAGCAGTATAATCAGTACGAAGATCGCAGCCGAATTCACCAACGACAGGATTACCAGTAGCTATACCAACCCCGATTGGGGTTTTAATACCCTTTTTTGACCATTTTTCAAGTAAGTCGTTATGAGCTTGAACCATCTTGAAGGCAGTTTTTACCGCAAGCAAGGCGTGATCTTTTTGATCTTTTGGTGTATTAAAAAGAGCCAGAACAGCATCTCCTACAAATTTATCAACCGTTCCTCCGCAAGAGATAACTGTTTGCGCCATAGTCCCAAGATGCTCGTTCAAAAATTCAGCTAACTCATCTGGGTCAAGTCTTTCAGTTAAAGCCGTGAAGCCCCTGATGTCTGACTCCAAGACCGTAATCTCTCTTCTTTTGGGTTTAACAAGATCGGAATTTGGATCACCCAACATTTCTTCCATAATATCAGCCCCAACAGAACGACCAAGAGCTTTTTTGATCTTTTCTTTATCTAGCCCTTCAAAAATTGCGGTGTCCATCATACTGCCGATAGCCTCGAGAAGTCTTTCGTCATTTTTATTGAATGACTTGCCGTCTTCACGATTAACAGCAGCAATAACACCGATCTTTTGATCCTGCATTATAAGGGGTAAACAGATAACAGAAAGTATCTTTGAGCCACTCCCGCTCCAGTTTTTCAATTCACCATCTTCAAGAGCACTAATGGCTGTATTAATCAAAATTCCTCTATTGGAAGAATATAACTTTGATTTTTCCAAAGTCGTAGCTGCCAAATAAACCTTTCTATTTTTATCATAAAGCAGAATAGCTGAATCTCCGGGAATAATTGACTTTATTTCAGTAGCAACATTCGAAAGCATTTCATCAAAAGGCAAGTGCATGTCACGAATAGTATCGATTCTTTTTATAGCATCGTTAATCTTTTTTTCCTGTGTCAATTCGTCAAGTAATCTCTGCATCTGATAAAACTTACGATTTTGTATGATGGCCGAATCGATATGGTCTTCGACTGATTTCAATAACATCAAATCATCATCGCTAAATGTATTTCTACTCAAAAGAACAATCATCCCAAGTGTTTCTTTTTGAAGTTGAATTAGAGAACCCATAGCACAAATACCATCCTGAAGATGAACGATACCGGAACTTTCTTTTTCCACCGACAGAAATAACTTAAAAGAATCATTCACTTTTTTGGTTTTTTGATTTCGAAGATTATAAAAATAAACTCCAGAAGAAACATCGGGAATGATTTTTTTATCATTGCCTTCCTCTGCTATACTGATAAGACAACCTATAGCTTTACTACCAAATTTATTGAATTTTCTTAACAAACCTTTGGCGATAGCTTCCCTCATTTTTTTAGGCTCTTCTATGCGATCTCTGATATAATCAATCATAGCGATTAATTCTAACTCTCTTTTTAAAAGATAGTTATCTTTTTCCAGCTTTTCTAATTTTCTAGACATCATACCTATTTTTTCCTGGAGCCCCATTTTTTATCTCCTTTTTTTAAGTATCGCCAACTATAGATAGTTGGATTATATAAAATAATACCACAATATAGCTTATTTTTCAATCATTTGATTAATTTATTTGCCTCGTTTTTTAAAAAAGAGTAAAATATTAATAATATTACTTCAAAAGAAAAATGAAGAAAAAACCAGATATCGTAAAAATAGAAAAAAACTTTTCCCAAAAAGAAATAGAAGAAATAAAAAACAAGATTATTAATAGCCAAAAAAGTGAATTCACATCAAAAGAATGGTTTTTGATTATAAAACCAATTGGGAAAAAATATCAAAAAGAAATCAAAGAGTATCTTTTTAAAAAAAATATCAATATAGCAAAAGAATTAAAAACCAAAAGATGGAGGGAAATGGCACTACCTCTTTATATAAAAGATATTTATGACCCATATTTTGAATATGTACTTTATCGCAATGAATTTTTTAAAACTATAGAAGGAGAGGAGGCAATTATACTTTATTTAAAGGGGGTAAAGGATAAAAACCATATTTACACTATAAAAAAAGAAATGAGAAAAATATTTACCGTTCCAAATACTGTTATGATAATAAATAGTATGAATATAGAAAAAAATATGGAAATAAATACTTTTCACATACCAGACGAAGAACATCTAGAAAAAGAACACAAAGTTTTGTATAATTTTTTAAAAGAAAAAATTTAATTATTAAAAATTAATATTACTAATTCAAAAATATGAAAAACTCAACCCTTTATCTTTTATTGGCTATTGCAATCGTAGTTGTAACTTTAATCGTTAGCATCGTGGCTGGATTAAAAAACGATAAAAAAATAGAAAATCAAGAAAGCACAACAAAAACTCAGATAAAAACAAATGAAAAAGGAACTGAAAAAATTTCAATTCAACCAGTAAAAGAAGATAAAAGTGGACAAGACCTAAAAATAGAAACCATAAAAGAGGGAACAGGGGATAGAATAACAAAAGAAGGAGACATGATTAGTGTACATTATACTGGAACACTATTGGATGGAACAAAGTTCGATTCTTCACTAGACAGAAACCAACCATTTTCTTTTGATCTTGGTATGAGCCAAGTAATTAAAGGTTGGGATATAGGTCTTATTGGTATGAAAATAGGAGAAAAAAGAAAATTAATTATTCCACCATCAATGGGATACGGCAATATGGCTGTAGGAGACAAGATACCTGAGAATTCAACACTGATTTTTGAGGTAGAATTAATAGAAATTAAATAATAATAAAAATAAAAAAATGCAAAAAGAAAAAGGGTTTATTAAAACAATAGTAGTTCTGGTTATTTTGGCTCTATTGGTATTTTTTGGTTATTTCGTTTATAAAAATGTTTTAGCTAATAAAGATGATTTATCATCCAAGGGAGTAAAAGAAATAATAAACAAAGCAACTGAAGACACCAAGGCTGGATTGGGGGAAGTAAAGGATAAGGCAATAGAAGAAGCAAAAGAAAGCGCAGCTGATAGCTTGAAAAATAAAATCGATGAAACACTAAAAACCAATTAATGTTTTTTATCAAATCGCCCCTTCTAAAAAGCCAAGGGACGATTTTTTTATTTCAATATGATAAAAATTATCTTATAATTATAATATGAAATATTTAATCAAAAAAAGTTATCTAAAAATGATAGAAAATTCCCTAGAAACAAAAATGTTTCGTAGTTTTTATGTAAAAATAGATGGAAAAGAAAAAGATATTATGGAAAAAGGAAAAAGATCCTGTGCTAATTTTGTTTCTTCAATTCTTTATCTTTTTAAATTAATAAAATCAAACCACGCAACTGTAAAATCAACCTTTGAAGACGCAGTCAGTTGTGGTTGGGAATTAACAAATAAACCAGAAAAAGGGGATTTGGTTTTTTGGGAAGAATTAAAAGGCACTGCTCATGTTGGTTTTTATTGGAATGGCAAAGAAGCTATCAGTAATTCCCCAGAAAAAGGTTTTCCGATAAAACATTCCTTGGATTATGAAGGAAAAAGAAAAATAACCCATATCTTGCATTTTGATTTTGATAAATTAAATAAAAATTAATTCTATTTTAAAGAAATTTCTGCCGCCCCGAGCACAGTCGAGGGGCGGTTTTTTTATTAATATTCTTGCATTTAGAGCCAATTTATATTAAAATGGAAGTATTAAAAATCCAATGTTAGGGGAGGTGATTATATGCCAGTAATCACCGGTATCGATGACCACGGACGCCCATTTTTCAGCTTTCCTTTTGCTGACGGCGAAGACAGAATAACCTTCGTCAAGGGAACGCGGAGAAAATTACATCCGCGAATCAGTATCCGGCGCGGAGTAAAAGGCAAGAACATCTTCACGCCACAAGAAGGCCCAGAGCTACTCGCAAAAAGAGAGGGTATCGAAAGGATTATCGAAATCCTCGAGTGCTTTCGCGCCAATATCACAGACAAAAAAGCGCTCAAGGCTTTGGCTGATGGCGTCGACAACAAAGGACAGTGCTATTTCGATGTAGACCCAGGGATTCGAATCACTCTCGGCAAAGGTAGCTGGAACAAGCCAAAAAGAGCCTTCGTCGTCAACTTTCGCAGCTACATGGAACCAGGCGTGAGCAAGAGAGTCCATCTCGGACCGTCCCTGCCATTCAACACCCCCGAAGAGCAGGAGAATCTGATTCTCGCTTTCCAGCTCACACTTCACTTCCGTTCCTATTGAATCTCTTTTCTAACTCAAGGGAACATTACATCCTCGCGCACCATGCGAGGATTTATTTTTTAAAAAAATCAACATTTTATTTATTCTTTATCTGTAATATAATTTAAAACATAAGATCAATTCATGATTCATAATTCATAATTCATAATTCTTAATTCTACCCTCATGACAAAACTAGAGGAAAACGCCCAAAAATTAATTCAACACCTCGAAAAAGCAGGTTATATGGCTTTTTTTGCCGGGGGATATGTCAGGGACAAAGTAATGAAAAGACCTGTCCATGATATTGATATTACCACCAATGCAAAGCCGGAAAAAATAAAAAAAGTTTTAGAAAAAAATAAAATCAAGTATATCGAGATAGGGGAGGCCTTTGGCGTTATCGCAGCTGTAATACCAAAGAGCAAAAAATCTAATTTTATTTATGAGATCGCGACTTTTCGCCAAGATTTTGGCGTCGAAGACAATCGTCATCCCAAAAAAGTAAAATTCCTTTCCAACCCAAAAGAAGACGCCGTAAGGCGCGATTTTACTATCAACGGACTATTTGCCACAAATAAAAAAATATCAAATATCAAATATCAAATATCAAATCAATATTTAATACCTAATGACCAATTAACAATCATTGACTATGTTGATGGTTTAAATGACATCAAAAGTAAAACTATTAAATTCATCGGTGATCCGAACGAAAGAATAAAAGAAGATGCCCTCAGAATGATGCGCGCTATTCGATTTGCTTGCCAACTTGATTTTCAAATTGAAGAAAATAGTTTTAAAGCAATACAAAGAAATAAAGATTTAATCAAAAAAATATCTTTTGAAAGAATTCGTGATGAATTAAATAAAATTTTATTATCTAATAGACCTAGATTGGGAATAGAATTACTTGATAAATCAGGATTACTTGAATTTATTATACCAGAGTTAATAGAAGGTAAAAAAACCCCACAACCAAAAAATTACCATTTTGAAGGAAATGTTTGGAATCATACGCTTTTAGCCTTGGATAATTTAACCAAAATACCTACCATACTAAAAAGTAATAAGCATGATGAAGCGTTAGCAATCTCAGTACTTCTCCATGATATAGGAAAGCCACCAACTATTATGATGCCATCAGAAACAGGGGATAGAATACGCTTTAATAGCCATGATATAGCTGGGTCAAAATTGGCTACAAAAATAATGCAAAGACTAAAATATAGTGGGGAAGACATAAATAAGGCAAGTTGGTTAATAAAAAACCACATGCTTTTCAGTAATCTTTTCAAAATGAGAGAGGCTAGACGAATTCGCTATCTAACACATCCTTATTTCCCAGATTTGCTTCGACTTTTTTGGATAGACGCCAATAGTTCAATTCGCTCAACACTGAGTGGAAGAGTTTTACCTCCAGAACTTTCCGCTTACAATCGCGGTAAAGCTATTTTGGAAAAAGAAAAATCAAAACCAAAATTACCAAAACCATTATTACGAGGAGATGTTGTAATGAAATTAATGGGGGTAAAAAATGGAAACAAAGAAGTTGGGGAAATACTTCGCGAAGTTTATGACGCTCAACTCGAGAAAAAAGTAAAAACAAAAATAGAAGCTAAAAAAATGGCAGAAAAATTATTGAAGAAAAAATAATTATATATTATGTATAATATATTATGTATAATGTATAATAAATATATAAAAAATTAATTAAAATAAATGAAAGAAAAAACAATTAAAACATTTGCCTTATTCCTTCTTTTTATATTAATTTTAATTAATAGTTTTATCTCCTATACTATATTAAGTTCCATTATCACTGGAAATCTTCCAGATGATGGTGCTATTGGATATTTTATTATTGCACCACCTATTTTAGCTTTTAATATAGGTTTAATAATTTCATTTATATTTATTTTAAAAAATATAAATAAATAATAACACTAAAGATTTAATTATGATAATTAAAAACAAAGAACAAAGAGTAGCTGTTTTTGTAGATGTGCAGAATATGTACTACACAGCTCGTCATCTTTACCAATCAAAAGTAAACTTTGGCGCAATTCTAAAGGAAGCTGTTGTTGATAGAAAACTTATTCGAGCTATAGCTTATGCTGTAAAAGCTCAAATGCCAGAAGAGGGTTCTTTTTTTGACGCTTTACAAAAAAGTGGCTTTGAAGTAAAAACAAAGGATTTGCAGGTTTTTATTGATGGTACCAAAAAAGCTGATTGGGATGTGGGTATTGCTATGGATATTATAAAAATGGCACCTGGGATAGACTCTGTAATATTGGTTAGTGGAGATGGGGATTATATACCACTAGTAGAGTATTTACAAAATCATGGTAAAAGCGTAGAAATAGTTTCTTTTGGAAGAAGTTCAAGCCAAAACTTAATTAACAAATCTGATGATTTTCTGGATTTAGACAAAATAACTAAAAAAATTCTTTTAAAATTTAGTGAAAAAAGAATTATTAGAAAAAATAAATAAAGATAAAAAATGATAAAAAAAAGAAAACACGGTATCAGGCAAACTTTGTTTGCTATGGTTTCTTTAATGCTCTTTAGTGCTATTCTTTTTGTTTTTGCTTATCCAAATCTCAATACTATTGCTGCTACAGAAAAAGAAGAAGAAAATATAAAATTTTATAAATTCCCAGAAATAAAAGAAGATGAAAAAAACTATTATGAAGAAAAAGACTATAAAACCCAAACAACCGAAAAATACTTAACACCAAACCAAAATCTTCCTAATTATGTAATAAAAACAGTAATAGACGGTAATACTGTAATAACCGAAGATGGTAAAAGAATTAGATTGATAGGAATTAAATCACCAGATAAAGACGAGGAATATGGGATAGAAGCTACAGATTTTTTAAAAAAAATAGTTGAAGGAAGACCAGTATTTTTTCAAGTTGACGAAAAAAACGAAAGAGACTCATTTGGGAGATATAGAGGTATTATTTATTTGAATAGAAAAAATATTAATATAGAGATGTTAAGAAACGGATTGGCGCATATTTTTCCAACAACACCTTCAATAGTAGGAGATAATGATTGGATCCAATTTTCAATAGAGGCAAAAGAAGCAAAAAGAGGTATGTGGAGTGGGGAAAAGTCGAACACAAAAAATCAAGAATTAGAAAAAGAAGTTAATGAAGCTGTTTTAGAAGGAGATAAAAAATAGTTTTTTTATTATTAAATATGTATTAAAATTAAGTAACAAAAAACACAAACAAATCATAGTTTGCAAAATTTCAAATAATTTTGGGATTTATGATTTGGTATTTTGGAATTTTTTACAACAAACACTTGAAACCAGACAAATATTAGGAGCTAAAAAACTTTTTAAAATAAATATCCAATGGCATTAGCAAAAAAACAAAACAATATAGTCGGAATAGACATTAGTAATACAAGAGTTATTACTACAGTAATGAACCAAGACAAAGAAACTGGGGATTTAAATATAATAGGCTATTCAAATGTTCTAATAAATGGTATGAGAAGAGGAATGGTGGTTGATATTGATGAAGCCATATCAGCTATAACTAGATCACTAGAAGAAGCAGAAAGAATGTCTGGCTTCCCGATAGAAAGAGGGGTAATATCAATTAATGGTAACCATGTAAGGTCTTCAAATAGTAGAGGAGTAGTGGCAGTATCAAAATCAAACGGGGAAATCACAAAAGACGATATTGATAGGGTAGTAGAAGCAGCCAAAGCTTTTTCGATGCCAGCCAATCAAGAAGTTATTCACATTATCCCTCGCAGCTTCATAGTTGATGGACAAGAGGGAATCAAAGACCCGCTTGGAATGAGAGGAATAAGACTTGAGGTTGACGCTCATATTATAACCGCATCCTCACCAGTAGTTAAAAATCTTTTAAAATGCGCTTATCAATCGGGGATAGATGTACAAGAGATGGTTTCATCTTCGATAGCTGCTTCAAGGGCAGTTTTAAATAGAAAACAAAAAGAAATAGGTGTCGCCTTGGTTGATATTGGAGGAGGAGGAACTAATATCGCAGTTTTCGAAGAAGGTGAACTTATTTATACCAATTTTATACCAGTTGGAGCTAGCCATGTTACAAATGACATAGCAATAGGTCTAAAAACCTCTATAGAGTTTGCTGAAATAGTAAAAATAGAACATGGGTCAGCCACAACCACCAGAGTCTCAGAAAGAGACTCTATAAATCTAGCGGAAATAGACACAAATATAGACAAAGGATTTGTTAGTAAAAAATACATCGTAGAAATAATAAACGCCAGGTTAGAAGAATTATTCATGATGGTAAAAGATGAGCTTCGTAAAATAGACAGAGACGGATTGTTGCCGGCAGGAGTAGTTTTGACTGGAGGAGGAGCAAATGTACCAGATATAGTAGAAGTAGCTAGAGAAATAACCAGACTTCCAGCCCAAGTAGGAAAAATAAACGATTCAATAATTTCAATAGAAAAGAAAATATTAGATGATCCATCTTTTTCTACAGCTATTGGTCTCTGCCTTTATGGTTTTGACTTATATAAAGAAGATTTATCCTCTATGACGGGGTTAATTAGTGGCTTAAAGGGTTCCCTTGGTTTTGTAAACAAAATAAAAGATATATTTAAGAAAAGATAATAAATTAAATTTATAAATTTATACAAACATAAAAATAAAAAAAAATTGTTTGTGTGTTTATAATTAATTTATAAATTTAAAATAATTCAAAACTATTAGACAAAGTTTATTAAATGTGATATATTTGGCTTAAGTACAATTTTTTTGTTTAATTTATATATATAAGGTTGGAGGAAATTTATATGAAAATGAAAAAAACTAACATCTCTATAGATGATAATGAGGAGGGCATGATGGTAACTGGCACAGGTGATGTTTTTGCTAGAATCAAAGTTGTTGGTGTTGGTGGAGGTGGTTGCAATGCCGTTGAAAGGATGATTAGTGCTAGATTAAAAGGAGTTGAGTTTGTAACAGTAAATACTGATGCTCAAGCGTTGGTTCACTCTGATGCCCCTATAAAAATCCAGATCGGTAAAGAAACTACTCGTGGTCTTGGAGCTGGTGCAGACCCTGAATTGGGTAGAAGAGCAATAGAAGAAAACAAAGATGAAATCTATGAATCACTAAGAGGTTCTGATATGGTTTTTGTTACTTGCGGTATGGGTGGTGGTACAGGCACAGGAGCAGCTCCATCTATCGCAGCTATTGCAAAAGAACTGGGAGCTCTAACAGTAGGCATAGTTACAAAGCCTTTTTCTTTCGAGGGGTTAAGACGCCAAAAAACAGCAGAACTTGGTATCGAAGAAATAAAAGATAAAGTCGATGCTTTGATTGTTATCCCAAATGATAAACTTCTTCAAGTTATTGATAAAAAGACATCTCTTTTGGACGCATTTAGCGTAGTAGATGATGTTTTACGCCAAGCTGTTCAAGGTATTTCTGATCTTATTACTTACCATGGTATGATCAATGTAGACTTTGCCGATGTAAAAGCTGTTATGGAAGCATCTGGATCAGCTATGATGGGGGTAGGAAGAGGCACAGGGGAATCTAGAGCAATCGAGGCCGCTAGACAAGCTATTGATAGTCCTCTTTTGGAATTATCAATTGATGGCGCAAAGGGTATTTTGTTCAATATTACAGGTAGCCCAGATTTATCAATGTATGAAATAGACGAAGCAGCCAAAATAATAACAGAAGCAGCCGATAAAGACGCAAATATTATATTTGGTGCAGTAATTGATGATTCTATGCAATCCGAAGTAAAAATCACTGTTATTGCAACTGGTTTTGATTCTATAAAATCAAAGAAAATAATAGAAGAAAAACAAGAAGAAAAAGATGATAAAGAAGAAAAGCCAAAATCAAAAAAAGATGGTGATGAACTGGATGTGCCAGCTTTTATCCGGAGAAAGATGAAGTAGGCCTCATATAAGCATTTAAACAATTAATCATATAATCATATAAAAATGAAAAACAGATTCTTAATAAGAGTCTGTTTTTTGATTATATAGTTAGATGATTTAATGATTAATTGGGAAATTGCTAATACAAGCGTAAAAAAAATCGGTTGTTTTTTAATCCAATTCGCATTATCATAAATAGTGGATGAAGGTGCATTAAAAAAACAAAAGTTTTTTTGAATGCTTTTGTTTTTTTAATTTCTCAAAATCATATTTTTTATATTTTTTTTTAATATCTTTTAGTATACAGAATAAAAATAAGAAAAACAAAATGGCAAAAAATCAAGGCAAATCAGCAAAAACAAAAACACCAACAAAACACAAGCTTTATTTATCTGACAATGCTAAGGAAATTTTGGAAAAAAGATATTTAAAGAAAGATGATGATGGAAAACCAACCGAAAAACCAGAAGATATGTTTGAAAGAGTGGCTGACTATATTGCCAAAGCTGATGCAAACTACGAAGAAAGTAAAGAAGATGTTAAAAAAACAACTAATGAATTTTATAATATGATGGTAGATCTTGATTTTCTACCAAACTCTCCGACATTAAGAGGAGCAGGCAGAGCGGTCCATCAATTATCAGGTTGTTTTGTTTTACCCGTTGACGATAGCATGGAGGGAATTTTTGGTGCTCTAAAAAATATGGCTCTAGTACACAAAGGTGGTGGTGGAACTGGATTTTCTTTTGGGCGTCTAAGACCCGAAGGAGACAAAGTAGGAACAACCGGAGGAGTAGCTGGAGGACCATTATCTTTTATGCAAATATTTAATACCACTGCAGCCGAAGTAATGCAAGGCGGTACAAGAGTAGGAGCAAATATGGGTATATTACCGGTTCATCATCCTGATATTTTAAAATTCATTGATGCAAAACAAGATGGTAAATCTTTTCAAAATTTTAATCTATCAGTGGCTATTACTGATGAATTTATGAATAAAGTTGAAAAAGGTGGCAATATAGATCTTCTAAACCCAAGAAGCAAAAAGAAAGTCGGAGAATTGGATGCTAAAGAAACCTTTGAAAAAATGGTTAATAATGCTTGGAAAAATGGAGACCCCGGAGTTGTATTTATAGATAAAATAAACAAAGACAACTTCACTCCTCATTTAGGGGAATTCGAGAGCACCAATCCTTGCGGAGAACAACCTTTATTACCATTTGAATCATGCAATCTAGGATCAATCAATCTTGCTAATATGATAAAGGGCAAAGTAATTGACTGGGACCATTTAAAAGAAACTACCCACAAAGCTGTTCATTTTTTGGATAATGTTATTGATGTAAATAAATATGTAGTACCTGAAATAGAAAATATGACAAAAGGAAACAGAAAGATTGGTCTTGGGGTAATGGGCTGGGCAGATATGTTGATTCGACTTGGTATATCATACAATTCAAACGAAGCCAATAAACTGGCAGAAGAAGTAATGAAGTTTATTCAATCAGAAGGACGCAAAGCATCAATAGAATTAGCAAAAATCAGAGGTGTTTTTCCAAATTGGAAAGGAAGTACTTGGGAAAAGAAAAAAATCAAGGTTCGCAACGCAGCTATTACCACTATTGCACCAACAGGAACGCTGTCTATGATTGGAAATTGTTCAGGAGGAATAGAGCCTCTTTTTGCCGTAGCTTATACCAAAAAATCACTTTGGACAAAAGAAGGAACAGCAAAAATAGAACAATTTTTTGTGAATCCATTATTTGAATATTATGCTAAAAAAGAGGGTTTTTGGTCAGATGAATTAGTAAAAAAAGTAGCCAAGAAAAATTCTATCCAAGATATAGACGAAATACCTTCAAAATGGAAAAAAGTTTTCGTAACATCTCATGATATTAATCCAGAATGGCATATTAAAACCCAGGCTGCTTTTCAGAAATACACCGATAACGCAGTGAGCAAAACAATAAATTTTCCAAATAAAGCAACGGTAGATGAAGTTAGAGATGCTTATTTATTATCATATAAACTAGGATGTAAAGGTATTACAATCTACCGTGATGGTTCAAAAGATATGCAGGTTTTTACAACCGAATCAACCTACAAAAAAGATTCACCAGCAAATACAGAGCAACCAGCTCCAAGAAAATTAGAACCAAGGAAAAGACCAAAAGTAGTAAGGGGTATTACGGAAAAAATGAAAACTGGATGCGGCAGTCTTTATGTAACTATAAATTTTGATGAATCAGGACCATTTGAAGTCTTTACTGCTATGGGCAAAGCAGGGGGTTGTGCTTCAAGCCAACTTGAGGCTTTAAGTAGAATACTTTCTTCTTCTTTGAGATCAGGTTTATCAGTAAAAGAAATAATAGAACAAATGAGAGGGATCCGCTGTCCTTCACCTATATGGCAAGATGGTGAATTGGTTTTATCCTGTTCTGATGCAATAGCAAAAGCCCTAGAAACTCACTGTATAACAAAAAATCAACCCGATCTTTTTGGCAAACCACAACAAGGTCTTAATGTAAAGGTAGAAGACAAAGAAGAAACTCAAAAGGATTTTTTGAAAGAATTAGCAACCAAACAACCAGGAGAATCAACTAGTAGCGCGAAGACTATGGCCACTTGCCCAGATTGTGGATCTTCACTAGAACACAAAGAAGGCTGTTTGCTTTGCAATGTTTGTGGATTTTCTAAATGTGGGTAATTTAAGATAGGATTTTTGGGATTGGTAGAGTCATTGTGATTATTGGGATAAATTCGAATTCGTAGATCTGCCTACCGGCAGGCAGGGACGCGCTGTAGCGCGTCTTTTTTATGTGAAAGAAGCTATTTGTTGACACAATCTTAAATAATTGCTATAATTAGCCAAAATTAAACAAAAACCAAAAACCTTTAATAACGACAAGGGGGGTGGGAGAAAAAGAATGTTGAAAAGAGGTTTTTTTATTTTGGCGTCTTTATTTTTAATGCTTTTTACAGGTATGGTCTTTGATTTACCAAAAGCCAACGCTGCAACACCAAGTGATTACGATTATTCTATAATCAAACAATCACCCTACCCAAACAGCTTGAAACCAGGAGAAACTTTTGAAGTTTCTTTAGAAATAAAAAACACCGGATCCCAAGTATGGAAAAAAAATGGTAATAATATAGTAAGGCTTGGCACTGGCTCATCTTATGGAAACCAAAGCCAACAAAGAGACTATGACAGCGAATTTTATTCATCCAACTGGCTATCAAAAAATAGACCAGTAAATATAGATAAAGAAAGCATTTATCCCGGACAAAGTGCGATTTTTGGCTTTACCATAAAGGCTCCTGAAAAAAATGGAACCTTTAAGGCTTATTTTACACCTGTTGTAGATGGTTATAAATGGATGAAGGATAGGGGTATTTATTGGCAAATTACCGTAGGTGAAGAACAGGGTACATACATTAATAACAATCAAAATGATGATGGTGTTTTTAATAACTATGCTTCTTCGGTTGTAAAAATAACTTGTGATTTTAATGAATATTATTCCAATCAGGGATCAGGGACTCTTTTTAAAAATACTTCAAACAACCCAAATCTTCCACCAATATATGTATTAACTAATCTACATGTTATTAAAACCGAAAATAATACTGAAAGTTTTTGTGAAATAAAGTTATTTCCAAACCCAAAGGAAGATAATTACCTAAAATATCAAAGTATAGGTTATAGAACAATTGATGATACTTTTGATTTTGCCATCATCGAGCCCAAAGAAATTGAAAGTGAAAAAGAAAAGTACAAAATCGAAGAATTGTACAAATATGCTCTACCAGACTCAGATATCATAAAAATATCACCTCAAGAAAACCTAAGGGATAGAAATATTTATGTTATTGGTTACCCTTCAAATGGCAATTTAACTCTAAGTAAGGGTGGTTTTTTGGGATATGAAAATTATAAAAAAGCATTATATATAAATACAGATGCAGAAGTAAAAAAAGGTAACTCGGGAGGCCTGGCTATTGATTCAAGTGGAGAGATGGTGGGTATACCAACATTTTTAAAGGGAAACATTGGAATGATATTGGATATAGATCAGATTTTCAAAAAAATAATTAGTTAATTAAATAAATTTATAAAAAACTAGGGGAAAATCCTAGTTTTTTTATTTTGTAAAAAAATGTTAAAATAAAGCCATGTTAATTGTATTCACTGGAAATGGAAAAGGTAAAACTACCGCAGCGCTCGGCGTAGCATTGCGTGCTTTAAGTTGGAAAAAAAGAGTGGCAATTATTCAGTTTATCAAAGGAAATAAAGAAGTGGGGGAATACAAATTCCTAAAAAGCTACAAGCTACAAGCTAATAAGCTGATAAATATATTCCAATTTTTTGATGATACCAAGCTTTCTATTACAGAAAAAAGCATTCTGAATAATCCCGAGTATAAAAAATCTTGCGAGGAAGCTTGGGAATTTGCAAAAAAGGTAATTGAAGAAAAAAAACATGACCTAATTGTTCTAGATGAAATCTGTAACGCGATGCATCTTGGTTTGCTAAAAGAAAAAGATGTTTTGGATTTTATTCGTAGGAATTCGTCCCTGATTTGTTGCAATTCAGATATAAGCGTTATACTTACCGGCCGCAACGCCTCCGAAAAATTAATTGATCTGGCAGATCTTGTAACCGAAATGAAAGAAGTAAAGCATCCATTTCAAAAAGGAATCAGTGCAAAAGAGGGGATAGACTATTAAAAAAATACACCCTTAAAAGGTGTATTATATTTAGGTTTCTTTTGGCTTTACTTTGTTTGAAAAATTAACCCAGGGTTCAAATGTTGGACAGCTTGAAAAAGCAAAAGATTTTACTACATTTTTATCAAAGGCTTCTTTGATTTTATCCTTCATTTCTTGAGTGATTTCCTCGTCAGAATCAAACATTTTTGTTACTTGCCTTGAAAAACCACCTCTGGTTTTTATCATAGCTATCAAACTTGAGGCTATAATCCAATCAGGGTCTTTTTTTGCAGATAAAATCATTTTTTTGATAAGACAAAGAATTTTCTTAGCACTCTCTGATCTTTTTTTTATTTGTTCTTTGGTCAGGCACAAAGGCATAGAATCTCTGTGCTTCTCATAAGTGGCAGCTAATTGATGAGCAACGGAAGCAAAGTCATTTTCTTGTGTCAAATATGCCACCTCGCTTTTTTAAGGTAAAAACAATATATAAATTATAACAATATATTTTTATTGTGTCAATAAAGCTTTTTATTTACAATTACATTTTTTATTAAATGAAGTATAATTAAGGGTATGAAATTGAATATCAAAATCACACCAAACGCTAAAAAAACTGAGATAGTGGGTGAGGACATAACTCTCTTTGGAGATAAAGTATTAAAGATCAAAGTCGCCACACCACCAGTAGAAGGGAAAGCAAATAAAGAGCTTATAGATTTTCTGTCAAGTCATTTTAAAGTATCAAAAAGTTCTATAAAAATAATGGTCGGCGATAAATCTCGCAATAAAATAATAGAAATTAAATAAAAAAGCGTCTAAAAGACGCTTTAAATCAACCCTCCAAATGAGAGGCTTCTACGAAATCCATAGAAAGTTCGTATATTTTAGTAAAACCAGCAACTACCCATGGATCATTATCGACTAATGTAACAATTGAGCCCCCATGGACTCCTTTCTTTTCCAATTCCTTCAAAAGAAGGTTTATCTTTTTTTCATCTTGATCAGAAAACATTCTTGAATCAGGAAAACGAAAATCTTTTGGTGAAAGATGGGTTTTTTTGTGGAAAAGAACCGCTAATTCTCTTATTTGATCTTGTGTTTTGGGATCCAAAGCACAAAAGCAAATATCCCTTCCTTTTTTTCCTTTTTTGTCACAAGAACCTTTTTCCTTGCAACTGCTCATTTTTATCTCCTCCGATTTTAAAGTTCAATACCTAGACTATGAAATATTAATACACAAAATCATTTTTTGCAATATTTTTTTATTGAAAAATATTCTTTTTTAATATAATATCTTATTATTGATTATATTAAATTTTCCTGTAAAAATTTTAGTATAAAAAATACATAATACATAATACTTACTACATAACCATGCCATTCAAACCAGTCAACCCAGGAGTGTCTTTCCCTGAATTAGAAAAAGAAATTTTAGAATTTTGGGAAAAAGAAAAAATATTTAAAAAATCTTTAGAAAAAGAAGCGCCTCAAGGGACTTATGTTTTCTATGAAGGACCTCCAACGGCCAACGGAAAACCAGGGTTGCACCATGTTTTGGCTCGCGCATTTAAAGATGTTATGCCTCGCTACAAAACCATGTGTGGATACAATGTCCCTAGAAAAGCCGGTTGGGATACTCATGGTTTACCAGTTGAAATTGAAGTAGAAAAAAGACTTGGGATCAATGGAAAACAAGATATCGAAAAAATAAAATCAACCCCAGAGGAAAGTATTATTGAATTCAATAAACTTTGTCGCGAAAGTGTTTGGCAATACAAAACCGAATGGGAAACACTCACAAAAAGAATGGGGTTTTGGCTTGATTTGGAAAACCCATATATAACCTATGATAATAGTTATATAGAGTCTGTTTGGTGGGTAATAAGTCAAGCATTTGAAAAAGGACTACTTTACAAAGGACACAAGATAGTCCCATATTGCCCTCGTTGTGGTACAGCATTATCCTCTCATGAATTAGCCCAAGGATACAAAGAAGTAGAAGAAAAATCAATCTATGTAAAATTCAAGCTCAAACCTGACCAAAAAATAGGGGATTGGGCTACCGATGATAACACTTATTTTCTTGTTTGGACTACCACGCCATGGACATTACCGGGAAATATTGCTTTGGCTGTAAATAAAAATATTAAATATTGGATAATAGATATTGATGGTAAAAAATTGATTTTATCTGAATCAAGAATTGCCCATGTCGTATTGAACGAATACAAAAAAGTAGGCGAGGTTGAAGGATTAGATTTATTAGATCTAGAATATATACCACTTTATGATTTTATCAAACCAGAAAAAAGAGCCTATTTTAGTGTTGGAGCCGATTTCGTATCTGATATTGATGGTACAGGGATAGTACATATCGCACCCGCTTTTGGTGAAGATGATTACAATGTAGGTAAAGAGAATGATTTACCAATTTTGATGACACTTGATAAGGAAGGAAAAATGAGACCAGAAATAGGGAAATGGGCTGGACAAGGAGCCAAAGAATCAGATTCAGAGATTATTTTGGATTTAGAGAAAAAAGACTTACTTTTTAAAACAACAATGCACAAGCATGATTATCCTTTTTGTTGGAGATGCGACACCGCGTTGCTTTATTACGCAAAAGATTCTTGGTTTATCGAAATGAGCAAACTCAAAAAAGAACTTTTTGAAAATAACAAAGAAATACATTGGGTACCAGATAATATCAAAAACGGAAGATTCGGCGAATGGTTGGTGAATGTTAAAGATTGGGCAATTTCTCGTGATCGTTATTGGGGGACTCCATTGCCAGTATGGGAATGTGCTCAATGTGGCAAACAAAAATGCGTCTCTTCAATAGAAGATTTGAAAAAATCTAATAATTTTTCAAATATTTATCCAAAAGAAGAATCACTGGATCTACATAAGCCATATATAGACCAAATAAAATTTGATTGTGAATGTGGAGGAGAAATGACCAGATCTCTTGAAGTAATGGATGTTTGGCTAGACTCAGGTACAATGCCTTTTTCGCAATTACATTACCCATTTGAAAATAAAGAATTAATTGATGATAAAAAGTTTTTCCCAGCAAATTATATTTCGGAAGCTGTTGACCAAACCAGAGGTTGGTTTTATACTCTTCATGCAGTTTCAACTATTTTAGAACTCGGACCATGCTACAAAAATGTTATTTGTCTCGGTCATATACTTGATGGAAAAGGCAAAAAAATGAGTAAATCAAAAGGGAATATAATAGACCCAATCGAAATTGCCGACAAACACGGCTTTGACGCTATCCGATGGTTTATGTATACCAATAATCAACCAGGGGAGCCAAAATTAGTTTCGGAAGAATCAATAAAGGACCAAGTTCGAAGATTTCTTCTAATTCTTTGGAATACTTATTCGTTTTTTGTAACCTATGCTAATATCAAAGATTTGAAACCTGAAACATCCACCTTAAATACTAAAAACATCTTTGATCGTTGGCTTATTTCTCAAAAAAATCAAACTATAAAAAAAGTAACAGAATCACTTTCTCGTTACGATATTTTTACAGCTACCAGAACAATAGAAGATTTTGTAATTGAGCTTTCTACTTGGTATATAAGAAGAAATAAAAAAAGAGAAGACCATGAATTTATGCAAATTTTGCATAATACCTTGATTGATATTTCAAAACTACTAGCTCCATTTACCCCATTTGTTTCAGAAGAAATATACAGAAATCTAACCGGAAAAGAATCAGTTCATCTTGATAGCTGGCCTGAATTTGACGAAAAACTAATAGATACTGCTCTCGATCATGAAATGAAACTAATAAGGGATATCATTGAAATAGGTCACTCAATCAGAAAAGAACAAAAAATTAAAGTCCGCCAACCGCTATCAGAATTAAGAATCATAAATCATGAATTAAGAATGGATCTGCAAAGTATTATTTCAGATGAATTAAATGTTAAATCGGTTAATTGCGAAGAAGTTCCATCTGGGGGAAATTGGGCTGTAAAAGAAGAAGGTGATTTAAAAATAGCACTCAATCTTGAAATAACCTCTGAACTTAAATCAGAAGGGAATATGCGCGAGATTGTAAGACTTATTCAAGATGCCAGAAAAGAAGCAAAATATGCTTTTACCGACAGGGTTTCTTGTTATTACCAAACAAATTCAGAAAATATAAAAAATGTAATTGGTAAATATCAGGAAGAGATATCAAGGCAAACGATATTATCCAGTTTGTCTGATGGTGAAATTGAATATTTTGATATTTTAAAAGAATCAGAAATCGATGGGGATAAAATAAAGGTTTTATTAAAAAAATAATTTTATTTTAAATTTTAATATTTAAAAAATTAATATATTATATTACTTATTTATTATGAATCGCATATTAAAAATCTTATAAAAAGGGGGGAGAAATGAAAAAAATCTTTTTTTGGATTTTGTTTTTCATTTTATTTCCAGTAAGTATTACCTATTCAAAAGGAAAAAACTATGATGTTACCTCCAAAAGTATCGGAAATATTAAATTAGGGATGACCCAAAAACAAGTAAGTGATTTTCTTGGTAAACCAACAAAATCAGAAAACTACAAATGTGGCTCCGGCATAGTGGAATTGATAAATAACTACAAAAATGGATTTTTAGTGGTTTTTGTTAAGAAAAAAGACACCTGGATTGCACAAACCATATCAGTTAGCAGTGGTAAATATCATTATAAAGATATAAAGATACGTGATGCATCAAAAAAGAGTACTAAGTATGGATTTGAAGAAGAAGGATGCACTGGTGATTTTGTAAAATACAGTGAAAAATACAGTATTTATTTATTGTTAAATGAAAAACAAAACATCCAGGGCTTTACCGTTGTTGACAACTCTTATTTTTGCGATGATTGTTAATTTTTATTTGATTTTAAAACCTTATGTGTCACAATTATACACATAAGGTTTTTTATTTAAAAAAATTATTCAAAATTATCCTAATAAAATATCTAAATAAAGGTTTTTTATTATTATTGACAAATAATCAAAAGAAGAATATAATTTATTTTTGTTCGGACAAAAAATTCCAAAACACCACTCAAGGAGGAATCGGTTTTATGATTATCTTGTTTTCGGAACTTATTGATGGAAAAAAAGAAATTGATCCGTCTCAACATGACCTTATTTTTTTTAAATTTACCAAAAAAATGAATAGCTGTCCTAATGAAGACAGGGAAGTAGTTATTGATTTTGAAGGTTTTCATTTTTTTAAAGAAAGCTTTGTTTCAATGATAGCTTTAATTAAAAGGTATGTTATCCAAAAAGGAAAAAGTCTTATTTTTATCAATGTTTCAGAAGAAACCAAAAGAATTTTAACCATGTTTTTTTTGGGTGGACTCATTCGCCAAAGCAATCAGGCGACAATTTATCAAAAGAGCTAAAAGCTCTTTTATTTTTTCTTGACCAATTAAAAAATATCTGATACAATTGACATATAACCACCAAAGGTTATTTTTTATTAAAAAAATTAGCATTAAATAAAATAAAATGATAGCTGTTGTAAAAACTGGCGGAAAGCAATACATAGTAAAAAAAGACGATATTTTGGATATAGAGAAAATAGAAGGTGAAAAAGGTTCAAAGATCTCACTAGAAGATGTTCTTTTGATTGATGATGGCAAAGATTTAAAAATCGGAAACCCAGTAATAGAGAAATCAAAAGTAGAAATAGAAATAATAGACCAATTCAAAGACAAAAAAGTAATTATTCAAAAATTTAAAAGAAAAACGGGATATAGAGTAAAAAAAGGACACAGACAACAGAAAACTAAGGTAAAAGTATTAGATATTAAATATTAAAAAATGAAAAATAAATTTTCAAATAATATATTATTTCGCTTTTTTAGAGAGGCTATAATTGAATTAAAAAAGGTTGTTTGGCCTACAAAAAAAGAAGTTTTCAAAAAGACAACTACAGTTGTTATTTCTTTAATTGTAATAGCCATCATAGTAGGTGCTATTGATTTTGGACTTTCAGAATTAATAAAAGTTTTAATTAATTTAGTTTAATAAAATAAAAATACAATAAAATGGACAACCAAGAAGAAAAAAAACAAGAAGAAAACGAGATTGTAAACAATCAAGTTGAACAAGAGGAAAACCTAATTGATCCTTCCGATGTTGAAATTAAAGAAGATTCAAAAGAAGATGTTTCTCAATTAGAAGAAAAAAGATCTCTTGGAAAAGTGCTAGAAGAAGATAAAACAAGAGATAGTAATCCTCAATGGTATGTTGTTCATACTTATTCTGGTTATGAAGACCAAGTAGCGGAATCTTTAAAGCAAAGAATTGAATCTTTGGACATGAAAGATAAAATTTTCGAAGTTATTGTGCCAAAAGAAAAGCAAATTGAAATAAAAGGTGGTAAAAGAAAAAAAATAGAAAAGAAAATTTTTCCCGGATACATTATGGTAAAAATGATAATGACCAAAAACTCTTGGTATGTAGTAAGAAACACACCAAATGTTACGGGTTTTATTGGTACAGGAACCGACCCAGTGCCAATCAATGAAGATGAAGTAGAATTGATCCTAAAAAGAATGGGTGTCGAAGAGCCAAAATACAAAATTGACCTTGAAAAAGGAGACCCAGTTAAAATCAACGATGGCCCATTCAAAGATATGGAAGCAGTTATTAATGATATTGATCAAGAAAAAGGCAAAATAAAGGCTTTGGTAAACATCTTTGGAAGAGAAACACCGGTAGAATTAGACTTTTTACAAGTAAAGAAAATCTAGGCTACGCTTCTTAGTTTAGAAACAAGATAATTAATTAAAGAAAAAATCTATACAAAAAATATATAATAGGATTTTTTCTTAAAGGAGAAACTTGCGATGTGATTGTAGAGAGATTTCTGTAAAGAAAGCTCGCGAAAATCACTGAGAAAGTTTGGACGCAATGGCAAAAAAGATAAAAACATTAATCAAACTACAAATTCCCGCTGGAAAAGCAAATCCTGCTCCTCCGGTAGGTTCAGCTTTGGGCCAACATGGTGTAAATATCATGGATTTTTGTAAAGCTTTTAACGAAAAAACTGCTCAATTGGGAGATTCTATAATACCGGCAGTTATTACTGTTTATGAAGATAGGAGTTTTGATTTTATCACAAAACAACCACCAGCAACTGATTTAATCAAAAAAGCTTTAAAAATAGATAAAGGCTCAGGAACACCAAATAAAAAGAAAGTTGCAAAACTAACAAAAGCTCAATTGGCTGATATCGCAAAAGTAAAGATGCCTGATCTAAATACCGAAGACCTGGATGCTGCTATGAGAATCATCGCCGGATCAGCAAGACAAATGGGTGTAGAAATTGAGAAGTAAATTCCAAATTACAAATAACAAATTGTAAATAAATATCAAATTCAAAATTTCAAAAAATTAATTTTGGTCATTGTGATTTAGAATTTGTCTGGGATTTGTAATTTGGTACTTGAGATTTAAAAAATATTAATTAAGAGGGAGCTCTTTAAGCCAAAAAAAGCGCCAGAACCTCTAAGGAGATTTTATGCCAAAAAAATACGGAAAAAAATATCGCGCTGCGATAGAAGGTGTTGATTTAAAAAAATCATATTCACCAGAAGAAGCTATTTCAATTTTGAAAAAAATTGAAATTACAAAATTTGACCCAAGTATAGAGATCCACATGAAATTGGGAATTGATCTAAAAAAACCAGAACAAAATATTCGCTCAACAGTAGTATTGCCAAAAGGTACTGGTAAGGTTTTGAAAATATTAGCTTTTGTTGATGAAAAAAATGAAAAATCCGCCAAAGATGCTGGAGCAGATTTTGTGGGGCTAGAAGATATGATTGAAAAAATAAATAAGGGTTGGCTTGGTTTTGATATCGCTATTGCAACTCCAGATGTGATGCCAAAAATAGCAAAAGTTGCTAAAACATTGGGTAGTAGAGGATTAATGCCAAACCCAAAAGTTGGAACAGTTACTACAGATATAGCCAAAACCATTGAAGAATTCAAAAAAGGCAGGATAGAATTCAGAACAGACACACTAGGGGGGATCCACTCGGCTATCGGAAAATTGTCTTTTTCTGAAGCAGATATTCTGGAAAATTTCCTAAAAATTTACAGAACTATTTTGAATCTAAAACCATCAACCCTAAAAGGTAATTACATAAAATCATTATATATTACCTCAACAATGGGACCTGGAATAAAAATAGATATTTCAAAAATTAAATAGAAAACAAAAAATCATGGGACCTAAAAGGCCCCTTGATTTTTTATTATAGAGATCTTTAACAAAAAACAAATCAGAGGAGGACTCTAGAAATGAGATTCAACAAGATACTACTATTGATTGTTTGTTTTTTTGTTTTATTTAGCACAAAAACAGCTTTATCCGCAATGAAAGAAGGAATTCCCTGTTTGATGCATGTGCACACTGAGGGCTGGAGCGATGGAGAATTAACTGTAGAACAAGTCGCAGAAGCAGCCAAAAGGTATGGCTACAAATGTGTCCAATACTCTGACCATGGCGATTCTTTTAAGACTGTTGACGACTTTCCTTATTACATCAACCAAATCAATAGCGTGAACCAAAATGGCTCTTTCGTTACTTTTTACGGACGAGAAATAACATTAGGGAATAAAAGAAATAGAAATAATAAATTGAGCGGAAATGATTGCCATATTAACGCAATGTCTGGACTCCAAAAACCCTTCATTGACGGTACCTTTCATAATGACTCCCAACTTAAAGATGTCCTTGCTATACTAAAAAAAGAAGATGCTATTTGGTTTTGGAATCATCCCAGAACTTGTCCGCAATGGAAAAAATGGATAAAATCTTTTCACGGAATAGAAGTTTTTAATGAGTATGTTACTCAAAGAGATCTCAACTATTATCTTGAAGCAGTAGGTGCAGGTTGGAAAGGTATGGTTATCGGAGGAATGGATCTTCACTATTGGGGCCAATTTGGATCAAGAATTACAACCTTTATTTTTGCCGATTCAATTACCAGAACAAGTATTTTGGATAATTTAAGAAAACAAAGATCAACAATAGCTACTATTGATGTAGCATCAGTAAAGGTAAGTGCTGCACCAGGAAGTTACTCGTTTGAAAAGTCAAGGGGAAGAACTATAACTATATCAATCACTTTTAATAAACCGATACCATTAGCAAGAAATTTTGAGGTTTATCATAATGGTAGTTTCTATTCAAGACTTGATCTGGTTTACGAAAACAACGCTTATCATATCAAATTCAAAATACCCGAATCTGGAAGCTTTATCTTTGTAATACCTGGTTATTTAATAACTTCTCCTTATTGGCTTAAATAAGCATCTTTGACATAATAACAGAGCACGATTTTCGTGCTCGTTTTTTTTTAAAAATATGATATAATATTTTAAATTTCTCATTGAGAAATTTTTGTAACTTAAAAACCAAAAAGGGAGTGATATCAAGTGAAAAAGAAAGGTTTTTTCTTCTTTTTACTAATCATTCTAATTTTTTGTTCAAAATGTGTTTTTGCTATCCGTTTAAATAAAAATGTAATAGTAGAAAAAGACTCCGAAGAATATTACAGGCCTGTCAAAGATTATGAAGTAAAACCAGGAAATATGTGGGTACCATATGAAGCTACAAAAAGGTACGACCCAACTGAAAGATTTTTTATAGCCAAGGCTTTTTGGCATCTACATACTGTTTATGGTGACGGGCATACTGTGTTTGTAAAAAGTAGAGTCAAAATGGCTCGCGATAAAGACTATGATGTGGTTTTTTTCTCAGAACACTCTGATAAAATGTTAAAAAAAGAAAATTATAACAGGTATGTTGAAGATGTTCAGAAATATAATACAGACGGCGAATTGGTTGTTTTCCCTGGTAGAGAAATAGTTGTTGGTACCACAAAATCTAATTTTTGCCATCTAAACACTTTTTCTTTTGAAAAAAAACCATATATGTATTCACCTGATTATAGCATAGATCAATTACCTGAAGTATTAGGAATTCTTGATGCAGAAGGTGCTTTCTATGTAGCAAATCACATCAATACTTGTCCAGAATGGGAAGACAGATTGGATCTTTTTCACGGAATGGAATTTTTTAATGATTTTCCAGGAGAAAAGAAAATGCCTTATTTAAAAAATCTATATATAAAACACCTCAATAATGGTTGGAGAGGATTTGTTGTTGCTGGAGTTGACTATCATTCCTATCATGAAAACTTTTTCAGAACCCGTAACTCTACTTTTATTCTCACTAAAGCACTTGATCAGCAAAGTATTTTTGACGCAATCAGAGAAGGTAGAACTATCGCTACTACCGATGGTATTATCGTGAGAGAACTAAGCCTAGCTCCTTCTTTGTATAAATATGTTTCAAAAGATAAAGACCTCATTGAAATAAAAGGTAAACTTGTGTTTTCCAGAAGCCTCCCTATAGATAAAAGTATTTACCTGGTTGTACCATCCGAAGGAAGTAAGGGTAAAAAATTCTTATTGAAAAAGTCGAAAGATTTTAGTGATGAGTACTCTTTTTCTATTCATATCGATCAAACTTACAACAATAAGCGATTTTTTCTCGAGGTACCTGGCTATCTAATATCCTCTCCTTATGAAGTTGAGATAAAAACCCCTACTATAACTCAGGAAGAATTTTCTCACGAAAAAAAGGCTTTTCGCATTACTGATGCTTATTTTTGTAACAAAAACCTACTTTGGATAACAACAGAAAATGAAGCTGTTACTGATCTTTTCAAGTTTTATGAAGTATGTGAGGAAGGTTATTTGATAAGGTCAAAAACCGGCAAGATTGGTGGATGTTTTAATCCCGTGCTTTTGGTAGGTGTTGTTGATGGCACTGGAACAGCATTAATTGATAAAGCTCTTTGTTTTGTTGAATTTTTTTCTGCTTCAAGAGAAGTTTGTACTAGTCGAATAATAGGTTCATATATGATAGAAATAGGAGAAGATGATTATAGAGCCGTAATACCTTCTAATGTTTTTCCTTCTATAGCTGACACTATAGAAACTTTGTTAATCACGAGCAACACCAATATAAGTAATGGTAGTCTTTTTAAGGTTTGTGATGGAAATGATTTTTCTCTAGATAACAAAACAGGTAAAATACTGGATTGTTCTACTTCATACAGAAATGTTAGTATCAATAGGAAAGATGGAAAAATGATGCCCAGGCTCAATCTTTTTAATTCTGGAATGTATATTTCTTTAAAAAACTACTTTATTGTTCTCAAAGAGTAGTTCAAAATTCCAAGGTGCCTATGGCACCTTTTTTATTTAATATTTTTTATCAAAAAGTCAATATTGTAGCAATTATTTTTTGTTATATAATTTTATCAAGGGGGCTAGAAGCCCTTTTTTTGTGGAAAACTTTTAATTCGAACTTTAACAAGTTCTGAAAATAAATATTCTTTTTGTCAAAAGGAGGTTTTCATAATGCCCGAAAAAAGGAGAATTCCTTCCTGGGAAGAAACTTTTCTCCAGGTTGCACTGGTAATGTCAAAAAGAACACACTGCTTCAAGTACGAAGTCGGTGCTGTCCTAGTCAGGGGCAATAAGATTGTCGCCACAGGCTACAATGGTCCCGCTAGTGGTGATGTTCATTGCGACGAAGTCGGATGCGCCAAAGAGGTAAGTGGTGTTGAAAAAAAGCAAAGTGGACTCTGCAGAGGATCTCATACCGAAATCAACGCCATCACTAATGCTGCCAGACTCGGCGTCTCCATAGAAGAATGTCATATGTATGTAAATTATCGCCCCTGCAAATCCTGCGCTAAACAGATTGGAAATGCGGGAATCAAAAGGGTGGTTTACATGCAAGACTACGACGGAGATCTCGATGTCCCAGCATATCTCGGCCAACTGGGAGTGAAGCTGGAAAAGTACGATATAGAGAAGGGACATTTTGTCCTAATGAATTTAACCCCAAAAAAGGAGAAAACCGATGGGTAAAGGAAGCATTCCTGTAATATCTGTTTCCGGAAATAGCATTTCCGAAGCCTGGCAAAAAGCCTTTTTAGAAGTCTATGAAAAAGGGGTGAGGGTGGCAACCCCAAAGCACCAAGAAGGTGTCACGCCTCTCGGCTGGGACGCTGCTGTCCTGGTCGAAGTTACAGATCCACTCTCTCAGCCGCGTTTTCATAAAGCGGCCGTACCCGGGCTCTTCGACGACCTTGAAATATACCGACTCGAGGTAATATATGGTATCCATAATTTCTGGGTCGGCGACGGCTGGGACTACACCTACCACGAAAGGATATTCGAGTACAAAACTAAGGACGGCACCATCATCAACCAGATCACCAATATGATCGCCCAGATCAAACAGAACTTCGTCGAAAAAGGAAGAGTTTCTGGACGTGATTTCCAGGTCACTTCCTGGATGCCCTGGAACGACCCCTTTGTCGACGACCCGCCGTGTTTCCAGCGCGCTCATTTCCGCCTGCTGAAAAACGAAGAAGGCGAAGGTTTTCTGCTGGACATGGGCACGGATTGGCGATCCCGCGATCTTTTCAAAGCCTGGCTCATGAATGTATTTGCCTTCACTGACCTTCAAAGAATCATAGCCAAACGCGTCTCTGAAGCACTCGGCGTCCCGGTCACTCCTGGCAAATATATCGACTACAGCAATTCACTCCATCTCTACGGCGCCTACGCCGATGGTATCAATGGGGCCGTAAGAATGATCAATGCCAGAAGCTTCGAGGATCTGACAACTGACACGTCCGCCGATGAGATGTGTGAAGAGATGACAATCGAAGCCCGCAGGCTCACAGCGGCTCGCCTGGACGCCTTCAAAAAAGGAACCGTCGGCAAGGGTGCTTCCAAAGAAACTCTCAAAGACCTCGGCTACGACATCAAAAACTTCCCATACCCTCCGGAATGGGACGAGTAGAGTCACCCCTTCCATTCAGAATTTTAAAAGCCACGCAAATTGCGTGGCTTTTTTGATTGGTGAAATGGAAGATTTTGAGATTAACAAAAATCGGTAAGGCCAATCAGGGGTTATGAAAACTTCCTTTTGTGGCGATGACAAAGGCGTTAACCAATTTACCTTTGTCACAGTCCCAGCAGTAAGGAACTTCTTCCTTGATAACACTGCCACTGCCAGACATTGCAAATGGACCATCCCATACAGGATGGGAAACTTCTACCATTTCAGCAATCCTGTTACATACCTTACAACGATAGTTACCTAGAGAATCTTTTTTATAACCCGAAAAAGAATCCATCTTATTATACTCTTCTTCAGTTGCAATAGTAACAGTGACACCAATTGGTGTTGTAATGCTTTTCATAACACATCTCCTTTTTTGTTTTTAAATAACATTTTTATTAGTATACAAAAAAATACCTAACTAATCAATAAAAATTGTTTTTTATTACAAAAAATGATAACATAAAAAAAGAACTTTAAAAAAGGAGATATTATGCGGACAAGATTTCATATCAACACAGGAGAACAAGATTTAGTCCAAAAACAAATAGATGATTTCTTCCAAGAAATAATTCAAACAATTGGAATTAACAACGACCACCCACCAGAATTTGATATGCAATGTTTAAATTTTCCAAGAACTGACGATGTAATACAAATTCTATTTTGTAAAGAAAAACCAGTCGCGATCGTTACTTACACAAGAAATCAGAGTAATTTTATTGATATAACATTCTTCAAAAATACTGACGAAATAAAAACTAACCCAGAGGGGATAACGGAATGAAAACTCTCGAAAGACATATTGTTCCTTGCTGGTATGATATTTCTTTTTCAGAAAAAGATGAGACGCTAACACTTAAAGTCCACGAAGATTTCATAAGGAATTATTATATTGTAAAAAAAGACAATCCTATAATTTCAAGTGCGATAGAAAAATTTGGATATGACGATTTTGGTGAGAGTCTAAATGATGATTTCGGTTTTGACAAAGTATTTAAAAAGGGCAATGAAGAGAATGGGTTTTCTGTATTTAACATTGATATTCCCCAAATTAAGATAAAAACTGAAAAAAAATGTGATCGCTGCAATGGCTCAGGGAAAGATGATGATTTAGTAAGTGGAAAATGTCTTTTCTGCGAAGGAACCGGAAAACTTCATGAATTAAGATGGAAAAAAGCCTATGCTATTTCCAACACTTTTTCTTTATTCACGATGCAAGTTTTTTATCCTCCGGAAAAAGAAGTTTCTTCTGCTTTACCTCAAATACTATCCTTTAACACTACAACATTTAAAGGAAATCATGGTGGATCTATCGGTGGGGTATTTGGGATACCTTTCTGTCAATGGCTTGATTCTTTTACAGAATCAACCTATTTCGAAAAACCATCAAGCGTAATGACTAAAGTTTATAAAAAAATGTTTGGTAAAATAGACAGCCTAGATAAAAGTCGTTTAAAGGTTGTTTCTTTCAGACCTGGTTCTATCACATTGGATGTACCAGGAGATGCCTGCAATGTTTATATCAAAGGTACACACATACCAAAACCAGAAGAGGGGAGACCTTTTAGCTGCCACAACACAGATACCCCAGCCCAACAATTGACTTTTATTTGTGGCCTGGCCGCATTATCTGATGAAGTAAGATTGTTTCTCAAAAAATAGTTTCCATTAATAAACCCACTGAAAGAGTGGGTTTTTATATAAAATAGCTAATTTAACAAAAAAATTGCATTATTTTTAAAATATGCTATAATAATTAAAAGCAAAAGTACTTTTAAAAAACGAGGTGATTGATATGCAAAAAAGATATTGTCTTGATAATAGCGAAACAGAAAAAATAGACCAAATCATAGATGATTTTTTTCATCAAATAAGAGAGATTATTTTAATCAAAATAGACAAATCACCAAACTTTGAAATAAAATCCTACACATTCCCTAGAAGTGATGAAAAAATTGAAGCACTTCTCTACAGAGGTCAACCGGTAGCAAATGTTACCATCGCAAAAGATGAACAAGGAAGAACCAATTTAACACTTTTCAAAAACATCGACGACCTTAGAAAAACAAGGATATCCAATTACAGCCCCTAATGGGGCTTTTTATTTTTCTATTGCTTTAATTTTTCATAAAAGGTAAATTGTAAATCAAACAATATATAAATACAAAAATGCATATATTTATTGAAGACAAAACATCCCTAATGGCAGTTTTTTTATCAATTATTCTTTTGATACTCCAGATTATTTTTGCCTTTCTAATGAAAAATAAAAAAGAAGCTTTTTTAAAATATCATAAAATATTAGGTATTTTTATTTTATTGATAGTATTGGCAAATCTTATACTTTTTCCAATAAATACCGTTGTAAGTATTCTAGTAGTGGTTGCTGTTTTAGCCCAAGTTATCATTGGTTTTTTATTAAAAAAAGGTAATAAAAAATTAAAAAAATACCACAAACCATTAGGATTTTTCATTCTTGTTCTGATTATAACAAACCTTATTTTGATTTTTCCATAAAGTTATTGACTAAAAAAATTTTTTAATATAAAATAATTAAAGTTTCCCAAGACCATTGGCATCCAAAAAGTAGAAGACCAATGCAGGAGATAAAGTGTAATCTTTATTTTTGTCTGGAAACAGACTTTTTTTATTTTAAATTGTAAATACCAAATACCAAATTTGAAATCTAAGTTTTAAAATCTAAAATCTAATCATGCCAAAAAGTAAAATCCAAAAAGAAAATACTCTTGCCAATATTAAATCAAAAATTGCCGATGCTAAATCAGTTGTTTTTACTGATTACAAAGGCATGAAAATGTCAGAGCTACAAGAATTACGAAAAAATATCAAATCAAAAGGTGGCAAATTTGAAATCACAAAAATCACTTTGGTTGGAAAAGCTTTTGATAATACAGAAAAAGTAAAAGAAATCGTAAATAAATCTTCTCTAGCTGTTGCTTATTCTATCGAGGATGAAGTAAGTGCACCAAAAGAAGTAAAAAAGTTTTCAAAAACCAACCCAAATATTAAAATATTGGGAGGATATTACGAAGGTGGATTTTTAAACGCTGAGGAAATGATGCACCTAGCTGATATCCCTTCAAAAGAAGAATTGATAGTAAAATTGCTTGGCACATTACAATCACCAATTATGAAAACAGTCCAAATATTGGGAGGTCAAACACCAAAATTAGTTAGAACATTACAAGCAATAGTGGAGAAGGGATAGGAGATATAGTAAGTATTAAGTAAAAATTCTAAAAACCATACTGCATTCTACATAGTACATACTACAAAAACACTTAAATTATTAAAAATATTAAATATATAAAAATTATTTAGAAAGGAAATTATTATGGCTGACGAAACAACACAACCAACAGAAGAAGTAAAAGAAGATGTAACGGCGAATGAACCAAAAGAAGAGAAAAAAGAAAAAAAATCTACTGGCAAGGGAATTGAAAAATTAGTAGAAGAAATCAAAGGATTAAAACTAACAGAAGTAGCTGAATTGGTTTCAGCTCTAGAAGATGAATTTGGTGTATCAGCTGCTATGCCTATGATGGCTATGGCAGGGGCACCAGCTGCAGGCGGAGATGCAGGAGCACCAGCTGAAGAAAAATCAGCTTTCAATGTTGAATTAACAGCTTCAGGAGACAATAAAATAGGAGTTATCAAGGCTGTAAGAGAAGTTATCCCAGAATTAGGTCTAAAAGAAGCAAAAGACCTAGTTGATGGAGCGCCAAAGGTAATTAAGGAAAATGTAAAGAAAGAAGATGCTGAAAACATAAAAAAGAAAATTGAAGAAGCAGGTGGAAAAGTAACTCTTAAATAATTCACAAACCAAGTGTACCTTGTATAAACAAAACTCGAGACTTCGGTCTCGTTTTTTGGTAGAATATAAATAATTTTTAATTTTTGAATTTTTAATTTTGTAAATAAATCTTAAATCTTAATTTTTAAACATTTCTCAATGTATTTTGTTTAGAATTTAAAAATTAGAATTTATTTTAAAATTACAAAACTACAAAATTAAAAGTTTTATGTCATTCAAAATCATCAGAAACGACAAAAAATCATCTGCCCGACTAGGAATATTGAAAACTCCCCACGGCGATATCCGTACCCCTGTTTTTATGCCAGTAGGAACGCTAGGTACAGTAAAAACCACCACTCCTGATGAGCTCAAGGACCTAGGAGCTGATATTATATTGGGAAACACTTACCACCTGTATTTACGCCCAGGAGACGCTAGAATCGCCAAACACGGGGGTTTACATGAGTTTATACGCTGGGATAGACCAATTCTAACTGATAGTGGGGGGTACCAGGTATTCTCGCTGGGGAAGAATTCTGTAGGGGTGGGATCCAAGTTGGCTCCATGCTCCTGCGTGGAGCCCAAATGTACCAAGAGGTCTCTCGTTAAAATAAAAGAAGACGGGGTCGAATTTCGCTCACATCTTGATGGCTCAAAACACTTTTTTACCCCAGAAAAAGTAATTGATATACAAAGAAACCTTGGGAGCGATATTATAATGGTGTTGGACGAATGTACACCATACCCTTGTTCTGAACAATACGCGAAAGCTGCTATGGAGCGAACTCATAACTGGGCAATCAAGGCCCTAAAATATCACAAATTCCAAATCATAAACCCCAAATCCCAAACAAATCCGAAATCCGAAATTTCAAAAAACAAACAACTTCTTTTCGGAATTATCCAAGGCTCAACTTTCAAAAACCTCCGAATTGAATCTGCAAAAATTATAACATCATTACAATTCGATGGAATAGCAATCGGTGGCGTTTCAGTGGGGGAAGACAAGAAAGAAATGTATAAAGTACTCGACTGGGTAATGCCATTTGTCCATCCCAATAGTCCCAATGATCCTACAAATCCCACCCGTCCTATCTATCTTATGGGTGTCGGAACTCCCGAAGACATTCTTGAGGCGGTCGAGCGGGGAGTAGATATGTTTGACTGCGTTCTACCTACAAGATTGGCTCGTCATGCTACCGTCTGGTATTATCCAACATCATTTGAATCAGTAGAGGCGAACGGTCGTTCGTCTAAAAAAGGTGGTAAAATCAACCTCCTCAATGCTCAATTCAAAGACGATAAAGATGTTTTGATGCTAGGTTGCCAGTGCTACGCTTGTCGTAATGGCTTTTCTCGTGCCTACATCCATCATCTTTTGAAAGAAAATGAAGTTCTTGGAATTCGTCTCACAACTCAACACAACATCCATTTCTTACTTGATTTAATGAACAAAATAAGAGATAATATAGACAAAGGAACTTTCTTAGAATTTAAGAAAGAGTTCCTTAAAAACTGGGAAATCTAAGGAGGTAAAAATCATGATGAGCCCAGAACAGAAAGAGATATTGCAACCCAGAAAAACATGGAAGGAACACCTTGACGACAAGGATTTCAAGGGGACATTTCATGATTGGTTAAGATTGAAAAAAGGGGATAAAAAGGAGGAAGAATATGCAACTTCAAAACAATGAAATTCCTTTTTTTGTTGTTTATATCATTCTTAGCCTGGGAATAATTTTATTTATTATTTCTTCAATAATATCCCTGAAAAAAACTATAGATTATCTAGAAAATAATAGATCTGACAAAAAAGAAGACAAGGATGGTAATTTATAATCATCTTAAAAATCCTTGTTCTTTTTGTTCTCGCCATTATTGTAATTGCCCTGTGGTGCCTCTTCGGATTTCTTGCTTCGCTTATAGTTTTTTTTGCAGAATATATTGATGAAAGTTTTTCAGGAGAAGAGTTCGTGGGCGAAGAGGAAACAAATATTATAATTTTCGGACTAGGTCCGATATCATTCTTTTTTGTATCAATTTTCTTTGTTTTTATCTACATACCAAAGCTTTGTTTACTTGGATTATCCAAAGCAATAGAATCGCTCGAATAAAAAACAAATTCAAAACGCCCTAGGGCGTTTTTTTATTGAAAACAAAGCTATTTTATGATAATATTCAAAAAGAACTTTAAAAAGGGGGAATGGATAATGGATTCTTTTGATGTTTTTTGCCTTTTGTTTTATCCATCTATATTTCTAGCCACAATCATTACCAATAAAATCCTCAAAGAAGACAGTATACCGGTAATATCATTTTTCATTGTTTTGCTTTCTGTTGCGATTTCAAATAAAATCCTGTCATCATACCCAAAATACACTTCTTTTGGAATTTTGATTTCTTTTCTTATTTTTATTATTTACATTTCTTACAAATTTTTAAAACCGCAAAGCGAAAGGTGCCTCAAATGTGGCAGCAAAGTAATTGAAGAATACGCGCTAGACCCAAAGTTTTCATCCAATGGATATACCTTTCCTGCAACATCTTTTCTGGTGAAATGCCAAAAATGCGGTTACGAAGAAGTAATTGTTAAATAATAATCAAAAACAAGCCATAAAATTAAACGCTTTCAAAAGCGTTTTTTTATTGATTTAATTTAATTATTCTTGTATTATTAACAATACAAGAACTTTAAAAACTAAATAAGGGGGTTTGCAATGAATATTATTCCAAACGAAATAACCGATCAAACCTCGATTTTGGATTTATCTATTATTATAGAAAGAGAAGAACAAAGCCAAAAGGTTTTCCAAATTTTAAATGACGCTATGGAATCACCCTTGAACGATAATTCCGATATGCTACAAATGGCAATAAAATTCGGTCAGATATCGTTAGAGGATTTTTTTTCAAATTTTGTGTTACCCGAAAAGAGAGAAGGCTTAATCTCTAAAATAAAGAAAGTCTTGGAATAAATAATTAAGACTCAATATCTATTTTCAAACAACAAAGGATCGCAAAAAGCGATTCTTTTTATTGTTTTTAAAAATTTTTTTGATAAAATAAAAAAAGATCCTTAAAAAGGTGGTGATAATATAATGGGGGAAAAGGATATCACCGAAAAAACCAGTATTTTTGAAATTTATTTTGACAAAGATCTGCGTAATGAAGAATTTTTTAGTCCTATGAATATTTCTTTGATTGATGAAATATTAATGAGATTTTTTTCTATTAAAACCAAAAAAGAAATACCTATAAACAAAATCACTATCTTGGAATTATCAGATAAAAAAAATCTATCTGAACAATCAAGAAAGATTTTAATAGAAGAAATTAAGCAAGCACTAGCCGAAGTTTTTTAACCCAAAATGCCGGTTAACTTCCATCTACACCCTTCTTATAGCGTCCTTTAGTTTTATAAAAGGACGCTCTTTTTTATTTATCCACAAAATCCACAACTAATATTTTTATTTTTATTAAAAAATTTTAAAAAACAAAAAAGATATTTTTGCGTTAAAAAATAATAGCAAAAATAAAATAAAATTTTATGGGTTGTTCAAAATTAAAAAAAGTAAGACAATACTATGGTGCTCAAAAACAAGCACCCCTACAATTCCCCCAGTGAGGTGCTACCATGAAGGTCTTGATCGAGTTTGGAGAAGGGGAGTCGGTAAATTTTTTACCGGATGTCTCCCGCGCTCAAATCGAAGATGACAGAGGAAATGTCATCTTCTGTGCAGTAGAAGAAGGAGGTGAGATGCTTTGGGGCTCTTCCAAGGAAATCAAACAAAATGATTTCAAAGAATGTTTGGCCCTGGTTGAACTCCGCGACGGTACTATAACGGAAATCTGCTGCTCATTTTCTTCGATGACATTCGCCAACGAAAAAAGCGAGAAACACCCAACAGAGTTTGTCTCTACCTATTTCAAGGAAGGTAATTTTCTGATCGAAAACGGATTTCTCGCTCCGAGAAAAAGATGCCTGAAAAAAGCCAAAAAGCAACTCGGGAAAATCCGCCATCAAAAAATGGCTTGCGCTCACTGATTCAATCCGCTCTTTCGAGAGCAAAAAACCGGGGCTTGTCCCCGGATTTTTTATTTCATTTTTCTTCGTAAAATAGATCTTTCTGAAATTTTAGATTCTAAATTCTTGATTCTTGATTCTATCTCTATCCAAACTTTTTCTTTCGGTTTTAGAATTTCTTCCAGCTCTTTACTTTTTTCATCAATAATTTTTTTAACTTTAATTGGATAAATACCGTTTGGGGTCAAGATTTCTAATTCTTCCCCGACTTTAAATTTGTTCATCACATCCATTAAAAAGTTGGCTCCATGCTCCTGCGTGGAGCCTTTGTGCATACCAATTTCAATAACTTGCCCCACAGGAATAACCGTCGGCCTTATTGCTGCCGTGTCATATTCCTGCTGATAATCATGTCTCCCTATTAGAAACCCATGCCAATACCCGCGATTTTGAATCTGATTTAATTCATCCATCAATTCTTTGATAGTCTTTTTATATTGTCGCAAAGCGACACCATATTTTTGAGATTTGAGATTTGAGATTTGAGATAATTTATAATACTCATCTATTGCTTTTCTATAAACATATGTCACCACCGCCACATAAAAAGAACTCTTTGTGCGCCCCTCTATTTTTAAAGAATCAATTCCGGACTCAATAAATTGGTCCAAGATATCTAAGACACAAAGGTCTTTTGAGTTCATGAAATATGTGCCGTTAGGGTCTTCTTGAATTTCCAAGAGATCACCTGGGCGGGTTTCTTCTTCTATAAATATCTGTCCCGAAGGGACTCCATAATTTTGATTTTTGAGATTTGATTTTTGAGATTTGATTTTATAACGCCATCTACATGGTTGTGCACACTCTCCAAGATTTGCTTCGCGTCCCGTAAAGTATTTTGATAACAAGCATCTGCCAGAATAAGCCATACACATCGCCCCATGGCCGAAAACCTCTAATTCTAGTTTATAACTTTTAGCTTTTAGCTTTTTAGAAATTTCTCTTATTTCTCCCAGTGTCAATTCGCGCGCCAAAACAATTCTCTCTGCACCAAGTTCACCCCACATTTTAATTGCTTCAATATTCAATGTATTGGCTTGGGTAGAAACATGAATAGGAATATCGGGAAAATGTTTTTTTATCAAAGAAAACATACCCAAGTCAGCAACAATAAAACCATCAATATTTAATATTGAATTTTTAATATTTAATATTTCTTTCTCTAAATCTTTCATCATCCACTCATGCGGAAAAATGTTAAAAGTCAGATAAACCTTCGCATTGCGCGCATGCGCAAATTCAATACCCTCCCGGAGTGTTTCTAGGGTGAAATTGAGTTCTCGTGCCGATCTGAGACTGAAATCAGAAAGACCACAATAAACTGCATCAGCACCAAAAACTACTGCTGTTTTGAGGCGATCTAGATCACCAGCGGGGCAGAGGAGTTCAATTTTCTTTAAATTCTTATTTTTCATTTTATCTTAGATGTAATATGTTAAATATTAAAACTATATGTCAAATATAAAATCTTTTTAAAGTTTTGACATAAAAAGATATGGATATTACATTTAACATTTGAGATTTAACATAATATTTATTCTACCACATTCCCCCCAAAAAACCAATAAAATACTAATTTTGCGATAATATCAAATTTTAAATGAAAAGTACTTGACTTTTTATCTAATTTATGCTATTATTTTAGCTAACTGAATTTTATTTCAGGTCCTAGTATTTTTACTAGAGACGGACCTTGAAAATATAACAAAAAACCTAGTCCTAGACTAGGCAAAAAAAACAACGGGAGGTCATAAAATGACCAAAACCAAACGGAAATTTTTCGCCATTTTGGCGGCCCTCGTACTCATTTCGCTCAGCCTCATCGGCTGCGGCGGGGGAGGCGGAGGCGGCTCGGAATCTCCGGCACCGGCACCGACCGGTACCATCAGTCAGAAGGTGGAGGCCCGCCCGGTAACCACCGGCACCTACACCGAAGGTGATGTCGAGACCTCGGCCGGCACCCTGGTACAAATCCGAAGCACAATCAGGAACAATTCCGGGTCGGCAATCTCGGATCTGACTGCCTGGGCGGAACTGCCCGAAGACATCTCGATCGAGCCCAACTCGGTCGAGGTTATCTACGGCGTCGATAGCACCACCAAGGTGTTATCCTCTGATATCGGAACGAGTACCGGTGTCGCACTCGGGATCACAATTCCAGCCGGTAGCTGGGCGTATCTAAAATACAAGGTACGCATCGCATCCGGTGCCACCGGGGATAAGGTCGTCAAGACCAAGATCACCGGCATCACGGACCCCGCCCAGATCAAAATCAAGCTGGGCGGCGGAGGCGGGGGAACCTGCCCGACCGTGACAAACCCGACCTGTCAGCCCGGCTACCATCTGGTGGCAGGCGCTAATGACAGCTACGGCTGTCCGACGACAGGCACCTGCGTGCAGGACACCACCCAGACTCAGACCGGGTCATTGACGGTTCTTTCGAACCTGAATGTGGCCAATGTCTGCGTCTCGGGCGCTGGCAGCCGCTGCGGAGAAACTTCCACAGGCGGGTGGCAGGCGACCATGCAAGCAGGCTCTTATACACTGAACTGCCCGGCCGTCACTGGCTACACGGTGGACTCCAACGCGTCAACCCGCACGGGCACACTGACAGCTGGCGGTTCACTCACGCTCAACTGCGCCTACACGGCGCAAACCGGTGGTAACCCCAACCCGCAGCCGACGCAGACCGGCACCATCTATGTACAAAGCAATCTGTATGTAGCCAATGCCTGTCTCTCGGGCGCAAGCAGCTACTGCGGGTACACCGAAAACGGCGGTTATACCGCCAGCAACATGGCAGTGGGCGGCTACACGCTGGCCTGCCCTACAATCAACGGCTACGAGATCAGCTCCCAGTCCACCCGGACCGGGACGCTCATAGCAGGCGGCAGCCTCACGCTCAACTGCCTCTACGCTTCCACCAACACCGGCGGAGGCGGGGGAAACACCGGAGGGGGCGGCCTCATAGGACCTGGCGGGTTTTAAACCCCGCCATTTCACCTCACAAACAAAGCCTCGGCGTAAGCCGAGGCTTTTATATTGCATCCAAGTGTCATTCTCGAGCTCCTAGATTTTTGTAATCAAAAATCAGGAAATCGGGGATCCATAACAATAAAAATATATATAGTATTTAATTGTTGTGGATCCCCGATTTCCGGATGAGTACATCTCGGAGCTCGAGAATGACAAAACTTCTCCTTGTTGCTAAAAACATTTCATTATGTTAAATTTAATTCATATAATCATAAAAACATTAAAGCAATTAAACAAACAATTTTTCTTGATTAAATGTTTGTATGTTTAAATGTTTAAATATTCAAAACAAACACACAAATGCCTACTAATTATAATTACAATTACGCCCAAACAGCTACCAATAGTAGCCCAGATCTAATGCTCTATGTTTATTTAGTGATATTTTTATTATTTTCTTTTTTTGCTATTGTACTTTTTTACCAGCTTTACAAACAATATTCTTACGAAAAAACAAAGATTGCTAGATCATTAAATATGGTTTTGCTCAAAGTTTTGGTACCTAAAGGTAATATGAAAGAAGGGGAAGAAAGTAAAAAAGGAGTTAAAGAATTTGCCGCCAGAGCCTCTCAAATGCTATCTTCTCTTTATTCAATTAAAGATCAGAAGGTTTTAGGATTTAATTATGACAAAGGACTTTATATATCTTTTGAAATAGTTTCCCACGAAGAAAAAATAGCTTTTTATGTTTCTTTTCCTAGACAAATTCAAACCTTAATAGAAAAACAAATATACGGATTTTATCCAGACGCTTATCTAGAAGAAGTTGATCGATATAATATTTTTGAAGAAAACAATCAATTTGCTGCTGCTGAAATGGTACTGGCAGATGACCTATTGTTGCCAATAAAAACCTACAAAGAATTTGAAGAAGACACCTGTAATGTTTTGACTTCATCACTTTCAAAACTCGGAGAAGGGGAGGGGGCAGCTATCCAATTTATATTGCGCCCAGCAAAATTTAAATGGCAAAAAAACAGCGAATATGTTATCAAAAAATTACAAGAAGGCAAAAGTATAAAAGAAGGCGTTTCGCTAAGTAAAATAGGAAAAGGAGCTTTGAAATTAAGTGGAGAAGTAGCTAGTCAAATGACTACTTTTTCTGACCCCAATAAATCTTCTGATTCATCAAAGCCTAAAACAGCCACACCCCTAGGAGAACAACAAATTAAATTAATTGGAGAAAAAATATCTTTTGTTGGTTTTGAAACAGTTATCCGTATAGTAACCAGTTGCCCGGAAAAATCAAATGCCAAAATGCATCTGGCCAATATTATGGCTAGTTTTATTGGTTTTGGTCATGCGGTCGGAAATAGATTTGTAAAAAATAAAAAATCAGGAAGAGAAGAAAGGATAGTAGAAAATTTTATTTTCCGTCATTTCCCTTTTAATTATCAGAAAACAGTTCTTAATGTGGAGGAATTAGCTACCATTTTTCATTTTCCAAATAGAATGGTTGAAACTCCAAATATAGAGTGGTTTACCAGTCGTCTAGCACCAGTACCACCAGAAGTCCCAAAAGAAGGTCTTTATTTAGGGAAAAACATTTATCGTGGTGTCAAAACACCGGTTTTCATGAAAGAAAAAGATCGCCTACGCCACATGTATGTTATTGGTAAAACCGGTTCTGGTAAAACAACTATTATGAAAGAAATGATTATGCAAGATATCGCAAGAGGGGAGGGAGTTTGTTACATTGACCCCCATGGAACAGATGTTGAGGAAATACTAAGCAGAATACCAAAAGAAAGAGCGGATGATGTTATTTATTTCAACCCAATTGATCTTGAGCGTCCTATGGGTCTCAATCTTCTGGAATACAATCCACAAAAACCACTGGAAAAAACATTAGTTGTAAATGAAGTTATTGGTGTTTTTGACTTTTTGTACAATCTTAAAGAAACCGGTGGACCAATGTTTGAACAGTATTTTCGTAATGCGGCGCTACTCGTCATGGAAAGCCCGGAAAGTGGTTCAACCATGCTTGAAATACCAAAAGTTTTGGCCGATGAAGATTTTCGTGCTTATAAATTATCAAAATGTAATAATCCGGTAGTAAAAAATTACTGGGTAAAAGAGGCTGAAAAAGCAGGGGGAGATGCAGCTCTAGCTAATGTTGTTCCTTATGTATCTTCAAAAATGACACAATTTTTAGCCAATGATCTGATGCGTCCAATTATTGCGCAACAAAACAGTGCTTTTAATTTCCGTGAAATTATGGATAGTAAAAAAATACTACTAGTTAATCTTTCAAAGGGTCAAATAGGTGAGATGAATATGAAATTATTAGGACTAATTCTAGTTGGTAAAATGTTTGTGGCGACTATGAGCCGTGCTGATAGCCCTAATATGCATGAATTACCACCGTTTTACATGTATATAGACGAATTCCAAAACTTTGCCTCTGATTCTATTGCTGCTATTCTATCTGAAGCTCGTAAATACAAATTATCACTTTGCATAGCTCACCAATTTTTAGGTCAGCTTGATAGAGTAGAATTAGTTAAAAAAGCTATTTTTGGTAACGTTGGTACAAAATTAGTCCATAGAATAGATGTAGAAGACGCCAAAGCTTTTCAAGAAACATTTGAGCCAACCTTTAATTCCAATGACTTAATTAATCTTGGTGAATTTGAATGCTGTTCAAGCTTACTCGTTGATGGTATTAATATAAAACCATTTTCCATGAGAACATTTAATATTTCAGACTACGAACCGATTAATGCTTATATAAAGGCAAATAAAAAGGTTACTGAATCAATTCGCCAGCTATCAAGATTGAAATACGGAAGAGATCGCGAAACCGTAGAAGAAGAAATAAGAGAAAGAGCATAAAAATTTAATATTTAAAATATTAAATATTAAATTTTTATAAATATACAATAATTTACCAATTACTAATAAAACTAAAAATATGAAAAAAACACTAGCAAAAACATTATTAACAGTTATAATTTCTTTTTCTGTTTTTACTATTATGACGCCTTCAATCACTAAAGCACAAGATGAAAATACAGCACCCAGCAAAATAGAATGTGCCAATTTTTTATCAGGAGACAGTCTAAATGTTGAACAGGCAATAAAGTGTTATTCTTTTAAAATAGCTATATTTATGAGAAATGTTGCTTTCTTGGTCTTTATTGTTATGATTATTGCCAGTGGTTTTCTTTTTATAACAGCAGGTGGCAAGCCGGAAAAAATAGCAACCGCCAGTAAAGCTTTATCCGGAGCAGTTATTGGTATAACTATTGTTGTACTATCTTACGCTATTATAATTTTTGTAGAAAATTCAATGGGAAATAGTGGTGCAATAAAATTCAATTCAACAAGTTACCATGAAAAAATAAAGAATATCTGATGTGAAAACAATTTACAATAAACAAAGAGGGGGTAGGGGAGTTGCGTTTTTACACCACTCTCTTTTTTTTTATAAAAAAGTATTGCATTTATTATTTTTTTATGTTATAATTATAGAAATATTTGAAAAATAGGGGAGAGGGGGAGAGGTAAAAAAAGAAAATCAAACCTAAAATAAATAATAAAAATAGCAATAATAACATAAAAAATGACAACAAACAATCAAAAAGAAGGGGATTCTAATCTTGATATTGTGCGACATTTATTGGAATCGGCAGAAGCTCAAATTAGATCCGCAAAACAACTTTTATCTGAAAATCCAGAAAAAAATAAAAAGCTAAAAAAACTAAACCTAGACCAAAAAGCCTCAGAATTAAATATTATTTCTGAAGGCCGAATTATTGAAGGCGTTTTTGATGGTGAAATGATGATTGGGCCGGATAAGAAAAAATATCCTGTACCAGCAAATTATGCTTCAAAATCAAAATTTGTTGCCGGAGATATTTTAAAACTAACTATCGAAAATGATGGCTCTTTTGTTTACAAGCAAATAAGGCCAATAGAAAGAAAAAGATTGGTTGGATCGTTATTATTTGAAGATGACCAATACAAAGTATTAGCTGGTGGTAAACCATATAAAGTTCTATTAGCCTCAGTAACTTACTTCAAATTAGCTCCCGGAGACACAGTAACCGTTGCAATCCCTGAAAACGAAGATTCTGACTGGGCAGCAATCGAATCAGCTGCTATAACGGACTAATTCATGTAGTCATGTAAATAATTAAACATTCAATCAATATAATGCGAAGACCCGGCCTATACCGGGTTTTTGCATGGGTCTGTGCAATCAACTACATCAAAAAAACAAATTTAAACGACCAATTTATCATTGAATTAACAAAAACCGATTCTAGCGCATTTAAATGCTTTTTTGCTATTTTACAGGTTCAAAATTCGAAATTATTGGGATTTTTAGGAGTGGAGTATTGAGACCATTGGGAGGAATAAAAGGGGAAAAAGCAATTTAGTTAACAGTGCAGATTGTGTGACTATTTATGGTGCATACAATCCGCGCAATGTTATACGACGCGAGGGCGGGGGAGTATAAAAAATATTTTAAAATATTTCTATGATTATTTGTAAGATTTAACAGCGTTGTTTACATTTCATTAGGATAAAAGTAATTTATTAATTTTTCCATTGGTGTTAGGTTATCAATTCCTTTATGGGGTTTTACGGTGTTGTAATAGTTAACAAAG
>Ga0101944_10001039_pt1 | contig 65240 bp, 48 predicted proteins | sample DewCreD2012metaG_FD_75245 | JGI IMG/M metagenome (GOLD analysis project Ga0101944, IMG submission 75245) | Hot spring sediment bacterial and archeal communities from British Columbia, Canada, to study Microbial Dark Matter (Phase II) - Dewar... ...
CCCCACCCCATAACTGGGCCCCGGCCCAAACGACCCCTCCGCACCCACCGCCCCACCCACCCCCAACGACGTCCCACCCCAAAACGTGTCGTTCGAACGGTTCTCGAGCACGAAGCCTGGTACGCTGGCGACTTCGAAGGTCCGCACGTAGGCGGACGCCATGGGATTCAATTCGAGGTCTTTCAGCGTGGTGCGGACGATCAGACGGTAACGCCCGGGCTGCAATGGACCGTCCACGATCAAACAGGTGGCATTGCTTCCAGATGCGTAAGTCGGAGAAACAGCAACGCTGTAAAACAAATCGTCCGCCGTATCGAAGAGCCCGTCCGCGCCGGCCGCTCTGAGCTCATAGGCCGCCGCATCGTTCACGGTGGCCGGCGCCAGTTCCTCGGAGAACATGAGCGTGAACCGGTCGAGGATATTCGTGGAGGTTGAGCCCTCTGACGGCAACGAATCGCCCACGATCTGCGGCGGGACCACATCCGGCGGAATGCTTTCCTGAATCTGCAGCAGGTACTGGGACGCCAGCCCCGTGGTCGCACCGTTGGCGCGCACGCGTGCAAAGTATCTTCCCGACGCACCGACGGCCACCGTGTGGACCAGGTTCGTAGTACCCGCAGGCGCAGAGGCCACCACGGCGCCGGCGCTGTCGAGAATCTCCAGAACTGGATCCAACGGGCTACTGGCCGGGCGCCCCAGCGAAAGGCGGATCACCGTGCCCTCCGGCAGATATGACACCAACGCAGACCGTCCTTGCGGCAGATACGCGAGGGCAAACACATCGCCGGGGTCGCCCTGGCGGATGTACCCCAGCAGCCGGGCCCACTGGTTGGTCCCCTGCCGCTCAAACCCCAGCGCATTCGCCTGCCCCACCCCGTTGTTGTCCTCCTCCTCCACCTGCCAGTGCCCCGGCACCACGCTCACCCGCAGCCGATACTCCCCCCAGTACGACCAGTTGTAACTGACCCGCACCCCATACCGCCCACTGGCCGGCAACACCACCGGCGCCATCTGCCCCGTCCCGTTGTTGCCCGCACTAAAACTCCCCAACACCGTCCCATCCGCACGCTCCAGCCGATAATGCAGCCCGCTGTTGCCCGGATGCCCCGGCACCTCACAGGCCACCATCACCCGCTGCCCCGCCCGCCCACTGAACACCCAGTAGTCCACATCCTGCGACGAACTCAAATTGCCCCGCCCCCACCCGTGCCGCACCCCGCTGCCAGGCGGATCCTCCGCCAACCCCTCCAGCCCCTGCCCCCACAACACCGTCACATTGTTCCCATTGTAGTTGGCCGTCACCAAATCCTGCCGCCCATCCCCATCCCAGTCCCCCGCCGCCAACCCCATCGGACTGCCCGCCACCCCGTACAAACTGGCCCCCTCCAAACCCCCACGCCCATCGTTCAACAACACCCCCACCCAATGATTCCGACCCCCCACCGCCACATCCAACCGCCCGTCCCCGTCCCAATCCCCCACCACCACCGAATACGGATCCACATTCCCCAGCCCGTACTTCACCACCCCCTCCAACGTCCCGTCCCCACGACCCCGCAACAGCCCCACCGTGTTGTCCCCCGCATTCACCACCACCACGTCCGCCAACCCGTCCCCACTCACATCCCCCACCGCCACCGCCCGCGGCCAGCTCAAACCCCCATAGCCCACCGGCACCTCAAAACTCCCGTCCCCACGACCCAACAACACACTCAGCGTCTGCCCACCGGAGTTGGCCACCACCACATCCAACCGCCCGTCCCCGTTCAAATGCCCCACCGCCAACCCCCAGGCCCCATTGCCCGTAGCCACATTCACCCCGGCCCCAAAACTCCCATCCCCACTGCCCAGCCGCACCGTCACACTGCCCCCGCCCTCGTTGGCACTGACCAGGTCCAGCCGCCCATCCCCGTTCAAATCCCCCAACACCACACTGCGCGGATTGTTCCCCACCCCGTAATTCGTCCAGCCCACAAACCCACCGCTGCCGTCCCCCAACAACACGCTCACATTGTGGCTGTAGTAATTGGCCACCACCAGGTCCATCACCCCGTCCCCGTTCACATCCCCCGCCGCCAACCCCACCGGCCCGTTGCCCACCGCCACGTTGGTCCGCAGCCCAAACCCCCCCGCCCCCTGCCCCAACAACACACTGACCGTGTCGCTGCCCACATTGGCCACCGCCAAATCCCACAGCCCATCCCCATCCCACCGCCCCGCCACCACCGCATACGGATTGGCCCCCACCCCATAACTGGGCCCCGGCCCAAACGACCCCTCCGCACCCACCGCCCCACCCACCCCCAACGACGTCCCACCCCAAAACGTGTCGTTCGAACGGTTCTCAACCTGAAACGGGCCAAGCCTTTCGAGGGTGAATTGCCGACTCAACGGGGGACTCAGCGGATTGCCGGCCCGATCTGTCACGGTGGCGGCGATGGTGAACCGCGTCGGCCCCAGCTGAATGGGCCCAACCACGAGCGATACGCTCAGAGTGGTCCCTCCAGCATAGCTCACCGTGACCGGGTAAAGCACATCATCGGCCGTATCGAATGTGTTGTCAGGCCCCGGCTGACGGAGGGAGTACGCGGAAAGATTGGTCACCGTCGACGGCCGCATCGGCTCGGAAAAGGTCACCGTAAACGCATTGATAATGTCCGAGCTGACGGATCCCTGGGCGGGCAGAGTGACATCCAGCACCGCCGGTGCCACGGAATCGGTCACGGCGATGGACAGGAGGTAACGTGCCATCAAATCCTGGTGTGCGGAAGCGGTGACCCGAGCCAGATAATCGCCCCTCTGCGAAACGGTGAAGGTGGTTTGCGTCGTGGTCTGTGTGACGGGATTGGTTTCGCCGGACCGGTAGAGCGCCACAAGCGCATCGCCGGGAACCAGGGTGCTCCAGGGCCCGGTTGTCAGTTGGAGCAAAACCGTGTTCCCCGGGTCCAGTGTACCGAGGGCGAACCAATCTCCGCTCGCATCATCCACAGGCAACGTGCCGGCGGCACGCAACTGAAAACTGCCGCCCAGGAAAACCGGGGGTGGGCTGTTCGCAGTGTTGGTGCTGTTGTTCGGCTCGGTCTCGAGGCCGGGCCCGCGGGTCAAATCGACCCGCAGGCGATAATCCGACACCTGATGATCCGTGTAAACGCGCACGCGGTAGCTGCCCGGCGCAGAAACGGCGGCATTATGGAATTCTGCGGTTCCGGTCACGCCGCCGTCGGCCGAGGCGATGATCTGGCCGGAGGGATTGACCAGGCGCAAGCGCGGCCGCGCCGCCCCGACGCTGGTTTCGATCCGGGCGCTGATCCGATCGCCCGCTTCCGCGTCAAACACCCAATCGTCTGCATTGGCCGTGCCCAGTCCGTCGAAACTGTTGGTTGCCCCGGCGACGAACCATGACGAAGCGGGAATCGCCTCGGTCAGCGTGAGCGACTCGACCCCGGCCTGCGTCCACAACACGGTCATGAACCCGTACAGCAGGCCTGGAAGCCACCGACACTTTTTCCGAAGTAAGGTCAGCGGCAGGCGTTGCCCGACCCCCTCGAGGAACGGCTTGCAATGCCGCCGAAACAAGGCCGCGGTGGCCAGTACCAGGCAAGGACGAGTGTTCATGGGATGTGGTGGTTCTGCAGGGAAAGCCAACGCCTCCCAAGCTGACTTGTCAAGATCCCGAGTTGGCATGCCGAGCTCGGAACAAACTCACTCTAGCTTCTCGTCCAGACTCTGCCCATCCGCAGATCATCGGAAGTTCCTTCCGTAGTCCACCCGACACTGCGGATCGGATACACCGCCCCTCGTGCGGAGGGAAGGAACGCTCTCCGCGCGCCCGGATTTGCCGGGCGGACTGGCTAGGGAACGACAGTTTGCGTACCGTGGCGGCGATGCAAAAAGATGACACCCGCGTGGATCATGCACCACCGCTTCGGTGGTTGCTCGTCCTGGCACTGGCCTGTCTGCTGGTCTCGCGGGCCGATGGGTCCGTCGCTCCTGCTCCGAGCGCGTCCGCAACTTCCCGGCAACCGCGCAGCACACTGCCCGGGAGCGCGAATTCACGCCTGCTGGTGCTGCCGACTCCGGGAAAGGAAAGTGAGGCAGAAGCCCTCCACCAGACGTGGCGGGCCCGCGTGCTGCATCGTCTCCACCGGTTGGGGGGCTGGGAGGTGGTCGAACTGCCGAAGGACACGGAAGTGGTTCGAGCCCTGGAGACGTACCGGCGGAATCCCGCGATTCAATTCGTGGAACCCGATGCGCCCATTCGGGCGGCGCAAACCTTGCCCAACGATCCATTCTTCCAAAACGGGGCGCAATGGCATCTGAACAACTACGGCCAGAACGGGGGGCTGCCGGATGTCGACGTGGACGGGCCCGAGGCATGGGATGTGGTGCGCGAGGCCCCGGGCGTCATCGTGGCCATCCTGGACACCGGCATTCGATGGACCCACGAAGACCTGGCGCCCAACCTGTGGCGCAATCCGCGGGACGGATCGTTTGGCCTGAATCCGATTGGCCGCAGCCACGATCCCTGGGACGACAATGGTCACGGCACGCACGTGGCCGGGCTGATCGGAGCGGTGGCCAACAACCAACGCGGAGTGGCCGGAGTGGCATGGCGCGTCCAACTCATGGCCATCAAGGTGCTGGACAGCGCCGGGAACGGCTGGTTCAGCGATGCCGTGGTCGGTGTGGAGTTCGCGCTGACGAACGGTGCCCGGGTGCTGAACGTCAGTTGGACGAGCTCCACAAATTCCGCGGCGTTTTCGAACGCGCTTTGGCATGCCGGCCGGGCGGGGGCCGTGGTGGTGGCCGCGGCCGGCAACAGTCCCATCAACCTCGATATCATGCCCCTCTACCCCGCGGCGTTGCGGCTGCCGCACCAGCTGACCGTGGCCGCCTCGACGCGGAGCGACGATCGCTATCTCCAATCCGCCTACGGGCCGGCCACCGTGGACTTGTATGCCCCGGGTGTCACGATGTATTCCACTCTGGCCACGGGCAACGCCGCGTACGGAACCCTGAGCGGCACGTCGATGGCGGCCGCCGTCACCAGCGGAGCCGTCGCATTGACCTGCCAACGATTCCCCACCGCCCCTCCGGAGGAAATCGTCGCGCGCATCCGCGCCGCAGTGGAAGTGCGACCCGCGTTCGAGGGCCGGTGCCGCACAGGCGGCCGACTGAACCTGCGCAAAGTTGTGGACCTGCCAGGGCTGCGCATCCAGCCCGGTCCGACCCCTCTCCTGTGGGTGAGCGGCACAGCCGGCCACGCCTACGAGATCCACGCCACCACCAATCTGGTTCACTGGCAACCGGTGACCTCTCGCATCCTGACCGCCGCGGAAGAGCCGTGGATCGACCCGGAAGCAACGGCCTGGCCGGTCCGCTTCTACCGCGGAGTGCCCGCTCCCTAGGCCGAGCACGCCGGCCGTCCTCGGCCCGCAACCCCAGCCGTCCCTGCCGGCAGGCCCTGCCGCCTTCTGCAAACCCACCACGCCAACCGGCCCCTCACGCCCACAGTTGGCACTTGACGTTTTGGCCGTGCCAAGCTGCACTGGCGAGCGAGGCCGGATGGGCCGGCATCATTAGACGGGGCAAAAATACCATGGGTGAAAAAAGGATCGTCTCAGCATGGATCCGGGGGGGAGCGTGTGAATGGAATCCTGCCGACGCCACTCCGGCAAGACCCTGGCGTCTGGTCCTCCTGGGAGCGCCAGGGGTGGGAAAGGGAACCCAGGCAGAGCTGCTGGCCGACCATTTGGGAGCGGTCCATTTGTCCACGGGCGACCTGTTCCGGGCTGCCAAGCAGGCGGACAGTGCCCGCTCCGCAGCCATGGAGGAGGCCCTGCAATACATGCGACGCGGCGAGCTGGTGCCCGATGACATCGTCATCCGGCTGGTGGAAGAGCGACGTGCCTGTCTGCGACTGCCCTGCGGGTTTTTGCTGGACGGGTATCCGCGGACGGTCGCCCAGGCCGAAGCACTGGACCGGTTGCTCGAGCGCGAGGGACTGGTCCTGGACGGGGTGCTGGACTACGAGCTCCCCTTGGACGAGGTGGTGCGGCGGTTGAGCGGTCGACGGACCTGCGCCCGGTGCCAGGCGGTGTTCCATGTCGACACACGTCCGCCGCGACGCGAGGGCGTCTGCGATCACTGCGGAGGTCCCCTGTTCCAACGCGAGGACGACCGGCCCGAGGCCGTCCGGGTCCGCATGGAGGTGTATCAGCGCAGCACCGCCCCTCTCATCGACTACTATCGGCAGCGCAAACTGCTCATCCCCGTACCGGCCCACGGCACCCCGCAGGAGGTGTTTGCCCGAAGTCTGGAGCTGCTGAACGGACGCCACCCCGGAGCGGCCGTGACCGCGGCCACGCCCATTTCCGCCGCGTAGCTTTCGCCTCCGCCCCATCCGGCGGACCTCCCACCCCGGGCCCTCACCGGCGCGTCGCCCCATCGTTCCCAAGGACCGGCGCGCCGGTGGTCTCCCGGCGGCTTTCGCGAACACGGCGGTCGCATTGGCCGTTGGCTCAAGGATGGGTTAGATTGTCTCGGTCATGAGGCAGTTGTGATTCAACAATCCGCAACCTCCAAAGCATCTTATGAGCAAGCAACTCACCCTCGAGCAGTGCATGACCTTCCTGAACTGGCAGTGGAGCGGCAGTGGCCGATCCCGCCCGCCGGGCCCGCCGCTGACGCGCACCGCCATTACGATTTCCCGCCAGACCGGGGCCGGAGGACACACGATTGCGATGCGTCTGGCCGAGTGCTTGCAGGCGTTGTCCCCGGCCGGCAGTCCTCCCTGGACCGTCTTCGATCGGAACCTGATCGAGCAGGTCTTACAGGATCATCATTTGCCGGCCCGCCTGGCGGAGCATCTGCCCGAGGACACCGCCCCCCAACTGGAGGATATTTTGGACGATCTGTTTGGGCTGCGTCCCGATTCGTGGACGCTGGTGCAGCAGACAGCGGAGACCTTGCTGCGCCTGGCGATGTTGGGACACGTGATTCTGATCGGCCGGGCGGGCGCGGTCGTGGCTGCGCGTTTGCCTCACGTGCTCCACGTCCGGCTGGTGGCGCCCTTGGAGGTCCGCGTGGCAAGGGTTCAGGCGGATCGGAAACTGAGTCGCAAAGCGGCCGAGGAGACGGTCCTCCGCGAAGATCGGGGCCGGGCGCGTTACTGGAAGCGCTACTACAACGCCGACATCGAGGATCCCCTGCTCTATCACCTGGTGATCAATACCGGACGCCTGAGCTGCGACGAAGCCGTGGCACTGATCGTCCAGTCGATGCGCACGCGCCCCGAGGCCGGACGCACTTGACCCGCCCCTGCTGCTGAGGAATTGCTTCCCGGCATGGGCCGAAGGTCGGGTAGCCGTCAGCGGTCGCCCCGCAAAGCGCGGGGGCAGCGGAGGCCGGGCGCAGCGCGGTGGTTTCTCCTCATCATCAGCGCGGCGGCGGCCGCGGTCGTTTGGTGGAACCGGTGGCCCGTGCCGGATCGGACAAAGCTCGCCTCCGGCACAGAGCGGGGATCTGCTGGTCACGCGATCCAGGCGGGGCGGGAAGACTCGGGATTGCACGTTCCTTCGGAACCTGATGCCCCTGCTGCCCCCGAAGCAGCCCGTGCTGAGTCGGCTCCTCTCGGCCCCCTGAGCAAAACGGAGCCCCAGCCCCCGCCGCCGGGGGTTCCGCCGGCCCTGGCGCACCGCGACGTCGGCGTGCAGGAAACGTATCCGCGCCCGGCCCGCACCATCCTGGAGGCCCAGGTCGCTCTGGCGCGCCAGGGGATCTCCCCGGGGTCCATCGACGGTGTCTGGGGCCAGAGCACGCGGCTCGCGGTGCTGGCCTTTCAAGAAAGGGAGGGGCTTTCCAGGACCGGCGAGTTGGATGAACCGACCCGGGCCCGGTTGTTGCTGGAGAGACCTGCTGTCACCACCCACGTAGTGGACCCGGACGACTTCATCGGGCTGCAGGCCCTGGCGCCCACTTGGGCGGGCAAAGCGCAACAGCCCGCTCTGGAGCACGAGACCCTCTTGGAACGCCTGGCCGAAAGAACCAAGGCGTCCCCGGGATTGTTGCAGAGATTGAACCCCGAGGTGGACTGGGACCGGCTGCGCGCCGGCGCCGTGGTTCGCGTGCCGGATGCCGCTTGTCCGGCGCCTGCGGGCCCGGCCGCGTACCTGGTCATTCGGTTAAGCGAGAAATGGGTGCGCGCCTACGATGCCGGGGGGCGGCTGCTGGCGCATTTTCCCTGCAGCATCGCGGCCCGGGCAGAAAAGCGTCCCGTTGGCCGGATGGAGATTGTGACGGTCGCAGAAAACCCCAATTACACCTTCGATCCGGCCATGTTTCCGGAGTCGGAGGAGGGTCGGGCTCTGGGGCGCAAGTTGATCCTGCCGCCCGGCCCCAACAATCCGGTCGGTTCGGCCTGGATCGGTTTGAGCCTGCCGGGTTACGGAATCCATGGCACGCCGCATCCGGAACGCATCGGCCGGACCGAATCGCACGGCTGTTTTCGGCTGACCAATTGGGATGCCGCGCATCTGCTGCGTTTGGTCCGGGTGGGGATGCCCGTGGAAGTGGAGCCATGAGAGGTCCGCCTTCGCTGCGCGCAAGGCGTGGCCGGGTGGCAATGGATGCGTGTCAGTGGCAACAGGGGGCGCCCCCAACCGCATCCCAATGCGGACTCAGGTAGGGGATGCCCAGCGACAATCCTCGCAACATCAGCAGCACGCCGGCCACGGCGACCGTCCACGGCACGAGTTGTTGCCAGCGCAACCGCCATGACCCGGGCAAACTTCGGGGAAGCAGGCTCAAGGCCAGCATCATGGGCAGTGTCCCCAACCCGAACGCAATCATGAAGCCAACGGCGTGGATCAAACTTCCGCTGGCGGTGGCCGCCGCTCCTGCCACGTAGACCAGACCACAGGGCAGAAACCCGTTGAGCAGGCCCAACCCATACATAGCCCCCAGCGAACGCTCGGCGAGCAACTCCTGCATTCCACGGGTGAGCCACGCGGGCGCGCTCCAGCCTCCCAGGACGCCGCGGCGCGATGTCTTCCAGACCACACCCAGCACCAGCGCCGCGCCGAGTGTCAGACACACCCAGCGCTGGACGCCCGCAGCGGCGAAGGTTCGCCCCAGGCCGCCGAACACACAACCCAGCCCTGCGTACGTGGTCACTCGGCCGAGGTGGTAGATCAGCCGGCTGGCGATCCAGGTCCCTCGGTGCCAGCCCTGCAGGGGCAACGCCATCATCAGCGGGCCGCACATGCCTGCACAATGGAGGCTGCCGGCCAATCCAAGCAGGAAGGCCGCGCTCCCGAGGGCCCAATGAGAACTCGTCTCCACGATTGTGGTCCAATGCCACCGGGGCTGGTGCGTGGGATGTCAGCCCCGGCGGATCGCATGTTGGGAAAGGTTCGGCCCCGCGGCAAGTACGGGAACACCCGGCGATTGCGAGCGCCGGCACGAGTGGGAACCGCCGATTGCGTCTTGCATCAGGCAGGCATTGCGGCATGCTCGGCGGGCCCGGTGTTCGGGCAGGCAATGAAACTCTCGTGGTTGGCGTTGGTTTTGGGACTGCTGTTGGGAGGCGCGGGGTGGTTCGGTTGGAAACGGCCCACTGCTGCCGTGGCGGCGGCACGTCGGTTTCCCCGATCGGTGCCCTGGGGTACCGGATTGATGTTACTGGCCACTGTGTGGTTCCTCTACTACGTGGCGCAGGAGAACATCGCCGATTTCGCCGCGATCAAGCCCCATCTGATGGTGGCTTTCGGGGTGATCGGGATTGGCGCCTGTCTGTTTGTGAAGGACTATCTGGGGGCCCGTGGTCTGGCCGTCCTCTGGTTGTTGCTGGCCAAGCTGATGGTGGACACCGGCCGGCCTCACCTGGAAGATACGTCGTGGGTGTTGGTGAATCAGACACTCGCGTATGTGCTGGTGGTAGCGGGCATTTGGGTCACGATCTCGCCCCAGCGACTCCGGGACTGGATTCTTTGGGCGACGGCGACCGAAGCCCGGTGGCGGGGGACGTCCCTTGCGACGCTGGCCCTGGGAGCAGGGTTGGTGGTACTGGCATTGACAGCCTATCGCGGACTGTGACGTGAGCGGGAAACAGGGAAAGATCCTGGTCATTCGCGGGGGCGCCATCGGCGATTTCATCCTGACCCTCCCGGCCATTGCCGCGCTGCGTCAGCATTTCCCTAGGGCGCACCTGGAGATCCTGGGTTATCCCCATATTGCGCAACTGGCCCTGGCGGGGGGGTGTGTGGACGCCGTACGCCCCATCGAAGCACGTGCCCTGGCGGGCTTTTTCGCTCGCAACGGCGAGCTGTCCGAGGAGCTGCGCGATTATTTTTCCGAGTTCGATCTGATCATCTCCTACCTCTACGACCCGGACCAGATTTTTCAAAGCAACGTGCGGCGCTGCACACCGGCGCAATTCATCGCCGGGCCCCACCGGCCGGACGAAGCCGCCGGCGTTCACGCGACCCGCGTCTTCCTTCGACCCCTGGAACGACTGGCGATTTTCGACGCCGACCCGGTGCCGCGATTGCGCCTGCCGCCGGACCCGGAGGGACCGACCGGGTGGCTGGCTCTGCATCCGGGGAGCGGCAGCGAGCGCAAGAACTGGCCGGAGGCACGCTGGGCGGATTTGTTCCGGCGCTTGTTGGAGGTACCGGAACGGCGCTTTCTCCTGGTGGGAGGCGATGCGGAAGGAGCCCGCCTTCAACACCTGGCCGCCGCGGCCCCGCCCTCGCGGCGCCAGGTTTGCCAGAGCCTGCCCCTCGCCCAATTGGCCCGCCGGCTGCAAAGCTGCCGGGGCTTCGTGGGGCACGACTCGGGCATCACGCATCTGGCAGCGGCGGTGGGTTTGCCGGTGGTGGCGCTGTGGGCGGACACCTCGGAGGCGGTGTGGCGTCCCCAGGGAGAGCGGGTGCGATTGATCCGATGGCCCAAGGGCCTGCGCGCACTGCCGGTAGAGGAAGTCCAGAAGGCCGTGGAGGCCATGTTGGCAGAGCACGCCGGACAGGAGCACGCTCCGACGGCAACCCCCGGCTGAGCCGGACCCGGAGCCGAGCCGGCAGGTAGCCCCAGGTCCCGGTGGCCCGGGCTAGCTGCGCCGCCCCATGCCCAGCTCTTGGCGACAATAGCGCAGGCTCCGTTCCAGTTCGGCCCGCTGGTAGGCACGCTCCTCTTCTGCATTGGCGAACCGCTGGCCCGGCAGCGCCCGACCCCGTTTGGCCAGGGCCAGGAACGCGGCAAAATCTGCGGCACGGGCTTTGGGGTACGCCTCCCAAAAGTCGGCCCGCAGATAGGGAAACTCGCGGGCAAAGCCGGAGATGGTCTCGATGTGGACGGGCACCTCGGGGCAAACCTCGGCAAACCGCTGGAACAGGGTCTTGAGATCGAGACACCCTTCCCCCATGGCCGTCCACTGCACCTTGGCCCCCTGCTCGGATTCCCAGACCATGGCGTCGCGCAGGCTGGTACAGATTGTGTACGGGCCCAGGATCTCGAAGCTTCGCACGGGATCCTCCAACGTCCAGCAGGCGTTGCCCGAATCGAAGTTCACCCCCACGTAATCGCGGCCGGCGGCTTCGACCAACTGAGCCAGCTCCCATGCCTGCATGTCACCCGCGTGATTCTCGACGGCAATGCGGACGCCGGCGTCCAGGGCGCGGGACCGACACGCGCGCAACACGCGGACGGTATCTTCCATTCGGGCTTCGATGCCCCCCGGGGTCCGGCGGTCTTCCAAAGTGCCCAACACCACCCGGAGCACAGGCGAGCCCAGGTCGCGGGCCATGCGAATGCCCAACGCCAGATGCTCCTCCGCCGTGCCCCACTTGTTCCGGAAGGCGCGTGAAGTGGGGCAAATGCTCCAGGTGCCCAGGTACAACTCCAGCCCCAGATCCCGGGCCCGCGCACGCAGTTCGCGCAGGTGCGCAGAGTCGTGGCTCTCGAAGGCATCCAAATCGCTGATGAAAAGGGAGTCGAGTTTGAGCTGTGCGGCATAGTCCATGAGCTGAACCGCCTTCCAGCCCATGGCCCGCACGGCGAAGTTGTCGAAACCGAGTTTGAGACGCGGGCGGGAGTTGTTCTCTGCAGCCCGGGACACGAGGCGGGAACCTGCCAGGCAGACGGCTCCCACCGCAGCCAGCGCGGTTTGCAGAAACTCGCGTCGACGGCAGGGACCAAGACCGGACATGCCCTTTTGCATGAAAGCACTACTAAAGAGCCGGTGGCCCGGCGGCTAGAAAATTTCCTCGGCAGGAACAAACGAAACCTCCCCGGGCAGATGGATCGCAGCTGCCCTACGACTGCAGTTTTTACCGAGCGTCGCCCGGTCACGTTTCCGGCGCCTCGGAGCGTCCGCGCCGCTTGACCTTTCCCCTGCCCGGGCGCACCGGCACGGCCTTGCCGCTCCCGATGAGCGCGTCCCCGGGCGCGGAGCTATGTCTCATGAAACCCCCGGGCCACTTGCGGTACCTCGCAGACGAATGGCTCCGTCTCCAGCATGTGAGGCATAAGCTGTCTCACTACACGAAAGCATGCGAATGCCCTCGAAGAACCGAGGGGTTTGCCCAATATCCCCACTTCTGGAGCGGCGCGCCGACCGCTGGCGCCGTGTCCACAGCGCGGGACGGCCGGTCCACGCACGACCGGCACAAATCGATCGGCTCACCCGCGGCCCGAGGGACCGGAAGGATCGCCCATCGCGGAAAGTGGCCACCGCGACGGTTCGCCCTGCGCGCGCACGCACCGAGGCATCCGGGTTCAAGGTCCTTCCACCCCGTCACTCCCTTGCAAGGGCGGCGAGGCGACCCGCGCTGTCTGCCGCAAACCCATTTCCGACTGACAAAGCGACGGGGCCCCGATAGCGTGGGCCCATGAACATGCACAGGGGTTGGATCTGGCTGGCGGTGGGGAGCTTGCTCGGTGGGTTACAGGCAGACGCGGCTTCCGCAGCGCTCGAAGCGGTGGCCTCCTGGCCTCTGCCCTCTGATGCCCGGCCTCCGACCGCCCTGGCGTGGGATCCGGTCGAGCGCCGACTCTTCGTGGCAGCGGAGCAAGCGGATGCCGTGTGGGTCCTGGACACGGAACGAGGGCGCTGGCTCCGCCCGCTCTCAGTGCCCGCGCCGCGGCACCTGTTGTTCGAGGCGCGGCCGGGACTTCTGTACGTCAGCTCGGGGGCCGCAGGCGGCCAGGTGAAGATTCTGGATGTCAACGCGCGCCGAACGCTCAAGACCATCGGCAATCTCCCGGAGGCGGGTCGGATCCACCGTGATGCGCCTTCCACGCGCATCTACGTGGCCTATGGGGCGGGTGCGCTGGCGGTGATCCACGGAGTCACCGGGGTCCATACGTTGTCGGTGCTGTTGCCTGATCGACCCGCCGATTTCGCCATCGAAACCGTGGGCCATCGCATCTTTGTCAATCTCTTCCGTTCCAACGCCGTTGCAGTCGTGGATCGTCTGGCGCGAGAAATGACGGATGTCTGGCCACTTTCCGAGGGTCGCGGCAACGAATCCATGGCCCTGCACGAGCCCCGGCAGCGCCTCTACGTGGGTTGCACAGATCCACCTCACATTCAGGTTCTCCACACCTCCTCGGGTAAACGGGTGGCACGGTTGGAAACCCCGACAGTCGTGCAATGGCTGTACGTGGACACGGCGCGCGACCGGCTGCTGGCGGGCCCGGTTTCGGGTCCGTTGCGAGCGTGGCAAATCGAGGGCGAGGATCAGCACCGACCCCTGCCCGCGCCTTCGGAATTCAGCAACGCCCACCCTGCCTGCTACGATCCCGAGACCGGAAGGTTGTACGTGGTGATCCCGGGCTCGCCCGGGCAGCCCGGGCTGATTCGGTGTCTGGCGTGGAGCAACTGAGCTCCTGCGGCCGGCGGCGGGCCCGCGACTCAGGGGCCGGGAATCTGCAGCGTCATCGCACGAAACTGGCGCTGGGGGCGGGGGAGATCCTTGCAGTCCTGCCCTTGCAGCCGGCGGGTACCGTCATCGCTCACGACCAGCAACCGGCGGGATGCCGCCGCCGACCAAAAGGCCAGGCCCTCGGGATTGAAACCTTTGAACACCTCAGAGTTCAGTTCTCGAGGCGCCTCACCAGCCCGTCCCGACCAGGCAAAAAGCCGAGACCGACCGCCGCCATCGGTCGGGCCCGCCACCAGCAAATAGCCGCCTTCCCATTCCAGCGCGCCGCGCAAGCCCAGGCCGCCCAGGGACAGGAAGATCGGGTCGCCGAATCGCGGTGGCTCGGCTCCATCCAGAACGGCATGAGGATTGAGCAGAGGCACGATTAACGCTCGCCCTTCGAACAACGGGCTCCGGAAGCCGATCAGCAGGCCTCCCTCGGCCGAGCGTGCCAGGGCTTCGATGTTGAGGCCGCCCTGCGCCTTGGGCGCTCGGGCCGCTGCCTGATCCAGTCGCAGCCGGCCATAACGCGGGTCACGGTGCAACGCCACGAGCAGATCGGTATATCGGCCCGGCGGGCTGGAGGCCGGAACGTTCCCGTCCACCCACTCCACGGGAATTCGCACCAGCGCGTGGCGCCGCGGGGCCGCCCGTCCCTCCGCGTTGCGCCCGTGCGAACTAATCCAGAACAAGTGCCTGTCCAAGCGGGCCACCCCTTCGAGATCCATCTCCCGACCCGACCCCTCCGCCGGCCAGAACCGATTCAGATCCAGGGTGCGAACCGGCCATCCGGGTTGGTTCCAACTGTACACCCGCAATTCGTTGTCCTCATCGTTGGCCACCACGAACCGGTCCTCACTCAACGTCTCCACTGCGGAGGCGTCACACATGCCGGCGAAAACCCGGATCTCGGGCCCTGAATCCCCCGCGGCAAATCCGGCAAGGGTCCACAGCAATCCCGTGACGATGAGAAGAAACGTTACCCGGCTGGAGTCTTGTATCTGATGCATGGACAGTCACACTCCTTTCGCCGTGAAAACTTGACCTGTTCCTCTGCGGCGTCAAGAGACACGGGCAGACCCGGGCGTTTGCAAGATTCACCCGGTCGGGCTGGCGCGGCTCGCCCTGCCAGATCCGGGGCGGCCCCGGCGCGGGCGCACCGTGCCGTTCCGAAAAGGCTGGTCCCGTCCCGGAGGAATTCTCAGATTGAGCACGTGCATCTGGCACGGCTGCGGCTGCGCGACTTTCGGAACTACACCCGGCTGGACGTGACCTTCGAGCCGGGCTTTCACCTGCTGCTGGGCCGAAACGCCCAGGGCAAAACCAACATCCTGGAGGCCATCTATTTGTTGGCCACCCTGCGATCGTTTCGGGGCGTGAGTCATGCCGATCTGGTGCGGTTCGGCCAGAAGGGGTTCCTCGTCGCCGCTCGCATCGTAAGCACCGCCACGCATGACGTGCGCCTCTACTGGTCGGCCCACGAACGACGATTGACCCTCGACCACCAGCCGGTACGACGTCTCACCGATTATTTGGGTACACTCCGCGTCGTGGTCTTCTGCACGGAAGACCTGCAACTGGTCAAAGGGACCGGCCGGAATCGCCGCCGGTTCCTGGATCTGCTGCTGACGCAGACGCAGCCCGACTACCTTCCGCTGTTGCAGAGGTACATGCGGGCGCTCCGGGCCCGAAACGCACTCTTGAAGCAGTCCGCCGTGGACCTGACGGCGCTGGACAGTTTCACCGCAGAACTGGTGAATTGTGGCGAGGAAATCCGACGCCGGCGCCAGGAACTGGTCCCGGCCCTGGCCGAACGTGTCCGGTCTGCCTACCGACGCATTGCCGGAACTGCCGAGGAGGTCCGCGTCACCTATCAGCCCTCGGTGCGAACAGATTTCCAAGTGGAACTCGCCCGCGTCCGTGCGCGGGAACTCGCACGTCGCACGACCCTGTTGGGGCCGCACCTGGACGAACTGGAGCTGGCCATTCAGGAGCGCCCGGCGGACGCCTTTGCCAGCGAAGGCCAGAAACGATCCCTGGCCCTGGCGCTAAAAATGGCCCAAGCGGAATTCCTCACCGAGGTCCACGGCGCGCCCCCCGTCCTGCTCCTCGATGACGTCATGGGCGACCTGGACCAACAACGGCGGGCCGCCTTCCTGCCTCTGCTCGAGCGGGCCGACCACGCGCGGAGTCAGGTGTTCATGACGGCCACCGAAGAAAGCTGGCCCCGCGAGCTGGGGCGTCGCCTGCACCGATGGCGAGTGGAAAACGGCACACTCGCACCCCTGCCGGGGGTGCCCGGGTGACCGCCGCCCGCCAAGTGTCTGTCTGGTTCGGACTGATCCGACTTCACGTCGGAATCCCGGCACCCCGCCGACCAGAGCGGGGCACTAAAAGCCACGGACGAGCTCCCTGTCCCGCGCTCTGGTGCTCGGCCCGTCAGGCCGGTCCGCGAAACGGGCCAAACCCACGCTCACCGGCCCACGCTCAGTGGCCGCACCCGCATCCACAGCCGCAGCCACCGCCGCTGCGGCGCGGCGAGGTCGAACAGCAGGCATCCTCTCCCGCCCCGCTCCCGGAGCCGGAAGCGAAGACGGAGAACTGTTTGGTCAGCCGCGTCGAGCCGCAGTGCGGACACTGTGTGCCGGTCCAGTCCGTGGATCGAACCAGCACCTCGCTGTCGCGATGACAGTCCTCGCAATGAAACTCGTAGATCGGCATGGACTCAAGGTTAACCAAACGCCGCGCACGCGCAACCGGTTGGATCCTCGTCCCGCCTGCGAAAACGAATCCGTCAAGATCCCAAGGCCCTTGGACGGGCTCTGGCGCTGGCAGGCGCCCGCCACAGCGACTCGGACCCCGGAACACCGGGCCCGACTCCCGACCTTCGTCGATCTGACGAGGCACACTTCGGGAAGGTCCTTTCCCTCCGGGGGGCCCGTGTGGAGCCAGCGTGACGTTTCGCCCTGCCCTGCCCCAGCCTCCTTGCCAGTGGGACGCAAACCAAAGATACTTCGTCTGTGGAGAACACCATTGCACAGCTGACGGAAAAACTGCTCGCCTCCTACCGCGAGGTGGGCGGCATCAACCACTTGGACGGGCAGAATTTGCCCTCGAAACGGGCCATCGTTCGGATCACGCAGGAGCTGCTGTGTTTGCTGTTCCCCGGTTTTTTTGAAGAACGACCCATTCCGTCGGCGCAAATCAAGACGGTGACCGCGCGGCGGCTGCGAACCGTGGCCACGGCTCTGGAACGGGAGATCTATCGCAGCCTGGTCTACATGCCGCCCCCGGAGTATCCGCGCAAAAGCCTGCGCTCGGCCGCCCGATCCATCACTTTGGGCCTGTTGGACAGCCTGCCCCGGCTGCGGGAAATCCTGCAGACCGACATCGAGGCCGCCTACAACGGGGACCCGGCGGCCCTCAGTCGTGAGGAGGTCATCGTGGCCTACCCGTTCGTGGAAACGATCGCCGTCCAGCGACTCGCCCACGAGCTCTATCTGGCCAAGGTGCCCTTGATCCCGCGGATCATGACCGAGTGGGCGCACAGTCGGAGTGGAATGGATCTGCACCCGGGGGCGCAAATTGGGACGCACTTCTTCGTGGACCATTGCACCGGCACGGTCGTGGGGGAAACTGCCGTCATTGGCAACCACGTGAAAATGTATCAGGGCGTCGGCCTGGTGGCGCGGTCGCTGGCCGCCGGTCAGGCACTCAAGGGCCAAAAGCGGCATCCGACGATTGAGGATCATGTGACCATCTATGCGGGAGCCACGATCATGGGCGGGGACACGGTCGTCGGTGCCGGCAGCACCATCGGCGCGAACGTGTTCTTGACGACCAGTGTGCCGCCGCGGTCCCTGGTGGTCCAGAAAGACGCCAACATCCGCGTCATGAGCAAGGGCGAGCACGTGCGGCCCGAGCCGGATGTGCAGATCTGAGGTGCTGGCGGCCGGGCCACTGGCCGTTCGCAGAAAAGACAATCTTGCGGCACGACGGCTCGGCGGGGGCCTCGCCTGCGCCCACCCTCGCCCCCCGGCGCGAAGGTTCCAGCGACGACCGATCCGGAGGTGCCGGCCGCGCTGAGATTGCGGGAATCCGTGGCTCCAAGAGGCAGTCTTTTCAGGTCCGCTTCCCCGGGCAGGCGGCGAATCGAGAAGAAAAAACTGGAGCGGGCGAAGGGAATCGAACCCTCGCGTGCAGCTTGGAAGGCTGCCGTTCTACCACTGAACTACGCCCGCTCTCCAAGGTCACTTCCATGGTAACCCGGGCGCTTGCCTTGTCAACGGTCCAACCGTAGCTTCGCCTCCCGGATGAACGCACTGCTGCTCACCGGGGGACGCGTGGTGGACCCGGCCAACCAGTGGGACGGTCCCGCCGATGTGCTGATCCGGGATGGCAAGATTGTCGCTGTGGGCCCGGAGGCTGCCGCCCTTTGCCCGCCCGGGGCGGAGCGCATCGACGTCCGGGGTTGTGTGGTGTGTCCCGGGCTGATTGACATGCACGTCCACTTGCGGGAGCCCGGGCAGACCGCCAAAGAGACCATTGCTACCGGCACGGCCGCCGCCGCCCGGGGCGGGTTCACTTCGGTGGTCTGCATGCCCAACACCTCGCCGGTTGTGGACAATGCCGGCACGGTTGCGCTGATCCATGAGCGGGCGGCGCGCGAGGGGCGGGTGCATGTGTTCGTGGCCGGTGCGATCACGAAGAACCTGGCGGGCGAGGAGCTCGCCCCCATCGGCGGTTTGAAGCGGGCCGGGGTGGTCGCCATCACCGACGACGGTCACTGCGTCCAAAACCACGAACTCATGCGGCGCGCCATGGAATACGCCCGCATGTTCGATTTGCCCGTGCTGGATCATTGTCAGGATTATTCGCTCGTCAGCGATGGCGTGGCCCACGAAGGACTCTGGAGCACGTTGTTGGGATTGCGCGGATGGCCCGCCGTGGGAGAGGCACTGATCGTCGCCCGCGACATCCTCCTGGCCGAGTTGACCGGCTGCCACGTGCACTGCCAGCACTTGAGCTGCGCCCGCAGTGTGGAACTGGTGCGCGAGGCCCGTCGCCGGGGTGTTCCCATCTCCGCCGAGGCCTGTCCGCACCACTTTGTGCTGACCGACGCCGCCCTGGCCGGCAGCGACAAGTTCTGGAGGCACGACGGCGCCGGCGTGTACGGCATGGCCGGCCGGGCCGAGCTGCCCCAATGGCCGGCCTATGACACCCGCTTCAAAATGAATCCTCCGTTGCGTTCGGCGCGGGATCGCGACGCAATCCTGGAAGGGCTGGCCGATGGCACCATCGAGGTCCTCTGCAGTGATCACGCCCCCCATTGCAGTTTCGAAAAAGAGGTCGAGTTCGACTACGCACCCTTCGGCATCACCGGCTTGGAGACCGAACTGCCATTGGCCCTGATGCAGCTCTACCATGCGGGTCGGCTCGGCCTGGCCGAGGTGATTGCACGATTCACCGTGGGGCCGGCGCGCATTCTGCGGTTGAACAAGGGCACCCTCAGCCCGGGCGCAGACGCGGACATTACCGTGTTCGATCCGGATCGCGAATGGGTGTTCACCCCGGAAAGCACCCGCAGCAAATCGAGGAACAGTCCGTTCTACGGTTGGCCCTTGAAGGGACAGGTGTTGATGACCTTCGTCGCCGGCCGACGGGTTTACCCGTGAGCCGGACGACCCGGCTGCCGGTCGCAGTCGGAGCGGGGCGCGTCGACCAGCGGAGCACATCCACGCTGCCTGAGGCGGGCAGGGCTCTGTCTGGCCGGCCACAAGCCCGGCGGGCCGGACGAGGCGGCCAGAAACCCCATACGCGACGCCCGAAATCGGGGCCTCCCGATGGCAGCCTCGGACCGCGTGGGAGCTGCCGGTGTCTCCTTCAGGGCGGGCGCACCCGAAGAACCCTCTGCGCGCCCCCGAGGGCCGGATCGAGACGACCCGATTCTCATCCGAAATGTCGCAAAGCCCGGCGAACCTGCTGCACCACCCTCAGGGAGACACCGGCAGGGCCTGCCCCGCGGGTACGGATTCAAAAACGGGTCATTTGCTGGAGTTCTCGGACGCGTGCTTCGATGGCCTCCCGGTTCAACCGGGCGAGCCGTGTCAGACCGAATCCCTCACAACAAAAACTGGCCACCGCGGCGGCGTAAATCATCGCCTTGCGCAATCGGGTCTGCCAGGGCCCCCGCCCCGCCGCCAGAAAGCCCAGCAGAGCGCCGGCGAAGCTGTCTCCAGCGCCGGTGGGATCGACCACGCGCCGGAGGGGATACGCGGGTGCGATGAACATGCCCTCCGGCCCGCTCAGCAGGGCGCCGTGCTCGCCCTTTTTCACGATCACCCAGCGCGGCCCCAGAGCACGCAACCGGGGCAGGGCAGCCACGGCGTGGTCTTCGCCTGTCAGTTGTGCAGCCTCGCTGTCGTTGAGGATGAACAGATCGACCCGCCGCAGGAGGCGCAGCAGGTCCTCCCGTGCGGTTTGCAGCCACAGGTCCATGGTGTCGGCCGCCACCAGGACAGGCCGGTTCATCTGCTCCAGCACGTGCATTTGGAGCGCAGGCGCAATGTTGCCCAAGAGAACGAACGGGGTTTGCCGGTACGAAGGCGGCAGATCGGGTCGGAACTGCTCGAAGACGCCCAGCTCGGTGTGCAAGGTGCGGCGCCGGTTCATGTTGGCTTCATATTCTCCCGCCCAATGAAACGTGCGCCCGGGGCGGCGCTGCAGCCCGGCCAAATCGATGCCGCGACGCCGGTAAAGCGCAAGGTACGTGCGGGGAAAATCGTCGCCCACCACACCCACCATGCGGACCGGGACGAAAAAACTGGCGGCCACGGCCGCGTAACTGGCTGAGCCGCCCAGGAGTCGATCCCGTTCGCCGCGCGGGGTGCGGATGGAATCCAGTGCCGTCGAACCCACAATCAGGACGCTCATGACAAAAAATGGTTTTGCCGGCGCGCCGGAAGTCCGCCGCCCGAATCATCGTGGCGGGCACGCTAGTGGAATCCTGCCCATCGGGCAACTCAGCAAACAGGCGCCCCGCGGCCGAAGCGCATTGCATTTTCAACACGGGATGATGGGTTCGCAAAGAAAGGCCGGCTCCCCGCGGCCTTCCCGTGCCAACACCGGAAAAACTTCGGCGGGCCCTGGAAGGGTTCCAAACCTGAAATGCGCCAGACTGGAGATCTGCGGCGCCCCGGGCCCTGCTTGAGCCAGAGCCGCGCACGACAATCTTCCAGATCAGCCCGCTTGCGAATTCGATCTCACGCAACCCCTCAAGTGCGGGGAAAGGCTGCTCGCCTCCACCACGCTCTGGGTTAGCCCCCATGGGGCGCGGACGCGCCGGTTTAGACCAGCCGCTCGGGCACCGGGCCGCCTCACTGCCGGGTGCACCGCTGCGCCTCCAACGCGCCACAGGGCAGCCCCATCGGGGCATGATTCGTCGGCCCGGGGCAACGCCGCGGATAACCGGGTTTCCGCAATTCCTCCCGCTTTGAAAGGGCGGAATTCGGAGGGGTACGACCGGTCCTCGGCATGAAAGCCCTCGCGTTGCGGCTCTTCAGGGCACGGTGGGCTCGGCCGTTGGAGGTCCTCGGGGCGTTCCGCCGGGCCGGTGCATGGAAGGCACCTTCGGCGTGTGGAGGGGCCCGCGCGATTCGTGCCGGGCAGGACGCATCTCCCATTTTTCCCGGGCCCATGAACCGAGTTCTCGAGGGGAAACCTGAGTCCAGGCCGAACGACTGGTCCTCCCTGGTTGGGCTTCAAGACAAAGGACCAAACGCGCTCGAGGGCAAATGCACCCGCCCGGTTGGGGTCGGGCCATTGACCCGTCACGGGTGGGGTCCGTAGGATGCAGGCCCGCTCGGGGAGCGGGAACTCTTCTGCCGATTCGGAGCCGGCGGGATCGGAGTCGGGCCAATTCCAGACGCGCATTCCTTTGGGAATCGGCCGAACAAAAACGGTGGCCAGGAGCGGGCGAGAGACGGCGATTGCCAAATATGAGTGGGGCATTCAGAGAGCAGGACCGGAAGGACGAATACGACGGCCGCAGCGGGAGAGCCGCGCCCGGCAGAACTCCTGGTTCGGCGGAGCCCGGCCCGTTGCATCCGTTCCGGGTCGGTTGCGTCCGTGCGCTCAACACCGTGCCTTTGTGCCGCGGACTGGAGGCGGACCTGGTCTTCGCGTCCCCGGCCGAGCTGGCGCGGCGACTGCGCTCGGGAGAATTGGACGCCGCCCTGGTGAGCGTGGTCGAGCCTCTCTGGCATGATGATTACGACATTCTCGACGGGGTGGCGGTGGCCTGCCTGGGGGAGGTCAAAAGTGTGTTCCTGGCACATCGCCAGCCCCTGCAGGAGATGAAGCTGGTGTATCACGACGCCGGGTCCCTGAGCAGCGTGGCGCTGTTGCGCGTGTTGTTGGCCGAGCAGGGACTTGAGCCGGAGTTCCAGCCCCTGCCCGAGATGGCGGCGGCGGCAGAGGTGGACAACGTGTTGCTGATCGGGGATGCGGCGCTGGATTTCCTGTTCGCGCCGCACGAACACGCGATCTACGACCTGGGCGTCGCCTGGTATGAACTGACTCGGCTCCCGTTTGTCTTCGCGGTATGGGCTTTGCGACGGTCGCTGGATCACGAGCCCTTGCGCCGTGTCCTGCGCGAGGCCCGCGATTTCGGGATGGAAACGTTGGACCACATTGTGCGGGAGCGCACTGAATACACCATGGATTTTCGCAAGGATTACCTGGGCTGGCACATTCATTACCACCTGGGCGATGACGAAAAGCGCGGGATCAGCCGGTTCATGGAGCTGCTGGAAAAGCACGGCTTGGGACCGGTGTACCCGCCGCGCTACGTTTGGTAGGCGGAAGGGGCCGGCCGATCCCCCGGAGGTTTTTGCGGTCCCCGAAGAGTCGATGCCCCGGTGCGGGACGAGATCCGGCGCCGGCCCGCCGGGCTCGAGGCAACTGAAGCGCTCCTCCCCCACTGCGAGGCACCTTCGAGTGCCCAATGCCGGACCGGTACCCGCCAGACCGGGAGACTTGGCAATCATGCGCGGGGACGAACTTTCCGCTGGGGGGCCCGCCGAGTGTGCGCCGGGAAGCCCTCGCGGCAGCCGCTCAGGTTGCCGGAGATTGCGCGGCCGATTCGGCCTCCAAGCGGGCCAGGACCTCCGGATCCCGCACGTCCACCCAACGCCCCTGAATCTCCAAACCCAACAGGCTGTGTCCGGCTCGTGCCATGGCGTTGACCGCGTCCGTCAGTTCATATTCGCCGCGCGGCGATAGTTCCAGACGCGCCATGAACTCGAACACGACCGGTCGAAATGCATAGATGCCGGCGTTGTACCAGACGGGCTGTCCGGGGCGCAGCCACCCATCGCGTTGCAAGGCTTCGAGTTCGGTGGCCGACGGCTTTTCCACAATGCGGTGCAAACGGAAGGCACCGTCGAACAGGGCCAGGCCACCCTGTCGAACATCCTCTCCCCGCGTGACGGTCACGACGCCGTCGCAGGAGTGACTTTGAAACCGGGCGACGACGTCCTGATAGGTTTGCGGGCGAACCAGGATGTCGCCGTAGGTGAGCAAAAAAGGAGAGTCTCCGATGAACGGGCGCGCGGGTTCGGCGGCCCGACCCGTGCCGTTTTGCACCGTTTGCCGACCGAAGACGATGCGGGCACCCCAGCGCTGTCCATCGGCAAAATGAGATTCGATCACCTCGGCGCGGAATCCCGTGACGATGAACAGGTCCCGAATTCCCGCGCTGACGAGTCCTTCGACGATGTGTTCCAAGATCGGCCGACCCTGGACACGGAGCATGGGCTTGGGCAAAGCCTGCGTCAGATCCCGCATGCGCGTGCCACGGCCGGCGGCCAGAATCACAGCCTTCATGCGGTTAAATTGAGCGGCCCCGGCCGCGGAAGTAAAAGTTTTTCGCGCAGCCCAACCGGCGCCGGGCGAGTCCGGGCCGCATGGACAACGCCGGTTTGGCGGAACCCCCATCACCAGGGGGCCGAGATGCCGCACCCGCCCGGGGGCCGGGCTGTAAGACGGCTGCCCCGCGGCGAAGATCAACGCCGGCGCCGTCCCGGCGAGAAATGATACCCCCCGCGAATCCGGCCGCCCCTGACACCGCCGGTGTACCGGGACTGGCCATTGGCCTGCGAAGGATCCAACAGGGTGGTGTAACGGTAGCTGAATCCCTCGAGCTGTTCCTGAGGAATGCGACGGGCGATGAAGTGTTCAATGGCCCGGATGTAACGAGCCTCCTGGGCGGTCATCAGCGTGAAGGCCTCCCCCCGGGCTTCGGCCCGGCCCGTACGGCCAATTCGGTGGACGTAATCCTCCGGGTGAAGCGGCACATCGAAGTTGATGACGTGACTGACGTCCGCGATGTCCAGCCCTCGGCTGGCGATGTCGGTGGCCACCAACACCTCGTAGCGACCGTCGCGGAAGCCGCGAAGGGCCTGCTCGCGCTCCGCTTGCGTGCGGTTCGAATGCAGGACCGCCACCGCATGGTTGTGCTGGCGCAGCAGATGGGCCACACGGTCGGCTCCCTGTTTGGTCCGGCAAAAAACGATGACGGACTCGTAGTGAACCCGCTCCAACAAGGCCAGCAGCAGGGCCTCCTTTTGCGACTCGGCCACCGGGTACAACACATGGCGGACGGTGTCCGCCGGTGAACGTCGGACGCCCACTTGCACGGTCTCCGGATCGCGCATGGCCCAGCGAATCAGCGTTTCGATGGCAGGCGGGATGGTGGCCGAAAAAAGCAGGGTCTGCCGCGGTTGCGGGCACTGCTGAAGGATCTCTTTCACGTCCGGCAGGAATCCCATGTCCAGCATGCGATCCGCTTCGTCGAGGACCACGTGGCGGACGCGTTCCAACCGACAAGACCCCCGTTCCATGTGGTCCAGCAACCGCCCCGGAGTGGCCACGAGGACGTCCACCCCGCGCCGCAACGTGTCCAGCTGGCGCCCGTAACCGACGCCCCCGTAGACCACGCCGATGCGGAGATCGGTGAACCGGGCATAATCGTGGAGGGCCGTCTCCACTTGGGCGGCCAGCTCGCGCGTGGGCTCCAGCACCAAGAGACGCGGCCCGGGGCCGTGCCGGTCCAAAAGCTGGAGCAACGGGAGGCCGAACGCCGCAGTCTTGCCGGTGCCGGTTTGTGCGCTGCCGATGAGGTCGCGGCCGGCCAGGATCAGAGGAATGGCGCGCAGTTGGATGGGCGTCGGCTGAGCATAGCCCATGGCGGCCACTCCTTTGAGGAGGGCCGGACTCAGCCCCAGTTTCGCAAACGACATGACTCTCAATATGGCTGACGAAGGGGAGGTTGTCCAATGACGCTTTTGGGCTGAAAAGCAGCCGAACGGGGAAGCCTCCATGGCCAGGCCCGATTTTCCTGCTGCGATCCGCTGACATTTCTACGGCAACCCCCCGGCCGGTCCAGTCCCGCCTTGAGCTGATCCCGCCAAAGTTTCTAGCTTCGCCCCCGTGATTGCACTGGTGGATTACGGCAGTGGGAACCTGCGCAGCGTCTGGAAGGCCCTCCGCTACGTGGGAGCGGAGGTGCAGGTGGTGCGGCGGCCCGAAGAGCTTGCGGCGGCCCGCGCGGCCGTCCTGCCCGGGGTCGGGGCGTTCGACGACTGCATGCAGGCGCTGCAGCGGCAGGAGCTGCTGGAAGCCCTCCGACAGTTCATTGCCGGGGGTCGGCCGTTTCTGGGCATTTGCGTGGGTTACCAGGCCCTGTTCGAGCGCAGCGAAGAGTTCAACAGCTGCGCCGCCGGGCTCGGGTTGTTCCGGGGACGCGTCGTCCGGTTTCGGGAACAGCCGGGCCTGAAAATCCCCCAGATTGGCTGGAACCAGATCGAGATTCTCCGTCCTGACTGTCCGCTGTATCGGGGCATTCCGTCCGGCTGCCATGTGTACTTTGTCCACAGTTTCTTTCCCCGGCCGGAATCGGAGGCGATTGTCGCCACGCGCACGGTGTACGGAGAGCCCTTTGCCTCCTCGATCTGGGCGGGCAATGTGTTTGCCACGCAGTTTCATCCGGAAAAGAGCCAGCGCGTGGGTCTGCGTCTGTTGCGCAATTTTGTGGATTTGGCGGAGGCAGCCTGAATCAGCGCGTTGCCGTGTTTGACCGTGGAGTCGGGAACCCCAGGGGAGCGCCCTTTTCCCTCGGCTTTCTCGTGCCGGGAAAAACCCGACACTCCGCCGAGCGTTCAAGGGTGACCAAAACCTGAAAAGTTCCACGGCTGAAGCCTTCTGTCGCCGGCCACTTGACTCGAGATGGGAGCGTGCTTTTTTAAGTGGACCCTTGCGGTTGGGTGGACGCGCGGTGCGCGCAGTCGACGCGCGGTCCAGGGCAAGGGCCCGAGACGTTGAACCATGAATTGACAGAACATCGTAGCGGAGAACGAAGACCATGGCACACGAACTTCCTCCCCTGCCCTATCCGGCAGATGCACTGGAACCGCACATCGACCGGCAGACGATGGAGATCCATCACGGCCGGCATCACAAGGCTTACGTGGACAATCTGAACAAGGCGCTGGAGGGGCATCCGGATCTCCAGGCAAAGTCGTTGGAAGCCCTCCTCAAAGATCTGAATGCCGTCCCGGAAAACATCCGGACCGCCGTGCGGAACAACGGAGGGGGCCACTGGAATCACACCTTCTTCTGGCAGATCATGGCGCCCAACGCCGGCGGTGCCCCCGGTGGCCAGCTGGCGCAGGCCATCCAGGCCACGTTCGGAAGCTTTGACGAATTCAAGGCCAAATTCGAGGCCGCCGGACTGGGGCGCTTCGGCAGCGGCTGGGCCTGGCTGGTGGTGAACGGGGGCCGGCTGGAAATCGTGTCGACCGCAAACCAGGACAATCCGTTGATGGGCCGCGCGATCGCCGGCTGCGAAGGCACACCGATTCTGGGCGTGGACGTCTGGGAGCACGCCTACTACCTCAAGTACCAGAATCGGCGGGGGGACTACCTCAAGGCCTTTTGGAACGTGGTCAACTGGAGGGAGGTGGAGCGCCGCTACGCGGCGGCTCGCTGAAGCCTGTTCCTCCGCTGCCACGGAACGGCGGGGCCGGTTGCCGGCACGAACGGCGACCGGTCTTTTTGTTGTCTGGAACGCTGGCGGCCCTCGGACCGGATCGGCGTCCGGGGGCTCGGGCTGTCGCAAAGGTCGTGCCCGATGGGAACGCCGCCGAGCTTTCCCCCGAGCCGCACCATTTCCCCGCGCCAGAAGTTGGGAGCCGCACGGCCGCACGCCGGGCGCCGGCGGCGGTCTTGCAGGGAGACCCCTCTGCCCGCGGGAAGGCGCGGGGCGTAAATCCGCGGCGATCGCAGCGGACCCGTTGGGTGCATCACCCGCCCGATCCTGTCGTTCGTGGCGTTGTTGTCCGCATTGTGCCTTGCCCTTGCGAGCCCGACTTTTAGGCTTGCAAGGGCGTGAGCGCGAGATTGCCCACGATCTCGATCATTATTGCGGCCCGCCCGGAGCAGACGGAGGTGCAATCGCTCCGGGCGGCGCAGCAATTGGACTATCCCCGTGAGCTGCTGGAGGTGCTCCTGGCGCGCGGCCGCCAGCCTTCGGTCCAACGCAACGCGGCATTGCGCCTGGCGCGGGGTGAGCTCGTGTATTTTTTGGACGACGATTCGATTCCGGACCCGGCCAACCTGCGCCGCGCGGCTGCGGCGTTTCAGGACGAACGTTTGGAGGTGCTGGGCGGGCCCAATCTCTGCCCGGCCGACGCCCCGGAGCAGGAGCAGGTGTTTGCCCTGGTGCTCAGCAGTTGGCTGGCGTTCGGTCCCAGTCGGGCCCGTTACACGCCCGTGGGACCGGCACGGGACACCACCGAAAAGACCCTCATCCTCTGCAACCTCGTGGCACGCCGGAAAACGCTTCTCGAGCTGGGAGGATTCGACGAGACGCTCTATCCCAACGAAGAAAACGCACTGCTGGACGCGATTCTGCGGCGCGGCGGCCGGTTGCGCTATGATCCGGCGTTTGTGGTCCATCGGCGGCCCCGGCCCGACCTCTGGAAATTCGTCCGCATGTTGTGGACGTACGGCCGCGGCCGTGCCGAACAATTCCGTCGGCTGCCCACCCGGGGTTCCCTGCTGAACTTTGTGCCGCCCCTGTTTGTGGCCTATGTGGCCGCGCTGGTTCTGAGCGGGCCGTTTTGGCCGGCAAGCTGGGCAGGCGGGTGGCGCGTGGCCGCGTTGCCGCTGGGCGCGTATGGCAGCCTGTTGGCCTTCCATGCGCTGAGCTTGTGGCGCCGGCATCCGTGGCGGCGGGTGTGGCGGGCCACCGCGCTGGTCGTGCTGGCGCACTGCGTGTATGGAGCCGGGTTTTGGCGGGGCTGTTTCACCTCGCTGCGGCCGCCCAGTGCGCGCACAACCCAGGAGGTACGGGTCGAGGTCATATCCCCCGCACCCGGGAGCACTGCATCATGAGAATCCCTGCGATCTGGGCTGCGGCATTTCGCACGTGTGCCGATCCGGCACGGGCTCGACGGCACTGGGAACAGCTCTGCGAGGGACCGGCGCGGGAATGGCTCCTGCAGGCCGGGCCGGAACAAGCCCGCGTCTGGAGCGCCCTGCTTTCCGGATCTCAGGTGTTGCCGGCATGGTTGCAGCAACACCCCGACTGGTTGGCGGATCTGACACTGGAGGCGTTACGGCACCCGCGTCGACGCCAGGGCCTGGAAACGGAGTTGCGGAAACGCCTGGCCTCGGCGCCCCCGGATCTGGCGGGTGCCCTGGGCGAGGTGCGCCGCTTCAAACGCAAAGAACAGCTCCGCATTGCGACGCGCGACCTGGCCGGGCTGGCCCCGCTGGAGGAGGTGATCGAGGAATTGTCCGACCTGGCCGATGCCTGTCTGAGCACGGTGTGGGAGCGATGCTGGCAGGAGGCCGTGCAGCGGTATGGAGTCCCGTACCAACAGGATCCCGACGGCCGCTGGCGACCGGCCACCGCGTGCCTGCTGGGCATGGGAAAACTCGGCGGGCGGGAGCTGAATTATTCTTCGGACGTGGACCTGCTGGTTGTTTACAGCGGAGAGGGTTGGGTCTACCCCCAGCCCCCCAAAGGCCCGCGCCCGCCGACCCCGCGCCTGAATGCTCACCAGTTCTTCAACCGGCTGGCAGAACTTTTCATTGCCGAAGTGACGCGGCTGACCCCCGAGGGGGACCTGTACCGGGTGGACATGCGACTCCGCCCGGAGGGCGAGGCGGGCCCGCTGGCCCGTTCCCTCAGCAGTTACGAAAACTACTACGCCCAGTGGGGCCAGACCTGGGAACGGATGATGCTGATCAAGGCGCGCCGCGTGGCGGGCGATCCCGAGCTGGCCGCGGACTTTTTGGAAACGGTGCAGCCCTTTCGGTATCCGCGCTCGATCAGCCCCGCGGTGCTGGAGGAAGTGGCGGCGCTGAAGCTGCGCATCGAGTCCGAGGTCCTCAAGCCGGAGGAGTTGCACCGCCATGTGAAACTGGGGCGTGGCGGGATCCGGGAAATCGAATTCCTCGTGCAGGTCCTTCAACTCTTGCACGGGGGACGCCAGCCGTTTCTCCAACAGTCCAGGACGCTGCCGGCACTGGAAAAACTGGCGCAATACGAGCTGCTGCCACCGGCCACGGCGCGCAGTCTGGCCGAAGCCTACCGGTTCCTGCGACAGGTGGAGCACCGGCTCCAAATGGAAGCGCATCAGCAGACGCATTTGCTGCCGGACCGGGCGGGGGATTTGAAGCGGCTGGCGCGGCTGATGGGGTTCGGCGACGCCCGTGAGTTCATGGCCGCCTATGAACGGCACACGGCGCTGGTGCGGGAGGCCTATGATCGGTTGTTTGGCCCCGCGCAGGTCCGCCCCCAGGCCCGCCCGCCGTTTCCCGATCGCTTCCGCGGCAGGGAATCAGAATGGCAGGCGTTACTGGCCGGACACGGTTTCCGCGATCCCGCACAAGCCGTACGTCGTTTGCAGGAGTTCGTGGAGGGACCGGGGTTTGTGCATGTCTCGGCCCGGACCTCGGAGCTGGCCCTGCGGCTGGTGGAACGGTTTTTGCAGCGTTGTCCCGGAGGCACCGGGCAGACGGTGAGAGCAGGTTCGGCCCAGACGCAGTTGCTGGCCGAGCTGCCGGTGTTGTCCGACCCGGACCGGGTTCTCACGCGTCTGGACAGTTACGTGCAGGCCTACGGGGCGCGGGCGACGTTGTACGAGACCTGGCACAGCAACCCCACACTGTTCGATTTGTTGCTGCTGCTGTTCGACCGGTCGGAGTTCCTGGCCGAGGCGGCCATTCGCACCCCTGATCTGGTCGAAGACCAGGTCCTCAGCGGTCGGCTCAAGCGGCGTCGGACGGCTGCCGAGATTTTGCAGGACCTGCGCCACGGGCGGGAGGACCCGGATCAGATGGCCTGGTTGCGCAAGTACCACCAGGCCGAGCAAATGCGGATCGGGTTGCGCGACATCCTGGGTCTGGCGGATCCGGAACAGTACCTGGAGGAGCTCACGGCACTGGCCGAGGCCTGCCTGCAGTACGCCGTGGAAGTGGTGATGCGACGCCATGGGCTGCCGCAGCCACCCTTTGCCGTGATCGGGCTGGGCAAGCTCGGCGGGGGCGAGATCGATTACGGTTCGGATCTGGATGTGCTGCTGGTGAGTTCGGTCCCGGCCCGGAACCTGGCGCGTTGTCAGAAATGGGCGGCAGAATGGATGGAACTGCTGGGCACGCGCACGGAGCATGGACTGGTCTTTCCGATGGACGCCCGGCTGCGTCCGGACGGAGAGAAAGGCCTGCTGGTGAACACGCTGGAGGCGCATGAGGATTACTATCGACGGCGCGCCCAGTTGTGGGAGATCCAGGCGCTGAGCCGCAGCCGCGCCGTGGCCGGCGATTTGGAACTGGGCCGGGTGTTCGAGTCCATGGCGGCAGCGTTGACAAACTTCCGAGCCGAGCATGTAGCGGCGGGGTTCCCGTGGCGCGACCGACCGCGCACGGCCGCCGGGCGGCGCCGAGGCGCTTCAACCTCGGGCCTGGCGGCGTGGTCGCCGGATTGGAAACAACGAATTCACCAGATGCGGCTGCGGATCGAAAAGGAACGCACCCCGCCGGGGCAGGACGAGCTGGCCATCAAAACGGGGCGTGGAGGGCTGATGGACGCCGAATTTGTGGCCCAGGCCTTTTGTCTGGAGCAGGGCTGGCGGGAGCCGAACACCCTTCGGGCTCTGTACCGGGCGCGGGACTCGGGCTGGCTGCCAAACGCCGATCGGCTCATCGAAAACTATCGCCGGCTCCGGCGGGTCGAAGGTGTGTTGCGCCGCTGGAGTTACGAGGGCGAATCGGTCCTGCCGGTGGATCCGGCGCCCTACCGGCGGGTGTCGGTGCGGTGCGGGTTCGAAACCCCGGAGGCGTTCCGCGCGGCACTGGCCCAATGGCGGCAGGCAATTCGCGAAGTGTACGAGCAGGTGTTCGGAGCAACCCCCGGCGCGCCACTCCCAGGCGGCCCCGCAGCCAAGCGGCCCCTCTCGTCCGCGCCCGACGGCTCCGGCTAACCTGCCGAGGCGCACTCGGCCACCAGCGCCGGGGCCGGGATCCGTTCCGGTTGTTGAACGCGCTCCCAAGCCGCCTGAATCTGTTCCACCAGCCGTTCCGCGGTCAAACCGTACTTGCGCCGCAAGTGCTCCACCGTGCTGGCGTGTTCGATGAACTGGTCCGGCCAGCCCAGGCGCACCACCGGCGTGGTGATGCCACGGTCGCTGTAAAGCTCGAGCACGGCCGACCCGTACCCGCCCATCAGCACGTGGTCTTCCAACGTGGCCACCACGTGCGCCGTGCGACCAAAGAACTCGTGGGTGCCGGCGTCCAGGGGCTTGAAAAACCGCGGGTTGATCAGAGCGACGTCCCAGCCCGCCGCCCGAAGAAGCTCCGCAGCTTTCCGCGCCACTGATTGCATGTTGCCCAGGGCGAACAAGGCCGCTCGGGGATGTCCCTGGCCGCTGAAAGGTTGAAGAACCTCGGCCTTTCCGATTTCCAACGGCTGCGGCTGGTCCTTCAGGGGCACCCCTTCGGCCGGGCCGCGCGGGTAACGGATGAAACAGGGGTGGGACTGCAGGGTGGCGGTAAAGAGCATGTCCTGCAGTTCGTCCTCGTCCTTCGGAGCCATGCCAATGACGTTGGGCAGGCAGCGGAGATACGCGATGTCGAACAACCCGTGATGCGTGGGGCCGTCGTTGGCGGACAAGCCGGCGCGGTCCATGCAAAAGATGACCGGCAGATCCTGCAGGCAGACATCGTGGTGGATGCAGTCGTACGCCCGCTGCAGGAACGTGGAGTAAATGGCGCAAACCGGGCGGAATCCCATGGTCGCCATGCCGGCGGCAAAAATGACGGCGTGCTCCTCGGCGATCCCGACGTCGAAGTAACGATCGGGAAAGGTTTTCTCCAGCAGCTTCAGCCCGGTGCCACTGGGCATGGCCGCCGTAATGCCCACCAGGTAGTTGTTTTGCCGACAAAGCTTGACCATCACCTGGCCAAACACGTCCTGCCAGTTGGGGGGGGTGCCGGCCTTGGGTGGGGGTGAGTCGCCCGTGCGAATGTCGTACGGACCCGACCCGTGGAATTTCTCCGGATTGCGAATGGCGGCTTCGAATCCCCGACCCTTCTGCGTCAGCACGTGGATCACAATCGGCTCTTCGCAGGTTTTCGCGAACTCCAGCGTGCTGATCAAAAGGGGCAGGTCGTGTCCGTCGATGGGGCCGAGATAGCGCAGCCCCATTTCCTCGAACAACACCGGGTTGCCGTAGCCGCCGCGACCGTCGGCGTCCTGGGGCCGGCCCGACACTTCCGAGGTGGGCCGCAGCCCCACGCCCGCCAGGGCCCCCTTGAAGCCCTCCTCGGCTTTGTGGGCCAGTTTCAGCGCCAACTCCCCCTTCGGCAGTTTGAGCAGGAACTTTTGAAACTCCCGAGAAAACGCGTTGTATCGCGGATGGGTGATGAGACGGTTCAAATACCTGGCAATGGCGCCCACATTTCGGGCGATGCTGTATTCGTTGTCGTTGAGGATGCCGATGAACCGGCGGGTCGTTTGGGCGATGTTGTTGAGCGCCTCGTACGAAATGCCGTTGGTGAGAGCCGCATCCCCGAAGATGCAGACAATGTGTTCGTTGGTGCCCAGGCGGTCCCGGGCGGCGCACATCCCCAGAGCGGCGGAGAGGGCGGTGCCCGCATGGCCGGCGCCGTAGCAGTCGTGCGGGCTCTCGCTGCGGCTGGCAAAGCCGCTCAACCCGTCGGTGGTGCGGATGGTGTGAAATCGATTCTTCCGCCCGGTCAGGATCTTGTGCACATAACACTGATGACTGACATCCCAAACAAACTTGTCGCGCGGGGTCTCGAACACCCGGTGCAGGGCCAGGGTCAATTCGACCACGCCCAGATTGGGGCCCACATGACCGCCGTTGACCGACAGCACGCGAATGAGTTCTTCCCGGATTTCCTGGGCCAGTACCGCCAACTGCTCCAGGGTCAAGTTCTTCACGTGCTGCGGATGGTCAACCATGTCCAAGTATCGTTTCATGGGCTACGGGCGCAAAGTCGGCCGGGCCAAACCGGAAAGAATGAATCTGCTCCCAACCGTCAGCCCTCCGGGGTTTCCTCCGCGGTCAGGGGTTTCAGGCGAAACTGCCCTTCCGACGTCTTTTCCAGCTGCTGCACTTTCAATTCCGCTTCCGCCAGTTTGCGGGCACACACCGAGGCCAGTTTCATGCCCTGTTCATATTCGGCCAGGAGCTTCTCCAGGGGCAGGTCGCCACTCTCCATGGCCTCGACAATGCTTTCCAGGCGCTCCAAGGCTGCCTCGAACGACAGGTCCTCGAGCGCCGGCGCGGGATCGTTGTTGGACGATTTCGCCATACTGCAATCTGGGCGCAGCTTAGGCCAAAGGAGCAAGGTCGTCCAGTCCCCAGCCGGCGGGCCGCAAACCGGAGCCCGGGCTTCCTCCCCTTGCGTGGTAGTGTGGCCGCATCGAAGACAAGAAGGCACCGGGCGGTCGCGCAAAGCGCCATCAAGCCCCCCAAAACTGCGGCGCGGGTCCCACTCCGGGGCGACCCGAGCCGGTTTGCTGTCTGCGGGATGATCGCCGATGCGTCGCTTTCGCCATGGTTTTGGCCAAGCCGCGCCCACCGCAATTTCAACCCACTACTTGGAAACCGCTCTGAATGGACCCGCTGGGAAGGCGCGGGGGAGCCACAGTCCCACCGGGATAGACGGCAGCCCACAGGTGGCATCCCCGCTTTGCCGGGTTCCCGAATGCGACGGGAAAGGCCCTTGGATCCTAGAGGCCGTCGGCTGGGCATCTCCGATCAAACGCGCTCCGCGACCGCGTCCGTCTTCGGACCCCGCCGCAACGTGCGACGCCCCGGGGCTCTTCATTGGCTTCGATGTTTCCTCGTCCAGGTTCGCGCGGCCTCCGAAAGGTGGGCAGGTTCGCGTCGGTGCTGCGTCTGTTCCGTCTGGAGAGGCAATCCGTGGCCGATCTACTTGGGCGCGCACGGGGTCGCCTGCACCCGGGCTTCATGCTCGGGGAAATTCCATCCCATGGCAACATGGCGACGACCCCCGTGACAACCCGATGCCGACCGGCCCCGGTCCGTGCGATCGGGGAAGCCATGACCCTGCAGTTCGCCCTGCAGCTGGAAAAAGCCCACGGTTGCTTTTGCTTTTCGCGGCCGCCGGCGATAGTGTCGCCGACGGCGAACCATGAAAACGACGCGTTTGGTGGTGGCAATGTTGGGCTGGGCCTTGACCGGGGGCGGCCTGCGGGCCTGGGACTACGAGGTGCACCGGGCCATTGTGGATCTGGCGTTTGCAGCGTTGCCCACGAATTATCCCGGTTTCGTGTTTGAACCGGCGGCTCGGGAACGCGTCCGGTTTCTCTCGGGGGAACCCGACCGGTGGCGCAACGCCGCCTCGGACGTCGTTTTCAGTCATGCCACCGCCGCCGATCATTACCTCGACCTGGAGGATTTGGAGGCGCTGGACGTGAAGCCGGACGGCCTGCCGGTCTTTCGCTATGAATTTGCCGCCCGCGTTCTGGCAGCGCGTGCGGCCCATCCGGAACGTTTCGAGGCCATCGATCCGGCACGGGATCGGGATCGCACGCGTGCGTTTCCCGGCTTTCTGCCTTGGACCATCGCCGAGGGCGTGGGCCATCTGAAGTCGGCCTTCTCGTACCTTCGTGCGTACGAGACCCTTGGGGGCACGTCCGAAGAGATGGATAACGCCCGCCAAAACGTGCTCTATGCGATGGGCGTCCTGAGTCACTTCGTGGGCGACGCCACCCAACCCCTCCACACCACGCGGCATCATCACGGCTGGGTCGGCGAGAACCCCAAGGGATACACCACAGACCGCGGAATCCACGCATGGATCGACGGAGGGTTTTTCGAACGCACCGGGGGAGTGCAGGTGGAGTCTCTGCGATCCCGACTCCGACCGGCCCGGGTGTTGGAGGGGACCCGCTCTCCGGAGGAACTGTTTCGCACCATCACAGCCTGGCTGATGGAACAACACCGACAGGTGGAACCACTCTACCAGCAACACAAAGAGGGCAAATTCAGCGGCATCGGCGTGGACGGCCAGGCGGGACGGCTCCTGCTCGAGGAACAGGTGGTGCGGGCCGCCCAGATGCTGGCGGACCTTTGGTTCACGGCCTGGGCCCAAGCGCCCGCCGACAGCTACCTGCAACGCAAACTCCAGGAGCGCCTGCCGCGTCCGAGCGGGCCGCTCCGCCTCTTGGTGGTCACCGGGGGACACGGGTTCGACCGACTCCCCTTCCATGCCATGTTCGCCGGTTTCAGCAACATGACCTTCCGCATCGTCGAACACCCGCACGCTCATGCCTGGTTCCGTCCCGAGCACACCAACCTGTACGACGTCATCGTCCTTTACGACATGTGGCAGCAGATCAGTCCCGAAGCCCGGCTGGATTTCGTCCGGGTCACGACCAGCGGCAAGGGTGTGGTGGCCCTGCACCATGCGCTGGCCGGGTACAGCGACTGGGACGACTACGCGGAACTGCTCGGGGGCCGGTATCTGTTCAAACCCATGACCCTGGAAGGTCGTCCCCACCCGGCCTCGAGCTATAAACACGACGTCCGCTTCCGCGTGCGCGTGGCCGATCCCCATCACCCCGTCACGCGCGGAGTGTCGGACTACGAAGTGCTGGACGAAACGTACAAGGACTATTGGGTGGCCAGCGGCGTCAAGCCCCTGTTGACGACCGACGAGCCCACAAGCACCCCCGTGGTCGGCTGGGCCAAAACCAACGGATTGTCCCGCTGGGTCTATCTGCAGGGAGGCCACGACCGGAACGCGTGGGAACATCCGGCCTACCGCAAGCTCGTGGAACAAGCCATCCGCTGGGTGGCCGGGCAGACGGGAGACTGATCTCCGCTCTCTTCGCGGGCCCCTTGGCAGGGTCGCTTTGTCAAGGTGGTCTCTTCGGCCCGGATTCCTCCACTGCGTCGCCGCGCCCCCTGTAGCCTCCCAAAGCCCAACAACCCGCACCGGCCGGGCCGGCCTTTCCGGACCCTGCCCTGGCCGCGACCAAGCCTCACGGGTGACTCAACGGGGAACGATGACGCGATGGGCGCAGCCGGTGCATGATGAGGGATTGTCCCACCCCGGGGGCCTTTTGCTGCAGTCGCCTGTCGAGTCGAAACAGGGCCAAGGTTTGCCCCTCGAGCCGCCGATTCATGCCGGTCGCAGCCGTGCGACCCACCCCCTTTCCCCGCGCGTCAGGGGGCCGTGACGCCGTTTCTCCGGGCCCGCGGGGCCGGCGGTTCGAACAAGGGGTCGGAACCCCGTCGAGATGCCCACCCCGCCATGTGGCCACTTTATGCCACATGACGAATGGCCTTGACCCGCTAAAGTTGGCACCGTGCGAAATGCAACCCGGGTTCAGCAAGGCAGCCGCTTTCCGCGCCATCCGGCCAGCCAAGGTTCCGGGCGGCCGACCGGAAGTGGCGTTGCCGCCGGGCTTTTGGCACGTGTGCGCACAACTGCCGCTTGGTTTCTCCCATGAAAAGCCGAATTCATTCCGCTCCGGACACGCAGGCACGGCTCGCGGGCCGTCTCGGCCTGCTTGAACACACGCGCGTTCCCGCGCTTCAGGTTCTCGTCGTCGCCGCTTGTATGGCGGCAGGATTTGCGGCTTCGGCTGCGACCGTCATCCATTTGGACGCGACCTCGCAGCCGCCGGGGCCCCTTCCCGTCTGGCCCAACACCGGCACAATCAGCGGCGATTTCGTGCCCTGGGCGGACACACCCGAAGTGATCGAGGTCGACGGCGTGCGCGGGGTGGCGTTCCGCGGCGGCACGCCGGGGCTCCAGGGCACCTCCTATTACGGACCCAACGTGCCGGAGAGTCTGGCCGGAAATGCCAGCCGCACGATCGAAGCCTGGGTCTGGGATCCGTCGCCGCAGGATGAAAAAACGGTCTTCTCCTGGGGGCGCCGCGGTGGTCCAGACGGGTCCAACTGCACCTTTGGCCACGGCGTCCACCCCGTTTGGGGCTGCTTGGGCGGCTGGGGCTGGGCCGATCTGGGGTACAGCAACGCCCTGACCTTTTCACGTTGGGCCTACATTGTGTACACCTACGACGGCGCCACCCGTACCGCCCGGGCGTACTACAACGGACAACTCAGCAGCACCGAGACCTATGCCACCCCACTGAACACTTGGGCGGTCGATGCCAGTGGCTTTCCGATTCCCTTCCGGGTGGCCCGCCAGACCGACGCCAACGGGAATCCCAGCAACGCCGGCGTGGGCACCAACGTGATCGCCAAGATCCGGGTCCACGACGTGGCCCTGACACCCGAGCAGGTCCAAGCCCAGTTCGAAGCCGAACGGGTCCAGTTCGGTCTTTCGGACGTGGACGCCGACGGACTGCCGGACTGGTGGGAACGCCGCTACAGCCTGAACGTGGGCGCCAACGATGCGAGCGCAGACCCGGACGGTGACAGTCTCACCAACACCAGCGAATACCAGCTCGGGACCAATCCCCGTGCGGCAGACACCGACGCCGACGGGTTGGCCGACAACGTCGAAACCAACACCGGTGTCTGGGTGGATCGCAACAACACCGGAACCGATCCGCTCAATCCGGACACGGACGGTGACGGTCTGTTGGACGGCGTGGAGACCAACACCGGCGTTTATGGGAGTACCACCAACACCGGCACCCACCCGCTGAATCGCGACACCGACGGCGACGGCTGGCAGGACGGCGCCGAGGTCCAGTTTGGATCCAACCCGACCAATCCTCAAAGCACGCCGACCCCGCCGCCGGTGATTCACCTGGATGCCACAAGCCTGCCCCTCGGCCCCTTGTCGGCCTGGCCGAACACCGGCACGATCCCGGGCGACTTCTTCCCTTTGATGGACGTACCCGAGGTCATCGAAGTGGACGGGGTCAAGGGCGTGGGTTTCCGCGGCGGCACAACCGGTCCCGAAGGAACCTCGTATTACGGCCCCAACGTTCCTGAACGCATGGCCGGCAACGCCAGTCGAACGATCGAAGCCTGGGTCTGGGATCCCTCCCCGCAGGACGAAAAGACGGTCTTCTCCTGGGGCCGCCGGGGCGGGCCCGACGGGTCCAATTGTACGTTTGGCCACGGCGTTCATCCGGTTTGGGGCTGCCTGGGCGGCTGGGGATGGGCCGACCTGGGTTACAGCAATGCGCTGACCTTCTCGCGCTGGGTTCACATCGTGTACACCTACGACGGCGGCACCCGAACGGCCCGTGCCTACTACAACGGCCAGCTCAGCAGCACCGAAACTTACACGAGCCCGCTCAATACCTGGGCCGTCGATACCAGCGGGTTCCCGATCCCGTTCCGTGTGGCCCGGCAAACCGACGCCAACGGAAACCCGAGCAATTCCGGCATCGGGACCAATGTGATCGCCGTCATTCGGGTCTATGACGTGGCCCTCCCTGCGGCCCAAATCCAGGCCCACTTCGAGGCCGAGCGGGCCAAGTTCGGTCTCTCCGATGTCGATGAAGACGGCCTGCCCGACTGGTGGGAACGCCGTTACGGCCTCAACGTCGGGGCCAACGATGCCACGGCCGATCCGGACAGCGACGGTCTGAACAGCCTGGCCGAATATCAGGCCGGGACCCATCCGCGCAACCCCGACACCGACAGCGATGGCCTTCGCGACGGCGTCGAGACCAATACCGGTGTCTGGGTCAGCAACCAGAACACCGGAACCAATCCCCTCAACTCGGACACGGACGGCGACACCCTCCTGGACGGCGTCGAAACCAACACCGGCGTCTATGTCAGCCCGACCAATACCGGCACCAGCCCGTTGAGACGAGACACGGACGGGGACGGCTGGGACGACGGTGGTGAAATCCGATCCGGATCCGACCCCACCTCGGCTCAGAGCCAGCCGCTTCCGGGCAACTGGGTCCAAGAAGTCACCCGGTCCAATCCCAAGTATTGGTATCGGTTCGAGGAAGGCGACCCCACCCAGCCCGCCCTCAACTCCGGCTCTGCCGGCACGGCCTTCAACGGTTTCTACGGCCCCGGCATCACGGCGGAGAATTTCGTCTCCTCGGTGATCATTTCGCCGGCCGGCAAGGCCCTGGAATTCACCGGTCCGGCCGCGCCCAACTCCACCACCAAGTATGTGGAGATCCTGCAGGAGATCCCGGAGCTGGTGAACTATCGGCCGCCCGCAACCGAAAAGGTCACCACGGTTGAATATTGGGTCAGGACCACTCAGCGCGGCACGCACGGCAATAACGCTTGGCAGAGTCCGTCCATCCTGGCCCGGGAGAGCCCCGGCGACGGAGACATGTACTGGGGCAACATTACCGCAACCGGAGATTTCGTGTTCAGCACCTCCGACCTGCACGAAATCCGCACGGTCCGCGACCGCAATTACGCCGTCACCGACGGTGCCTGGCACCATGTCGTGATGGTCAAGAAGTGGTACGTGAACCAACCGTGCGTCTCGATTCTCTACGTGGACGGTGGCGCGGAGGAGGGTGGCATCACCATCACCGCCACCACGCCGGCCGGCAACCCGAGTTATCAGGACCTGGACGCCGGGATCCGTCGGATCGGCCTGACGGACAACGGCGAACTGGAAAACGTCCAGTTCATCGGCACGCTGGACGAAGTGGCCATTTACGATCGGGAACTCACCGCCACGGAGGTCCGATTGCATTACCGGTCGGTCTATCTGGGCGACACCGATGGCGACGGCATGCCCGACTTGTGGGAGGTCAGCTACGGTCTCGACCCGTTCCGCAACGACGCCGCCGAGGATCCCGACAACGACGGTCTGAACAACCGGGGCGAGTACTTCCGGAAGACCGATCCACGCAATGCGGACACCGACGGTGACGGCCTCCTCGATGCCGTCGAGACCGGTACCGGCGTCTGGACCAGCGCCACGGATACCGGCACCAACCCGCTCAATCCCGACACCGACGGCGACCGACTGCTCGACGGCGTGGAAACCAACACCGGCGTCTATGTGAGCCCGTCCAACACGGGCACGCATCCCCATCGGCGGGATACCGATGGCGACACCTTCAGCGACGCGGACGAGATCGCCATGGGCTTCAATCCCAACGATGCTGCCTCCAAACCGGCCCAGCCCGCTTCCTGGGCGGAGGCGGTGGCGGCGGACCGGCCCATCCACTGGCTGCGATTCGAGGAAACCACCACCGCGCAGCCACTGGCCAACCTCGGTTCGCATGCCGGCCGGTACACCGTCACCTTTGGCCCCGGCATCGCGCCCACGGATCTGGGCAAGCCCAGTGCCTTCCCCGGGCTGGGTCGGGCCATCGAATTCACCGGTCCTCCCGCCCCCGCCTCCACGCTCAAATACATCGACTTCGGCGCCGAAATCCCCGAGCTGATCAACCTGCGCGTGGATGAGCTCGGGCAACCGAAGGAGCTGGAACAGGGCAAGGCGGCCACGGTCGAGTACTGGTTCCGCACCACGCACGTCGGCAGCCAGGGCAACAACACGTGGCAGAATCCATCCATCCTTGCCCATGAAAGCCCCTTCGATGGAGACATCTACTGGGGCAACTTCAACGCGGCCGGCGACTTCATCTTTAGTACCTCCGACCTGCACGACATCCACGTGACCAACAACTACGCCACGGACGGTCGTTGGCATCACGTGGTCATGACCAAGATCTGGTATAACGACCGGCCGTGCGAAAGTCGCCTGTTCATGGACGGCGGGGCCGAGGCGGGCGGCATCACCATCTACGCCACCACGCCGGCTGGCGCCGCCAGTGGACAGGACCTGGATGCCGGGTTGCGCTACCTCGGTCTGACCCAGGCCGGCGAACTCGGCAACGTCCAGTACATCGGTTTCCTGGACGAATTCGTGGTGTACACCAACGCCTTCGTCGAGGCCCAGGCACGACTCCATTACCTGGCCGCGCGCGGCGCGCCCGAGCCCGCCCGACTGGGCTTCCGCTGGGAAGGCCAGACGTTGATCCTGATCTGGACCCAGGGCCGTCTGCAATCGGCGGACGAAGTGACAGGACCGTGGAGCGATGTGCCGGGTGCGACCTCGCCCTACGAAGTGTCGCTCACGGCCAATCCGCGCAAATTCTTCCGGCTGGTCCTACCGTAAGTCGGGGTTGATGGGGCCGGCTGGCCGGGACCCGAACCGGTCAGCCGGCCTCTTGCCGCCCCGCCGGTTGCAAGTCCACCCGCCCCGGACGATGTTGAACCCGATGAGAATACCGAATACGGAGACAGCACGCGCCCGTTGCCCCGGCAGACGCGGTTTTACCTTGATCGAACTGCTGGTGGTCATCGCCATCATCGCCATTCTGGCCGGCATGTTGTTGCCGGCCCTGGCCAAAGCCAAGGCCCGGGCCAAACAGACCGGTTGCCTGAACAACATGCGCCAGGTCGGCATCGCCACCTTGATGTACCTGCAGGACTACCAGCGGTATCCGGGCTGCCTCTGGCTCAACGCCACGTTTTATTACGTGTGGCCCGTGCGGCTGTTCACGCAATTGGGCACCAATCGCGCCGTGTTCTACTGCCCGGCCGCCAATCCCAACAGTGCCTGGGACACCAACGCCAACAACAGCCTCGGTGCCACCATGCCCACCGGGGGGTGGGATCCGTGGGGTGTCAGCTCCCGAAGCCGGTTCTCCCTTGGCTACAACGACTGGGGCCTCCGGGATCCCGGCGACAGCGTCGGCGGCCGTCAGTTGGGTTTGGGAGGCGACATCAACGTGGTGGGCGAAGTCAAAGAGAGTGCCGTACGCAAGCCCGCCGAGATGATCATGCTGGGCGACAGCAAGCCGGATGGGAGCTTCGACGGCAACATCGATCCGAAAAATCCGCTCGAGTGGCCCTCCAACCGCCACAATCGGCGCACGGTCATCCTGTTTGCCGACGGCCACGCGGAAAGCCCCAAACGCGCCGATGTGATCAACCCCAGAAACGGCCTGTGGCGGGCCCGGTGGAACAACGACAACGATCCCCACTGGGAGATCGGCTACTGGGTGGTCAACCCCGCCCAGGAGGCCATCATCGATCCCTGAGAACCCCGCTGGATCGGAGCGACCAACGGGCTCCCCCCCTCGCCGCGGTCTCCAGCCAACCGGAAGCAGACGGCCCGGGCCTCACGGGGTGCCGAGCCCTCACGGCCTTCGCTCGCGGATCGCGGCCAGAATGTCCGCGATCACCTCCGCCTTCGGTCGGGCGCCCAGGTTTCCCCGACCGTGCACTCGGACGCTGACCTGGCCCGCCGCCCGATCCCGCGGCCCCACCACCAACATGGTGTGCACGTGCGCCGCCTCGGCCGCGGCAATCTTGGCCCGGATCGGCACCGGCTCGTAATCCGCGCTCACCCGTACAAAATGGTCGCGCAGTTCGCGCACAATGGACTCGGCGTACTCCCGCAGGGCCGCGTCGTCGTTCACCGTCAACACCCGGACCTGCTCCGGCGACAACCACAGCGGAAAGTTGCCGGCATAATGCTCGATGAGAAACCCGATGAACCGCTCGTGCGTGCCCAACGGCGCCCGATGAATGCAGAGCGGTGTCTTGTCGGTGTTGTCCCGGTCCCGATAGACCAGGCCGAACCGCTTCGGCACGGCAAAGTCCACCTGGTTGGTGGCCAAAGTGAATTCGCGTCCGATCACGCTCCAGACCTGCACATCGATTTTCGGACCGTAAAACGCCGCCTCGTTGGGCACTTCGACATACGGAATGCCCGAATCCTTGAGCACCTGACGCACCATGTCCTCCGTCTGACGCCACAGTTCGGGCTCGTTCACGTATTTCTCGCCCAGCCGGGCCGGGTCATGGGTGCTGAAGCGCATCACGTACCGTTGAATGCCAAAAATCTTGAAGTACTCCAGGTACATCTGGTTCACCGCGTTGAACTCCTCGGCGAACTGCTCCGGCGTGCAGTAGATGTGCGCGTCGTTCATGTTCAGGCAGCGGACGCGCATCAGGCCGAAAAGTTCCCCGCTCTGCTCGTAGCGGTAGCAGGTGCCGTATTCGGCCAACCGCAACGGCAGGTCCCGGTAGCTGCGGGGCTCGGCGGCGAAGATGCGATGATGGTGCGGACAATTCATCGCCTTGAGGTAGTACCGCACCCGCGGAGAGGCCTCCTGGCCGCCCGGCTCGCCTTCGTCCCCCAGTTCCATCGGCGGGAACATGCTGTCTGCGTAGTACGGCAAATGGCCGGAGGTCACGTACATTTTTTCGCGGGCCACATGCGGCGTTTTCACCCGCACGTAACCGGCGCGGAACTCGGTTTCCTTGGCCAGCTTTTCCAGTTCCTCGCACAGCACCGCCCCCTTGGGCAGCCACAGCGGCAGACCCGGTCCCACGTAATCGGGGTCCAATACAAACAAACCGAGCTCCTGACCGAGCTTGCGATGGTCCCGCTTGCGGGCCTCCTCGAGCATGGCAAAGTACTGCTCCAGTTCCTCCCGCGTGAAAAACGCCGTGCCGTAGATGCGCTGGAGCTGGGGATTGCGGGCATCCCCCTTGTAATACGCACTGGCCACCCCGGTGAGTTTGAAGGCGCCGATCTGGCCCGTGGACGCCACGTGCGGCCCGGCACAAAGGTCCACAAAATCGCCGTTTCGATAATAGGTGATGGGCTCACCCTCCGGAATCTGCTGGATCAGATCCAGTTTGTACCGACTGGGCTGTCCGGGCCGCTCGCTCAACGCCCCCAGCCGCCCGCTTTGCGCATCCCGAATGGCCTGTTCCCGCGTGACCTCGATCCGCTCGAAGGGATGATTGGCCTCGATTTCTTTCCGCATCTCCGCCTCGATCCTCGGAAAGTCCTCGGGCGTGATGCGATGGGAACATTCCAAATCATAATAGAAACCGTTCTCGACGGGCGGTCCGTAGGCGAATTGCGCGTCCGGCCAAAGCCGAAGAATCGCCGTGGCCATGACATGGGCGCACGAATGACGCAGCCGTTCCAGCTCCGACATTCGGGCCCGCTCATCCAGAGTTTTGCGCTCCGCGCCCTGGGGAGCAACGATCGCTTGTTCTTCCGACATGGCTTCCAGAAATGACCAGTTTGGTGAGTCGCGGCCGACCGGTCGGCATGTCCGTGACATGCGCTGCGGCGCAAATCAGGACCCGGGATTGCTCGCGATCATGCCGGTTTTCCTTGCGTAGTTGAAAAGCCCTCCTGCGTCAATGACCGGCCGGACATCGCCAAGGGGCTTGATCCGGTGTACCTGGCCCGTGGCGGCCTCGGTAACCGTGAGCTCGTCCAGGTTGACGGTCACCACATCTCCCGTGCGGAGCCGGTCGCACAACCGTTCCACCAGTTCACACGGGTACAGCTCCCCCGTGGCGACGCAATTCCGAAAGAAAATCCGGGCAAAACTTTCCGCCAGGACCACGCGGCATCCGGCCGAGCCCAACGCAATCGGTGCGTGTTCCCGCGAACTGCCGCAGCCGAAGTTGCGGCCCGCCACGACAATGGGGTACTCGCTGTCCAGGGCCCCCGGCCGCACGTAGCGCACGGGATACAGCGACTCGGGCAACCCGCTCAGTGCGTAACTGCCAAGCTTCTCGTACTCTTCCGGGATCGTGGGCACCAGGTTCAGATACTGGGCCGGAATGATCTGGTCCGTATCGATGTTGTCCCCCACGACATACACCGGTCCTGTGATTACACTCGTCATGCGCAAGAAGTTGCCGCGGCTCGCGGTCGCAACGCAACGCCGATTTGCAAGCGCCACTGCAAACACAGGCAGCAGAGGGCTGGCCCGGTGCTCGAGCTCCAGAGCCGCCCCGCCCACGGCGCCTGCCCCCGACCCAGGCTGCGTTCCCGGACCCAAACGCCGCCACCTCCCGCCCGGACACTCCACCCGCCAGAGCGGCTTCGGTACCTCCATCGCCCTGTCCACGAAGAGTTCACCGACCGCAAAGGCTTCGCCAGCCCTGACCACGCCCCGGCCGAACTTGCCCCTTCGCAGCGATTCTTGAACCACGACCGTCCCAACCGCCCCAAAAGGCCGCAAAATCCACGGCTGCTCCTTCGAAGCCGGAACTCAACCCGGGCAATAGCTCGGGGGACGGGATCCCCTCGAATCTTCCCCGACTCCGGCACATCTTGCTGCCTACAACCGCCCAGCAGGATCAGGATGCGCCCGGTTGTCCGTGCCCATTCACCCCCTCCACGCTCTCTGCGGAAAAGGGGCTTCTCATGCGCACTACGGCAAATGCCTGCAGGAAAAGGCCTTGTTGGCTCCGGCCCTGCCGGTCCCCGCGCCCACGGAACCGCGGGGCGGCCTTTTCACTCCTGTAACCCCGGATCCGGTTTGCCGGAATTGCGATTCTGGCCCTGACAAACGCAGCGGTTTCGGCTTAACTGCGGCCTGCCTATGCCGAAGCGCAAGGACATCCACACCGTGCTCATCATTGGCGCGGGCCCGATCGTGATCGGTCAGGCCTGCGAATTCGACTATTCCGGCACCCAGGCATGCAAGGCACTCAAGGAGGAGGGCTACCGCGTGGTGCTGGTGAACTCCAATCCGGCCACCATCATGACCGACCCGGAGTTCGCCGACCGCACCTACCTCGAGCCGATCACCCCCGAGTGCGTGGAAAAAATCCTGGTGCGCGAGCTCCAGGAGTTGCGTCGCCAGGGCGTCCCGCTGGACGGCGCACCCCCCGACGTGCCGCACAAGCTTGTCATCCTGCCCACCCTGGGGGGACAGACCGCCTTGAACACCGCCATGGCCCTGCACCGGTCCGGCGTTCTGCAGCGCCTGGGCATTGAATTGATCGGAGCCAAACCCGAGGCCATCGAGCGCGGCGAGGACCGCCAGATCTTCAAGGACCTCATGCTCAGCATCGGCCTCGACGTACCGATCAGCGGCACGGCCCACACCCTCGAAGAGGCCCGCAGCGTGGCCGCCCAAATCGGCCGGTTCCCCCTGATCATCCGCCCCGCCTTCACCCTGGGCGGCACCGGGGGAGGCGTGGCCTACAACCGCGACGAATTCGAGGAAATCGCGCGGCGCGGTCTCGAGATGTCGCCCGTCTCCGAAATCCTGATCGAGGAGTCGCTTCTGGGCTGGAAGGAATTCGAAATGGAGGTGATGCGCGACCACGCGGACAACTGCGTGGTGATCTGTTCGATCGAGAACTTCGATCCCATGGGCATCCACACCGGGGACTCCATCACCGTGGCGCCCATTCAGACCCTGACCGACAAGGAGTATCAAGTGATGCGCGATGCGAGTTTCGCCGTCATCCGCGCCGTGGGCGTCGAGACCGGCGGGTCCAACATTCAGTTCGCCGTCCACCCCAGGACCGGCCGCATGGTGGTGATCGAAATGAACCCCCGCGTCAGCCGCAGCTCCGCACTTGCCTCCAAGGCCACCGGCTTCCCCATCGCCAAGATCGCCGCCAAACTGGCCGTCGGCTACCGGCTGGACGAGATTCCCAACGACATCACCCGCGAAACGCCCGCCTGCTTCGAGCCGACCATCGACTACGTCGTGGTCAAAGTGCCCCGCTTCGCCTTCGAAAAATTCCCTGATGCCGACCCCACGCTCACCACGCAGATGAAAAGCGTCGGAGAAGCGATGGCCATCGGCCGCACCTTCAAGGAAGCCCTGCAAAAGTGCCTTCGGTCCCTCGAGATCGGTCGCTACGGGCTGGGGGGCGACGGCAAACCGTGGCGCGTGGACGGCCAGGTGTTCGGGGACAGGGACATTTTCCCGCGGGAGATCCTCGTGCGAAAGCTTTCGATTCCGAATGCCGACCGCATTTTTTTCATCCGGCACGCCTTCCGCGCCGGGTTCAGCGTCGAGGAAATTCACCAACTCACCCACATCGACCCCTGGTTCCTCAACCAGATTCGCGAGATCGTGGAGTTCGAGGAACGGCTGGCCGCGTCGGCGGTCAACCGCCCGGCCGTGCCCGAAGTCACCCGCCGCTGAGTCCCGCCGGGCAGCCATCCAGGCGTCGCGCCCACGGCTCCCATGTCCGCACGCCCCGGCCGCCATCCAGGGGCAGCCCCGCAACCGCCTCCGGCCCGTGCCCTCCGCCGTGCGAAAACCGCGTTGCGGTGGCTTCTGCTTCTCGTTTTGATCTGGGGGATGCTCCGGTGGTTCGAACATCGGCAAATCTACTTTCCCACCCGCACGCTGGAGGCCAGCGGACGGGAACTGGGGCGGCCGGTGGAGGAACTGGAGCTGCGCACCCCGGACGGACTGCGCCTCCACGGCTGGTATTTCCCCGCGGATCCGCATTCGCCGCGGGCCTCTTGGGCGATGCTGGTCTGTCACGGCAACGGCGGGAACATCAGCCACCGGTTGGACCTGGCCGGGGCACTGCTCCAGACGGGCGCGGCGGTTCTCCTGTTTGACTACCGCGGTTACGGACGCAGTGAGGGGCGTCCAAACGAAACCGGTACCTACCGGGACGCCCGCGCGGCTTACGAGTGGCTCCGCGGCCGGGGTCATCCACCCGGGCACATCGTGGCCGTGGGCGAATCTCTGGGCGGTGCCATCGCCGCTCATCTGGCCACCGAGGTGCCCGTGGGCGGTCTGATTCTGTTGGGGGCGTTTACCAGCATTCCGGACATCGGCAGCGAGCTGTATCCGTGGCTCCCGGTTCGGTGGTTGGCACGCACCCGCTACGACACCCGGGCCCATCTCCGGCAAATCCAGGTACCCGTCCTCATCCTTCACAGCCGCGAGGATTCCCTGGTCCGCTATCATCACGCGGAAGCCAACTTCGCGGCCGCGCCCGGTCGCAAGTGGCTCCGGGAGCTGCGGGGGGATCACAATGAATCTCTGACCGACACCGAGCGCATCACCGCTGCTGTCGAAGAGTTTTTGAGGAACTTGGAAGCGGACCTCCAGGGCACAAGCCCGACCCCCTGAGAGCCGTCGGCGTGATTGCCACCGCGTACAAGCCCCGCATTGCGCCCCGGCAAGCCGCGCCCCCTCCCGGTGTTTACCACCGACGCCGCAGATCCACGCACGGCGCCACCTGGTCCAGGGCCATCTCTACGCTCACCTGACGGCCCAAAAACTCCAGCAGCACCCGCACCCGTTGCCGAGCCGGCAAGACCCGGGTGACCACCCCCTCCAGACCTTCCAGGGGCCCGCGCATGATGCGGGCAGCGTCTCCGGGCAGCAGGGGTTGTTCAATCTCACGCAGCTCCTCCGGCCCCAGACGCTGTCGCAGATCCTCGATCACGGCCACCGGAATCGTGGGCCAGCGCCGGCCGAAATGAACCACACCGGCGACCCCCGGACAGTACTGAACGGCCCGAAGCTGCGACTGCCAATCGAAACACGCAAACAAGTAGTTGGGAAACAGCGCCTCCGTCACCCAGACGGCTCCACGACGCGTCACGCGGCGGAACCGGATCCGCGGCAGGAACACCTCCACCGCGGGCAGTTGTCGCAGGTGCCCCGCGGCCAGGTGCTCTCGTTTCGGCTGGGAACGGAGGCAGAACCAGGCTCGCAGGGCTTCCGGAGCCCGCGTTTCCCCCTCCTGCAGGGCCGGGCCTTCTGGGGCAATCGTGAGCACGCCCATCGCTAGGCCCTGGCGCGCGAAGGCCGATGGTAATAGTCCTTGTAGCGCGAGTAGTAATAGTACTCGCCCGTGCGCGGATTCACCGCGTTGAAGACCAGACCCAGCACATGCACGTTCCGCTGGTAGAGCAGGTCCAGCGCGGCTCGTGCAACCCGTGCGGAGGTGTGCTGCGCCCGAATGACGAAGATCACTCCGTGGGTCAGGGGCGCCAGCGTGGTTACATCGTCCGCGGCCATGACCGGTGGGGTGTCCAACACCACGTAATCGTACTGGGCGGCCATTTCCTGCAGGACCGTTCTCGTCAACGGCTGCAAGAACAACTCGCTCGATTTCTGCGTGGGCGAGCCGCTGGTGATCACCCACAAATTCGGAATGGACGTCGGCCGAACCACATCGTTCCACTTCGCTTTTTGCTGTAGAACCTCCGAAAAACCGGCGGTGTTTTCGAGCTTGAACCGGCGATGGATGACCCCCTTGCGCAAATCGGCGTCCACCAGCAAAACGCGGGATCCGCCCAGGGCCAGCGTGATCGCCAGATTGGCCGTGGTCAGCGATTTGCCGTCATTCGGGATCGAGCTCGTCACCAGCAACAGGGACGGGCGGGCGTCGCCGTTGGTGGGTTGCATGAAGAGCAGGGAGGATCGCACGTTCCGATAGGCTTCGGCAAACGCGTGTCGATCATCGTCCGGCCGCAACAGGGGCAGGTCATGATTGCGGGAGGATCGTTCCCGCGGAATCTGGCCCAGGACCGGTTCCTCGAAATGATCCTGAAGCTCCACAAAGGTGTTCATGCGGTCGTCGAATCGGTCCACAAGCAGCAGCAGCCCCACGCCCAGCATGAGTCCCACCATGCCCGCCAGGGTCAGGCTGATGGACAGACTCAGTCGGTCCGGCTCCGCCTCCGAGGCCCGCTCCAGAATCGCGACCGATTCGGGCGTGATGTCCTTGTCCACCCCCACCGCCTGCATGGTCTGGAGCAGCCGATCATAAAGGTTTTGCACGCGGGTGATGTTGGCGCGGATTTTTTGGTACTGCGCCATTTTGCTGCTGGCCTCCAGGGCGCGTGCCTCCCACTGTTTGATCTCCTTCTGGAGGTTCTCGATTTGGAGGGCCAGGGATTTCTTGCGGTTCTCGATCTGCTCCACGCTCTGCTCGCGGACGATGTCCAACAGTTTTTCCTTGCGCTGGATCTCCTCGCGCAGGGCGATCATTTTGGGATGCTTGGGCCGGAGGAACTCGGACAACTGCTGCTCCTCGGCTTTCAGCATCTGGATTTCCTGTTTGACCTTCAAATAGTCCGAATCGGCCCGCAACACGTCCACCGGGCTGCGTTGCTGGCCCGGGGGAACCGGCCGGACCCCGGTAATGACGCCGGAGGCCTGCTGTCGCTCCAGGTTCTGCTCGAGGTTGAGCATTTCCAGCAGATTCAGCTCGCTCTGGAGCATGGCCAGTTGCTGGTTCAGTTGCGCCAGGTAATTGCCCGCCACGTTGCCCTGCTCCTGCAAAAAGACGATACTGTTGGTGGCCTGGAACTGAAGCAGTTCCTCCTCGTACCCCTTCAGTTCCTTCTCGAGCCGCGCGACTTCCTCCGTAATCCCGGCCAGGGTGACATCCGAGCTGCGGGTGCGCATCTCTTTCTTGAGGTTGATGAATTCCTCCATCACCGCGTCCAGATAGGCCTGGACATACGCGGGATCGGAGCCCACCGCCCGGAGATTGAAGATGGTCGTCTTGGGCGTCACGCCCACGCTGACCTTGACGGGCACCGGCACCAGGTCGGGCCGCGTGGCGTGCACCCGGTCGGCCGCCCGGTTGAGCACCGTGGCGCTCTGCATGAGGGCGACCTGCGTGCCCAGGAAGTTGCTGAATTCCTCGATGTAATTGGCCCCGGTCTGCACCTGGATCTTGACATTGACGATCATCCGGCCCTGGCTGGCATACGCCGGGGGCGAGTTCCACAGAATCAACAGGTGCACCGCCATGGCCAGCAGCGCGCAACCGGGCAGGATCCACCAGTAGCGCCGCAGCAGCGATCGCCAGCGCTGCAGGACGGTGAAGAAACGCGCGCTGCGAACCGAACGGTTTTCGGGAACAGGCTGGGGATACTCGTTCATGACAGCGTTCACCAGTTGATCAGCCGCGCCGGCACGATCAGAAAATCATCCGGCCGCAACGACACGTCCTGCTCGATCTTCCCTCGCTCCAGGATGTCTTCCATGTTCAGCTCGATCGTCTCGCGCGAACCGTCCGGGTTGGTCCGCACCAGCCGGACCTTCTTTTTGTTGGCGAAGTCCGTGAAGCCGCCGGCCCGCAGGATGGCCTTGCCGGCGGTGAAGTTCTCCCCGACGGGAATCTCGATGGCCCCCTGGTTGCGGACCTGGCCCCAGATGTAAACCCGACCCGCCATGCGGCTGACTTCGTTCAAGCCGAGCACCACGGTGGCCCGGTAATAGTAGTCCTTCTCCAGCAACTGCTTGAGCTCCTCGGCCAGCTCCTTGCAGGTCTTGCCCGCGGCCATGACCCGGCCCACATAGGGCACGTCCAGTTCGCCCGAGTCCGTCACCACCAGGGGCTTCGGGGGATCGCGATCCTCCAGGATCTGGAAGCTGAGCTTGTCGCCCGGACCCAACCGGTGCCGATCGTCGCTCACGATCGGCACGCCGCGTCCGGCGGTGCCGTTGGTCGGCGAAGCGGCGGTCGCCGCCGCGGCCGCTTCCGCTGCCACCGCGGGAGGGGTCGAACCGGTCTCGGCAGCCCGCACCAGACCGCCGACCAGCAGCCAAACGAGGAAACTCCAACCCACCTTTTTCATCTGGCATCTCATTAAAACGTGTACATCGCCGTCAGGACAAGGCGATTCTGCGTGTAACTGCGGCCGAACACATTGGAATCCCGCGCCAGGTAACTGTAGCCCAGCGTGGCCCCGAGCTTCTGCCCGAGCCGCTTGCCCACGGCCACCCCGAGGGTGTACCGATCGAATTCCTCCGGCACACCAAACCAGGAACCGCCCTCCTCCTGCGCGGTCTCGTAACTGGCACTGGTGGCCAGCGAATAGCCTCGAATCACATTCCAGTTGACCGTCAGCTGTCCGTAGAGGGAACGGATCGTTTCGGCGTACCACCCCGACCGCACCTGATGCCCGCCGGACAGCACGTATTGAATGCGGCGGGTGATCTGGTGCCGGAGGGAAAGATCCGCATACCACCCGTCCATGCGGTCCCCGCCGATGCCGAACGGCATGACATCCGTCGTGGGATCATAGGCCACGTATCCCGCACCGGTGCGCAATTGCATGAACCGACCGGCCGGCATTTCGTAGAAGAGGCCCACACTGTAGTGAAAGAGGTCGTTCAGCCGAATCGGCCGGGAAGGGTCCTCATTGTTGTAGTCGATCAGGCCGAGCCCCGTCTCCAGACCCAGCGACGTCAGCGGGCGCACCAGCCAGGCCACGCGGGCACCAAACAGCTCGGCCGTCCGGTCGGTGAAATCGTAACGTTCCTCGGTCACCTGGTAGATCTGGTGGTCGTAGTTGAACGAAACCACCAGCTTGTTCAAATCCCAAAGCCCGAGCACGCCCACCTGGTTGTCCAATCGCCCGTAGTTGAAGCGGCCGCGCACGTCGGGCTGATCCGCCAGCTCCTGCGTGTAATGAAACCGATTGTGAAAATTCAGCAGCAAGTTGCCCACGAACACGTCGAAGGACAGGTTCGAGTCCGGCAACACATGCAGGTAGTTCAAATCCGAGTGGGTCAGGTAGGCGTTGTAGCTGGCCCCCGTGCTGAAGGTGAGGACGTTCTTGTCCGTCACCGGATAAAGCGCCCGCACCGAGAAACCGGGGCGAACGATGAGGTCGGACCGGGGGTTCACCTCTTCATAGCGAACGTTGTCGTTGGCCTCGAGGGCCAGAGAAGCATTCAAATCGAACCGCCAGGCGCCCAACCGCAGGTCCCCCCACCCGGCCGCAATTTGACGCCTTTTCTGCTCCAGAATCTGTTGGCCGGTCAATGAAGCCCGCAAAGCCTCCTGCGCCGAAGTGGCCGTGACACCCGCCAGCAACCATGCGGCCGGTGCCCAGCGACCTCGTTTGCCCCTGTCCCACCGATCCCGGCCGCTTCCGCCTCTCGCACTCATGTGGCAACTCACCCTGGCAACCGCAGGAGATTCACGTTATCGCCCGGCCGTGCCGGGTCAAGCAATCTACCGTGTGCCCTTCGCTTCCCAGAGTTTGACCGCACCTCGAGACGCCAGCACACCCTAACCCACGCAAATCCGAGCCCCAGCCACGGCTTGACCCGGGCGTCTTCGCCATCGCTCCGCGCGAGCAGCCGGGGAAGCGAAACTACGAGCATGACGTCTGCCACCGATCCCGGACCCTCGGGAACCCGATGGTTGGCAGCCCACCCGACCTCCACAGGAGGAGCGTCTGCAGCGGCCCTCCGGGTGATGCACGCAGCGTTGGAACGAAAGCCAAAATCCGGTCGCATACAAGCCCGTCCCCCTCAGAATGAAAACCGCCGGCGGAAGAGGCTCCGGCCGACGTTCCCACGGTCCCATGGGCCAGGTTTGAAGCCCCGAGAACTCGCAGGGCAGCATTTCGTTTTTAAGCCCCGGATTCAAGAATGCCCAGAAAACGCCCTTTCCCGTGGCGTCCGCGTGCCGTCGACGCCCGAAATTGCGCCCGGCTCTCGGGGCGTCCAAAACCAGAAATGCAGCGGACAGCGGCTCGGCGGTGGTGAAGCCCTCCGTGTCCCGATGCGGAAAGCGACAATCCTCCCAAGCAGCCCCTGTAACTTTCTTCACCTAAAACCCTTCAAGGAAAGGTCCCGTCCCTTCGGCGCGCCGTGAGTTCGCCCCAAACGGGACCAGCTCCCAAAGGTGCCGCCGCCAAGCAGACCGCCTCGGGGCCGGGTGAATGGCTGTGCCCCCGGCGCCCTGCATGAGGGCCCCAAGGTGGCGATGATTCAACAGCCGTGGCAGTGGGCCGGGTGCCTTGGTTCGTGCGATTCAGACGCCCTGAAGGGACGGCCTTCGGTGTGGCGCGTCCGGCCCTGGCGATGCGGGATCATCGAGTTGCGCCCGTTCAGGGCGCTGCGGGTCCAGGGGTCGAGTTCCCGCGGCGTTACCCCGGGTTGGTGAGGTGCATGCGCCTTGAGCCCGTGCAGAGGCGCGTGCGATCCGTGGACCGCGCAGGACGCATTTCAGTTCTGCGTCCCAGATTCAAGGATCCCGAGGGAATGTTCTTTCCCCTCGGCTTTCTCGTCCTCAGGCCGCTCGAAATTCCGTCGGGCGTTCGGGCGGGTCCGACAACCTGAATGCGGCCGGAAGTCCCCAAAACCGGGCCAACGCGTTTGACTTGGGGGGATGGGCTCCCTAGACTTTGGTGCAGATGCTGGCTACGGGCACCAAAGCAACCACCGCCCCCACCGCTGATTCCCAGGACGCCGAGGCCGGTCTGCTCTGGAAACAGATCGTTGGGCCCTTGGAACCCTTTCTGGAGGCCGTATCCAATCGGCTGGGCGAACAGGTCCGGGCCTTCGATCCGGAGTTGTCCGGTTTGGCCGAATACACCCTGCAGGGCCCTGGCAAGCAGCTGCGGCCGACGCTGGTGGGATTGGTGGGGCAAGCGCTGGGCCGTCCGGGCCCGGATCATATTACCGTGGCGGTGATCATCGAGATGATCCACCTGGCCACGCTGGTGCATGACGATGTCATGGACGAGGCGGCGTTGCGGCGGGGGCGGTTGACCGTGGCCGCCCGCTGGGGCAACGAAACGGCCGTTCTGTTTGGCGATTGCCTCTTTGCCCAGGCCCTGGTGCTGGCGGCGGGTTTCCCAACCCCGGAGATTTGCCGCGCCGTGGCGCGCGCCACCGAGACCGTGTGCACCGGAGAAATCCTGCAAACACGGCATCGACGCAACTTCCCGCTTTCGCAGGAGTACTATTTCCGGGTGTTGGAAATGAAGACGGGCGAGCTGTTCGGCCTGGCCTGCGACCTGGGGGCCTGGTGCAGCGGCGCCGCACCGGAGGTGCGAGGGACCCTCCGTCAGTTTGGTCTGGCCTTCGGCACCGCCTATCAACTCTACGATGACTGCCTGGACTTGATGGGGCAGGAAAGCGCCGTGGGCAAGTCGCTGGGTACCGACCTGGCCAAGGGCAAGTTGACCCTGCCCGTGCTGCTGGCCTGGGAGCGATCCGACCCCCGCGAACGGTCCCGACTGGAGCGGTGGATCCAGCATTGGGAACCCGGCCACCTCCCCCAGCTTCGGCAAATGTTGGAGCGTCACGGAGCCCTGGTCGAAGCCCTGCGCATGATCCATGTGCATCTGGAACGAGCCCGACAGCATCTGCAGGGGCTGCCGGCCCCGGCCCGGCCGGGTCCTCTTCACGCCGCCGCAGATTACCTGGCCCGTCAAGCCGATCGGTTAAATGGCGCGCACTGAACCACGGACGGAGTCCATGGCGCAGGAATCCTCTGCTGCCCGCCCGGTTCCCCCTCAACCGGCGGAGACCTCGGCACAGTCCGACTCCGCGAAAGAGGCCGAACTGGTGGCCCGGGCCCAGGCCGGTGACCTGGACGCCTACGGCGAATTGATGCGCCGCCACCAGGAGCGCGTTTACCAGGTCATCTACCACATGACCTCCCACCACGAAGACGCGCGCGATCTGACGCAGGAAACCTTTATCGCTGCCTACCAGGCGCTCGGCCGATTCCGCGGTCAGGCCGCCTTCAGCACCTGGATTTACCGAATCGCAGTCAACAAAACCCTGAACTTTCTGGAAAAGAAACGTCCCGAAAACAGCGGGCTCAGCCTCAACGAACTGGATTGGAACGCCGAGCACGATCCCGATCTGGTCGCGCTGATCTCGGAAAAAACTCCCCGCCGGGAGGTCTCGCTGGCGGAATTGCGGCAGAAATTGAACGAGGCCATGCAGAAGCTGTCAGAAAAACATAGACTGGTCGTGGTGTTGCACGATGTGCAGGGGATGCCCCACGAGGAAATTGCCAGGATCATGGATTGCAGCGTGGGAACGGTTCGGTCGCGCCTGTTTTACGCGCGACAACAATTGCAGGCGTACTTGTCGGATTACCTTTGAGGCATTGGCTGCCTATGCACTCCAAACCCGAGGAATTTGCGAGGTTGCGGCGACTGCTGGCACTGAAACGCTACGAGCGCCCCCCGGCCGGGTGCCTGGAGGCCATGCGCCAGGCCACGCTGCTGGAGCTGCGACGCCTCCACCATGCCGGCTTGAACACTCAGTCCGCCGCCGAGGGGCCGACCTGGTGGCGATTCCTCTGGGAAGCCCTAGCCCCGCGCCCGCTGCTCGCCGGAGCGCTGGGAGTCGTCGTTTGCGCTTTGGTTGTAGGCGCCGTGCTCCAGGCCGAACGGTTGGAGCTGCCCACCGGGATGGAAAGCACTCGGGCCCCTTGGAACCAGGTCTCGGTCAGCCCGGGCATGTTGGGTTTGCCAAATGCGCCGGGCGTGCCCTCGTTCCCTGAGGTTCATCCGCTTCTGGCCACGACCAATCCACCCGGTCAATCGGGGCTGCTTGACGGCGTGCAGGGCCCGCCCTTGCTCTTCCAGCCGCCTCCCCTCGACGTTCAACGAGCCAGCGGCGTTCCCTCGGCCCACAGTAACCTCATGGTCCCGTGAGCCCGACAGCCGCGGACCCGAGGGATCGACGGTGAACCCTCTCCAGGCACGGTGCGCGGCTCTCCCCCGGCACCGTTCGACACGCAACCACCCGCAGCCCTTCTCAGACTCCGTGCGACCAGCATCCCAACCACTTGGGCAACCAGGCCGCCGGGTACGGTTGGACGTGTCCCCGGCCGCTTCCGTGAGAACTGCCGGCATTCGGATTTCACGCGCCGACGCGTCGGTACCGACTCCGCGCGCCTGCACGCCCCGGAACCGATCGCCCGTCCTTGGGGCAAAGCCGCACCCGCCTTTCAGCCAGATGCCGCAATTGCGCTTTTGATGCCCCTGACCCTTGCGTTGCCTGAGGAGGACATTCCCGGACCAGGGACAAACGCAACGCGCGGTTTTCCCCAAACGGACGGCCCAAAGCCGGGCCGGGTTTCGCCTTTCGAGGGCCGGGCACCGTGTATTCAGCGGCATGCCGGGGACAGCTCCTGGCTGTTTCTCCCGGGTGCCCGGCCGGAGGCGAGCCCGAGGGTTGCGACGGTTTTGCTGCGGAGAGGCCCCACCGGGGAGCTTACGATCCACGGCGCGCCGTTGGGATGCAGGTAACTCCACGAGACTCGCTCGGATCTCGCGAATGCCTCCGCTCGGGGACTGCATCGTTGACAGGATGCGGACAAGCCTCCTAGGTTGCCTCGGTCCCGCTGCGGCCGGCGGCCTCCCGTGGCTCTGAATCGGTTCAGCATTTGGGGGGGTCGTGGGTCGGGGCGGCTGAAACCATATGGCCAACACGATTCTGGTGGGCGCCCAGTGGGGCGACGAAGGCAAGGGCAAAATCATCGATGTGCTGACGGAAGAAGCGGACGTGGTCATCCGCTACGCCGGAGGAAACAACGCAGGGCACACCGTACTGGTCGGACAGGAGCGGTACATTCTGCACCTGGTGCCGTCGGGCATTCTTCGGCCGGACAAGCTCTGCGTGATTGCCAACGGGGTGGTGATCGATCCGGTGAGCCTGATGGAGGAAATTCAGGGATTGCGGCGCTTGGGCGTCAAGGTGGACCGCAACCTGGTCATCAGTGAGACAGCCCATGTGGTCCTGCCGTACCATCGGGAGCTGGACGTGGCCCGCGAAAACCGGCAGGGCCGCCATAAACTGGGCACCACCAAACGGGGCATCGGTCCGGCGTATGCCGACAAGGCCGCCCGGGTGGGGTTGCGCATGTTGGACCTCGTACGGCCCGAGGTTTTCGCTGAAAAGCTGCGCCGGCGCATCCGGGAAAACAACGAGGTGTTGCGTGCCTGGGGGGCCAGGCCCTTGAGCTACCGGAAGGTGTTGCAGGAATATCAGGCAGCAGGAAGCTTTTTGCAGCCCTTCGTGGCCAACACGGTCGCCCTGCTCCACCAGGCCATCGCCGAGGGCAAAAGCCTCCTGTTCGAAGGGGCGCAGGGGACGTTTCTCGACATCGACCATGGCACGTATCCGTTTGTCACGTCGTCCAATACCACGGCCGGGGGAGCCTGTACGGGCACGGGCGTGCCACCGAATCGCATTGACCGCGTGGTGGGCGTCATGAAGGCTTACACGACACGCGTGGGAGAAGGTCCGTTACCCACGGAAGATGCCGCGCTCGGAGACCTTCTGCACAGCATGGGCCGTGAATTTGGAGCCACCACCGGCCGACCACGCCGTTGCGGCTGGTTCGACGCCGTGGCCGTCCGACACGCCGTTCGCATCAACGGCGTGGACGAACTGGCCGTGACCAACCTGGACGGGCTGGACACGCTTTCCACCATCAAGGTTTGCCTGGGCTATCGCGTGGGCCGCCGCCAGTATGACATCCCGCCTGCCGATGTGCAGGAACTCTCCGCCTGTGAACCCGTGTACGCCGAGTTCGAAGGCTGGTGTACGTCCACCCAGGGGGCCCGCAGTTGGAAGCAGCTGCCCACCAAAGCGCGGGCCTACCTCAAAGCCCTGGAGGATCTGGTCGGCGCCCCCATTCGCATTGTTTCGGTGGGCCCGGCCCGGGAACAAACCATCGAACGCTGATCCGTTCCATGAAGAACGGTGGATTGGAAACCCTGGCATCCACGGACACGCCGCCGACGCGGCCGGACTCCATGAACACGGCCCATGTCCAGCTCAGCCCCGAAGCGCGCGCCTCGCTGCCCCGCCATGTCGCCATCATCATGGACGGCAACGGTCGCTGGGCCCGGCAACGCGGCCTGCCGAGAATCGAAGGCCATCGACACGGGGCCGAATCGGCCCGGGTCGTCGTCCGTGCCGCCGGCGAGCTCGGCATCCAATACCTGACCCTCTACGCCTTCTCCGTGGAGAACTGGAACCGGCCCAAGGAAGAGGTCGATGCCCTGATGAAGTACCTCCTCCAGTACCTCAAAACCGAAACGGCAGAGCTCCAGCGCCACAACGTCCGTCTCCACGTCATCGGCCAGATCTACCGACTGCCCGAAGCCGTCCAGACCCAGCTCCAAAAGACCGTCCGCCTTTTGTCCAAGAACAACGGGCTCACCCTCATCATGGCCCTCAGCTACGGCGGCCGCACCGAAATCGTCGAAGCCGCGCGGAGCCTGGCCCGCAAGGTCAAGGCCGGGGAACTGGACCCGGACGACATCGACGAGCATCTCTTCGCCCAGCACCTGTGGACGCGCAACATTCCCGACCCCGATCTGCTCATCCGCACCAGCGGGGAAATGCGCGTCAGCAACTTCCTGCTCTGGCAGATCTCCTACGCCGAGCTGGTGGTGACTCCGGTGCTCTGGCCCGACTTCCGCAAGGCCCACTTCTACGCGGCCCTGGAAGAGTACGCCCGCCGGCACCGTCGGTTCGGCACCGTGTAAGCCGGATCCCACCCCGGCTTCGCCGCACCGGCTCTCCCGGCATCCCGACTTGTGCGGCTTTCCACGGGCCGACAGGCTTCGGGTTTCTCCCGCCACTTCCCCCCACCCAAAACCCCAAACAGGCGGCCTTTGCGGAGGGCACCGGGCTTGCGGGCCGGCCGGGGAGTACGGAGACGCTCGGCCGCACGGAGGCCCGCCGCCCATGTACATGCATGCACCTCCGCTCTCGAGGCCGCTCGGGACCCGGGGGCCCTGCCCTTTGCTCTGACCCGGGAGCGGGCTGCGGCCAGAGATCCGGCTTGCTCTGCAGCCGGGCTCCCCGCACCGGGCCTCGGACACACAAGGAAACCCAACGGCTTGGGGCCCGGCCCGGTTCACCCCGAAACGGCTCGAACGCGCCGGGTGAGTCGCTGCAGTTCCGCCACTGCAATCAGCCCCTGCTGCCCCTGGGTCGGATCGACGGCCGTGACGAAACCGAGCCCGAGCTGTTGTGCCGCCACCGATCCGGCAACCTGCAGCGCCGAAATTGCCAACCGGGTCACCATCCCGAGCATCGCGCCGATAAGCATTTCCTGTCCGAGCATGATCAGCACCGGGCCGAGCGATTTTAGGTCGATCTGATATGCGCTGCGGTGCAGCGGCAGCAGCAGAGCCGTCAGCGCCAGCGCAACCGCGAGCCGGACGCGCGCCGGCACGCTCATTTCCCCGAGCCCGGGCAGCAGCATCACCATGGTGCCGATGCGTGCGAACATCAGCATGAAGGCCGCCGCCAGGGCCGGCAGGAATGAAACGTCGATCCGCACCCGCAGAATCCCCCCATCCCCTATCGCCTCACCGGCGTCGTTATCCGCCCGTGATCCGTGCGACGATCCGCATCACATGGCCGTGCAAGGTATCCGCCATGAACGGCAGGACCAGCAGGAGGGTGACGAACATCGTGAGAATTTTCGGCACAAATACCAGGGTCATTTCCTGAATTTGCGTGAGCGCCTGCAGCAGCGAGATGACGACGCCCACTGCAAGCCCCACCAGCATCAACGGCGCGGCGACGAGAACCAGGGTCAAAATTGCATCGCGCGCGATGTCGAGCACTTCGGCGCCGCTCATGGTGCCTGCCCTGCGTTTGCTTCAGATCGGCATTTTCATGATGTCTTCGTAGGCTTGAATCACCTTGTCGCGAATTGCCACCACCGCGTCGATGGCAACCTCGGATTCCGCCACCGCCGTCACCACATCGACGATATTGGCCTTGCCGGCGGCCAGCGCCTGGGCCTGACGGTCTGCGTTCTGGGCCGCTTCGTTGACGCCGGCGAGAGCGCCTTTGAGAAGGCTGCCGAAGCTCTCTCCTGCGGCGATCTCCCGGTTTCCGGACAGATTGGCTTCGGTGAGCCGCGCCAGATTGGCATAGGCCTGGGCGGCAATACTGGGTGAAGGCATTCAGACCTCCCGCTTAGGATTTGAGGATATCGAGGGTGCGCTGGATCATGCGTCGCGAGGCGGTGATGACATTGACATTGGCCTCGTAAGAACGTTGCGCCTCGCGCATGTCCGTCATTTCAATCAGCGGATTGACGTTGGGATACTTGACGTTGCCGTTGGCGTCCGCGGAGGGGTGTCCCGGCTCGTATTTCTGCCGAAAGTCTGAAGGGTCGGTGCGCACGCGGCCGAGCGTGACGACCTGCACACCCAGCGCGCGGTCCACTTCGGTTCGGAAAGTGACAATCTTGCGGCGATAAGGATCCGCGCCCGGCTGCGTCGCGGTGGAGTCTGCATTGGCGAGATTTTCCGCGATGACTCGCATCCGGCCGGCCTGGGCGCGTAATCCGGAAGCTGCGATGGCGATTGATTTCAGAAAATCCATGATAGTGATCCCTTGCTTTGTCTTTCGGAGGCGACGTCACCGCTTGCCCAGCGCCGACTTCAATAGGTTCAGGCTTTTGCTGTAGAGCGTCGTGGCGGCCTGATAGTCCATCTGGTTGGCCGCGAGTTTCATCATCTCTTCCGTGAGGTCCACGGCATTGCCCGAGGGCCGCACGTCATATCCGGTCGGCGTGGTTTGAAACCTGCCGCTGCCGCTCCCCGTCAGCGAGACGAAGTGGGAGGGCGAAGTGCGGGTCAAGCCGAGCGGCGCCTGTCCCGTCCCCTCACCGCCGACACGCGGCGGAAGCAGATCGCGCGGCCGGTAGTTTGGGGTGTCGGCATGCATCACATTGGTGGCCAGCACCTGCTGCCGCTCCTGGTGCCAGTGCATGCGCATGCGGAGCATCGCAAACAACGGGATATTCGAAATCGGCATGGGGCTGCCTCGCGGTCACCGGTTGCCGCCGACCGCTGTGGCGGGCGGATCGTTCGGTGGGCAGACTTTGCCCGGTGTATGGTTAACCTCGGGTTAAATCAGCGGAGCAGTCGAAATGCCGAGACCCGACAGCGGCCTCGATTTGCCAAAAAACCATGAAATTTCGCTGCCGCATCGAGGAACTGGCTTTTTCTGTTAAGAATTTGTTAGCATTATCATCGGCAAATATTGCCCACGGCATTAACCTGCCGAGTGACGTATTTTTGCGGGCATCGGCAGGGCCTGGAGGGTGGTGTGGGCGTGAGCGGGTTCAACTGCGTGTCAGGAACGGTCACATGAACAGCCTCTTCGGTGTGGAGCTGCCGACGTCCGTTACCTTCATCATCGCCTTTGTGGTTGTCTTGGCATTGATCGGCGCGGCCGCTTGGCTGGTGCGCCGCTTCGGCGCCGGGCGTCTGGCGGCGGGGCGCGGTCGGCAACCGCGTCTCGCGGTGATCGACGCCGCCTCGGTGGATGGCCGGCGCAAACTTATCATCATCCGTCGCGACAATGTCGAACACCTGCTGATGATTGGCGGACCGACTGACGTCGTGGTCGAAACCAACATTGTGCGTGCTTCCGCCACAAATCAGCGCGAAACGCCCGCGGCGCGTGGGGCGGAACCGCCGCCGCGCGCGCAGGCGGTTCCGGAATCGCCCGCCTGGCCGCAACCCGAAATCGCCCCGCCCCCGCGTCCGGAACGCCAGCGGCCGGTTGCCGAGGAACCCGCACCGATAGCAGGCCCCCTCACTGCGATCACACCATCGGCGTCTTCTCCGCCGCCGCCGCCACCGCCGCCGCTGTCGCCGCCGCAACGTACCGCACACGAACCGTCACGGCTGACCGCCGGCACGGATCCATTGCTCGGTCTCGCGGCTGAATTGTCGCGGACCAAAATCGAAGCGACGCTGCGCCCCGCGGACGCCCAGCGCCCCTCCCTGACTGCCGGTCAGGGTAATGGGGAAACCCCGGCAGCCTCCGCGCCGCTGACACCGGGACCGCTGCCTGCGGCAAGGCCGGTCGCAAGCCCGATCCCCCCGGTTGCCCAGTCCCCGGCAACAGCGGGCGCGCCCCCGCTGTCCCCGGAGGCGCATCTGGCCGAGATGGCCCAGCGGCTTGAGAATGCGTTGAAGCGTCCGCTCTCCGCCCCTGCCGCACGTCGCGAGACGAGCGACCCCCCGGCCGACGGCACGCGAAGCGAATCCAAGACGCTTCAGTTCGCCGATTTGAAACCTGCGCCGGCAAGCCACGGTGTGGCGCACAACAAATCCGCCAACGGAGCGCCAACCCGTTCGTCATTCGAGGACCTCGAACAGGAGATGGCGAGCCTTCTCGGCCGCCAGACGGGAAAATCGTGAGATCAGTCATCACCGCCAGCGTCCGTCTGGCGACGGCGGCGGTGATCGTGTTCCCGATCCTTGGTATGATCGTTGCCCCTGCCGCGGCGCAGGACATCAGCATCAATTTCGGCGAAGGCAGCGGCTTCACCGAACGTGTGATTCAGCTCGTGGCGCTGCTGACGGTACTGTCGCTTGCGCCGTCGATTCTGGTCATGGTGACGAGCTTCACCCGCATCGTGGTGGTGCTGTCGCTCCTGCGGACCGCGCTCGGCACGGCCACTGCCCCGCCAAATGCCGTGATCGTGTCGCTGGCGCTGTTTCTCACCGCTTTTGTGATGGCGCCGGCGTTCCAAAGCGCCTACGAGACCGGCATCAAACCCCTGATCAACAACGAGGTCAGCGTCGAACAGGCCTTTGCGCGCTCTTCCGAACCGTTCCGCGCTTTTATGATCAAACACGTGCGCGAGAAGGACTTACGGTTGTTTACCGAACTCTCCGGAGAGAAAGCGCCCGATGCGCCGGAGGAATTGTCGCTGCGCATCTTGGTGCCCGCCTTCATGATATCCGAACTCAAACGCGCATTCGAAATCGGCTTTCTGTTGTTTCTGCCCTTCCTCATCATCGATCTCGTCGTCGCTTCGCTCTTAATGTCGATGGGCATGATGATGCTGCCGCCCGTTGTCGTTTCGCTTCCCTTCAAGCTGATCTTCTTCGTGCTGGTGGACGGCTGGTCGCTGGTTGCAGGTTCGCTGGTGCAGAGTTACGGCCCCGGCTAGCCATGTGATTTGATAAAGGTGAATTGCCTGTGCCTTGCGCATGCGGTCCGGCGGCGGTTTGTTAACGCCGTCTGTTGCATCCGCCGAAAGACGGTGTGACGATCATGCCGGCGGCTTGCCGCCCGGTCCGGGGCTGGCTTCAGGGGGAGTGCGTTGGGCGTTGTCCGTGGCGACCGCCGGCCTCAATTCCGGATAACGCGCGCGCAGCTCGCGCAGAAAATTTGCCAGCGGATCCATAGCCGCTACCGATTGCAATACGCTGCGAAACTCCGCGCTTGCCGTGCCGTAGCCGGCGGTGGCCACTTCGAAGGCCCGCCGGTCGGGCCCCTCGGCCATTTTGGCGGCGTATTTCTCCCGCAATCGGGCAATTCCGATAAAATCATTATCCAAGGCATAGCCGACGGCGGCCCGCAAAATGTCGGCGCGTTCCACCTCTGACAGGGGCTCGAACTCTTTCCACCGGTCGCCGTGCAAGAGCTCGATTTGCTCCGCCGCCCGCTGCCAGCGCCGCGCCGCCCACAGTATATCGGAACGCAACCGCGTCGCTTCGCGGCCCTCGACATTTTCGATCACTTCCAACGCCAAATCGTGCCGACCCAATTCCGAGACCGCCCGCGCCTCGATCAGAATGCGCAGCAGACGCAATTCGCTGGAAAGATCGGCGGTGCGCGTGGCACGCAACGTCGCCTGCGCCTTGTCGGGTTTGCGATTCTGCAGATAGATGACCGCGAGCTTGGTGGCGACTTGCGCGCGCGCCGCCCCCTGCAACCGGTGATCCACCTGATGTTGCAACAACTCTGCCGCCTGATCCAAAAGATCCACGGCCGCCAGACGGTCGGCGAGCCGCCGGATCATCTCGTCGCCGCGGCGGCCGATCGGCACCAGTTCGCGGAAATCATAAAACAGGCTCAGCGCATCGATCGCCGGCATGGAATCGCCCTTGCCCAACAAGAACAGCTCGTCGAAGGTGGCGATCGCCCGATCCTGAATGCGGCGGGTCATATCTGAATTGGGATTGGCGATAACGGCGCTGCGCATCGTATTGAAAGCGTCGCGGTAACGCCCATCCTCGGTGTAGAACTGCGCCAGATGCTGCAAAGCCTCGATCTCGGTATCGTCGCCGCGCCACGTGACCGCAAGTGTTTCCAGGCCTTCGATGACTTCCGGCTTTTTCACCATGCCGAGCGCGTAACGCAGCATCAGCTCCCGCAGCCGCCCCTGCGCAGCCGCTGGCCGTTCCGAGGAACCGGCGGCGAATTGGTAGGCGGCGAGCGCC
>Ga0101944_10001040_pt1 | contig 65176 bp, 51 predicted proteins | sample DewCreD2012metaG_FD_75245 | JGI IMG/M metagenome (GOLD analysis project Ga0101944, IMG submission 75245) | Hot spring sediment bacterial and archeal communities from British Columbia, Canada, to study Microbial Dark Matter (Phase II) - Dewar... ...
ACATTGTGGACCCAGTGGACTTCACCCGCAAGGGGATTGATTTTCTTGTCCATTTCGTCCACAAGGTCCACGACATCCAGAGGATAGCACGTAGAATCCGATCTTGACTGCCGAATCCAGGTTGAATTCAGGATCTCCTTGCGGGAAGAATCATGCCCTTGCTATGCTACGGCAAGGGATCGTCCTGCTGGCGTTATTCTTTTCAGCAGGACGGCCGCATGGCATACGCACAGAGTTTTCAACCGATCAAATGCAGCAGGAATACAGAAAACGGAATGCAGCATCCCAACGAAATGTGTCCGTGCCGGGGCCCCAGAGAGAGTTGGCCTGTGGATGAAGCGCTGAACCACCTATTTTTCACCGCAAGTCCGCGCCCTTACACAATGTGAATTCCGATTTCCGGATTCCAGGATCGTATGCGTTCAAGGCAGCCGTTGAGGAGATGGGATCGTGGCTTTTTTTGAGGAATTGACGTGGCGGGGTTTCGTGCATCAGACGACTCATGAAGAGTTGTCGCAGATTCTGGATCGCGAACGGGTTACGCTTTATTGCGGATTCGATCCCACCGCCGACAGCCTGCATATCGGCAGCCTGCTGCCGATCATCGGACTCGCCCGTTTTCAACGCGCCGGTCACAAACCCATTGCGCTGGTCGGCGGGGGAACCGGGCTTATCGGCGACCCCAGTGGAAAGACCCAGGAACGGCAACTCCTTACCAAGGAACAGGTTGCGATCAACCTTGAAGGAATCCGCAAACAACTGGAACGCTTTCTCGATTTCAACGGCGCCAATGCCGCCGAGATGGTCAATAACGGCGATTGGCTTTGCGCGCTTCCGCTCGTGGATTTTCTTCGCGATATCGGCAAACATTTCAGCATAAACGTCATGCTTGCCAAGGAATCCGTCCGCCAGCGGGTCGAAGACCGCGAGCACGGCATGTCGTTTACCGAATTTTCCTATAGCCTGCTTCAGGCCTATGATTTCCTGCATCTGTCCGATACCCGCGGGTGTACGCTGCAAATCGGCGGCAGCGATCAATGGGGCAATATCGTCGCAGGCATGGATCTGATTCGGCGCCTGCGCGACAAGCCTGCCTTCGGTCTGACTTTCCCGCTCGTGACCAAGTCCGACGGATCGAAATTCGGCAAGAGTGAATCCGGCAATGTCTGGCTCGACGCCACCCGAACCAGTCCCTATGCGTTCTACCAGTTCTGGATCAATCAAGCCGATTCGGATGTTCCGCGTTGGCTGCGCTTTTTCACGTTCATGGCGCCCGGCGAGATTGCCGAATGCGAGGAACAGATTGCCCGTGAACCGGAAAAACGCGCCGCCCAGCGCCGGCTGGCCGGGGAAGTGACGCGGCTTGTGCATGGTGAAACCGCCTTGGCCAACGCTGTCCGGGCGAGCCAAGCCATGTTCGGGGGCGAACTCGAAGGACTCGACGACGCCACGCTGGAAGAGGTCTTCAGCGAAGTTCCGTCAGCGGAAATTCCGCGCGTCGAACTCGATGCCGAACGTCTGTTGGTGGACGTGCTCGTTTCGTATGGCGTTTTCGCCAGCAAGGGCGAAGCGCGCCGCTTGATTGACAACGGCGGGCTCTACGTCAACAACGTGCGCGTGGACGCATCGGACCTGAAACTTACGCCCCAGTGCCTGTGCGGAACGCGCATGACCGTGATCCGCAAAGGCAAGAAAAACTATCACTTGCTGCGATTCGTTGAAAATCGTTGAAATACACGGAATGTACGGCATGCCTGAACCGGCCTCGCATTCATCCAATCCGCCGCCTTTGGGATCTACGATTCGCATCCGGGCGACTGTCCGTTACGACGGAACCGGCTTTGCCGGCTGGCAAAAACAAACTAATGCGCGAACGGTCCAGGGCGCGATTGAAGAGGCGTTGTCGCGGTTGGCCGGACGGCCTGTGACGATTCAGGGTGCGGCGCGAACCGATGCGGGTGTGCATGCGCTCGGCCAGGTTTTCAGTTGCGACTGGTCCGGCCGGGCCAGCCTGGAAACGCTCCGCCATTCGCTGTCCCGTATCTTGAGTCCCTCCATTCGCATTGAAAACATCACGGAGGCACCGCCCCATTTCAGCGCGCGCCACGACGCCGTCGGCAAGCGGTACGCCTACACGATCAGTCTTGCGCGGGAACCGGATCCTTTTAGTGCACGGTATGCCTGGCGCGTTTCGCGGGCCATTGAACCCGCCCGGATGGCCGAACTGGCCGCCCGCCTTGTGGGCGAGCGCGATTTCGCGGGATTCCAGTGCCTCGGTTCCGATCCCGTTTCGACGATACGCAAAATCGAATCCATTGCGATTCTGCCGGGCGGTGTGATGGCTCCCCTGGATGCGCGCGATCTATGGCGCATTGAATTTTCGGGCAGCGGCTTTCTCTACAAGATGATCCGCAATATCACGGGCACGCTGGTGGATATCGCGCGCGGGCATTTGCCCGAATCCCGAATCGAAGAGCGCCTGGCCTCGCCAGGTCCCTACGACGGCTACACGGCGCCTGCCCACGGTCTTGTGCTGCTGGGCGTGCGATACCCCGAAGACGCGGAAGCCTGATACCACCATGGCCCTATCGCGTGTCAACTATCCAGCATCGTCCCGGTGGGGATGAACGCTTTTTTCAGGGTGACCGTAAACGTGCTGCCGATATCGGGCCGGCTGGCCACGGTGGCGTCGCCGCCATAGGCATGCGCAAGTTTCTTGACGATGGACAAACCAAGGCCGCTGCCGAGAATGTCCCGCGTTTTTCGGTTCTTGATGCGGACGAAGTCGTTGAAAAGTTTGGCGCATTCTTCTTCGCTCATGCCGATACCGGTGTCGGATACCGATATGATAACGGTGTCTTCCGATTCGGCGATTTTGACTTCGACCGATCCGCCGTCGCGGTTGTATTTCACGGCGTTGGAGACGAGGTTGTTGAGAATGATTTCGATTTCGCCGGCATCGGCCCGCATCCGTACGGGGTGGTCCGCAAGCAGACGCATTTCGATGTTGCGCGGCTGGGCGTCGGGGGTGGCCGTTTCGATTGCCGTGCGCGCAGAAGCGACGACGTCCACTTCGACAAATTCGCGTTTCTTCTGCCCGGATTCGATGCGCGTGAGATCGAGCAGATCGAGGATCATTTTGCGCATGTACGCCGTCCGCGTCATGCATCGTTCGATAATCTGCCGGTATACTTCGGGATCGTCTCCCGCGCTGCCATCGCGCAGGAGTTGCATATAGCCCTCGATGGCGCCGAGAGGCGCTTTCAGTTCATGCGCAAGCACCGAGATGAACTGAAAACGGACCTGCCGCTTTTCCCGGGCCAGTTTGCGCGCGTGTTGAGCGACAATGACGTGTTCGGCGGCTTTGCGCACGGCGTTCTTGAGTTCGGCGGGCGTGAACGGTTTCGCGAGGAAATCGTAGGCGCCCTGCCGCGTCGCGCGCACGGCGGTTTCGATGGAGGCATAGGCGGTGATCATGATCGTCAGCATGTCAATTTTTTTCGACGCGATATGTTCGAGCACATCGAGACCGCTGATGCCGGGTAGTTTGTGATCGAGCAGGAGGATATGCGGCGGCGCGGCGTCAATTTTCTTCACGGCTTCCTCACCGGTTTCCGCCACATCCGTTTCCAAGCGCACCTCGGCGTTGACGTCGGACGCCGTGAAGGTGAAATCGCGCAGGGCGCGCGCAACGCTCATGCGCATGCCCGGTTCGTCATCGCACACCAGTACCTGTAATGTTTCCATGTCCTGCCTTTCCAATCGCGGATGATCCTTGCGTGACGCAATCAGGGTTGGCCGTGACCGGTAATGATTACTTGGCAATACCGAGCAGCCGCTCGATTTCACGCCTGAGTTGGTCGAAGCGAATCGGTTTCGCCAGCAACACATCCGCCTTTATCCACGAGCGTTCCTCGCTCGTGGCCGCGTCAAATTCAAGGCCGGTTTCCCGTGTTACCGCCGTGGCCAGGATAATGGGCACGTCCGGATATTTCTTTTTGATGTGGTAGCAAAGCGTGAATCCGGCGTCCATTTCCTCCATCATGAGATCGACAAGGGCCAGATCGGGGCGCGTCTTCTCCAGTTCTTCCATCGCCTGTTCGGCGCTGTCCGCCTCGACGACTGTGTAACCGGAGGCTTCCAGTTGAACTTTTTGCTGGAACCGGTAATCGCTGTCGTCATCCACCACCATGATTGTTTTCTTCGTGCTCATCGTTTCGCCTTCCATTTGCGCATTCGTTGTGACGCGACAGATTGTTATTCCTCGGCCCGCCTGGGCAGCGAGACGGTAAACGTGGTTGTGGTCGGCCCGGCAGCGGGATCGGCGTTCGATTTTACCTGAATGTCGCCCCGGTGCATCTTGACAATTCCATACGTGACCGCCAAACCCAGCCCCGTTCCCTTGCCCATACCCTTGGTGGTAAAAAACGGTTCGAATATTTTACCGAGATTCTCCTTGGGAATACCGCAGCCGGTGTCGGTTACTTTGATATCGAAACGGTCGCTGCCCCGCGCGGCGGTTTGAATCGTCAGCACGCCGCCGTTGGGCATGGCCGCGCAGGCATTACTGATCAGATTTGTCAGCACCTGGATCATCTGATCGCGATCCACCTCGACGATTCTGTCGGCCATGGTATGTTCCACTTGCACTTCGATCCCCGGCGGAATCCGAAGCGCGCGCAGGGCGTCGTCCACCAACTGGCGTATATCGGTGGGTTCCAGCAGCACTTTGTTCTGCCGTGCAAAATGGAGCAGCCCCGCCACGATCTTTTTGCAGCGGTCGGCCTGTTCGGTAATCATGTTCAGATCGTCCTTGAACTTGCCGCCCTCCTCGATTTCGTCGAGGAGCAGGTGAGCGTACATGAGCACGACGCCGAGTGGATTGTTGAGTTCGTGTGCGATGCCGGCGGCCAGTTGGCCCATGCTGGCCAGTTTTTCGGATTGAACCAGCGCCTCCTGTGTCTTGGCCAGCCGCTCGTTCGTCACCGCCAGATCGCGGACGGTCTTGCCCAACTCGTCTATGGTGTAGGGCAGGCACATTTTGCTCTCGGCGAGTCCGTTGTAGATGGCGATGGCGTGGTCGCGGCAGGTCTCATATCCGCACGCGCCGCAGTTGAGTTGATCCTGCGGCGTGAACTTGCCCATTTTCGCGAGGATGTCGGCCAGGGCGGTCTCCGATGGGGACGGCACGCGTTGATCATGTCCCGTAAACCGGCGCGAAAGATCGAGGTCCGCGAAGCGCGCCATGGCCTCTTCCCATTGCCGGGGATCGCGCCGGGGCAAACTCTGGCGCACATACTGGCTCACGCGGCCTCGGCGGTTGAAGAGCGGCGCATCGGTCATCATGCCCGGCCCCATGATGCAGCCCGGACAGGCCAGGATTTCGAGCAGGCGCGAATCGAGCGCGCCGCTCGCGAATTCCTGGAGCGCTTCGACGAAACTCTCGCGGCCCGCCGCGGAAACCACCTTGCCCTCGACGAGATCCTCTTCGACGCCCGCCGCCTGCAGCATGCCCGCCGCCAATGGGAAAAGCGCGCCGAGATTTGCATGGGGCGGATCGAAATCGCTCGGATCGACCGTGCCGGGAGTGATTCGTTTCGCATCGAAGAGGCGCTGTAATCCAAGGAAAGTGGAAGCGGCGGAAACTTCATTCGGCAGGTTTTCGTCAATGGCTTCGCATTTCTTGGCAATACACGGGCCGATGAACACAATCTTGATTTGGGGTCCGTAAATAACTTTGATCGCGCGCGCGATGGCCACCATCGGCGAAACGATGGGCGCGAGCGAATCCACCAGTTCGGGATGATAGCGTTCAACGAATCCCACGATGGACGGGCACGTCGTCGCGATATAGCGTTTGCCGTCGGTTCCCTCCGCCAATTCGCGATACTTCCGGGCCACCAGATCCGCTCCGAACGCCACTTCGTGAACATGGGCGAAACCGGCCTTGCGAACCATCCCGACGAATGTATAAGGATCCACGTCGGGAAAAGCCGCGGGAAAACTGGGCGCAATACACGCCGCCACCGGCTCGCCACTGTCCAGCAAATCCATCACGTCCTGGGTTGTGTTGACTACCCGCTTGGCCTGTTGGCTGCACACGCGCACACAGTTGCCGCAACCGATGCACCGCGCGGGGATAACCTCCGCCTGGCCGTCCGCGATGCGGATCGCCTTGGCGGGACATTCGCGCACACAGGTGTAACAGACGCGGCACCGCTCCTTGATCGTCGTGATGAACGCTTTGTCGAGATTCCGCCTCATGGCCTTATCTGCCTATTACCTACTAGTTGCCACTAAACCGCCACTTCCCTTTTCGCATAATGCGTGTGCAGCAATTGATGGCTTTTTTCGCTCAACGGTTCACCCAGAAATTCGTCGTACAAACGTTTGACCTGCGTATTGGCATGCGACAGGCGCAGGTATTCGTTGCGATCGATGGCATAGAGCGCCTGCATCCGGGCGCGAACTGCCTCCAGATTCGTCCCGTAGGGCTGGCCGCCGCCGGCAATGCACCCGCCGGGACAGGTCATCACTTCAATGAAATGCAGGTGGCGGCGTCCCGCGCGCACGTCGTCGAGGAGTTTCGCGGCATTTTGAAGGCCGCTCGCCACGGCCACGCATATCTCAAGATTGCCAATCTTGACCGTCGCTTCCTTGATTCCGTCGAGACCTCGGACCGGCTGTACTTTCAATTCCTTGAGTTCCTTGCCGGTAATCAGGAAATGCGCCGAACGGATGGCCGCCTCCATGACGCCGCCCGTCGCGCCGAACAGCTTGCCGGCGGTGCTGCGTTCGCCAAACGGCGTGTCGGCGGAGTCGGGCGCGAGGCTGTGGAGATCGATGCCGCGCATGCGAATGATTTGCGCGAGTTCCCGCGTCGTCAATACGGCGTCTATGTCCGAAACCCCGTCATGCACCATTTCCTCACGGTTCATCTCGAATTTTTTCGCCGTACACGGCATGATGGAAACGCTGAAAATTTTTTTCGGATTGATTCCCCGGCGTTCCGCGAAGAAAGTCTTGACGAGCGCCCCCATCATCTGCTGGGGGCTTTTACAACTCGACAAATTCGGAATGAAATCCGGGTATTCCTGTTCGACGAACTTGATCCAGCCCGGCGAGCAACTCGTCAGCATCGGCAGCGTGCCGCCTTCCTTGATGCGTTTTACGAGTTCGGACCCTTCTTCCATGATGGTTAGATCGGCCGTGAACGACGTGTCGAATACATGCTTGAATCCAAGTTGTCTCAATGCCGCCGTCATCAATCCGTCCACGTCGGCGCCGGGCTTGAGACCGAACTCTTCGCCGAGTGTGACCGATACCGCGGGGGCATGCTGGCCGACAACGATCATTTCGGGATCGTTCAGAGCGTCCAAAACCTCTTTGATGTGGCTTTGCTCGGTCAACGCGCCCGTGGGACACACCATGATGCACTGGCCGCAATTGATGCAGTTCGACACGTTCAACCCGGCGTTGAACGTCGTGCCGACGCGGGTCTTGCTCCCGCGTCCGATGAAATCAATGGCCGATACGCCCTGGATTTCCTCGCAGACGCGCACGCACCGTCCGCAGAGAATGCACTTTTCCGGGTCGCGGACAATGGACGGGCTCGACGTGTCTTCGAAACACTGGTTCTTTCGGCCCACATAGCGGCGCTGGCGAACGCCCAGTTCTTCGGCCAATCCCTGCAAGTCGCAACTGCCGTTGCGCACACAGTAAAGGCAATCGTCCGGATGATTCGCCAGCAATAGTTCGATGATGGTTTTTCGCGCGCGGATGGCCCGCGGCGAATGCGTCCGCACTTTCATGCCGTCCGACACGGGACTGGCGCAACTCGGAATCAGATTGCGCTGGCCTTCCACTTCGACCACGCACATCCTGCACGCGCCGCTCGGAAACAACCCTTCCATATGGCACAGGGTCGGCACTTTCACGCCGGCGCGTTTCAAGGCGTCCAACAGCATTTCGCCGGGCGCCGCTTCAACGTTTTTTCCGTTCACTTCTATCGTAGCCATGCGATTCACCGCTCCTTTTCGATCAGTTCATTTTGATGACGCTTTTGCCGCGGCTCCAGCCGTCGAACACATCCGCGGCGAACATGCCGCGCGGTGCGCCGCCTTCCGTGCGTTTCTTCGACTTCAGCGGTTCATACTTGCGCGGCGCCACCGCATCGTGCGCGCAGGCATCCACGCAAGCCCCGCAACCGATGCACTTGTCTTCGACAACGAAATGCGCCTTTTTGGGCCAGCCCACAATGGCCTCGGCGGGGCATTTCTTCGCGCAACGTCCGCACCCGGTGCACTTTTCGGGATCGATCGCAAACGTCCGGAGTTCCGTGCAGGCCCCGGCCGGACAATGCCGCTCGTAAATGTGCGCCTCGTATTCGTCGCGGAACCAGCGCAAGGTGCTCAGCACCGGATTCGGGGCCGTCTGGCCAAGACCGCAGAGACTGGTGTCCTTGATGACTTCGGCAAGGCGGTTCAAATACATCACGCCCTTGAACCGTTCCAGCGGGTCCGTGCCTTCTTCCGAGCGGCGTCCACGGGTAATGCGTTCCAGGATTTCGAGCATGCGCAACGTGCCTTCCCGGCACGGGATGCACTTCCCGCAACTCTCGCGCTGAATGAAATCCATGAAAAATTTCGCCACGTCCACCATGCAGGTGTTTTCGTCCATGACGACCAGTCCGCCGGAACCCATCATCGCGCCAACCGTCTTCAGCGATTCGTAGTCTATCTCGATGTCGAGATGCTGCGTCGGAATACAGCCGCCGGACGGCCCGCCAATCTGGACGGCCTTGTAGGCCTTTCCGTTTGGAATGCCGCCGCCGATATCGAAAATGACCTTGCGCAGCGTCGTGCCCATGGCCACTTCGACAAGGCCGGTTCGGCTCACTTTGCCGCTCAGCGCGAACACCTTCGTCCCCTTGCTCGACGGTGTGCCCACCGCCGCATACCATTCCGCGCCGCGATCCAAAATCATCGGAATATTCGCGAAAGTCTCGACATTGTTGATCACGGTCGGTTTGCCGAAGAGGCCCTTGACGGCCGGGAAGGGAGGCCGCGGGCGCGGCATGCCGCGCTTGCCCTCGATGCTGTGCAGCAGCGCGGTCTCCTCGCCGCATACGAACGCGCCCGCGCCCATCTTGATATGTACATCGAGATTGAATCCGCTATCGAGGATGTTATGGCCGAGCAGGCCGTATTCCTTGGCTTGACGGATCGCCTCTTTCAAATGTTTGATTGCCAGCGGATACTCGGCGCGAATGTAGATGTACGCCTTGCTCGCGCCGATGGCGTATGCGCCGATGGCCAGTCCTTCGAGCACCTTGTGCGGGCAGCCCTCGATTACCGCGCGATCCATGAACGCCCCCGGATCGCCCTCGTCGGCATTGCAGACGATATACTTCTGTTCGCTTTCGGTCTTGAGCGCGAACTGCCATTTCTTGCCCGTGGGAAATCCGCCGCCGCCGCGTCCGCGCAGGCCGCTGGCCTCGACCGTCGCGCATACGTCCTGCGGTGTCTTGGAACGCAAGGCCTGGGCCAGCGCCCGGTAACCGCCGCGCGCGATGTATTCGTCTATTTGCAGGGGATCCACCACGCCGCATTCGGCGAGCACCCACCGGGTCTGCGGCGCAAAGAAGGGGTGTTCGTCAATAAACGGGACATCCGGCCACGGTTTCAAGGTTTCCTCGCGAAACTGGCCTACAAGGTTTTCTTTTGGAATCACTCCCGCGAAAACTTTGTCCAGAATTTCATGGACCTTGCCGTCCGTAACGGCGCCGAACGACACCCGCGTCATGCCGGGCATCTGGATGTCCATCATGGGTTCCATCGCGCAAAGACCGATGCAGCCGACGCGGACGAGTTCAATATCCAAGCTTTTGGCCCGTACATACGCCTCGATGGCTTCGATCGTTTTCGCGGCGCCCGCGGCAAGACCACAGGTGCCCGCGCCGGCATAAACGACCGGTTTCACGATTTGCAGCCGCCGAAGCCGCGCCACGGCATCCGCGCGCATTTGGACGCCGGCCTCATCGGTATGACACGAGGGGCCTTCCGTCAGGCATGCGACGAGATCCGGGCAGGCCCGCTCCGCGCTATGCCAGCACTTATCGCAACATCTTTGTTCGATCAGATGCGTCATGATTCCGGTCCTCCTTCACGGTACTGTTCAATAATCTGGCGCGTTTTCGCGGGCGTCAGCCCGGCGTAAAAAACGCCGTTGATGCTCATGACGGGCGCCAGGCCGCACGCCCCGATGCACGCCACCACTTCAAGGCTGAACAGGCCGTCGCGGGAGGTCTGCCCCGCAGACAGTTTCAGTTCTTGCTGTAAGGTGTCGAGTACAGCCGCCGACCCCTTCACATGGCATGCCGTGCCCCGGCAAATCTGGATATGGTGCTTGCCCATCGGTTGAAAACGAAACTGGTTGTAAAAGGTCGCCACGCCGTAAATCTTGCTGGTGGGCAAATTGAGATGCCGCCCCACCTCCTGGATGGCTTCGCGGGACAAATATCCGTGGGCTTCCTGCACTTCCTGAAGCAACGGGATCAGATTTTCCCGTCCCCCGTTGGGATAGCGCGCCAAAATGGTCTCGATATCCGGTTTCACTTCCACAGTTGAGGTTGTCATATATTGCCTTTCTCCATTGCTCGCTGCCGGGCGAAAAACGCCACCTTCTCCAAAGACATGGTCATGTCTATGTCTTCCACGTACACCACCGACGGGGTCCACAGTCGAGTCGGCGCAAAATTCAGAATGCCGAATACCCCCGCCTGGCAAAGTTTGTCCGCCACCGTTTGCGCATACTCGGCAGGCACCGTGACGATCCCAATCGTGATACCCAACTCACCCACTTGCGAAACCAGATCGTCCATGGGATAGCAGCGACATCCATGAATGACACGGCCATATTTCAAGGGATCCGTATCGAAGGCCGCCTCGATCGAAAGTTTCGGGCGGCGTCCGGAAAAATAGGCCAGTAGCGCGCGTCCGAGATTGCCCACGCCGACCAATGCCGCGCGTTGCCCCTGCGGAGATTCGAGAAAGCGCCCGATGCTTTCGGAGAGTTCCTGAACGTCATAGCCTCGCGTGGGACTGCCCGTATATCCAACGGCCATTAGATCGCGCCGGACCTGGGCGGCCGTGCCGCCGACCAACGCCGCGAGTTGATGCGAAAAGATGCTCCGTTCGCCCTCCGCCAACAATCCATAGAGGACTCGCCGATAAAGGCTGAGCCGTCCGATGGTTTTGTCGCTGATGGGTTGCTGATTCATGAGCCAACTCTCCTGTTTCATATATATTGTGATTTCAATAACGCTGTTATTTTATTCACATATATAATAGCGCATCCTTCTCCCGTTGTCAAGAACTTTTTTATAGAGGCGGATTCCCACTATTCCCCCTTTGGCCTTTAGCGCATAATGCTAGTCTTTTTTCGTGCCCGCGCTCGTCATCGTAATCGTAAGGAGCCGGAAATGAATAAGGGTAGCCACTGCTGTCCAAAATAGATCCAACTCAGAGACGCCGAGAATGCAAAGGATCGCAAAGAGGTTATAAATAAATGATGAAACCCGTGGCGCAGACTATCGAGTCTGCGCAGATATACAGCAACAAAGTCCTTTTTGCACAGACTGGACAGTCTGCGCCACGGGGCTGGAGACGAAATCGCTTTCGTCCATTTGAGGCCTATGTCCGCGGGTCGAAAAGTGTCCACGCGGTAATCTCCTCAATTCTCCGCGTTCTTTACGCCTTTGCGTTGATAATGAACCTGTGTAATTTGGACAGGAGTGAAAGGTAGCAATTCGTGAGCGAAGGACAAAGGACAAATTACAAAGGACGACAGCCCGCTGGATATTGCCTCAATTGGTATAAACTCGTCCTTTGTCCTTTTGAATTTGTCCTTCACCGCCGCTCAACCTGAGACCTTTATTCATTTCCGCCGCCTAACCTGTCCTTTGTGCGACTCCATTTGACGAGCGCCCCGATCGGTCTTGCATAAAATCCATCGGACATACTTCAGGCAGCGACAATTTGTTGTCGCTGTTCGGCCACTAAGGGCCTAACTGTAGTGTCCGTCGATCAGGTTGGTGCTGACGTCGGCACCATGGTTCCGGGTTCCGGGTTCCGGGTTCCGGGTTTCGCGTGTCCGTCGATCAGGTTGGTGCTGACGTCGGCAACGCTCCGCTTAGGAACGTGTGGCATCTAGTAAGCGTGTGTCCGTCGATCAGGTTGGTGCTGACGTCGGCAACCCTCCGCTTTCTAAATTGGACATATGGCGTCTCGACGGTGTCCGTCGATCAGGTTGGTGCTGACGTCGGCAACCCGACGGCGCTGGAGCCGGGGAATGGGGAGTATCAGTGTCCGTCGATCAGGTTGGTGCTGACGTCGGCAACCTACCGCGTCCAGGTGTTTGGACTCGACGGCACATAGTGTCCGTCGATCAGGTTGGTGCTGACGTCGGCAACCGTGGTTCTTGCGCTTGTATGCGGCTGCGTCAGTGGCGTGTCCGTCGATCAGGTTGGTGCTGACGTCGGCAACCATGGCTATTACGGCGGAACTAATCTCTAGACTGAGTGTCCGTCGATCAGGTTGGTGCTGACGTCGGCAACGCAAGCAACGCTTGCAACACTTTCAATTGTTCGCGTGTCCGTCGATCAGGTTGGTGCTGACGTCGGCAACTATATACTCTCTACGTATACCACACGTACCATCCAGTGTCCGTCGATCAGGTTGGTGCTGACGTCGGCAACGTGGAGCGGGCGGAAAAGTCAGACATTCAGATCACGTGTCCGTCGATCAGGTTGGTGCTGACGTCGGCAACGATCATAACAATCCTTATGGCGGAGACGCGCCGGGGTGTCCGTCGATCAGGTTGGTGCTGACGTCGGCAACATGGAGGGATGAAAAAATGACGGCGAAGAAATGTTAGTGTCCGTCGATCAGGTTGGTGCTGACGTCGGCAACTTGTTTCTGTTGTCATAGCTACATAGACCTCATCGTGTCCGTCGATCAGGTTGGTGCTGACGTCGGCAACGTCTGAAGGCGTCCAGTTGTACGGCGTTTTTCCCGTGTCCGTCGATCAGGTTGGTGCTGACGTCGGCAACCCGTGAACGCATCTGGTTCTCGCCTCATTGCGCAGTGTCCGTCGATCAGGTTGGTGCTGACGTCGGCAACACGATGGCGAGGTTTTCGTATGCGACAGCAACAAGTGTCCGTCGATCAGGTTGGTGCTGACGTCGGCAACCGGAATTAATGCAGATGAAGATCGGGACGGGGTTGTGTCCGTCGATCAGGTTGGTGCTGACGTCGGCAACTACCTCGCCCGCCTCCTCGGCAATCGCCAACGCCAGTGTCCGTCGATCAGGTTGGTGCTGACGTCGGCAACCTGGCGCAACGGAAGCATATCGTCCGCATTTTTGTGTCCGTCGATCAGGTTGGTGCTGACGTCGGCAACAGAAACAGCCGGCGCTCAACGCTGGTTCCTCGATGTGTCCGTCGATCAGGTTGGTGCTGACGTCGGCAACAGAGTTCAATAATCCAATTGGCATATACATATACAGTGTCCGTCGATCAGGTTGGTGCTGACGTCGGCAACACTCGGCGGTGGAGTTGTTTTTGGTGGATGGCCGGTGTCCGTCGATCAGGTTGGTGCTGACGTCGGCAACCCGAAACCGGATGCATCAAGGCTACCTAATGCTGTGTGTCCGTCGATCAGGTTGGTGCTGACGTCGGCAACTCGTTGCTGTCGCAGACGAAGACTTCATCGTCATGTGTCCGTCGATCAGGTTGGTGCTGACGTCGGCAACTCCGTCAGGCATTCGCAAACTTGCCGAAGGAACGAAGTGTCCGTCGATCAGGTTGGTGCTGACGTCGGCAACCGATCATTGCGAACGAAGAAGGCCCTGAAGCGGTAACGCTTCCAGATGGTGTCCGTCGATCAGGTTGGTGCTGACGTCGGCAACCTGATAATCGGAATCATTAGCCTTATTCTGCCGTGTGTCCGTCGATCAGGTTGGTGCTGACGTCGGCAACGCAGGCGGGACGTGTAGGATCGGCGTAGAGGACTAGTGTCCGTCGATCAGGTTGGTGCTGACGTCGGCAACATAATGGCGATCGGAAGCATTGCAGCATTCACAAGTGTCCGTCGATCAGGTTGGTGCTGACGTCGGCAACCTGCTGACGATGTACGTGTACCCGAAGGTGGCGATGTGTCCGTCGATCAGGTTGGTGCTGACGTCGGCAACTCCGTCCATCTGTCCGTCGTAGTGTATCATACTCGTGTCCGTCGATCAGGTTGGTGCTGACGTCGGCAACTAGTCATCGCGCGCTTGCAGGACTTCATAAACTTGTGTCCGTCGATCAGGTTGGTGCTGACGTCGGCAACGGTAGCGCAAGCGATTATCCGTCTGGGACTATAGTGTGTCCGTCGATCAGGTTGGTGCTGACGTCGGCAACATCCAAGCCTAACTGACCCGGAGTGGATCGAAGCGTGTCCGTCGATCAGGTTGGTGCTGACGTCGGCAACACCTCGACCTTCGACACCGACAGAACATCGCCGAGTGTCCGTCGATCAGGTTGGTGCTGACGTCGGCAACAAATCGTACACTCCGGCGTCGTGAAACTGAACCCGTGTCCGTCGATCAGGTTGGTGCTGACGTCGGCAACCGCCGCCCTCTCAACCCCTTGCTGACACAGCGTTTTCACACCGCCTCGCGAGCATGGCCAGAAGTTGGCAGATTTGCACGTAGCGACGGGCACTTTCAAGTGGCCCCACCTCCCTTCATTTCGAGGAATCTCAAGGGGTTCGAGCATCCCGTGGACCCCCCTTCATCACCTCCGCGCTCGCGGAGGCTATTGAGGAGTCCGCACCTTCGCCGGCACAAAACTGATCGACTCCACGGTGCCAAGCCCATTGAAGGGGAAGACACGTGCCGTGGCATTCTCGCCTCCTGTAGAGGCAATGTAAAAAATATACCATCTGCCGCTCATAAAGTCAAACCACAACGATGCCGCTGTCCTGCTCAGGTAGGGGTTGGCCGATGACCGTGGCCGCTTCGCGGGCCTCTTTTTCGTTAGGGCCGAGGTCAAGAATCATCGCCTGATCTTCCTTCTGATTCATTTGCTCCTCGAGATCGGTTTGCAATCGCACGCGGTCGATATCTTTGAGCACACAGAAGAAGACCGAGAACTGCCAGGCTTCGCCGTACCCTTTAAGCACCTTGTGGACGCGCCGCAGTCTTTTTGGGTCTCTTATATCGTAGCAAACCAAGTAGCATCGGCGCATAATAGCCTCCGGCAACTCAGCGCGTGGTCAGGAACGCCAGAGAAGGAATATCTCCCGTGAGCCATGCCGCAATCATTCGCGCGTGCAAAACGATCATGCGCCGGTAGCTCAAACGATACTCGAAGACCGGATGGGTGACCTCAGTATCCATTCTTCTGCCGAGAGCGTTGAAAAAGCTTCGTCTGCCAGCGTCGGTGAGCGCACAGCCGGATGCGGTGCGAAGAAAATGTCCCTCCGTCAATTCGCCCCGGTTAAAGCATGTGATCGCGACGGAATCCGCGATCAGTGGTCGAAACGGTTCCATGAGATCGAGCGCGAGCGCGGGACGCCCTGGCTTCGATACGTGAAATCCGCCGATAGATGGCTCCAACCTCGCAAGGCGTAACGCGGCCACACACTCGTGGGCCAACATCGAGTACGCCAACGACAGACAGGAGTTGATGGGGTCGGGCGGCGGCCTGCGTTTCCTGCCGTTGGCATTGAATTCCACCGATAAAGGGCCCTTGAACATTCCGGAAAAATGCCCGAAGTAGATGGCCGCCGCCTGGCCTTCATGGCCGCGCACCGCGTCCACTGAATCCGCCAGTGCCGCGTTCTTGGCTTCCTTCACCAAATCGGCAGCTACGCCAGCAGGCAGCGAGCTGTGATTGCGGAGGAGGAGTGTTCGCTGGTTCATGATCTTGGCCGACACGAGTGCGCGTGCCAGTTCGAGGCATACCTCCGGGCGGTCGAGTTTGCGAATTTGCGCCCTTCGAACCTCGGCGCTGACCGAATCGAGCGGATCGATTATGGCCACCAGTCTTCCAGCCGGCGAGAGAAACGCAATAGGCGTGTTCCTGTCGGCGAGGGCGCGAATCGCTTGGGTGGTGATTTGCACCGAGCCCAGCAACGAAAGGCTTTCAAGGTTGGCCAGCGGTACAGTCTTCGCCACAGAGCCATTCTCGTCAGTGATTCTCAATTCCATCCCGCGAACGCCGACCTTCACGCCTTCCTGCTGGGCCACCACATGAATGCCGTCATCGCGCGGCGGCCAGATCTTTCGCGGTGTCAGTTCGTCGGTTGGGGACTGGGCGCGCTGGTGGTTGATCTCGTCCGGCAAGCATATCGGCTGAAGGGAACATCTTGGGCAGCGCGAATCATTGACGAGCGGGAGAGGTCGTGAGCCTTCCGCGCACTGTTTCGCGTTTTCCAGGGTCTGTAAGACCTCCGCCTTGAGGGCGTCGTCGAAGGGAATCCTGAGACGAAGCTTTTCACCGGCATAATAAATGACGGCTTCATGAACCGTGTACCCGGCGTCTTCAAGAAGAAAAGCTTGCAGGCCTACTTGGATACGGTCCGTGGGCCATGCTTCCGGATGTGAAAGTGGGGGTTGTTCTATTTCGCTGCAATCGTCCACGGGAGACCCCGCAACGCGCTTGGGACGCCCCTTGCGATATTCGACCGGCACGGCGGTCTGCCCCGAGATTTCCGCCAAGTCCAAGGTCGCAGTGAGGCCGAGCGTCTCGCTCGTCAAGACCAGACTTCGAACGACCTTTGGCCGTTCGGGATCATCCTCACCAGCGTCCGCCTTTTCCAGAGCGGCGCTGGGCTTGTCCACGCGTCGATGGACAGCCACCCCCTTTTCCGTGTCGCTGTTCGGAACAAAGATACCCTCGACCTGCATGTAGTAGAAAAGACGCGGGCAGTAGGCATATTCGGCCAAGTTCCGGGCGGGCCATAGGCTTTCATCCATCGGTTGCATCCTTCTCAGAACGGAATGTCATCCTCCCTAGACCCCTCGTGCGGTTGCCTGTCGCGGCCTTTTATCTGTTCCTCCAAGATACGGATAACCCGGTATTGCACCTCGTTCTGATAGGCAGCGTATTCTTTCCACTCTCCGCATTCAATGCATTCGAGCGGGGATGACGAGATATCGCGCCAGAGGTTGACGACTTCTTTGGACTGGCCGGCGCCCTTATTTCCGCGCTTCTTTTTATCTTTCGCGGCATCACCACTCTGCGCTTGGGCGGATTGCCGCAGCGGCTGGCCTGGATTCACTACCGCGCTGCCATCAACTTTGTCCTTTGCGGGCCTGAAGCTGGCTGGCTCGCAGGGCACATACCACCACTTGCCTGGCCAGTCCGGGTCGGTAAGCGCGCGCAGGCCGATGTTGGCGGCGGCGTTCAGGTCGGCCTGGAGCCCCTTGGCAGAGGGAGAGATGCGATCGGCCGAAACAAAGACCTCGCCGCCCTTGAGCGGAACGCGAACAGCCCCGGCCTTCTCCCAATCGGCTACAGTCTTGTCTTTCCACATTGCGTTCAGTTCACAGAGGAACCGCTCATGTGCGTCACCCTTTTTCTCGGCCTGCGCCACTTGTTTCCGCCAGAAAGGCGACCGCATGAATTCCTTGACGGGCACATCCTGGCAGCGGATGCCCGGAGATCCTGTGCGGGAGTCCTGGCGCGATGTGTAACTCGCTGAGACTTCGCGGAGGTGCAGGCCGTGGAGTTGGCAGGCTTCGGACAGGTAGTCCTTGACTTTCGAGGACGACCACGTCATGAGTTGGCGGTTTTCCCGCCGGGTGCGGGTTTCCTCTGGCCGGTAATGGGTGAGGTCTTCGATGACGATGGCGTGGCATGGCTCGTCTACGCGGACGTCTGGGCGCTTGGGGTCCTTGCCTCCCAGGGGCCGCCTCACCCGTCCGATACCGAGCGCCGCCTCGACTATGCGACTGGCAAGTTGCTTGACACGCTGCTCGCGCAGATGCTCCAGGGTGTCCAAGGCGCTCTGCCCGAACTGTTCTTTGGTCTCAGCCCTTGTACCGTCCGGTTGAAGGCGGGTGAAGAATCCCACCTGAACTTTGCGGCGGAACTCGATCAGTGTTGCAAGACGGGGAAGGGAGAGTCCGCCGACCTTGCGAATGGCCGGGTCACTGGCGTGCTTTCCACGTGGAAAAACCCAATCCTTGAACCAGCGTAACTGTTTTTTCCACCGCTCGTCATCCTTTTCCCATCGTTTCTTCCAGGCGTTGTGGAGAACCTTCCGAAGGTTCACGTCCTGGGCCAGCGCCTTCGCCACATCATGGAGTTTTTCTCGATTCTCCTTCTGCTTTGTCTTGCGCTCTACACCGGAGGCATCCTCACCGATTTCCTCCGGGGCCTTATATACTGACAACTTGGCGATGTGGTCATCCCATAGTTGCCTTGCCGCGTCGTCCCGCCATCCACGGGAGGATGTCAATCCATACCAGAGGAGCAGAGCATCTTGGATAAATTCGATGTGCTTACCATTCCGCGCAGTGGCATCTTCGTTCGCCGAAGCATCTTTCGCCTCGGTGAAGTAGTATTTGCGGTCGCCGGGCATAGGTTTGTAGGCCGCCGTCATGGCAAAGGCGATTCGCGCACGGTCGCCATGGCGTTTGAGCGCGAGGCGCATGGTGCGGACGGCGGAGGACATCAGTTCGTCCACGGAGAGCGATGGCTTATGGACTTCGCCTTCGTCCATCTCGTCAGAGCCTTGAACCTCGTTTGCCGGCGCCCACCCCAGATTACGTAGCGCATCGAGTCTCGTTTTTTGCTTGCCGGACTGACCCCAGCCAGCCTTGACCAATCGGTCGATAAGTGGCGCGGTCCTGCCCAGTTCAACCTCCAGCCGATGCACCGCCCATATCTCCTCGTTGGATGCCGCGCGAACTCCTTCTTCCTCGCCTTGGAGCTTGATGAGAAACTGGCGGTCCAGCCGTGCCCAAGGAGCCGGGTGCGGCGTGCCGTCCGGCAATGTGTCCGCGCCGATGCGGCGATAGATGGTGGTTTCCTTGAACTCGACTTGATCGCCCTTTTTCTGCTTCGTTGTTTTTCTCTTGAGATGCAGGTAAAGATCGCTCGCCTTCGGCTCTCTGTGTCCGGCGGCCCGGCACGCTACATTGATCTGCTCGGCGTTTACCGCCTCCCACACCGCGCAGGCCGCGGCGTAGCGGTGGCCGAGGTCGACAGAAAGCACGCGCAGGCCGGGTAACCGGGAGAGGATGAGCCGGGCGTGGCCTTTTCGATCCTTGTTTGTATCAGCATGGGGCCAATATTGCGGGTTGATTCCGATCTGGATCTTTTCGGCAAATTCGCACCACGGACCCTGCGGCTGTAGTTTTGCCGAGAAAGTCACCAACCAACGGATGCGGTCGATCATACCGGACATCCGCCGCTCGCGTTCTTGGTCGGATAAACTGAGGTTATCCCTCACTGCGGCGATGGCTTCCAACTGCTGCCTGGGGGCCTGCAACCGGCCATTCCAGTCTTCTTGTTCAAAGAGCCCCGATATCTTCACCTCATCGCTCTTGGTCACATTTGAAGCGGCTCGTCCCAATCTGTCCGCGCGGGTGACCTCGGAAGATCCATCATTTTGAGCGTTTTGGCCGAGAGCCAGATCACGCGCCAGCCTCTTGGACTGCCAGCACAACGGAACTGATACCATCCCGCTTCCGGTCCAAAGCGTCAGGGAAAGCGCCCGCGGAAAGGGCGTTTGCACGTTTTTGTGGACGTCGAAGCAGATGTCCCAGCGGGAATTCCCGAAATCGCAGAAGACGGGATGCAAAAGCGCATCGGGGTGGCGGTACGCCGGCACCTTGAAGTGCCGTTTCTTGAATTCCGCTTCGGCCGCAAGAGCGTAGTCAATCAGCGGCTGAGGGTCGGGAGGTTTCGCGGCATCGCCGTCCTTGTGCCAAACGCACACGGCGTCGTCTTCAGCGAGGGCCTCGAATAGCTGGATGTCGCCGAACTTGTCAATCTCTGGATCGTCCTGCAACGCCCGAGCGGCGGCAATCCGGTCTTCGGCGGTCTTGCAGTCGGCTTTGGACCAGGCGGCGACAACTTCTTTCCATCCGTCCACCGCCCGCCGACGGATACGGTAGGGTTCCAAAGCGCCTGACGCTCCCGAACGTTCCAAGCAGAACGAATCCAACCAGTCTTTCGCTGCCTTGGGTACTTGATCGATCTTCTTTGCGTCTTCCTCAAACTTCCTTCGCTCCGCCTCGGCGCGTTTGATCCATGTGTGAGCCAGCGAAACACGGCGGGCTGCGTGGTCAAGTATGACGGCGAATTCGGAATGCCTGGCCGGCCCCCCATCCTGCAAGTAGGTGAACCCACAAACTGACTCTACATTCTTCAGGATCGCGTCGGAGTATGGTCGTGGTCCCTTCGATCCGGTATTCTGCTTGCACTTTTGGGCATCATTGCTCGCCTTGTCCTTCAGACTCACAAAGTCCTGTTGAGTGACGGTGGCTTTGGCAGCGAGCTGATTGAGAAGGTTGCGCGTCGCGCTCTTGTATCCCGGACCGCTGATCAGACCAAGCACGCCCTTTAGGTCATTCGGTTCAGGAGAGTATTCATTGAGGGCGGCTGCGAGGTTATTGATAGCGTCATTTCCGGTCGTGTCCGCTTGAGCATTGTCAGCCCACGCCGCAATCTTCCCATAAACGTTTGCCATGCGGCAGAAGTCCGCTCCTTTACCGGTGCCGAACCGGCTGCTGAGCCATTGCCCTGCCTTCTGGACGAGGTCCTTCGCTTTGTCCTCTTGCTCTGTCTCGGAAGATTCGTCTTCGGAGCCTTTCGCCGGGGCCAGATAGGCGTCACGGCTCCCGAAGAAGCGTTCCAGCATGTCCCACGCCTCCTCGCGTGTGAGTGAGGAACCTATTGACTTGACCGCCTCATCAAACGCCTTGCTCCGGTTGACCCAAACGGCATCGTCGCGGATGGCAGCGCTCAGGGAAGCCGAGCAATCATTCTTCCACTGGTCAATCTCGTTTGTCGCAACGTTCCTGCTTTTGAGGATTTCTTCAAGCGCCGCTACAACCTTGCGGTTCCGATCCTCGGCGGCCTCTGTACCAGACGCAATGATGAAACCCACCGGAGCGCCGAGTTTCGACTCCACCGAAAGCCACGACAAGGCCAACAAAATGCGCCGCGCCTTGCGCTCCTCATCGGTCGGATCGCGGTCAGGCTTCCCCTTCCCACCCTTGACCTTGGTATCCGCCAGAGTGTGGTCTAATCCGCCGCGCAGGGTGAGTAGCCAGTCGCCGAATGCTTTGGCACCCTTGTTGACTCCCTCGTGGGTCTGCCAGAGCGCCTTACGCCATGAAGTATCACTTGGATCAATTCCACGGAGCCGAAGGGTGTAGGCGCGCTGGGTGACGGGTGGCTTAACCTGCTGTGACATCGTTGTCCTCTCCGATTCAGTGATCAAACATGCCAGCTCTTCCCTGGCCTTCTGCAGCATCAGGGCCGCACACTTCATGCAATCGTTGTTCTTCGACATGTTCTCTTTGACGACCAGACACTTGTCCCTCTGGCATATAACGCACTCCTGGTTCCGCGAACAGAGCCTCCACCGCTGGGCGATCTTGACGGCCGATTCTAGGATTATCAATTCACGGCGTAGCGGTCTGTTTGATGTGCATTTCCTTGGCGAGTTGCGCGCCTTCTTCTTTCTTGACCACTTTGCAGATGGCGTATTCGTCTTCCACGCTTGTGACTTCCAGTATGGCCACCTTGGCTTCGCGGTGTGCGATGACCTTGCCGCCGGCTTCGATGGGTTCGCCTTCTTTGACGACCAGGAATTTTTGGCCCGGCTTGGCGCCATGCGCCTTGCCGAGATTGATAATTACCGCATCGTCGGCGGCCGCATCCGCAATCAGGCCCTGCAATTGGCGATCCTCGGCGGCTTTTTTGACAATCTCCTGTACGACGCCGTCCACCAAGCCGTCGAGATTCGACAGGTCTTTCACGCTGCGCTTGATTTGGGCCGCAATCGAAGTGGTCTCCGTGTCTATGAGGCGGATATACATGAGTGTGTCGTTGCCCAGTGAGGCGAAATCAATAAAGCCGAGCATTCGGGCCGACATTACTTTGCCAAGTTGTAATTGGGTGTCCTGTTTGGCCAGATCCGAGGAACCCAGGTTCAATTCCTGGAGGAGTTTGTCGAGAACGGCGCGTTCGACGAGTTTCACGCGGCCGTCGGCTTGTATCCGCGCCTCGATTTCGCGCTGTAGAACAACGTCCGTGCCGGCGCGGTCGAAGAAGGCGGTATGCTCGGACGTTGAGGGCAGGAACGCCAGCACCATGGGGCGTGTGGACCATTCGTCCAGGGGCTTATCTTTTCCGGCCGCCTTGAGCGCCTCGTAGCGCGCCTTGAGGTCATTGATTTGCGAGCGGATTAGTTCGCCTCGCTTGACATCGTTGGCCTCTTTCATTTCCTTTTGAATTTGCTGCAACATGGCCTTGACCACGCCGTCGTCGCGGATTTCCTGTGCTTTCGAGAGCGCTTCTTCGGCCTTCTTGAGATCGCCTTTCTGGCGATGCGCGGCGCCTTCGTTGCTCAGCGCCACCACGTTGTAGGGGTCCAAGGCAACCGATTCCTGGTACTTTTTGATGGCGGTATCGGTATCGCCTTTTTCCTGCGCAACGCGTCCTGCGCCGTTGACCGCTTCGGCCTTCTGCCAATCCTCGGCGGGCTTGGCCGCCGCTGCATCGAATACGGCTGCCGCCTCATCCAGTTTGCCGGTCCGCATCAGTGCAGTGCCTTTTATAGTTTCGGCATAGGCGTTGCCGGGACCCGCGGCGTCGGCCAACTCGATGGCTTTGGCCGCGTCTCCCTTTTCCAGCGCAACCATGGCGAGTCCTTCTTTCGAATCAATCTGGCCGAATTCCGCCTGGGCGTCATCCAGTTTTCCTTCGGCGGCCAGCGCGAATCCTTTTACGTTGCGCGCGACCTTGGGATCTTCGCCGGCTTCGATAGCGACTTCGGCTACGGCCTTGGCCTGTTCGGTTTTGCGTTGCTGGAAATAGACCTGCGCCACGTCGCTGATGACGTCCGCCTCCGCTTTTCCGCTGCCGACCAGCGATTTCAGCACCACCTTCTTGTCCGTCAAAATGAACGTCAGCGGCAATGTGGTAAACGGTCCGAAATTCTTTTCCGAACCAAGTTCCGGAGTGTCCTTGATGATGTAGTAATCAATGGCCAGATCGTCGGCGAATTTTTTCAGGGCGGGTTCGTCTTCTTTCCAGCCAATGGCGACAATCCGCAGTTTTTCCTTGTAAAGCGCGTCCAGCCGGCGCAACTTTACGGCAATTTCTTCACCTGTGCTGGTCGTGAAAAAGAACAAGATGACCAGATCGGGCTTCTTCCCCATAATCGTGTCCAGATCGACTTCCTGGCCGCGAATATCCAGCGCCCTGAAACTCGGCACCTGTTCGCCTTTGGACGGTACCGCTGCCGCCACAACGGAGAACAGTATGGCGAACACGGCCGCCATTCCCAACGCCAACACTTTCATATTTGACATATCCGTTCCTCCCGAAATAAAGCGCTCATTGAGTTCACTGCTGTTTTTTCACCCGTATACAATTACAATACCCGTCTTGAACGTAATGTTCAACACCCCTGCCAAGCGGACCTATTTCCGCGGGAAGTTGACCTGATTATACCATAAATGCCGGCTTGACAAGGCGCCGGAAAAATGATATATTATTTTCAAATTACTATTTGAAACAACGTTTTGAAAGATGCGGTGCATGAGTCACTACCTAACCGGCAATGAAACCAAGGCCCGGCTGTTGGAATCGGCCGGGGAAGTCTTTGCCGAATACGGGTTTAGACATGCCAAAGTCCAGGACATTTGTCATCGGGCCAAGGCGAATGTCGCGGCTATCAATTATCATTTTGGCGGGAAAGAACAACTTTACCAGGCGGTGATCCTTCACGCCATTGATGCCGATGAAACTTTTTTGTCCAGTTTGGCGGGGACACCGGGAGCCTCGCCGGATGTTCGTTTGCGGCAATTTATCACCGCGTTTCTTATGGCTACGCTGAGTTCCGAAAATCCGGCCTGGCATGGAAAACTGCTTTCGCATGAGTTATCGGATCCCACGCCGGCGATAGATTTGGTGATTGAACATCTGGTTCGGCCCATTCACAACACGTTATTCGCAATTATCAATGAATTGCTTGGCGCGGACGCAAATCCCGACGATGCGGAATTCCTCACCGTCAGCGTGCTGGGCCAATGCGTGATTTACCACCACGCGAAAGAGGTCGTCGTCCGGATGAATCCGGAACTTCGGTTCGATGCGGCGTCGCTGGATGCATTGGCCGGGCGCATCACCCGGTTTTCGCTGAATGCCATCCGCCGTTATTCGGCGAATGCGACGGACAAGGAGTAATAAAGGCATGAGACACAGAGTTTTGATCGCGCTGGCGGCCTTTTCGGTGCTGGGCGCCGGTGCGGTTTTCGTGCGATCCACGCTGGCCGGTTCGGAAAGCGGCGCGTTGTTGTTTGGATTGTCGGCTGAAAAGGCGGAACTGGGCATGACAAAAACACCGGGTCCGGACAGCGGTGAGGCCAAGGCCACGATAGTGATCGTGCCGGTCGAAACCGTCGAAGCGGACCATGTGTTGCGGCTCACGGGTACGTTGACAGCGGATGAAAAGGCCGAGGTAGCGAGCACCGCCAACGGGATTGTCGAAGAGGTCTATGTCGAGCGCGGCAGTCTTGTCGAGAAGGGGGCCACGCTTGTGAAGGTGGATCCGACCGACGTCGAGAACGGCCTTCGCGAAGCCCGTGCGGGCATCGAGGAATTGAAGGCGGCGCTAGGCTGGGATGAGAACCGCGACGCCAAGGGATACAACGTGGAGAACCAGCCCGGCGTGCAGATGGCGAAGGCGGCGCTCGATCTCGCGACGGTGAACAACGATCGCATCACGAAATTGTTCGAACAGGGAGCCGTTTCAAAGGCCCAATTCGACCAATCCAATACGGAGTATGAGTCGTCCAAACAGCGTTATCAGCAGGCGCTGTACCAGGCGCGGCAACTTTACCAAAGCTACAAGACCGCCTGCACCAAGCTCAAGACGCTCGAAAAGATGTTGGACGATACGACGATCGAGGCCCCTTTCACGGGTTGGGTGACACAACGGTATGTGTCGAAGGGCGAGCGTGTTTCGACCAATCCGATGGGCGCGGGCGCCAATGTCGCCGCCATGGTCAAAGTGGATCCGTTGCGCCTGCTGCTCATGGTGCCTCAACAGGACATCGCGCATGTGCAGCCTGGCGGGGAGGTGCGGTTCCAAGTGGACAGTTTTCCCGGCCGGACGTTTACGGGCGAAGTGCGTTATGTCAGCCCAAGCGTGGAGAACATGACGCGATCGATGTCCGTCGAAGCGCTTGTGCCCAATCCCGATCACGTTCTGCGCCCGGGCTTTTTCGTCACGGCCGAACTGGTGCTCCCGGAAAAACGCAAAGACCATTTTGTGCCGGAATCGGCGATCATACGCGAAAATGACGTGGCCCGGGTGTTTGTTGTGCGCGACGGAAAAGCCCTTGCACAGGTCGTATCCACCGGAGAGTCCAAGGAAGGGCGAGTCCGGATAGTGACGGGTCTTGCCGAAGGCGATAGGGTGGTTGCCGAGCCGGACAAAGTAAAAGACGGGGATGCCGTTCAGTAATGCATAAACTGGCCGAGATTTGCGTGCGCCGCCCGGTCTTCGCGACCGTCCTGATACTTGTTCTCGTCGTGTTTGGCGTTTTCGGTTACACGAAACTCGGCGTGGACTGGTTTCCCAAGGTTGATTTTCCCATCATCACCATCACGGCCGTCTTACCCGGCACAGCGCCGGAGGAAATGGAGACCGAAGTCGCCGAAAAAATTGAAGAGGCCGTCAATACCGTCAGCGGAATAGATGAACTCCGTTCCATCTCTGCCGAGGGCGTGTCGCAAATCATCGTGGTGTTCGACCTTGAAAAAGATATTGATGTGGCGTCTCAGGAGGTGCGCGACAAGCTCAACCGGGTGTTGCCGGAATTGCCGAAAGACCTCGAACAGCCCACGGTCGAAAAGATGGACCCGGACGCGTCGCCGGTGTTGACGTTGGCGCTGAGCGGGCCGTTTCCCATTAGGGAACTGACGGAATACGGCGACAAGGTGCTCCGGCGGCAACTCGAATCGGTGGCGGGCGTCGGCCAGGCCACGCTGGTCGGCGGCCAAAAGCGCCAGATTCATGTCCGGCTCGAACCGGCAAAACTGCGCGCCTACGGCTTGACGATATCGAATGTGGCGGTGGCATTGCAGACGCAGAATATCCAAGTGCCCGGCGGCACCGTCAAGGAAGGCGCAAAAGAATTGACGTTGCGCACGCTGGGCCGGGTCAATGCCGTCGAAGATTTGGGCAATATTCCCGTTGTCAACATCGCGGGGCGAGTGGTCCGCATCAACGATCTGGGCGTGGTCGAGGACGGTTCCGAAGAGCCGAAGAGCCTTGCTCAATTGAACGACACGCCGGCGGTGCTGCTCAACGTGCGCAAGCAGTCGGGCACGAATACGGTCGAAGTGATCCGGAATGTCAAGGAACGGCTCGACACCCTTCTGAAAACGATCCCCAAGGGATACGAAGTACAGATCGTGCGCGATCAGTCGGTCTTCATCGAAAGTTCTGTGAACACCGTAAAAGAGCATTTGGTGATCGGCAGCATTCTGGCGGCGGTGGTGGTGCTGATTTTTTTGGCCAATGCGCGGACGACCGTGATCAGCGCGCTGGCGATTCCGACGTCAATTGTCAGCACGTTTGCGGTCATGTATTACATGGGATTTACCCTGAATGTGCTTTCGCTGCTTGCGCTGACGCTGTCCGTGGGCATTGTGATTGACGATGCGGTGGTTGTGCTTGAAAATATCTTCCGCTATATCGAGGAGAAGGGCTGCTCGCCGGTCGAAGCGGCCAAGGCCGCGACCAAGGAAATCGGCATGGCGGTGCTGTCCATCACATTGTCGCTGGTGGCCGTGTTTTTGCCGATTGCCTTCATGGAAGGCATCATCGGACGTTTCATGGTGTCGTTCGGCATCACGATGGCGTCGGCGATTGTCATTAGCATGATTGTCAGTTTTTCATTGACGCCCATGCTGGCGTCGCGCTGGCTGCGGCGCCCGGACAACGGCGATCCAGGCGCGGAACATGCGCCGAAATCGAAGAGCCGGGGATTCTACCACGCCATCGAAAGCGGATACCTCGGATTGCTGAATTTTTGCCTGCATCACCGCTGGCTGGTCGTGCTGATCTGCATTGCGCTGCTCGCGACGGTTCCCTACCAGCTCACGCATTTGCGCAAGAACTTCATGGCGGACGAGGATCAGTCGGAATTCCAACTGACGGTCCGGACGCCTGAAGGCACCTCGCTCGAAGCCACACAGGTGCTGATGGGCCGGATTGCGCGCGATATCCGCCGGTTCGAGGGCGTCAACTATACCGTGGCCAGTACGGCCGATACCGAGCAACGCACGCCGAATCTGGGCACGATTTACGTCCGTTTAGCGGATATGCACCAGCGCAAGTTCTCCCAAATGGCTTTCATGGACTACCTTCGGAACAACCTTCTGCCCCGGTATGCCGCCGAAAACCTGCGGGTCAGCGTCGAACCCGTCGCGGCCATCTCCGGCGGCGGACGCTACCAGACGATCCAGTACGTCATTGCCGGGCCGGATATGAAACAGTTGGCGGCCTACGGCCAAGCCGTCATGGAAAAACTCAAGAAAGTGCCCGGGGCCGTTGACATAGACACGAATCTCATCGTGGGCAAACCGCAATACGGCGTCATCGTGGATCGCGAGAAAGCGGCGGATCTCGGCGTGTCGGTGGCGAACATCGCGCAAACGTTGCGCCTTTTGGTGGCCGGCGACAATGTTTCGACCTACAACGAGGGCGGGGAACAATACGAGGTGTTTTTACGGGCAGGCGCGGCATTCCGCAACAGCCTCGACGAACTGGCGCTGGTCACGGTCCCGTCGCTCACGCGGGGCGCCGTGCCGCTGGGCGACGTCGTGCGTTTCGAGGAAGGAACGGGGCCTTCGCAGATCAACCGTCTGAACCGCATGCGCGAGGTCACCATCTACGGCAATCTCGGACCTGGCGCATCGCAGCAGGGCATCATTGACGCGCTCAACAAAATCGTGGCGGACCTTCATATGCCGCCCGAATACAAGACGGAGCTTTCGGGGCAGTCGAAGGAACTGGGCCGGGCGTTCTCGGCGTTCATCATGGTGTTCATCATGGCGTTCATCTTCATCTACCTGGTGCTGGCGGCGCAGTTCGAGTCCTGGCTTCATCCCATCACGATCCTGCTCGCCTTGCCGCTGACGTTCCCCTTCGCGTTGGCCTCGCTGTTTATTTTCAATCAATCGCTGAACATTTTGTCCATCCTCGGCATCCTGGTCCTGTTTGCCGTCGTGAAAAAGAACTCCATCCTTCAAATAGACCACACGAACCAGTTGCGCGCCGAAGGCATGGAGCGCCACAAAGCCATCATGCTCGCGAACAAAGACCGTTTGCGCCCCATCCTGATGACGACCGTGGCCTTCGTGTCCGGCATGCTGCCGCTGTTGATCTCCAGCGGGACCGGCGCGGCAGCCAACAGGACCATCAGCAGCGTAGTCATCGGCGGCCAGTCGCTGTCGTTGTTGTTGACGCTCGTGGCGACACCCGTGGCCTATTCGCTTTTCGACGATATCGCCCATGCGCGGATCTGGCGGCGGCTGGGATTGAAACGCGACACCGCAAACAATTGAGCGCGTTTACGCTAATTCCCTTCAGGCAGAAGCCCGGTCATATCGTTCGACCGCGGCCAGCGCGATTGCCAGACTATGCCGGATACATTCCGGATCCATGTTGTTCCAGTGATCGAGGCGCGTGTGGTAGAACCTCGGCGGCGCAGGGTCCATCGCGACCAGCGCCGTCGCCGTAATACCCGCTTGCGTGAAGGCCGCCGCATCCGTGGCGCCGATGCGGATTGTCCCTATGGGAATGTCGAAACCGCAGTCTTTTCCCGCCTCACGCACCAGCGCGCTGAAAGCCGCGTCGTTGCACACTGTACCGTTGAGATCGCCCTTGTATACCATGAAGTGTTCCGTGTCGTGGAAGGTGTCCAGCGCGAGAAAGGCCGTAGGGATTTCCTTCAACTCCCGATTGTGCGCCGCGGCGAACGCCTTGGCGCCGCGCAGGCCGGCCTCTTCGGATCCGGTCACCAGGCAGCAGACTTCCGTGTGTGCGAAACGGACATTCATGGCGTGCAGATGCCTGAGCACGGCAACCGCCGCGAACGTGCCGGTCAAATTGTCGTTCGCGCCGGGCGCCACGACGGAGAACCGTGTATAGAACGCCGTCAGAATGATGACCGGAACGAACGCGAATCGCCCCCATTCCAGGATGCGCCAGCCGGGAAAGGACAGCCACGGCGCGATGGGCTGTAAGACATGCAGAAAATTGAGGATCGTTACAAAACAGACGCCCGCGATGGCCCAATAGATGACGCCCAGCAGAACGCCGCGTCCCATGAGGTTGTAACGCCATTCGTAGGCTGCATCGGCATGGCCGCCCAAAATGATCCGCTGCCGGCAATCGCCCGACGCGCGCCGAACCGCGTAGACGTTGTGCGATGTGCGCTTCGGGAAAAAGGGATCGAGCACGCGCCAGTATCGCCTGAATTGCAGGGCGACAATCCCCACGCCCAACACGCAGGCGGCGTTGGCGGCTGACGGAAACGACTCGTATGCGAAAATGCCCACGAGAAACAGAAGGCCCGATACGGGCAGAAATCCCATGAGCGCCTTTGGCGACACGCGAAACGATTCGATGCGAACATCGTCGGCGCAGGCGATTAGTTCATCCCGGACAAATTCCTGTGTGCGACGCTCGCCCTCGCTGCCCGGATCGCGCGCCCCGAAACGTTCGATGACGTGCCGCGCGCGATCAAGCACATAATCGGCCGCGCTGTCTGTCCATATTTTACCCCTAACCGGCATAACAACAGTTCCTCCATGTTTCCAACGCGCTGAAACCATTAGACTATGCCGGCTGCCTCAAGCGCAAGGATCCGATCGAACTATTTGACCGTTATCGCGCCCGTGTGCTAGCATTTTGACATTGGGCGACTAGCTCAGGTGGTTAGAGCGCCGTCTTCACACGGCGGAGGTCCACAGTTCGAGCCTGTGGTCGCCCACCAATGTATTTCAGCAGGCCGGCTTGGACGCATGCGAGCGTCGTCGGCCTTTGTTTTTTCCCGTGGATGTGGGGTTTGCGGCCTGTCGCGATCCTGTGCCATAATTGCTCCGGAATTTACGACGGGTTGTTCCCGGGGAGTGAAGCGCCATGGCGGAACGCAAGACCATCCTTGTAGTTGACGACGATCCCGATATTCGATTTTTCTGTACGACGGTGTTGGGTGGCGCGGGATACAATGTCCTTACCGCCGATAGCGGTGATACCGGTCTGGAAATGGCCCGGACCGAAAACCCGGATCTGATTATCCTCGATATCATCATGGAACGTCTGGATTCGGGGTATCGTGTTGCCGAGGCGCTCTCCGGAAAAATTCCCATCATTCTTCTCTCGTCTATTCTGAACGAGTCGGATCAAATCTTCGATCCGAAGGATCTTCCGGTCAGTGTCGTGCTCAGCAAACCAATTTCTCCCAAGATGTTGCGCGATACCGTAACCCAGGTCCTGAACGCCGGGGCGTAGGCGCCCTGTCCCAAATGAGGCTGTCGCGGCATGAAGAAGCCCAAAATAGGTCTTTTTTTTCTGGCAGGTGATTCATGGTGGGACGCGGGTGTCTGCGACGCCAAAGAAGGTCCGTACGCCGGATTTCTGGACTGTGTTCGACGCGATTGCCGCATTGCCGCATCGGCGGTTTCTGAAACGGCCGATGTGGTCGCGACGGATCTCTTGCACACCGTCGAGGAGGCGGTCGCGGCGGCCCGGTCGTTCAACGCGGAAGACCTCGACGCGATCCTGTTCTGTCCGATTATTTGGACGAATGACCGGCCTGTCGTCGCCTTCATTCAGGAAGCCCGGCGTGCGCCGCTGATGCTATGGGCTTATGATCCTTATGGGCGCATTCTGCCGCACTACCGCATCGAGGAATGGCTGCGCGCCAGCGGTCCGGTGAGCGTCCAGCAATGCTCGAACCTTTTTCGCCGCTTCGGCTGGGCCTACGAAAGCGTCTTCGGCGGTGGAAAAGACCCGCGCACCCTTCGCTGTATCCAGGCGTTCGCCGCCGCCGCCTCGGTTCGCAAGGGACTTCGCGGCACGCGGATCGCCATGCTGCCGGCGCCTTGCCAGATGGTGATGTCCACATGGGCCGACGCGTTCCACTTGCTCGAAGGTTTTGGCGTCGAACTGGTGTACGTTTCGGTCGAAGAATATGCGCGTCTATTGGATGGAATATCCCACGAAGACGTGGACGAATATGAGGCGTATCTGCGCGCAATGTGTCCCGTCGAAGGCGTGACGGACGGCGAACTCCGCGCTTCCGCGCGTCATGCGCTGGCCATGGTGCGGCTTGCGGAAGAAAAGGGCCTGTCCGGCATCGCCATCGAAGATTTCCACCCCGAATGGTACCGGCGCTTTGGATTCCGCCCGCACTTGGCCCACCCGAAATTGGGCGAACTCGGCTGTATCGTAGGCATGGAAGCCGACGTGCTTGGAATTCTTTCGGCGCTGATAGTAAGCCGTCTTGCGAACCGTCCGGCCATGTTCAACGAGTTCTTCACGATTGATCGCGACGCCGGCACGGTACTCATGGGCCATCCCGGCTATGGCGAACCCGCCTTCGGCGATCCCCAGACGTTCATGGTGACGCGCGATCTCGAATTTGATCCCTCGCAACCGGCGGGCGCGTGGCTTTCCTACCGCGCCAAGCCCGGCCCGATGACCTTCTTCAATCTTACGCCGGAATATGGCCATCTGAAAGCGACGGCGTTTCGCGGCGCCGAGGAGGGCGGTCCCCGCCTGATGGACGGTTATGCCCACATGCTTGTGCGCATTCCGGGCGACGCGGAACGGCTGTTTGAACGAATCGTGCAGCGGGGGCTGATTCAACACTGGGGAACCGTTCACGGCGACGCCATGCCCGAACTGGAGTATTTCGCACGGATGATGGGTTTGGACCTCGCCATCCTTGACAAGTGAATCTCAGGGAAAAATACGCGGCTTCGGCCATTCGTTGTGTTTTCCTCCGCCGATGTGTTGAAATGGACCCATGCGCATCGCGTTTGCAGACTTGCTTTTTTCATGGCCGCCGCAGGGCGGGGCCGATGCGGACGTATTTCATACCTGCCGGGAAATTCAGGCGATCGGACACGACGTGCATTTGTTCGCGGCGCATCATATCAAATCGCGCGAGCGAACCGGTTTTGATCCGGCCGCGCTGCCCTTTCCCTCGACCCGGCTGGATTTCGATGATGCCGCCATGAACCGGAAGCACGTTCCGGCGCGATTTCGTGAGGCTGTGGACGCTTGGCGTCCCGACGCGGTCTTTTTCGCTTTCGGATATTTCCTGAAACCCTATGTGATGGAAGCATTGGCCCAGTATCCGTCCATCGCGCGTTTCTATGCGTACGAGCCGTTCTGTCCGCGCGATTTACGGCGCTTCAAGGACGGCGATCCCTGTCCCTTCGACTACCTGCGCACACCGGACCTATGCCGGCGGTGTGCCCTGAAGTCGCTTGCGCCGGAAATCCGGTCGTGGCGTTTTCTTGCCTGGGGACGCGACTATTGGGCCGCGCGCGCGTTCATGCCCGGCTATCATGCGCGGCTTGTCGCCGCCTTGCGAAATTGCCGGGCCGTTGTCGTCTACAACGAAATGACCCGCCGCCTGTTCGCTGGATTCAACGAAAATGTGTTTGTCGTTCCCGGTGGCGTGGAAGCGGGAAAGTATACGGTATGTAACAAACCTGAAAGCCGTCCGATGGTGGTGTTGATGACGGGCCGCGTCGAAGATCCGGTCAAAGGGCTGGACTGCCTCGTGCGCGCGGCGGTTCGCCTAAGGCGGCTCCGAGACGATTTCGAGGTTTGGGTCACGCGTTCGGACTGGCCCGATGCGCCGCCGGGATTCAAAGCAACAGGCTGGCTGACGCCGGAAGCCCTGCGGGATCTCTACGGACAGGCCGATATCTGTATTGTCCCGTCGATCTGGGACGAACCGTTCGGCATGGCTGCGGTGGAGGCCATGGTGGCGGGACGTCCGGTTTGCGCAAGCCGCGTCGGGGGGCTTCAGGAGATTGTGGTGGACGGTGAAACCGGTTTTCTTTTCGACCGGGAAGACGATGCGACGCTGGCCGATTGCATGAACCGTCTCCTCGACGATGCCGCTTTGCGGAAAAGAATGGGAATGGCCGGACGCGCCCGCGCCGAATCGGAATATGATTGGCCGCGAATTGTCGCGAGTCATTACCCGCGCATTTTGGAGCGGTTGTCTTCATGAGCGCCGGGCGCCGCATAGCCGTTTATTGGAGTCCGGGCCGTTCGTTGGAATCGGCGCTTGAAACCATGGCCCAATGCGAACCGGATGCCCGCCTGTGCGCGATTGTCCCGCCGGCATACCCTTTGAGCGAATCGGAGCGGTTGCTGGCGCGGGACTTTATCCATGCCGATGAGGGTCGGTACACATTTCGCCATCCATGGCCGCTGCTACGATGGATGCGGCGCCTTCGGCGCGAACGCTTCGACCTGCTGATTGTGCTGTTCGACAGTCCCCGGTTGATAGCCATGGCCGGGGCGGCGCGCCCGCGCAAGGCTGCCTGCCTGCTTCCAAACCGTGTTCTGCTTACTGTGCCGGCTTCGTTGCCCGGCGCGATGGCATTGCTCCTTGCCAGACGCCTGAAAGGCTTCTGTGTCTACGCATTGATTGGTTTGACAATCCATCTTTCCAAAACGCGGCTGCCGGCAATAGACGAAACCGATAGAATCCGAAAGTTTAGTGAATAACATTCTCGACCGCCGTTTACAATCTGGGGCCGCAACACTCCGTCTGCCATTCTTCCGGGTCTATCCTCTCCACTTTGAACGACTTACTTCTCCAATTCCCGCACCAGCGCCAGCAGAAAGTCCCGGTTATCCGCCGTGACGTATCGCATCTGGCCGCCCATGCGGTTGAAGGACTTGTTATAGCGGAGATAGTAGTCGGGGTTGTCCATGGGCGGTTCGCCTTGGGTCCAGTCCCAGTGGGATTCCTGGAGGTCAACGATGACCATGAAATGGTTGTCTATATGCTCGCCGCGCTGGATGGCGAGGTTTTGGGACATGGACAGGGATTTCTCGAAGATCATGGGCGACATGACGGCGCTGCCGATCGAGACGTACACACCGCCGTCGAGGTTCGACACGCTTTGCGCGAAAGACAGGAAATCGCGTTCCGCGGCGCGGCCAATCGCGGCGCATTTGTTCATCGGATGGACATAGATGATGTCGTGGCCAATCATCGGGTGGCTGGTAAACGGGATACCGAGACGGTACGCGGCGGCCTGGAGTCCGAACCGTTTGTACGGATGCGGAACATCGTACCGGCCAACCGGTACATGCTGCGCGATGATGGCATCGAGAAGGTCGGACGCGGAGGCGATGAACGCAAATTCCTCGCGTTCAAGCGCAAAACCGATCTGCTCCTTCAAGTATTTGATTGACGGGACATCGAGGCCTTCATTTTCGACGAAGGCGCCGACGGATTCGCCGTAACCCATCCCTTTGTAAGCGCCCACGATGATCGCAAGGTTGAGGTTGTGGCCCGTCTCCTGCCAGACGCCGAATTCGCCCCGCGAGACGTTCGCGCGCACATCTTCGCTCGAATGCCCCTGGAACGCGAACTCCCAGTCGTGGATGATTCCCGCGCCGTTCGTGGCCAGGTGCGTGAACCAGCCGTCTTCGATGAGCTTGATCATCACGGGCGCCAACCCGTTCTTGATGGCGTGCGCGCCGAAGGTCAGCATGCGCGATTTGCCCGCCGCCTTGGCGGCCTTGAGCCGCTCAACGGTCTCGTCAATCACCGCCCGCGCCTTGTCGGACAACGCCGCGGGCGCCGCGTCCACGGGCACATGATCGCGCTCGATGTACACCTTGTCCTTGCGCGCGCTGAGCGACTGGATCTTCAACTGACGACGGTCAAGTTGTTGGTACGGCATGTTTCTTCCTCTCAATCAAGTGATAAGCGGCTGGATCCGGGCAATGACCTCCAGCACGCAGTTCCCTGGGAGATGGCAAATGTGTTCCGCCCGCCGCGCCCGCCAATCGGCACTCTTCAGGTGATCCGCCAAGATGACTCCCCGTATGGGAAGCTCCGGGGGAACAGGAACTTCAAAGCGAAAGCCTTTGACGTGGCTCGTGATTGGGCAGACCAACATAAGCCCCGTTATCTGATTGTAGGCAAGGGGCGAGACCACCAAAGCAGGTCTGCGGCCTGCCTGTTCTCTGCCCGCCTGCGGGTCAAAATCCAACCATACAACATCGCCCCGGGAAGGCAGGTATTCGGCCATTTTTACCAAATTTCTTTACCTACCGGCGGTCCCCAATCGGTTTCGGGATGCCGGTTCTCTTCCGTTATTCCAGAGAGTAATTCCTCAAGCGTATACTTGGGTGCGCGAAGCGGGGCGATGACGATCTTCCCATTGGAGAGGGAGATTTCGATGGGACATTCTGCCGTAATGCCTGTTTCAAGGGCAAAGGATTTTGGGATACGTACCGCCAAGCTGTTTCCCCATTTCTGGACTCGTGAAGTCATGGTAAAACCCTCTGCTGGCCGTATCTACAATGACTATACCGATCGGGCGCGGAAAAGTCAAGATTCATGAAGGCATCATGTGTTTCGCTTTCAGTGGTCACACTTGAAACTCCACCGTGACGATCTTTTTCTTTCCGACTCTAAGCGGGATGCTCCTGCCGCTCGGTTTGATCTCCTGCTCGCGCTCTTCGTTGAGATTGGTCAGCCAAGCCTTTTTGATCGGGCGAAGGGTTGTCAGTTTTGCCGTCACGGGTCTGTCCGACGGATTGAATAAGCGGAGGATGAAACTGTCCGGGCGGTCCTCGGCTCGCTTGAAGGCGCTGAGTTGGAGGTTGGCGCCGGAGATTTCGAGGAAACTCGCGGATTTGGGCAGCGTGCCCTTGTGCGGACCGCACTGCGCCGGTTCGAGCGGGAGGTTCAATTGCTCGGCCTGCTCGAAAACGCCATTTGTCCAATCGCCGGTGTGCGGATAAATCGAGTAGCTCCACTGCATCCGGCCCGGGCACTGCGCGAGTTCCATTTCCGGGTACACTTCGTAGCGCCCGAAAATCGGGCAATTGCGATATGTGAACGCACGGAAGAGCGTAATCGCGAGCGGACGGTCCTTCGTATCCGCGACTTCGTACTCGCGCATGCCGCTGTTGTTCAGGATCGCGAACCCCATCTTCTTGTCGTGGAGATCCACAAACCGGTGCATCGGATACTGCGGATTCGGGCGGCCATAATAGGGGCTGGTCTTCTTGACGTGGATATCTCGCGCAATCACGTCGAAGCCCGCCTCGGACTCGGTGGTCTCGGCGGCGAGCCGCGTGGGAAACACGACGCGCATTCGGTGATTCCGGCAGGTGTTTTCGAGTTCCGTTTCGACGTCGAGGCGCTTGGCGCCCGCGCGCAGCGTGAACCGGCTCTTCACGACAATCTCGCGGAACTCGTCGCGGCGCCGCGTGTGGTTCATCTCGGCTTCGCGGAAATCGCCGGTCATCTCGTCGAGGATGCCGACGGGCACGCGCATGTGGTACGACACGCGCATCCGCGCAACGAGCGGTCCGGCCTCTTCCAGCGCGATGAAGACCGGTGCGCCGTGCGACGTGATGATGCGGTTGTCGTCCGGTTCCATGTGCACCCATGAATGGCCGGTCTCGCCGGAATCCTCGATATAGTGCAGGTTGCGGAACGTGTGTTTCGTGGCCTTGTGCGTGAGATTGAGCGTGCCGTCGCTGTTGAACTCGACGCGGAGATGCTCGTTTTCCAGCACGTTCGTTTCCGGCGCGAGCGTGCCGGGGAAGTGGCCGAAACGTCCCTCGCGCACGATGTGATACGTCTTGTATCCGTAGGCCGGAATCGCGTCCACTTCGATGTGGCACAGGACGCGCTTTGCCCGCAGTTCGATCGAAATGTCCTGCAAGTTCCGCACGAGAACGCCCGGTTCCGACTGTTCTTTGATCTGGACGCGCTTGATTTCCTTGCCGTCCGGCGTGCGGATGCTGAACGCCTCATATCCCATGCCGTCGGGCATGTCTATGTAGCACGAAACGACACCGCCCCAAGGGAACGGACACGGATTGAACACGGTCAGCACGGAATCCTTCGGCGACAGATCCGAGTTGTCTATCCGGATTTGAACGGCCTGCATGCCGCGCCGCGCGAGGCTCTCGCCGATGATCGCGGCCTGGTCGTAGCGGTACAGGCTGTCCTTCTCCATCTGGTCCACACCCGCACCGGTGACGGTGTCGTGCGGATGGTTGTCGAGGATGTATTTCCATGCGTGGTCGAGCGCGGTCTTGAGGTACTCGCCGCCGACCATCGAGCCGATCGCGCTCCACGGCTCGGCCTTGCGCTGCACGGCGGTCTCCGCGCGGTTGTTGCCCTGCTTGAGGCGGATGCGTGCGCTGAGCACGTCGCCGCACAAATGCGTCCACTTCCCGACGGAACCGGGATTGCGGCTTTCACCCGTCAGGACAGTCGGATTCTTGACCTCCTTGCGCATCGCGTTCATGTAATCTTCGAGATTCGACAGCTTGATGTCGTGCTCCGGCAGGAGTTTCTGGCAGAGCTTGATGATCTCGCTTTCCTTCGGATCGGGGTTCGACGAATCGAAGCCCTGCATGCAGCAGATGTGGCTTGTCGTGAAATGCTCGGATTCGTCGCGGACGAGTTTGAGCAACTGTTCGCGGATCGGCGCGTCGTTCCATTGCTTCTTTTCCGAATCGAGCACGTAGTAATGCTCGCGCGGATACCGCTCGGAAGCGAGCCGCATCGGGGCCGCCCCGCGGTCCCAGTCGTAGCGCGCGAATACATCATCGCTGCCGTAGCGGAGCACGCGGTACACGTAGATGTAGTAACTGAACCGGCTCATGCAGCCGAAACGCATGCCGAGCAGCCGCGAGCCGTCCGGCCCTTCGAGCACGAATTCGCTATGCGGCGTGTTGATGCCGCGGTAGAAGATGATGGTGTCTATGCCAAAGCCGTTATAGATTTGCGGCATCTGCGAGGTCTGGCCGTAACTGAACGGCGTGTAACCGATCTTGCAAACCTTTCCCAGCGACGCCGCGATACGGTGGCCGACTACAAGGTTGCGCACGAGCGATTCGCCGTTGACGATGTACTCTTCCGGCAGCGAATACCACGGGCCGACGATGAGACGTCCGGAGCGGACATGCTTCTCGACCGTGGCGCGTTTTTCGGGCCGCCATTCGAGGTAATCCGCGACGCACATCGTCTGTGAGTCCATCGTGAACGAATGGAAATCGGGATCGGTATCGAGCAGATCGAGCAGGCCGTCCATGAAGTCCAGCAGCAACAGCCGCGTCTCCTCGAATGGGTAACACCATTCGCGATCCCAATGCGAATTGCTTACCACATGCACCGTCTTTCGTTTCATTGACATGTCGGACTCCCTCATGCGGAAATGCGCAGCGATAGCGCCACGTGACTAAGTGTTTCCCCTCATTGTACGTGATGCGCGAACAGCGGGCAAGCCCGGAATCCGGCGTAAAATCTGCACGTAACTGGGAGGGCCGGCGTCCTCGCCGGCCGGTATTCATGCAAAGAGCCCCAATGTGAAATCTTCCCACAACCCAGTCTTGTATCGTGCTCGTCATCATCATCGTGCTCGTCATCGTCATCGTCATCGTCATCGTCATCGTCATCGTCATCGTAATCGTAATCGCGGCAAGGACTCCGCAGAATTCGCACCCGACAAATCGTTGTACTTCTATTGGTTGCGTAAGTTGCCCCAAAAACTTCTTGTCGTACTGATCTTGCAGGTCGACGCGAAGCGGCGCGCGAGGACGCGCGCCCTCCCGCTGATCGTGGCCGGCCTACTCCTTGCGGCGGAATGCCGCCAGCACCTCCACGTGTTCTGTGTGCGGGAACAGATCCACCGCCCGCAAATCGTCGAGGTTGTAGGCTTCCAGCAGCACGGGCATTTCCAAGGCAAGCACCTGCGCCTTGCATGAAATATACAGCAAATGTTCGGGGCGGTACTGCATGAGGCGCTGAAGCGCCTTTGGGTGCAGGCCGGGCCGCGGCGGATCGATGATCACGGCGCTACGGGACGGAAAACCGTTGCCTTCGTTCAACGTCTGCAAGTAACGTTCAACGGTATTGGTAAGGAATGTCACATTTCCGATGTTGTTGCGTTCGGCATTGACAATCCCGTCCTGCGTGGCGGATTCGACGGACTCGACCGAAACGACCTGCCGGGCCAAGTCCGCGCACGTGAACGCAAGGCCGCCCATGCCGCCATACAGATCGTATAACGTGTCCGGAATGATGCTCTTCACCCATTGCCGAACCCGCGCATAAAGGCGTTCGGCGCCGAACGTGTTCGTCTGGAAAAAACTGAAGGGGGATATGCGAAAAAGAAGCGGCCGCATGGCGTCGCCATCGCGAATGCACAAACAGTCTTCGATGGTTTCGGTTCCATAGAGGACCTCGACTTCCTCGGCCGCCGCGACATCGGCAAGCCCCCGGAATATGCCCCGCTGGATGCTCTTGGCCGGATAAACCGCGCGCACGGCCTCGACGAACGAACCCCGGTCGAATTCGCCGTCCGCCGTAATCAGCACCACCATGCGCTCGGACGTCCGCTTTGCTTCACGGACGAGCAGTGCGCGCAGAAAACCTTTTTTCTTGCGCGTGTCGTAGGCATGCAAGCCTTGTTCGAGCATCCAGCGCCGTACACTGTCCAGCAGCGGCCCCACGCCTTGGGGCGCGATACGGCACTCTTTGACGTCCAATGGACGGTACCACCGGTTCTTCGCCTTGAATCCCAGAACGGATTCGCGCTCGAAATCCTTCGGCGGCGGTTCCGGATAGAACTTGCGACCGAAACTGAAATCCACCTTGTTGCGGTAATGCCAGATCGCCGGCGATGGCTCGACCGGAATCGGATGCGGCCAGTAGGCGTCGAACAGCGCGGACAGCAACGCGGCCTTGTGCGCCAATTGTGCCGCGTACGGCACATCCTGCATCTTGCAGCCGCCGCAATCGCCGAAATGAAGACAATACTCGGACATGCCGGCTCCGTTCCTCCTAACGCGGCCCAGCCGCAATGTCTCAATCAAGCAATGTATTCAGGCCAACAACGTTTCTATTTCTTCTATTCTCGATATGACGGCGTCCGGCTCGAAATCACCCGGATTCCGGGTAAAAACCTCGTAGGGCACCCATTGAACAGTGTGGACCACGGGCATTCCGGCTTGTTTCGCGCCCTGGATGTCCGCCAGCCAGTTGTCGCCCACGAACAACACCTGTTTCGGCGGCAACGCCAACTGTTCGAGCATCGTCGCAAACGGCAGCGGGTGCGGCTTGGCATAACCGATGTCGCCCGAAACGACGACCGCGTCGAAATACGGTGCAAGGCCCGTCTTGTCGAGACTGCGCCGAATTGCGTGGCCGTCGGGATAGTTCGACAACAGTCCAAGCCGCCGTTTCGTGCGCAACCGCGCCAGCAAGGCTCTTACGTCCTCCGAAGCCTCGGTGGTCTCGATGAACACATCGAGACGGACGCGGATGATTTCGTCCACGTCGGCCTCGGCCGCCTCGCGCCCATACAGCACGCGAACCATGTTCCGCGTGATAGCGCGCAAGTCGTTCTCGCGATACGAAGGCGGATCGCCCGCATACGGCGCCAACCGGTCACGGTCGCGCACGGACCGCAACGCCTCGCGGTCCAGCGGCCCATATAGCCGTTCCAAGACGTTCGCGATGGCCGTGTCGCACGCACCGATCTGCCGCCCGCCGAATTCGACCAGCGTATTGCCGTAATCGAAGACGACGGCTTGTATGGCCTCCGCGTTCAATATTGATTCTGGCACTGTCCGGTCTACCTCACAGTGCGTCCCGCATGAGGGCGATGGCTTGGACGATGCGTTCCGTTTCCTCGAAGCCGTAGGAGATGCGGAGTTGGCGGCGGCCGATGTCCGCCATCGGGCCTTTCGGATGGACGCAGTGTTCGCCGGGGATGTAGACGACGCGGGAATGGCGGTCATCGGGCGGCCCGTCAATGGCTGGATCGCCGGTCGTGCGCGACAGGACACGGAAGAACCGGGAAGATTCCGTCGTCTCGGTTTCCTTGAACGTCAGGTAGAAATAGAAACCGGCCTGGCCGCCACAACGGTGTTCGACGGCATCGCCGAGGTGACGGGCGATGGCTTCGGCGACGCGGACGGCCTTTTCGCGGTAACCGGCATTGACGCGGTCGCGCTGCCGGAGGATGTCGTGTTCGATCAGGTAGCTCGCGATTTCCTGGTTGATGAGCGGAGCGCTGAATCCGACGTCGCTGGTTTGCTGGACCAGTGCGCGAAACAGCGGTCCGTCCGCCCCGATCAGGTAACCGATCCGCAGGGCCGGGGCAAGAATCTTCGATAGCGTGCCCAATTCGCAAACGATGCCCAGTTCATCGTACGGCAGTGCGCTTTGCGGCGCTTCGACCGACGGATCGTGTACGAGAAACTCGTACGCGCCATCGAGCACGAGCGGCACCTTGCGTTTCAATTCGTGCGACAGGCGCGTTACGGTCTCGACCAACGCCCTGCGCCGCCGGTTGCCCAGAACCGTGCAACTGGGGTTGTTCACCGTGACGACGTATACGAACGATATGGATTCCTTTGGAAAATCCGGCGAGGCCAGCAGCGCTTCCAGCCGTTCGACGTCCATGCCCTCGTCGTCTTCGGGAACGGTAACAACGGTGAATCCCTTGCGTTCGAGCGCGTTGCAGTAAATGTAGTACATCGGGTCCGTCGTGAGGACGATGCCGGGGCGGAGTACGTCGGCCAAGGCGTTTAGAATGCTCGTCGCGCCGTTCGCGCCGATCAGGATGCGATTGCGGTCGAGGACCGGTTCGGTCAAACCGGCAATCCCATTCGCGATGTAGAACGTGCGCAACGCGTCAATCAGGTTTTGCGAACCCTGCGATCCGCCATAGTTCAAAGCGAAACGGTACCGGGCGGGATTGGAGAGGACGTGCGCCATCGCCTCCTGAATGCGGTCGGCGGGGATCGTGCGCTCGTTGACGTATCCGACGCCGAGATTGATGTCTTTGTCCTCGCGGAAATCCGCCGCGAAGGCCGTCATCATGCGGTTCACGGGCGACGGTTCCGCCGACCCCGCGCCATAGGCGGACAACGATGGTTCTTCCATGTGCATGCCCACGCTGATTGCCCGATTTATGCCGGTATTACACCGCGCTCGACGAGATACGCCATGACTTTTCCCGCGCTCTCTTCCAGCGATTCCTTGGCCGTATCCACGACCAGTTCGGGATTCAGCGGCTCCTCATAGGGCGCCGAAATGCCGGTGAACTCCTTGACCTCGCCTGCCCGCGCCTTTTTGTAAAGACCCTTCGTGTCGCGCGACTCGCATACGTCCAAGTCGCATTTCACATATACTTCGATAAAGTCCTCGCCCGCGACTTTGCGCGCCGCGTCGCGATCGGCGCGGTACGGCGAAATGAACGCGGTCAGTGCGATTACGCCGGCCTGCACGAACAGGTTGGCCACTTCGCCGATGCGGCGAATGTTTTCCGCCCGATCTTCGGGCGAAAATCCAAGATTTTTATTCAGCCCGTGGCGAATATTGTCGCCATCAAGCACATAGGACCGGCAGCCGCGCTCGAAAAGCGATTCCTCGACCGCATGCGCGATCGTTGACTTCCCCGACCCGGAGAGTCCGGTAAACCATACGACAGCGCCCTTGTGGCCGTTCAACCGTTCGCGATCCGCCCGCGTGACGGCGCCATGATGCCAGGTAATATGTGTGCTTTTGATGTCGTTGGACATTCATTATCTCCTCTTGTTTTTTCAGGGAAGGGAGTATACCAGCAAAAAACACCCAATGGGTAGTGAATTTTATGGATCTTTTTGGATGCGGGTTCAACGCGGTCTGGCGCGGCCTGCTTGGGCGCATATAGCGTCAAATAGGCGGGATACAGGTTCGACATTGTAGTCGCGGAAATTGGCGGGGCCGGTCCAGAATTCCTCGAGATAGCCGCTGCGCTCCCGTTCGTAATAGAGCGTTTTGATCATCATCTGCGCCTTGTCGAGCCCCCGAATCAACCGGGCTTCAGGTGTTTGGGCGTCGAGTAGTTCCTGGTGGTAACGGGCGAATTTTTCGGGGAATCCCCTGAACATGTCTTCGAAAATCGCTTGTTCGGCGATGTCTTTTGCCTCGTTCAGATAGGCGTCCGCATACGGCATGGGAATATCCATCAGTTTGGCCTCGGCGAGATCGTGAATCAAAGCCATGGCAAGCGCCTTGTCCCGATCAAACTGTTCGGGATATTCCTCGACGAATAACAGCGTCAGGACCGATACGAAATGGCTGTGCGCGGCTACCGATTCAGGATGCGCGACGCCCCTCACGACGTAGCCGGCGCGGGCGATTCGATCCAGGGGGTGCAAGGTGTCGAAAAGTCTGAGAACCCGGTCTTCAAATGATTCCATCGAAACTCCTCTTATGCGATTGGGTGGAATGGATACCGTTTTCGGGGCCGGGAGAATCGGCAGCGTTCCGCATTTATTCCCGTCAGACGCCTTCATTCAGGCGTTTTTCCAGTTCTTCGATTCGTTTGCCGGCCGTCTCGACAGTTATCGCAAAACGGGCCTTGCGCGTTTCGATGGAAGCCAGTAACGCCTCGGCCCGTTGGGTCCAATCGGCGTCCACCGCCGCATGCTCCTCGCCCATGACCCGGCACTGTATCTGGGCGGCGTGTAATTCTTCGGCGACGGCCGATTTTTCCGCCAATTGGGCCATCAGCGCCGCCCGTACCCGCTCGTTGGCTTCCTGTTCTGATTGCAGGTGGGCGACATGGTCCGCCAGGCGTTTGACTTCGTCCTCGAGCAAAGCCATCCGGCTTGCTTCCTCTCGCGCTTTGTCGAGTTCACGGCGCACGGACCGGAGTTCTTCCTTGGCGCGACCGAGTTGCTGAGCCAGTTCTTCCCCGGCGGCCCTTTGCGATTCGACCTGCTCCTGCAAATCCTTGTTGCGTGCGCGTTCACGTTCTATCTGGCGCTCAAGATCCGTTGTGGAAGGAATGGTGGCGGCTTTTTCTTCCAAGCGCGCCAGTTCCTCGCGCAACCGCCGGATTTCATCCTGCGGCGGCGAAACGGCCCGTATGTTTTCCGGGCTATTAACGGCCGGCTCCGGCTTCCGCAAACCCCCGATAGGGACGATTTGCCCTTTCTCCAGCATGCTACGGAAAGCGGGGGGGAGGTGCGGCAAACGGTTGGGCGCCAGGCAACTGGCCAGCAACACATAATGGCCGCGATCCAAAAAAGCCTGGACAATCGCCTCGAGGTCCACCAGGCGTTCCGTGAAACGTTCCAGTTGGTCCACCAGCAGGACGGCCGACTCGGCGCGTTCGAGCGGCGTCGGATCTTCGATAAGCGCGCGCGCTTTGTCCGGAAATTCGCGCGCGGTGATATACGCCAGCGCCGTGCGCGGCGACCGTTCCCGCAAGGCGTTTACGATGGCGTACAACAAATGGGTCTTGCCGCGTCCCGGTTCCGACACGATTACGACCGGCAACGGCGAAACGGGTTGGAGTTCCGAAACGGCATGGCAGAGTTCGAACGCGGCTCGATTGCCATCGTCCACCTGAAACGTGCTGAATTCATAACGTCTCATGGCCAACTCCCCGTCCGTTCAGACCACGCGAGTGATTGTATGCCACGACGCGCTAAAAAATCGAATCGCTTTTGGGTAAAATGAAAGCCGATTGCATTCCCGGCGGAAATCGCATACTCTGTTTCCGATAAAAAGGAACGAAAGGAGGATCCAGTGTATGGCGGATGAATGTATTTTCTGCAAGATCGCGTCCGGGGAAATCCCGTGTGAAGCCGTTTACCAGGACGAGGATGTTTTTGCATTCCGGGATCTTCATCCCGGTGCGCCTTCGCATGTATTGGTGATTCCGCGCCGCCATATTCCGCGCATTACGGACACGGACGACGCCGAACTCCTGGGAAAACTCCTGCTCGGCGCCAACAAGGCCGCCGAGAAAGAGGGCCTTCTTGAAACAGGATTCCGTTATGCGATCAATTATGGGGAACATGGCGGCCAATTGGTCATGCACGTCCACATCCATGTGCTGGGGGGACGTCCATTGGCATGGCCTCCGGGCTGATGGGATCAGGGAGATACACTGGCATGATTGACGCCCATACCCGGTTGTGCGCGGTCATCGGCAATCCCGTCGGCCATTCCCTTTCGCCGGCGATTCATAATGCCGCTTTTCAGGCCATGGGGCTGAATTATGTCTATGTCGCGTTTGCTGTGACGGACGTGGCGGGTTGTCTGGCCGGGATGCGCGCCTTGTCCGGTTTTCGCGGCATGAGCGTTACGATCCCCCATAAACGGGCGGTAATGCGCCATCTCGACAGCATTTCTCCGATGGCGATGCGCGTCGGCGCGGTAAACACCATCGTCAACGACGGCGGACGCCTTACGGGCGATACGACCGACGGCCCCGGAACTCTGCGCGCATTCGCGGAGGCCGGCGTGGCGCTGGCGGGCAAGCGCATCCTGTTTCTGGGGGCGGGCGGCGCGGTGCGTTCGGTGGCCTTTGCCATGGCGGAAGACGCTCATGCGGCTCAAATCACCATCTTGGGACGCACCGCATCCCGCGTAAAGGAACTCGCCGACGACTTGCGCGCCAAGACGCCCGCGGCCATCGAAACCGGCGACCTTGCCGGGGATCTTGCGGACGCCGTTGCGGATCACGAGGTCGTCGTGCAGGGCACCCCCATTGGGATGTATCCCGATTCCATGGACGATTCGCCGGTTCCGCGCGAATGCCTGAGGCCGGACCTCGTTGTTTTTGACATGGTATACCGCCCGCTGAAAACCCGGTTGATTCGGGAAGCCGAAATCGCCGGATGCAAGACCATCTTGGGGGTCGAAATGCTGCTGCACCAAGCCGCGCTCCAATTCGAATTATGGACCGGCGAGCCGGCTCCGCTGCCCGTGATGCGCCGCGTGCTTATTGACAATCTGGCCTCATAACGATATGCTGGTCTCGCAGGTACAAGAGGTTGGGGAGGACCGCAAGACGCGGAAGAGTGTCGTCACGATGGCGAAACGGAGGGAGTGCCATGCAAATCCAGACGTTCGTAGGGAAGGTGAGCATTGAAGGGCTCAAGCAATTGGACGAACATATCAACGAGTGGATCGTAAAAAACAGAATCGAACCCAAACAAATCCACCAGCAATTCGGATATGAACGGCACCATCACATGACCGAAGAGGAACCGGTGCTGATTGTCAGCGTCTGGCATTGACTTTGCCGCAAGCGGTGGGCATTGTGGACCTTGTGGACGAAGTGGACAAGAGAACCAATTGAAGTCCACTGTGTCCACAATGTCCATCTCGTCCATGGTTTGGTCGAAAGAGCCGCGTTCAACTGCCGATTTTAGGGTTATTTCTTGGCCGGCGCAGACGGTGCTTGTTGCTCGGCGGCTTTGATTCCGTAGAGTTCGAGCAATGCGTTGATATTGGTCGAGCGCACGTCGAATCCGCCGGCCATGGGCACCAGCGCGACGCGCTTTCCGGCCAGCGCCTTGGCGATGGCCAGCTTGACGACCGCCTCGCCGCCGGGTCCGTTGAGCGCCTCGTTCATCTTGCGGATGGCCTCGGCCTCGGCGCGGCCCTCGGCCAAGATGGCTTCCGCCTGGCGTTCCATCTGTTTGTATTGCGCGTCAGCCTGAATCACGGCCTGTTTGTATGCGCCATCGGCATTGGCTCTCATGCGGGCGACTTCGCCCTTGGCCTCTTCGACCTTGGCCCGGTATTCCTCTTCGGTGGCCATTTTGGTCGAACGGGCTTTTTCGACGCGTTGCTCGGCGACTTTTCGCTGCTCGATCGCGGCTTGGTAGTCGGGATTGAAGCGGTAATCGCTGGTACCGACATTTTCGACCACCACACCATAGGGCGACAGGATTTCGTTGAGCACTCTGACTACTTCATGGGCCTTTTCGCTGCGTTTTTCGGCCAAATAGAAGTCTTCGGTCTTCAGTTCTCCGAACACGTCCCGGGGTTTGCTGCGTGTGACCGCGCGGATGATGTTTTCCTTGAGTTCGTCCATATTTGTCGCGACTTCCTGGAGGATCATGGGCGCCTTCTCGGGATCGATCCGCCACGATACGATGATGTCGAGGCTGATGTCGTTGCCGTCCACGGTCTTGAACAGGAGATCGTCGCCCCAGCGCCGGTCGCCTTTTGTGTTGGCTCCGCTCATTTCGAGCGTATTCAGGCGCGTGTCGAACGTATTCCAGTCACTGAAGAACGGCACGAAGAAGTACGTCGAACCCGGCGGATACACTCGGTTTTCGACGCCTTTCGGACCCAGCAATGGAAACTTGCGCGTACGAACGCCGACTTCCGTTGGCCCGGTTGAACGCGGGACACAGCCGGCCAGGCAGGCCATCAAGGCCGCCGCGGCGATCAAGCGAATGGCATGTGCGTATTTCATTGGGCGCCTCCTTCCGCCGGAACGGCAGGGGCCGAGGGATCGGCGGCCGGCGGCGCATTCTCCGCCGCCGCCGAAGGTCCGGATAGAGGTTCAAGGGGTGGAGGAAGGGCCGGTGGCGGCCCTACGGACGTATCCGCGCCTATCTTGACGCCGAATAGGCCGAGCACGGAATCCAGCGCAAGCGGGTTGACGCCCTGTTCTCCCCCGCAGGGCACGACGATGGGATCGATGCCTTCGAGCACCTTGACCATTTCGAGCGCCACTTTTCGGTCGTATCCGCCCAGTTGCATGGCGGCGTTTTTCCATTCGGTCGCTTGGGCTTCGGCCGTTTGCACGAGCAGTTTGCCTTCGGCGCCCTTCCGGCGCGTGTACAGTTCCGTCTCGGCGGCTTTTTCGGTTTTGTAGGCCTCACCGCCCTCCAATTCCAGTTTGACGAAAACCTCGCCTTCCTCCATGGCCTTTTTGATGGCCGCTTCCTCGGTGTTGGCCTTGGCCTCGGCCTGGTTCTTGAACACCAGTTGATCCTGCAGTTTCTTGGCCTCGATATTTTTCTGGATTTCGTCGCTGTATTTGAAATAGCGGATCAGCACCTGGTCCACCTTCATGCCTTTTGGGGCGATTTCCGCATCGAGCAGCGTCTTGGCCATTTCGGTTTTTTTCACGCGCAGCGGGCTGTTGTAGAAATCTTCGGTTTTCAGTTCCCCCAGGGTTTGCTTGAGAATGGGCTCCGCCTTGGGAAGGATACCGTTGTTGAGGTAAAGCATGCCGGGGCCCAATGTCGTCATCAATTTGTACGGATCCACTATCCGATACAGAATCGTTACGTCAACATCCACAAAGAAACCGTCCGACGTCTGAATCTTCGCGGCGCGGGAATATGAATGCGACGCCGGTGATTTGCCCGATCCCTTTTCCGCCAGGGACAGTTCCAAGACCAGTACTTGCCTTGGAAAATGGTGCATTTTTTCCATTCCAAGCGGCTTTACGAACCAAAAACCCGGGCCGTATACGCGTTCCTGAACGCCGCGATCAATGCCGATCTTGACTTCCTTGATCCCGAATTCGTTTGGCTTGACATAGTCGAAAATCGAGGCGATGAATGCCAGCGGCAACGCGACGATCAGGACAACTAGGCAGCCCAACACCTTGACACGGGGCGGCATGGCCGGCCATTGGAACGGCGCTCCCTTTGGCCCGACGAACAGAGGACCCCGGCCATTGGAATCTCTTGTGCTCATGCGTGTACCTCCTCCTCCACGATAAACCGCAGGCCATCATACCATAAGGCAGCGTATTCCATAGAACCCCGCCGAGATCATCGTAAACACAGACAGGATCATGCCCAGACGGAAACTCGCCGAATGGTACCGAAACACAACCGTATGTTTGCCCCCGGGAACCGCCACTCCGCGAAATGCATAATAGGCCGGCAGAACCTTGGCGGGGACGCCGTCTATCGTTGCGGTCCAGCCCGGATAATACGCGTCGCCAAGCACCAGAACACGCGCGCCGGGCGCGTCCGTCTCAATTTCGACGCGCGTCGTGCCGTAATGCGCCATCGTGGCTGTGCCGGCGGAACCGCTCCGTTCTTTCGGTAAAGCGATGGCGGGCGGTTCCGGCAATAAGACCTCGTCCCCCGGATCGAAATCGGGATCGCGCAAAATCGCAAAGAGATTGTTTGTATCCGGAACGATGCGCGCCTTGTCCGTCAGATACACCCGTGGCAATGCACGGTTGTTTTTGTAAATTTCCAGCCCGTCAATCGTATCCAGCCGTTCGAAGCGGCCGGATTCGTGCAGGGGAATGGGTGGCCCGGCCATGGCGTTATAACGCCATGCTTCGGGATTGATCAGGTAATGCGTGACGTTGTACACCGGTTCGATGGCGTTCCATGCGTCCGTCTTTAGCGTTTGCCGAAGGCGGATAACCCGTTCCGGATAAATGCCGTCATAACCGTTGATGTCTTGGATCCCGTAGGGCGTCATGAATCCCGGCGGCACCATCCCTTCGAGCAGTCCCACGCGGCACGGTCCGGGAAGCGCCTGAAGATATCGGGTCAGGGCCGTGTCCGGATACCATTGGGTCCGCGGTGTCGTGACATTGATGTCACGCCAGGCCAGCAGAAAATCCGCGGCCAGTAAAAACGTGACGAGGGCCATCGCCATTTTGGGGCGCTTCAACGCCAGAGCCGCCGCGAGAACGAGTATCGTCGCGAGGCCGGCGGCGGCGCACGCCATCCAATGCCCGGCCACATAATTCTCCATCTTCAACATCCGCACAAGCGGGGCGAAGAACCGGTAGATCATCCATGTCGTGAAATGAACGCCCACGAAGACGCCGATGCACCACGCTAGGTCGCGCTGGCGGGGGCGGTGTTCGAGCCAGGCCTGCAAGACCGTCGCCGCCAGCAGCGGCAGGGCGAAAACGGCAAACCCGACGTAATAGGTCCGTTTGACCAGACTGAAACCCGGCAGCGTGTGCAGCAGGGCAAACGGGGGCGCCTCGAACGCGAGCAGCAGGCATATCGCCGCCGTGGATGCAAGGCCAATCGCCCGCGCCCGCACCCGGCGCTCCATGGCCGGGCGCGCCAGCAACAACGCCGCGACAATCCAAACCGGCATGCCCGCGTATCCCATCATAAAACGGTTCATGTCGAGTTCGCCCCAGTAGTTTCGTTCGAGGGTCGTGCCGAAAAACCGGGGAATCCAAAGACTCGCAAGCGCCCGCGCGGGCAGTCCTGGGTGAGGCCCGAAATTCGCGTGCGACCCCGCGCCCGGCGGTGTGCTGTTTGCGACGTATTCGAGAAACGGAAGCAATTGCGGCGCGCACACGATCAATGCGACGATCCAGCCGGCCAGCCATGCGCCCAGCGGCTTCACAATGCCCTCTGTGCGCGAAAACGCCAGCCGTACAACCATGTATATCGCTAAACACACGTTGAGTACGAAGGCCGATTCGGGATGGCCCGCAAGAAACATCAGCATGCCGCCGATGGCCGTCGTCCAGAATGCGCGCCGGAACCGGCCTCCCATGGCCCATTCCGCGCCCAAGAACACGATCGGAAACCATGCCGCCGCGTCGGACACCGGCCAGTACGCCCAGATGAATACGTAACCGCCCAGCATCCACGCGACCGAAAACAGGCGCGCCGCGCCCGTGTTCAGGCGCAAGCCGCGCCCGCACAGATACGCGGCCATCCCCGCCAGCCACAATTTCAACAGCACGAAAACCGTGATGGCCGCCGGAAACGGCAACACGCAAAAGAGCAACCGTAGCGGATAGAACACCGCGCTCTGACAATTGGCCAACAGGGGCATCCCCGCCAACTCATAGGGATTCCACAGAGGCCATTCCCCCGCGTCGATCGCCCATTTCGACACATGATAATAGGGCATGAAGGCCGACAGCGGGTCCGACATGAGATAATTTTGCGATCGCGCGAATCCTTCCGGCGCATACGTTTTCCATGGCCGGCACTCGTACAGAATATCCGAGGGAAAAGCCGCCTCTCCCCGCAGAAATACGCCCGGAAACGCCGCCCCCAGCAAGAGCAGCAACACAAGGCCATGGACAAGCCCTTCGCGCAATGGCGTCGAATCCCGCAACGTCATAATGTTCGCTAGTCTATCGGTGCAAACAAGACCGATGCAAAGCCATCCCCGGCAAGGCGAACAACCCCCGATGGCCGTTTCCTTGGAACAGGACTAAAACGCGGACCCTTGAAATCGCTTTTATTTGCGGCGGCGGCGTTTTTTTCTCTTTCCGCCGGATTTTTCGTTGGCCGGAAGGTCTGGCGCCGCAGGCGGGCTGGATTCTTCGGAATCGTTGTCTACTGCTTCGACGCCAAGTTCCGCCTCTTCTTCCGCTTCGGCGTCTTCGGAGTAGGTGGAAACGGTTTCGGGGCCGGCGGTGGCGGCGGCTTTTTTCTTTTTCGGGTCCTCGTAATTGGTGTTTTCGTAACTGAGGCAGCACATGAGCCGCCCGCATTGGCCGCTGATCTTGGCGGGATTGAGGGAAAGATTTTGCCTTTTGGCCATTTTCATCGAAATAGGCATGAAATCCGTCAGCCACGTCGCGCAGCACAATTCGCGTCCACAGGCCGCAAAGCCGCCGACGGTCTTGGCCTTGTCGCGGACCTGGATGTGCTGGAGTTCGATGCGCGCCTTGAGTTCATGTGCCAGTTCCCGCACGAGGTCGCGGAAATCCACCCGCTCTTCCGCCGTGAACCGGAAGGTAATCTTGTGGCGGTCGAAGGTGTATTCGACATCCACCAGTTGCATGGAGAGATTGCGTTCCCGGATCTTTCGGACGCACAGATCAAAGGCCCGTTCTTCTTCTTTGAGGATCTGTTGGAAGGTCAGTTGATCGTTGGACGTGGCCCGGCGAACGACCGGCTGTGCGATGGCTTTCGCTTCATCCTCGGCGCAGTCTTCCGGTTCCGCCATGCACGTGCCGAATTCCAGCCCTTGTTCAGTGCGCACGATACAGGCGTCGCCGCGGGACAGCACAACGCCGCGCGCGGTAAACACCTGCACCCGGGTGGGTCTTCGAATCCGCACGAGTACTTTTTGCACCATGTCATTGCTCCGCCGCGCGTGCTATTCGGACAACGCCAAAAAAAGGTCGCGCAGCACCCGTTCTTCCTTGAGATTTCGTTCAATATACAATCTAGCCTTTTCCATGGCCGCGCATTTGTTGTCGAGTCCTTCGGTCTTCATCGCGCGCAATCCGTCAATCTGATCGCGATTCAACACGCGATCCGGATTGCCTGTCGCGTCCAAAACAAGTGCGTCGCGGTACCATGTCTGGAAAAGGAAAAGATATTCCATGATATCACGCCGGATGAGCGATTCCGCAAGGGCCAATTGTTGTTTTTTTATTTCTTCGCGATCCTCGCCTGACGCTTCCTTGTATGCGACAGGATCTATTTCAGCTTTGAGGGCGGTTTCGATTTCTTTCCGTCGCTGGTTCAGGCGGCCCGCAAAATCTTCCGCCAACTCAAGCGGATCCGCGCCCTCGGAAAGTTGCTTGGCCACCGCCACCACGACCTCGCGCTTGTCGGTATCCACGAGATCCAAAGCACGGGACATCTGCCCCTGTGCGACGGCGGCAATCGCCCGCGAAAGGCCGGGCGGCAAATCCCTTGTGCGTTCGAGCAATTCCGCGACGGTTTCCGGGCGAAGCGCTCCGAATCGGATGCGCTGGCAGCGTGATCGTATTGTGGGAAGCAGCAGACCCGGCGATTCGGAAACCAGGATGAACAGGGAGTTGCCCGGCGGTTCTTCAAGCGTTTTCAGAAAATGGTTTTGGGCGGTAATGTTCATGCGATCGGCTTCTTGAATGATGAAAACCCGCCAGGTTGACTCAAAGGGACGCAACGCCGCCAGTTCCGTCATGGAACGGACCGCTGCGACGTCAATGATGCGGCTTTTCTTGACCGGCGCCAGAAAAATGACGTCGGGATGGTTGCCGGCCTCGACTTTGCGGCAGGAAAGGCAAACATCGCAGGCGTCGTCTTCGCGTTCCCGGCAATGGATCGCCTTGGCGGTTTCAACGGCGGCGAGACGCTTGCCGACGCCGTCCGGTCCCCAAAACAGCAAGCCATTGGGAATGCGCCGCCGCAACAGCATGTTGCCCACAAGGCGCATCGAAGCATCCTGATCGCGAACGGCTCTGAGACTCATCCGCCCTCCAGCAATGTATCAATCCGTTCGCGAATCATCGCCGCGACCGTTTCCACGTCGCGCGTGCCGTCCACGATTTGAATGCGCCCGGGATCTTCGGAGGCAATCCGCAGATATTCGGCGCGGACGCGCTCGTGAAACGTAAGCGCTTCGCGCTCGATTCGGTCGGGCAGGCCCGTCCCGGCCTTGCGGGCCAGGCCAAGCGAGGCGGGAACATCTATTACAAACGTGATGTCGGGCCGCAGGCCGCCCGTCGCAATACCATGTAACTGCGTAACCACTTCGTGGCCGAGACCGCGTCCCGCGCATTGATAGGCCGTCGTCGAATCGGTGAACCGGTCGCAGATGACAATCGCGCCCACGGCAAGGGCCGGTTGAATCCGTTCGCCGACATGTTGCGCGCGCGCCGCTTCGTACAATAGAAGTTCCGTCGCGGGAAGCATCGTGCCGTTGGCCGGATCGAGCAAAACGCGGCGGATGGCTTCCGCAATGGGCGTGCCGCCCGGTTCGCGCGTGCAGACCACTGCATGGCCCTTGGCTTCCAGATGAGCGCGCAACAACGCCGTCTGGGTGGATTTGCCGCAGCCTTCCACGCCCTCGAACGTGACAAACAACCCTCTGGCCGGTTTTCTGGTCATGTCAGCCCCGCCTGCCGGCTTCGCGCAATCCGGCCTTTCATGTTCCCGCGACTTCTTCACGGGCTGCGCGCCCGGTTTTGAAGAATGCCTCGATGGCTAGGCCATCGCTTCGGTCTATGGCCGCCCGGATCTGCCGCAGTTCCTCGGTAAATTCGTCCAACCCGTTCAAAACGGCCGCGCGGTTCGTCAGGCAGATGTCGCGCCAAACTTCGGGCCGGCTCGCCGCGATGCGGGTGGAATCGCGAAATCCTTTTCCGGACAAGGGCCGGGCATTGGCCCCCTGCCGCGCGGCGATGGCGGACAAGGCTGCCGCGGCCACGTGGGGCACATGGCTGGTTCGTGCGACGATGGCGTCGTGCTCGACCGGTTCAACTTCGACGATCCGCGCGCCGACCGATTCCCAGAGATTGCGGACGAGATCACGGGCGTGTTCATCCACTTTTCGTGATTTTTCCAGGACAACGACCGCATTCTCATACAAACTCGCGAAGGCGTGTTCGGGTCCGAATTTTTCCGAACCCGTCATGGGATGGCTTCCGATGAAACGGCGCGGAAGGGGCCACGTCGCGTTGGCATGGGCGCAGATGGAGGCCTTGGTGCTGGCCACATCCGTAACGACCGCCGAAGGCAGCGCGATATCCCGAAGGATGTCCAGCATGGGAACGACCTGGCTGGCGGGCGTGCAAATCACGATGAGATCCGCATCCTGAACGCCGCTGGACAGATCCAGATGGGCCGAGTCAATCGTGCCGGCTTCCAGCGCCTTGCTCAACGATTCGCGCCGGCGGCCCACGCCGCGAATCACGCCGGCCAAACCACGCTCCTTTATGGCAAGGCCCAACGAACCGCCCAACAACCCAACGCCAATTATCGCTACCGAGTCAATGTGCATTTAGATTTTTTACCTCATATTGGGGTATCTTTTGCTTTTTTGCCCTTGCCTGTCAACTTATGTGTTATCGGCGGACTGAAGTACGGTAGATCAACTCTGTTTCATCGAGCGTTAGGGGCTTGTCGTTGTGGTCGATCTTATCATATTCCCCTCTTTTCAGCGAGGCTTGAAACTGATATACTCGGAAACATGAGCGGACAATACAAATTCTATGAGTTTTTTCCGGGGGCGGCATGGCCCGGCTCGGTCTTGGGGGGCACTGGGATTGTGTCTTCGCCAACGATGTCTGTGCGAAGAAGGCGGAAGTTTACCGGAAGGCTTTCGGAAGCACATCGGAACTTGTCGTGAGAGATATACGCTCTGGGAATGCTGTCTCGAGATGGGTGCGCGAGATCTTTTAAGAGGCCTTTGTGCATTGCGCAAGAAACGTCAAGCGGCTAAAAATAAGTAGCGATTGTCTTCTTGGAAACATGGAACACCAAGCAGTCATTTGCCCAGCGCAACATTCATGGCCTCGGCGAGCGTGAAACGTTTCAGATAAAGCGCGCGCCCCACAATGATTTCGTCAATCCCGTCGGGTTCGGCCGCGCAAAGCGCGCGGATGTCGTCGAGGCTGGAAATGCCGCCCGACGCGGTCACGGGAATCCGCACGGCGCGCGCAAGCGCGCGTGTGGCTTCGAGGTTGGGGCCGGCCATCATGCCGTCGCTCAGGATATCCGTATAGATGATACGCGCCGCGCCCGCTGCTTCGGCCTCCACCGCGAACGGAACGGCGTCCGATTCGGTAATTTCGAGCCAGCCCTCGAGGCCGACTTTTCCGGCTTTGGCGTCTATGCCCACGACGATACGCCCTGGGTAGGCTTTCGCCGCCTCGCGCAGAAACGCCGGATCGCGAAACGCCGCGGTGCCGAGAATGACGCGTTCGACGCCCGCGCCGAACACCGCGTGAACGGTGTCCATGTTACGGATGCCGCCGCCGGCTTCACAGCGCACACCGGCCGCCGCAATGGCTTTCAATTGCGGCTCAATACAGCAACGGCCCGCCTTGGCTCCGTCGAGATCCACGATATGTACGATTGCCGCGCCCTGTTCATGCCAAAGCACGGCTTGGGCGACGGGATCCTCGCCAAATACGGTTTCCTGGCCGTAATCGCCCTGAATCAAATTGACGCACAAACCGCCGCGAATGTCCACCGCCGGCACAATTTGCATGACTGACCTCCCACGAACGGACGGAAACCCATGACCCGAAGCATCCTTCCGTCTCCGATTGAAAGATCCCGCCGGATTGATGGTACGGCCGTTAGGCCTTCGGCGCGGCGCTGAGTTGGGCTTTGACCACTTCCACGAGGTGATTGAACGCGACCTCATCAGTCACGGCTAGATCGGCCAGCATTTTCCGGTTGACGTCCACGTTGGCCATTTTGAGTCCCTGCATAAACCGGCTGTAACTGACGCCGCACGCGCGGGCCGCCGCGTTGATGCGCGCAATCCATAACCGGCGGAAATCCCGCTTGCGCGCGCGCCGATCGCGGTACGCGAAGCATAGCGAACGTTCCACCGCCTGGCGGGCGGTCTTGTACAGACGCCGGTGGCCACCGCGGAAACCGCTGGCCATTTTCAGATATTTTTTCCGCCGGGCGCGGGATGCTGGAGCATTGGTTGCACGAGGCATGGTCGTTTTTCCTTTTTTCCGAAACCGCCGGTTGGGCGGGTTGCAGACTTCCTCAACAATTCAACGGGTTACGCGTAGGGCAGTAATTCCTGCGCGCGTTTGTGATCGGACGCATCCAGCACCATGGGACGGCGCAGCCCCCGCCGGCGTTTGGCCGATTTCGAGGTCTTCAGATGGCCGCGAAACGATTTGCTACGCTTGAACAGGCCGTTCTTGGTTCGGCGAAGCCGTTTGGCCGCGCCGCGATTCGTCTTGACTTTTGGCATTGTTACACCTCCTGATAAAACAAAAAAGGATCTCCCTGTCCTGTCCTGAAAAGGGTCCGCCTCGGTTCTGTCGCGCGCCGCCGGTCCTATGCCTGCGGCGCCGGATGGGACGCCGCGTGGGCGCTGGCCGTCGGCGACAAAACGATGCACATATTTCGGCCTTCGAGTCTCGCCGCCGAGACGTCGCAATCCGCCTGGCTCAGGTCTTTGGTTCCTTCCACGACCCGCGCGAGGATTTCCCGTCCGAATTCCGGATGGGCCATCTCACGGCCGCGAAACATGATCGTAACCTTGACCTTGTCGCCTTCCCGAAGGAACTCCCGCACATGATTGGTCTTCGTCTCGAAGTCATGTACGTCAATCTTGGGGCGGTATTTGATTTCCTTGACCGTAATCGTGTGCTGATGTTTCCTGGATTCCTTGGCGCGTTTGCTTTGCTGATACCGGAATTTCCCGTAGTCCATAATGCGGCATACGGGCGGTATCGCCTTACCCGCCACTTCTACCAGGTCCAGGCCCCGTTCCTCGGCTTCCCGCAACGCGTCCGCGGGACTCATGATGCCCAGTTGGTTGCCTTCTTCGTCAATTACGCGAACCTGCCGCGCACGAATCATCTGATTGACGCGGACCTTTTCCTCTTCAATCCTGGCGATTGGACGATCCTCCTCATAGGGGCACCATGCCCCGGCACTGCCCGATTGCGGCGGCCGACCGCCGGCGCATCCGCAATAAAAAATCGGCGGAAGACACCTGTCCTCCGCCGATGGGCGTCGCGTTCCGCGGGACAATCGCGCCCGCGTCCTTGTTTTGCGAACCCGGCTGGCCGACACGCGCGCCGCCGCCGGGTGAGAAGCAGATGCTTCTGCTTGTTGCCCGAATCTTTTTCGGACAACCGTCATCTGCCGTATTCTATCACCCTCCTATTCCCATGTCAAACGAACGATTAATCCTGGATTCTGCAGTCGAAATCCGAGTCCTGGCAGCGAGCAGTATACATCGTGGGCTTTGTGAACAAAATAAACCAGAAAACCTATCTTTCGGTGAAGTCCATTTTATCCACAAGGTCCACGACCTCCAGATGATAGAACGTTTCTTCTCGACACGGTTTTGTTTTTTAGTGCATACTGCAATCCGTTGGCATGAGATTGGGAATGTATCGTGTGAAAGCAGCCGCGGGTTGGATGATAGGCGTAGCGGGTGTGGCGCTTGCTATGGCGGCGTTGTGGCCGCGGGAAGCGATTACGCCCGCCGAAAAGAAGGCGCGGGCTGAAGGGCGCACCGTCATCGTATTCTGGGACCGCCATCAGGGCCATGAGCACGAGATGCGCCGCATTCTCATTGATGAATTCAACCGCAGCCAGGATAAGGTTTACGTCCGGCCGATTTCGATCGGTTACAACGCCTGCATGGAGAAACTGCTGACGTCTATCGCGGGCAATTCGCCCCCGGATCTTTGCGCGCTCGACAGCACCATGATGGTCCAACTCGTCGCGCAGGGGTGTTTCATGCCGATCGAAGATCGTATCGCGAAAGCAAAGGGCATCCGCTTGGACGATATCCTGCCGTATTGCCGCGAGGCGGTCACGTTCGACGGGCACGTGTGGGGAATGCCGGCTACGACCGACACGTATTGCCTGTTGTGGAACAAGAACGCCTTCCGCAAGGCTGGCCTCGATCCGGAACGGCCGCCGCAGACCCTGAAGGAACTCGAGGAATATGCCGCGAAACTGACCATTATCGGATCGTCCGGCATTGAGCAGATCGGCTTTCTGCCGTGGCAGCCGTGGGATATGACCACGATGTGGGGATTGTTCTTTGGAGGACAATGGTATGATCCGCAAACGCGGCGGGTCTGCTGTGCCGGGGATCCCCGGATGATCCGGATGTTTTACTGGCAGCGGAGTTTTGCGATAGAACCGGGGGCCAAGACGCATCCGCCGTATGCGATGGATCCCGAAAAGATCCTGTCGTTCCAGTCCGGATTCGGCTCGTATATGAGCGCGAACAATCCGTTTTACACGGGCAAGATTGCCATGATGGCGGAAGGGGAGTGGCAAGTGACGTTCATTCCCAAATATGCGCCCGAACTCGATTGGGGCGTGGCGCCGCTGCCGATGCCCGAAGGCGAGCCGCCGCGCGGTTACGGCGGTTCCTGTGTGACCGACTGCATTCCGCGCAACTGCCGCCATCCAGAGGAAGCGTGGCAGTACATCGAATGGTTTTACTCGCCGCGTCCGAACGGTCGGACGTCGCCCGCGAGCGATTATTGCTATGCGATCCACAACATCCCGGCGAATGCGGTTGAGGCGCGCCAGGAACGGTTCATGTCCAATCCCAAATTTCGTGTTTTTATCGAAAACGTGACCCTGCGGAAAGTAGTGGCTTCGCCGGTCACGCCGGCCACGCAATTTCTGGGCGATGAAATGGATCGCCAGCGCGAACGCGTCGTCTTTTACCGTTCGACGCCGGAAGAGGCGCTGCAAGCCATCCAAGACAATGTCAACGCCGAGTTGATCGCCGCGGAACGGCTGATGGGGCGGCGCGCCTTATGACAAAGACCGACCGGCGAAATCTGCGCAATGGCCTCCTGTTCGCGGCGCCGTATCTTGTTGGATTTCTCTTGTTTACGCTTTATCCGCTGGCCGCGAGCCTCTATTACAGCCTTTGCCAGTATAACGTGATTCGCGATCCGGTCTACATCGGCCTTGAAAATTACATCACGCTGTTTACCCAGGATCCGCTTTTTTGGAAATCACTGTACAACACGCTTTACTTCACCGTATTTTCCGTCCCGCTCGGTTTGGCGTTCAGCATTGGCCTCGCGATGTTGCTCAACCAAAAAGTCCGGGCGATGTCGGTGTACCGGACGGTTTTCTTCCTGCCGACCATCGTGCCCGTCGTCGCGTCGGCCGTGTTGTGGCTATGGGTGTTGAACCCCGAAAGCGGGTTGATCAACGGCATGCTCCGCCAGTTGTTCGGCGTGGACGGCCCCGGCTGGATTGCCGACGAACAGTGGTCGAAACCCTCGCTGATTCTCATGAGCCTGTGGGGAGTGGGGGGGGCCATGGTCATTTTTCTGGCCGGTCTTGCCGAGACGCCGCAATCGCTTTACGAAGTGGCCGAGATTGACGGCGCCGGCCGCTGGGCGAAGTTCCGCAACGTGACATTGCCCATGCTGACGCCGACGATTCTCTTCAATCTCGTGATGGGCCTTATCGGCGCATTTCAGTATTTCACGCAGGTATATGTCATGACCGGCGGCAAAGGCGGTCCCATGGACAGCACCATGTTCTATGCGCTGTATCTGTATCGCAACTCGTTCTATTATCTGCGCATGGGTTACGCGTCCGCCATGGCGTGGCTGCTGTTCGTGGTTATTCTCGTGGCTACCATTGCGGTCCTGATTTCGAGCAAGCGCTGGGTTCACTACCATGGAGCGTAGGAGTGAGGAGTACATAGTGGCGGGAGAAGTGAAGGGCAAACTCGGATTTCAAATCTCCGATATCAAATCTCAGCTGCCAGAGCCTGTGAAAAAAAGCCCAGTCGCGCGGCGACTGTCCAGTCTGCGTAAAAGGGACTTTTTTTTCGGCATGCCTGCGCAGACTCGACAGTCTGCGGCACAGGTTTCTTCATTAGTTCACAACCGCTCAGATCTCAGTTCCGCGATCCCCCAAACCCCAAACCCCAAACCCCAGACCCCGATTCGCCCCGCGCTCATCGTCTTCGACATTGATGGCACACTGTTTGAGACGCAGCGCGTAACCGTTCCGGCTGTACAACGGACGCTGGCGGCCTTTGGGCTTCCCGTGCCCGACAGCGAAACCGTCTGCCGGTTTTTCGGCCAGCCCAACGAACTGTATCTCGAATGGTTGGCCTCCCGGATTCCGCCAGTTCGTCGCGACGAAATCATTGACGCGATCAACCGGCTTGAACTCGAACTGATCGTATCCGAAGGATGCCTGTATCCCGGCGTGCGCGGCATACTCGAGCGGCTCGCGTCGGAAGGCCACGTGCTCGCGCTGTGCTCGAATGGTCCCGACGATTACGTCGAAACCTTTGTCGAGGCGCATGGCCTTGGATCGCTGTGCCGGGCCGTTCGCGCCCGCGGCGCGCGGTATCCGGGCAAACGCGAGATGCTGGCCGAAATCCTGACGCTGATTGCCGTCCGGCCTGCGATCATGGTTGGCGATAGGAAAGACGATATCGAGGCTGCGCACCTGAACGGCATGCTCGCCGTGGCAGCCGGCTATGGATTTGGAACGGAGGCCGAACTGTCGGAAGCCGATGTGTGCGCCGCTTCGCCGGGGGAACTTGAATCCGCGATTCGTGCTATGCTGCACGAGGTTGGAGGAGGAAAAGCCCATGAATAGGCGGACATTTCTGAGGACGGCCGGGGTGGGTTGCGCGGCTGCGCTGGCGGGATGCCGGACGGTTCCGAATCACACCCAATCAAGACGATTCCCGCACATCGTATATATTCTGGCGGACGACATGGGGTACGGCGATCCCGCCTGTTTGAATCCCGAATCGAAAATTCCCACGCCAAACATGGATCGCCTGTGCCGTGAAGGCGTCACATTCACGGATGCGCATTCCGGGAGCGCAGTCTGTACGCCGACCCGTTACGGCATCATGACCGGACGCTATTCGTGGCGTACCCATCTGAAAAGCGGCGTCCTGTACAGTCCCTCGCCGCCGCTCATCGCGCCGGATCGCCTGACGGTCGCCTCCCTGCTCAGGAATGCCGGCTACCGTACCGCCTGCATCGGCAAATGGCATCTCGGCCTTGGCTGGGCCACGACGGATGGCCAGGAACCGACGCCGATGAATCTCGACTACAGCAAGCCCGTTGCAGAGGGACCTTGTGCGCGGGGATTCGATTATTACTTCGGCATTCCTGCGTCGCTCGACATGATCCCGTATGTGTATATCGAAAACGACCGTGTCGTCGAGCCGGCCACGGAACACACCGAAGGCGGTGAAGGCACGGCGTTTCATCGGGGCGGACCGATTGCGCCGCATTTCAAGGTTGACGAGGTTTTACCCACTTTGACGCGCAAAGCCGTCGAGTGCATTGACCGCCATGCCAAAGATTACGCCGATAAACCGCTCTTTCTATATTTCCCCCTGCCCGCGCCCCATGCGCCCATCGTCCCTTCGCAACCGTTTGTGGGCAAGACCGGCATCGGGCCTTACGGCGACTTCGTCGCGGAATGTGATTGGACCGTCGGCGAAGTACTGTCCGCGCTCGAACGCAATGGCATGGACCGCGACACGTTATTCATTTTTACGAGCGACAATGGCGCCGCGCCCGTATCCGACTTTGATGCGCTTTACGCGAAAGGGCACAATCCCAATTATGTCTTCCGGGGACACAAAGCGGATATCTTTGAAGGCGGGCACCATATTCCGTTCCTTGCCCGCTGGCCGGGGCATATCCGTCCGCAAAGCACCTATCCCGGCGTTATATGCCTGGGCGATCTCATGGCAACCGCCGCGGAAATTACCGGTCAAAAACTGCCGGACAACGCCGGCGAAGACAGTGTCAGTTTTCTGCCCGCGTTGCTTGGCCAGACTTCACGCACCTTGCACGAAGCCATCGTCCATCATTCGTCGAACGGTTCTTTCGCCATCCGACAGGGACCATGGAAACTCGAACTCTGTCCGGGTTCGGGCGGCTGGAGCAAGCCGCGTCCGCAAGATACACCGGAACAGGAATTGCCGCCCATCCAACTCTATAATCTCGCGGAAGAAATCGGAGAGCGCCGGAATCTTCAGGCCGATCATCCGGAAATCGTCCAACGCCTGACCCGGTTGCTTGAAAAATACGTTGCCGAAGGCCGGAGTACCCCCGGAAAACCGCAGGCCAACGATACGCCCGTCAACCTATGGGGACCACAGGCCCAAAAGAAGCCGGCTAAAACCGCCGGTTAGCCGCCTTTTCCCCGGTTTTTACCGGAAAGTTTCCTTATAGAGTTCGTATTTCTTCATACGCTCGTATAAGGCCCGGCGTGAAATGCCGAGGATCCGGCAGGTGGTGTTGATTTCGCCGTGATTGTCGCGCAGGGCTGCTTCGATAATGGTTCGCTCGGTGTGTTCCATTTCGTCGCGAAGACGGCCGGGTGTCGCCGGCAGCGACAACAGCCGGGCGCCTGAAAGGCTATCGTCCGGTTCGAAAGCCCCGCACATTCCGTCCCGCGCCGTAATCATCAGCCGTTCGACGACATTGCGCAGTTCACGCACATTGCCGGGCCAGGAATGGCGCAACATCTCCTTCAGCGTATCTTCGGGTATATGCGGGATTTCCATGCCATAGCGCATCGAAGCCTGCTTCAGGAAGAGGGCGGTCAATAAGGGAATATCCTCAATGCGTTCCCGCAACGGAGGCACGGCAATCGTCAGGACGGCAATCCGGTGATAAAAATCCCCGCGCATACGGCCTTGGCGCACAAGATCGGCCAGATCGGCTTTGCTTGCCGCAAGCAGGCGGACATCGGCCTTGCGCGGCAGATCTCGGCCCAGCGGCTGAACCAATCCATCCTCAATCACGCGAAGCAATTGAACCTGCGCCCTTTCCGAGATGCTTTCGATTTCATCAAGGAGCAGGCTTCCCCCTGCGGCCGTAATCAGTTTCCCATCGCGATCCGTATCCGCGCCGGTAAAAGCGCCGCGCACGTGTCCGAACAATTCGCTTTCGAGCATGGTTTCCGGCAAACCGCCTGCGTTGACCGGCACGAAAGGTTTTCCGTTTCGGGCGCTTTGTTGATGAATGGCGCGGGCGACTAGTTCCTTGCCGGCGCCCGTTTCGCCAAAGATCAAGACCGGCGCATCCACACGCGCCACTGCTTCGATCTGTGCGTATAAATCCCGCATCGCATGGCTGCGGCCGATCATTCCAAAGCGCCCATCTTCTTCAGGCGATAGCATGGCCAGACGCCGCCGGAGTTCTTCTCCCTCGCGGCGAAGCGCGCGGCGCTCGACCGCGCGCGCCACACTAGCCAGCAGCACATCGTCCTCGAACGGTTTCTCGACAAAATCATAGGCGCCTGATTTCAGGCAGCGCACCGCCATGGACACGTCGCCATGTCCGGTAATCATGATCACGGGACAGGCGTATCCCTGGCGCTGCGTTTCGGCCAGAAAAGCCTCGCCATCCATCCCCGGCATTTTGACATCAGTAACAATGCAATCCATGTCCATCAGCCGTGGGCTGGCCAGAGCCGCCTCCGCCGAAGCAAAAAGCGCCACCTCATACCGGCGCAATTTGAGCATTTGCCCGATGGACATTCGCGCTACATCGTCATCGTCTATGACGGCCACCAAACCTTTGATTGGTTTCGTGGAGGCTTGTTCCTTTTTTTCCGGCATCGGCCTTATCCTCTGGAGGGCATATTCTACTCCGGGGCATACCCGATCTGCATTTTGTCAAAATCTTGGCGGCTTTGACATACTCGGTTTGCTTCATCTCGATTATACCCCTCTTTACTTCTGTCCTGGATTCGGTAGTCGAAACCCGGGACCTATGCGCAAGCCGTGGACATCGTGGACCTTGTGGTTGAAGTGAACAAGAAAACCTTTCCCCTTGATGGAGTCCGCTTTGTCCGCAAGGTCCACGATGTTGAGAAGTTAGTACCTGACGTGGGCTTTGCCCACAACCCAGTGAGCCGGTTGCGCTGTAGATTGTGAAAGCTGGCCGACGGCATGGTCCGGTCATCTCAATCGGGTTGGCGCGGGGTTATGTAAGGCGGCGCAGCCTGGATGCGCGCGATTTGTGCGGGGTGGGAGCCTTTTTTGAGTTCGTTTGGACAGACGCCGGGCATCGTGGACGCATAACAACCGGGAACCATTTCGTTTTTCAGGGAGCCAGGCTCTGCTGCAACGCTTTTTGGATAGGCCCGAGGTGCATCTTGCCCAAGGGACCATGGCGCCGGGGCGTGGCGGCGAGCAGAGTGGCCAAGGCTTCATGCACCACCATGACCACGCCGACGAAGGCATGGAATCGCCGGGCGCGGACAGCCCTTCTTTCGCTTCCGCTTTCGCCCCCGGCTCCGAACGCCGCCGCGCGTTGAGCGCCGTCGCGTCCCCCGCCACGGCCTCGCCCAAGTCCGGCACGATCGCCCCCAGCCGGCGCGCCATCGCGTCGAACATCTCGTGCAACAGCACCCGGTGCGGCGCGCGGCCCAGCACGTCCAGAAA